>ERZ869909.709-NODE-709-length-34030-cov-4.412246_pt1 | contig 34030 bp, 32 predicted proteins | sample MGYA00520892_ERZ869909 | MGnify/ENA primary metagenome ERZ869909 (study PRJEB32215, sample SAMEA104723947) | bioreactor metagenome | biome: bioreactor; feature: anaerobic bioreactor; material: water | place: China | collected 2015-03-12 ...
CTGCTGCCGGGCGTGGTGAACAGGCGCTGGCGCTCGGGATAGGTCCGCGCGGCATCCGGCTCGGGGTCCAGGAAGATGTGCAGGTGATTGAAGGCCGCCTGCAGGCGCAGCCTGGGCGTGTAGAGCATGCCGTTGCCGAAGACGTCACCGGCCATGTCGCCGATGCCGGCCGCCGTGAACTCCTGTTCGAAGACATCCACGCCGATCTCGCGGAAGTGCCGCGCCACGGTCTGCCAGGCGCCCCGGGCGGTGATTCCCTGCGACTTGTGGTCGTATCCGTGCGAGCCGCCCGAAGCGAACGCGTCCCCGAGCCAGTAGTCGTACTCGGCGGCGGTCTCGTTGGCCAGGTCGGAGAACGTGGCGGTGCCCTTGTCGGCCGCCACCACAAGGTAGTGATCCGGACCGTCGTGGATGACGAGCCCCTCGGGCTGGCGCAGCTCGCCGTTCACGAGGTTGTCGGTCAGGTCGAGCAGCGAGCGGATGTACGTCTGGTACTGTTCGCGCACGTGGGCGAGCAGCTCCGGCCGGGTGGCCGGCAGGCGCTTGACGAAGAAGCCGCCCTTGGAGCCGACCGGCACGATCACGGCATTCTTGGTCGTCTGCGTCTTCATGAGGCCGAGCACTTCGCTGCGGTAGTCATCACCGCGGTCCGACCAGCGGATGCCGCCGCGCGCAACCGGCCCGCCGCGCAGGTGCGTCCCCTCCACGCCGGGGGCCGAGACCGCGATCTCGTACAGGGGCCGCGGATCCGGCATCTGTGACACCTTGCCGGACTCGATCTTGAACGAGATGCGTTCCAGGCCCAGGTAGAAGTTCGTGCGCACCGTCGCCTCGACCAGGTTGTGGATGCCGCGCAGCGCGCGGTCCTCCGGCAGGCTGGTCACGGTGGCGAGCGTGTCGTGGAAGACGGCGGTCCGCTCGAGGAACCCCTCAGCCCGCTGTTCGGCGGGCGTCGGGTCGGCGGGATCGAACCGGGAGTGGAAGCACACGAAGATCGCCTCGGTCGCAGCCGCCTGCCGGACCAGGGTGCCCTCCAGGAAGGCGCGGCTGGTGGCCGCCTGGATCTGGGCGTAGTAACCGGCGTACGCCCGTACCAGGGCGATCTGGCGGATGTCGAGACCGGTCGCGAGCAGGAGGCCGTTGAGCCGGTCGTCTTCGGCCCGGCCCGCCAGCAGCAGGCTGAGTCCGCTGGTCAGGCGGCTGGCGTCGTCGCCCCTTGGCAGCGCGGCCCCGCCGTCGGCCTGCACCCGGAACGACTCGATGGCATGCTCGTCCTCGCCCACGGTGACGCGGTACGCGGTCTGGGCCAGCACGCGCAGCCCGGCGTTCTCAAGTACGGGCAGGACGTCACTCAGCACGAGGCTCTCGCCGCCGTGATACACGCGCAGTCCGGACACGCTGCCTTCCCGCGGGCTGCCCGCGTCCAGGACCTTCACCCGGTACTCGCCCTCCTGAAGGGACTCGAGCTCCGCGATGTCGGCAAGGGCGGCGGCAGGCTGCGTGTCGGCGACATAGCGTTCGTCGAAGGCATCGCCGTAGCGGTCGGCAAGGTAGCGGCCCTCGCTGCGCCCGAAGGAGCTGATCAGCCGCTCGCGCACGTCCTCCGCCCAGGACCGGCTCAGGTCCGTCACGTGCCGCTCGAGCGCGGCCGGGTCGAGATCCTCGGCCGTGACGCTGGTGGTGAAGAAGAAGTGCAGCCGCGCCTGTTCCTCTTCCTCGGACATGGTCAGGCGGTAGTCGACGTGACTGGCCCGCACGGCGCTCCAGAGGAAGCGCTGGACGCGGCGGCGGACCTGGGCGTTGAACCGGTCACGCGGCATCACGGCGATGATGCCGACCCCGCGCCCCAACGGATCGGCGCGGACGCTGAGCCGGACGACGCGCTCGTCGTCGGGCGTGACTATCGTCCGGATGTCGCTTAGCAGCTGGCCGGCGTCGTTCCAGAAGAGTTCCTCGCGGGGCAGGCTGTCGAAGACGGAGACGATCTCCTTGTAGTCGTGGCCGCCCCTGGTCGCGCCGGAAAGCTCCAGTACCTGGCGCAGCTTGCGGCGCAGGATCGGCGTGGCCAGCACGGGCGTGTTCTGCGCCTTGCCCGTGAACAGGCCGACGAAGCGGCGCTCACCGACCACCTTTCCCGCGCGGTCGAGCTTCTTTACCCCGATGTAGTCCATGCGGACCGGCCGGTGGACGGTGCTTTCCGCGTTGGTCTTGGTCACCGTGAGCGGCCGGCCCCCGGTCACGCGTTCGCGCAGTCCCGGCGGGATGTCGGCGAGCCGCACCGGCTTGCTGTAGCTGCTGCGTTCCTCCTTGCCGAGGATGCCCAGGCCGCTGCCAGCGGTAACCTGCAGCCACTCTTCGCCGTCCCTGGTTTCGATGTCGTACTCGCGGTAACCGAGGAAGACGAAGTTGTCGTCATCCAGCCACTCCATGAAGCTCGCGTACTCCTCGAGCTCCTCGGCGCGCACCAGGTCGCGCGCCGCCTCGGCGCGCAGGCTGCGCGCTGTCTCCAGCGTCCGTGCTCGCAGCTCGTCATACGCATCGGTCGCGTGGATGACGTCGCCCAGCACCTCGGTTATCGCGTCGGCCAGCGCCTGGCGACGCCCGGCATCGGGCTCATGGTCTATGAAGTAAAGCTCGAACGCCTCGCTCACGGCGCCCTTGATCGCGCCCGGGCGGCCCAGGTCGACGACGGTTCCGTCGTCGCCGCGCACGACGCCGTACACGGGGTGCAGGAGGTAGTACAGGTTGTAGTCGCGGCGCTTCAGCTCCGCGCGGACGGAGTCGACGATGAAGGGCCGGTCGGTGAGCTCGAACCGGATGACGGTGTGGGGAACGCTGAACCCGTCCCTGTCGGGCTCGGGGTTGAAGACCTCGACGGTCGGTCCGGGCCCTCTCGGGCGGTTGAAGAAGTCGTACGCTCCGGCTGCGATGTTCAGCAGCGTCCTGGCGTCGTGCACCTCAAGAAAGTCGGGGTTGGCCTTCTCGAAAAGTGCGGTCGTGAAACGCTCGAGCAGCGGGTCGGCCGTTGCGCTCTTGAGCATTTCGCTCAGTTCCTGCGGTATTGCGGGCATCTGCGTGTCTCCACTCCCGGTCACACCTGTATTGCGGCGGCTGCGCCTCTTGGGCGATGGATCCGCCGTTGTGCCGGGCCCAGTCTTTTGCCGTCACTATACCGCCCTTGTCGGCGCCCGACAGCCGGCGGGGGTCGCGACCGGTATAATTCGCGTCATGCTCCTTCTGCTGGCCGCCCTGCTCGTCGCGGCCGACCAATGGACGAAGGCCTGGTCCGCCAGCACGTTCCGGGCCGGCGGCTCGCTGCCGGTCGGGCTCGGTTTCAACTTCACCTACGTCGAGAACACCGGCGCGGCGTTCGGCATCCTCAGGAACGTGAGTTTCAACGTCTTCGGACTCAATGTCGACGGGGTTGTCCTGCTCGGCATCCTCTCGCTGGTGGTGAGCGTCCTGCTCGTGTGGTTCATCGTCCGGCACAGCGGCACCGTCTCACGCCTCACCCGGATCGCGCTCGCGCTCCTGCTGGCGGGCGCAGCCGGCAACATGATCGACCGGCTGCTGCACCGCTACGTCATCGACTTCATCCACTTCCAGTGGGGCAACTTCAACTTCCCCGTCTTCAACGTTGCGGACATTTGCGTCGTGGTCGGCGCCGGGCTGCTGCTGCTTTCGGGCTTCACCGACCGGACTGACGCGGCTGTCCGGCCCGGCCAGCAAGCCTCAGGAAACGGAGCCGACCGGGTAGGTCAGCGCTGATCACCGCCTCGGCGAAGCCTGCCTCGAGCGCCAGCTTCGCAGCCTGTTCCACGTTGCGCGGGTCGAGCTCCAGCAGGATCACCGCGTCGGGCCGCGCCAGGCGCAGCAGCTGGCCGAGCAGCCGGTTGAACACTTCCAGTCCGTCCTCACCGGCGTAGAGCGCCAGCGCGGGGTCAAGCAAAACCTCGGGCGATACCTTCGCCCGGTCCGCAGCGGGCAGGTAGGGCGGGTTGCTCACGATCACGTCCGCAGCCCGGGCGAAGCCTGCGATCCCGGCCAGCAGGTCCGACTGCGCGAACCCGACTTCCAGCCCGAGACGTTCGGCGTTCGCCGCAGCCACCTGAAGCGCGGCGGCCGATACGTCGCTGCCCAGCACCGTGGTCAGGGGCCGCTCCGCCCTGACTGCCAGCGCGATCGCTCCCGAGCCGGTACCAACGTCCAGCAGCGAGCCCGGCCCCTTCAGCGCGTCCAGCGCCTCGAGCGCCAGCCGTACGAGCGTCTCGGTCTCCGGCCGCGGTACCAGCACGCTGGCATCGACAGCCAGCTCCAGCCCGTAGAAGTGCGCCACTCCCAGCACGTGCTGAAGCGGCTCGCGCAGCTCGCGCCTGGCCAGCAGCGCCTCCAGCCTGGCGCGCTCGCCGGCATCAGGCTCCCGCGCGGCGAGGCGCAGCTCGAGCGGGGAGAGGCCGGTCACGAACCCCACAAGCAGTTCCGCCTCGCGGTCCGGTCCGGGAACACCGGCGGCCGCAAGGCGGTCAGCTATGGTTCTCAGGATCCGTCTCAGTCGGGCAGTACCACCACGCGCCGGTCGCGCGCTTCACCGGTTGATTCCGTGCGCACGCCGGGCACGTCCGCCAGTGCCATGTGGACGATGCGGCGCTCGGCCGCGGTCATCGGCTCCAGCTCGAGTGCCTCACCGGTCTTGCGGACCGTGTCCGAGGCGCGGCTGGCCGTCTGGCGCAGGCGTTCGTCGCGGCGGCGCTTGTAGCCGCCCACGTCGATGTTGATGCGCACCGAGTCCGGCTCGTCACGGTTCACCACCGCGTTGGTCACGTACTCAAGCGCGCTCAGCGTGCGCCCGCCGCGGCCGATCAGCTTGCCGGGGTCGCCGCCGTGAACCTGCACGTTCAGCTCGCCCTCCTCCTCATCCATCTCGGTCGAGACCGAGAAGGCCGGGTCGAAACTGATCAGCAGGGCGACCAGGAAAGACTCCGTCCGCTCGGGAAGCGTCGCGTCCCGGTCGATGAGCTCGGGCAGGAGTCCGGCCTCTTCAGTCTCCTCGAACTCTGCCTCAGGCAGCACGCTCTCCTCGGGCTCCGCATCCGCCGAGCTGATGCCGAGGTTGTCGAGGTACTTTCCGAGATCGTCTGCCATGCTCCTCCTCCTGGTCCTACTTGGCCTTGGCAGGCACGACTGGCCGCGCGGGCTGGTTCCGACTGATCAACCAGTACTGGAAAACCTGTACCAGCATTGATACCACGAAGTAAAGGATGACGCCAGAAGGGAAGTTGACGATGATGAAAACGAAGATCAGGTTGATGAAAATCTGCTGCCTGAGCATCGTGGGGTTGCCCTTGGTGGAGAAGTATGACTGCGCCAGCATCACGCCCACGTAGAGGATCGGCAGGATGTAGAACGGGTCGGGCGAACCGAGGTCGGGCAGCCACATGAAGCCCTCGTTGAACTCGAAGTTCACGAAGACGCGCCAGAGGATGATGAAGAGCGGCATCTGCAGCAGGATCGGCAGGCAGCCGCCGGCCGGGTTGACCTTCTCCTCCTTGTACAGCTTCATGGTTTCCTGCGTCAGCTTCTCGCGGTCGTCCTTGTACTTCTTCTGCAGCGCCTGGATCTTTGGCTGCAGCTGCTGCATCGCGAACATCGACTTGGTCTGAGTCGTGATCAGCGGCCAGATGAGGACGCGGAACACCAGGGTCAGGCCGATGATGGCCAGGCCCCAGGTGCCGACGAAGCCGTGGATGAACACCAGCAGCCAGATTATCCCCAGCGACATCTGGCCCAGGATGTTCGGGCTGAACAGGCCGGGCAGGTCGGCGAAGCCTTCCTGGTTGAAGCGCACCAGCTCGTTGGGACCGGTGTACGTCTCGACCGCCAGGCCCGTGACCGCGCCCGCTTCCGCGGGCAGCATGTGGCCCATGGCGATGCGGTGACCGGACAGCGAGGTCGCCGTCAGTCCCGAGTCGGTGACGGGCGCCGAGACAGCCTCGTCGAGGCTGAGCGGCGTCTCCGAGCCGCTGCCGGCGGGACGCATGACGATGGCGTAGCCGCGGTTGTTGTCGCTCGTCTGAAGCGAGACGTAATCGGCGCCTGGCACCGGCGTGCTGACCGGGTTGAGGCTCGATGACTCGCCCTGCCCGATCTTGATGACCGGCGAATCGGCGCGGCCCAGGCCGGGGTAACCCAGCTGGAGCATCGCGTCCTCCTCGCCCGCCTCCGTGCGCACGGCCTCGACCGTGGTCGTGATGATGTGCGTGATGTTGCTGACGATGACGTTGCGCGTGACGTCGAGCCCGGGCAGCGTGAAGCTGAAGGTACCCAGGAACTCGGTGTCGCTCACCTGTTCCCAGCTGGCGGTGGCGTCCTCGGGAGCAAGGTACTCGCCGTCCAGCAGGAGCGCGTTGCCGGGCATGACTGCGCCCATCGGGATCAGGTTCGTCGCGTTGTCGATCTGGTAGTTGCCGCGCAGGTCCTGGCCCTTCTGCTGCTTCGCGAAGACCGCGACCAGTTCACCGGCGTCGTTGAAGAAGAAGTCTGCGCCCTTGGTGGGGATCAGCATCAGCGTCTCGTCCATGCGTTCGCACCAGAACGATGAGGCTGCGGGGGCGGCACACGCGTCGACCACCCTGTCGATGTTCCGGAACCCGCTTACCGGGAACTCGGTCAACGCGAAGTCCACGCGTGCGAATGCGCTCGTGACCAGCAGCATGGCCACCAGTGTCAACAGGTTCTTGATCTTCAAGGGAACTCCATTCGGGTACTGCTCTTGTCTTTCAAGTCTGCAGCCGCGGAACCATCCCGCCTGGGCGGAACAGGATCGAAGCCGCCAGGGTGGAACGGATGGCACTTGAGCAGCCTCACCAGGGCGAGCCAGCTGCCCTTGAGCGCACCGTGCCCGGTGACTGCCTCCACCGCGTACTGACTGCAGGTTGGATGAAACCGGCACGTCGGTGCCGGTTTGAGTGGCGAAACATGGCGCCTGTAGAAAGCCAGCGGCCCGATCAGCAGCCTCTGGGCGAGGGTCAGGCGGACCTTCATGTGAGTCCCGACCGGCCGAGCGCCTTGATGAGCGAGGCGTTCAGCTCGGCGAAATCGGCCCCGGCGGCTTCGGGCCTGCAGATGACCAGCAGGTCGACTCCGGCGGGCGCGGCGGCGGGCGGAACCGGCAGCACGGCACGCAACGCATGGCGCAGTCTCCTGCGCACCAGGTTGCGGACTACTGCGTTTCCGACCTTGCTGCTCACCACGATTCCCACCCTTACCTGAGCGTGACGCCTCGGCGCCCAGCGGACGCCGAGCAGCCTCGTCCCGGCACTTCGGCCCTTGCGAAGACGCTGGAACGCCCGGTCACCCTTGAGTGACCGGAACGCGCTGACGCGCCCTGCAGGCTCGATTTCCGGGCTCAGGCCTCGTCGGAAACGCTAAGGCGCTTGCGGCCCTTGGCGCGACGACGCTTGATTACATTACGTCCAGCCGGCGTGCTCATGCGGGCACGAAACCCGTGCGTCTTGGCGCGCTTGCGGCGGTTTGGTTGATAGGTACGCTTCACGGTTGCCTTCCTCTACCCTGTTGATATGAACTTGAGTCCCGCGATTCGGGACAAGCCGCAACAGCTTAGCACACTGCCGGGGCCCCGCCAAGGAACAGCCTTACGTCACGCGCTGAGCTGCGCGACCGGAGCGAATTCGCTGCCGTAGTGTTCCTCGAAGGCCCCGGCCAGCTGGAGCAGCTTTGCCTCGCCGAAGCGCGGCCCGATGAACTGCATGCCGATAGGCAGGCCGCGTTCGGCCCTCGCCCCCGGCACGCTGATGGCGGGCAGGCCCGCCAGGTTGGCCAGGTTGGTGCCGGCGTCACCGCGGTAACCGCTGATGCGGACGGACTCGACCGCTGCGGCGCCCTTGAGCTCCCAGGCCGGCGACTGGGTCGTCGGGCTCAGCAGCACGTCATAGCGACCGAGCGCTGCGAGCAGCTCGCCGGCTATCATCTGCCGGGCCCTCGTCGCCCGCTCATAGTAGTCCTGGCGGTGCTCTTCGCTGAGCGCGAGGCTGCCGATGATGACGCGCCGGCGCACCTCTGGCCCCAGGCCCGCGCCCCGGCTCAGCTGCATCACGCGTTCCTGCCCCAGGCGGTCCTCGCCGCTGCGCGCTCCGAAGGTCATGCCGTCGTAGCGGGCGATGCCGCTGGACGCCTCGACGCTGCAGAGCACAAGGTAGGCGGGGGCGACGAGGCGGAACGCCTCGAGGCTGAACATCTCGACCGTCGCTCCGAAAGACTCGAGCAGGCCGACCGTGTCCGACAGCGCGGCGTTGGTGCCGTCCGTGTTGATGTCGCCCGCCAGCTCCCGGATCACGCCGACGCGCGTGCCCTGCAGCTCGGACGCGCCAGGCTCGGTGCCGCGGGCGGCGCCGACCGTCACGCTGTCGCGCTCATCGGGGCCCTTGATGAGGTCCCAGGCGAGCCGCATGTCCTTGGTCGAACGGCTGAGGATGCCGACCTGGTCGAACGACATCGCCAGCGTGATCATGCCCCAGCGCGACACGCGACCGTAAGTGGGCTTCAGGCCCAGCAGGCCGCAGAACGAGGCGGGCTGGCGCACCGACCCGCCGGTGTCCGTGCCCAGCGCGAGCGGAACGACGCCGGCCGCGACCGCGGCGGCGCTCCCGCCCGAGCTGCCCCCGGGAACGCGGCCGGCGTCCCAGGGGTTGGCGGTGACCCCGAAAGCGCTGCTCTCGGTGGTGCTGCCCATGCCGAACTCGTCAAGGTTGGCCTTGCCGACCGGCAGGGCACCCGCGGCAAGCAGGCGCTCGACCGGCGCTGCGGTGTGCGGGGGCACGAAGTCCTGGAGGATGCGCGAGGCCGCGGTCGTCGGGGACCCGGCCAGGCAGAGGTTGTCCTTGATCGCCAGCGGCACGCCGGCCAGCGGGAGTGACTCGCCCCGGGCGACGCGCTCGTCGACGCGTGCGGCGTGCCCGGCCGCCGCTTCATCCAGGATGCTGATGAACGCGCCGAGGGTGCCCTGGCTGGCATGCGCCCGCCTGAGCGCGGCTTCCGCCTGAGCGGCCGCGCCGCCGGGGGAAGAGGTCACGTCTGAAGCGATCTCGAGGGCCGTTTTCACGCCCAGAAGCATACCAGAGGGCGGCCGCGCCGCCCCGCTCCCGTATAATGTCTGGCATGCCAGAAACAGCCGCGGAGCCGCAGAAGGGCCGCGCCCCGATCGACTTCGCCGGCGCGACGGATGCTGGTCGTGTCCGCACGGTGAACCAGGACAGCCACTTCGTGGGCGAGCTGGGGGGCCGCAAGGTCGCGGCGATAGTCGCGGACGGCATGGGCGGGCACAGGACGGGCGAGGTCGCCAGCGAGAAAGCGGTGCAGATCCTGCGCTCAGAGCTCGAGCGCGGCCGCAGCCACCCGCCGGTCACGCTCGCCCGGGCGCTGCAGACGGCCAACCTGGCGATCTACGACTACGCAGCAGAGCACCCTGAGAGCAGCGGGATGGGCACCACGTGCACGGTCGTGGTGCTGGACGACCAGGTCGGGCTGGTCGCGCACGTGGGTGACTCGCGCGCCTACCTGCTGCGCGAGGGCGAGCTTCGCCAGCTGACGCTGGACCACACGTGGGTGGCCGACCGTGTCAGGCAGGGCATCCTCAGCGAGGAGGAGGCGAAGCAGCACCGCTGGCGCAACGTGATCACCAACGTGCTCGGCTCGCATCCCGAGATCCGTGTCGAACTGCTGCACTTCGAGGTGAGGCAGGGCGACCGCATCCTGCTCTGTTCCGACGGCATCAGCATGCTGTTATCACCCGAGGTGATGAAGCGGATCCTGAGCGATGCGGATCCCGCGAAGGCCAGCCAGGAGCTGGTCGACGAGGCGAACAAGCGCGGCAGCCCGGACAACATCACGGCGGTCGTGCTGCGGGCGAACGCGGTCGAGTCACACCCGAAGCGTTACGCGCTGCCGCAGCGCAGCGCGTTCGAGGGAAAGACGGTCGCCCTGGGCGAGACCATGAGCGGCATCCGCGAGATCGAGGACGAGTACCCCTCGCAGGGCTTCTTCAGCAAGCTTCGCCGCCAGCCCTGGTACCCGTACCGATTCTGGCTGCTCGGCTGCCTGTACCTGGTGCTGCTGATCGTGCTGTTCAGCCTCTGGAGCCGCTAGCCGGCCCGATCACTCCGCCTGGAAGCTGCCTCCCATGATGCCGTACTGCAGCGCGGGCTCGTCCTCGCCGACATAGATGTTGACGGTCATCTCGTGGCTCGGGTTCATCGTGTCACCGATGGTGCCCGTCACGGTGGTGCGCCCGTCGACCGGTTCGTCCAGCGTGACCGTCACGCGCGCGCCGCAGCCGAGGTCGGCAAGCAGCTCGCGGCTGACCGCCACGTGTTCCCAGGGCTCCAGCACGACCCCGCACGCGCCGGCACCGCCGGTCACGTGACTGAAGCCGACGCGGTTCAGCTCGAGCTCACCGACCGCCAGCACGCGCGGCGGCGGTGGCGCCTGATCAGCCTCATCCGCCTCATCCGCGTCGTCTGTCTCAGCGTCAGTGGCAGTGGCGTCGTCCGTGTCCGGGCCGATCACCGGCAGGCCGTCACTGCCACCCGGAGGCTGGCCGCCAAGGCCGTCGGGGACCACGGGACCGTCGCCACCGATCACCGGCGGTGCGGCCGTGCCCGGCAGCGTGCCCGTCGCGCTCGCGGGCGCATCGTCCGGGGGCGGCCGGTTCTGGCCCCTGTTCAGGGTCAGCAGCGTGTAGGTGATGCCGAACGCGACGAGTACGAGCGTCACGACCAGCAGGATGTCAAGTACGCGTCCCTTCATTCAACGATCCTTCCTTCGCCCGCCGTGGCCCCGGCCTGCCGTTCCGTTCAGGAAGCGGCGGCGATTACCTCGACTTCGACGAGGACGTCGCGCGGCAGGCGTGACACTTCCACAGTACTGCGTGCAGGTTTGACGGAAGTGAACCAGCGCCCATATTCCTCGTTGAACGCCCCGAAGTCATCGAAGTCGGCCAGGAAGCAGGTGCACTTGAGGGCGTTCTGCAGGCTGCTGCCGGCTGCCTCCAGCACGTGGCTCAGGTTCTGCATGACCTGTCTGGTCTGGACGGTGATGTCGCCTTCAACCAGTACTCCGTCCGCAGTGAGCGGGATCGCGCCGGAGCAGTAGATCACGTCGCCGTGCCTGACTGCGTGAACGTAGGGCCCTACGGCCGGTGCTGCCTTGTCGGATACGTACTCGGTTCGTTTCATGCTTCAGTTACCCCGTGTCCTCAGTAAACCCGTGGCTTCGGCTCGTAGTATCCGAGCGTGACCGGCTTGTAGTCGATGCGGATGCTGCCGTCGTCCTCGCGGTAGACGAGGGTGTGGCGCAGCCACTGCTCGTCGTCGCGCTCCAGGAAGTCCTCGCGGCTGTGCGCGCCGCGCGACTCAGTGCGGTTGAGCGCGGCGTGCACGAGCTGCTCGGCGTTGTCGAGCAGGAAGCCGAGTTCGACGGCCTCCATAAGCTCCGTGTTGAAGAGCTTGCCCTTGTCCTCGACGCCTATCTCGCGGTAGCGCGCCTTGAGCTCATCGAGGATGCCGACCTGTTTGCGCAGCAGCTCCTCGGTGCGGAACACCGAGGCGTTGTCCATCATGCTGTCCTGCAGTTCCTTGCGGATCGTGGAGACGCGCTCGGTGCCCGGGCCGTTCAGGATGCCGTCCAGCAATGCGCGCGAGTACTCCTGGACGTCGCCGTCCTCGGGCAGGGGGATGCGCTGGTTCGCAGCGGCGTACGCGGCGCCGTTGCGGCCCGAGCGGCGACCGAACACCAGCAGGTCGCCAAGGGAGTTCGTTCCGAGCCGGTTCGCGCCGTGCAGGCTGGCGCAGGCGACCTCGCCCGCGGCGTAGAGCCCCGGAACGATCGAGTTCTCGCCGTCCCGGATCACGTTCGTGTCGATCGTGGTCGGGATGCCGCCCATCATGTAGTGCGCCGTCGGCTGCACCGGCACCGGCTCCTTGATCGGGTCCACGCCAAGGTAGATGCGGGCGAACTCGGTGATGTCGGGCAGGCGCTCCTCGATGATGTCCGCGTCGATGTGCGTGAGGTCGAGCAGGATGTAGTCCTTGTCGGGACCCGCGCCCCGGCCCTCGCGCACCTCGAGGTACATTGCGCGGCTGACCATGTCGCGCGGCGCGAGGTCCTTGATCGTCGGGGCGTAGCGCTCCATGAAACGCTCGCCCGAGGCGTTGCGCAGGATGCCGCCCTCGCCGCGCGCACCCTCGGTCAGCAGTACGCCGATGACGGCCAGGCCGGTCGGGTGGAACTGGAAGAACTCGGGGTCCTCCATCGGGATGCCGCGCCGCCAGGCGATGCTGGTCAGGTCGCCGGTCAGCGCGTGCGCGTTGCTCGTCGTCTTGAACATGCGGCCCGACCCGCCGGAGGCGATGATCGTGCTGGTCGCGTGGAAGGTGTGCAGCTCGCCGGTGGCGAGCTCATAGGCCACGACGCCGGCGCAGGCGCCGTCCTGCATGATCAGGTCGAGCACGTGGAACTCGTTGAAGAACTGGACGTTGTCCTTGATCGACTGCTGGTAGAGCGTCTGCAGGATCATGTGGCCGGTGCGGTCCGCCGCGTAGCAGGCGCGCTCGACGGCGGACTTGCCGAAGTCGCGCGTGTGGCCGCCGAACTTGCGCTGGGCGATCTTGCCCTCGGGCGTGCGGCTGAAGGGCAGGCCCATGTGCTCGAGCTCATACACCGCGTCGATGACCTCGCGGGCGAACATCTCGGCGACATCCTGGTCGGTCAGGTAGTCCCCGCCCTTGATGGTGTCGAAGGCGTGCCATTCCGCGTGGTCCTCGCTGACGTTGCCGAGCGCGGCGCCGACGCCGCCCTGGGCCGCCCCGGTGTGCGAGCGGGTCGGGTACAGCTTGGTGATCACCGCGACGCTTACTCCGGGATGCTGCGCGGCGTACCGCGCGGCCATCATGCCTGCGCCGCCCGCGCCCACGACGATGACGTCAAACCTGTGTGCTCTCTTCACGAAATCATGCTCCTGCCAATTGTGACCGCAGAGTCGTACTGCGAGTAATCGATGCCCCAGAGGGAGATGAGGCCCATAAGCAGGATCAGCGTCGTCAGCGTGTACAGAATCAGCTTGAGCAGCAGGCGCCTGCCGGGCTTGCGGTTGTAGTCCTCGATGCTGTAGCGCAGTCCGTTCGCGCCGTGCAGCATGCCCAGGATGATGAGTACCGTGTTGAACACCTTGATCCAGGGCGTGGACAGCCTCGTGGCAACGAAGTTGAAGTCGACGTCGCCGACGTTGATCATGATGTTGGTCATGTATACATGCGCGGTCACGACGATGATCATCAGCAGGCCGCTGATGCGCATGAACACCCACCAGGCGAACTCGGCGTTGCTGGTGTAGGCCGTGCGTGCTTCCTTGAGCGTCCTCGGACGGGTGGCAGCGGCCATCAGTGACTCATCCCCTCGATGATCTCCGGCACGATCTTGATGCTGTAGGCGATGAAGATCAGAACGCTCAGGATCATCACGACGTACCAGAGGGTGCGCTGGTGGCGCACGCCCCAGCCGGTGAAGTCCATCGCGATGATGCGGAGGCCGTTGAGCGCGTGGTAGGTGACGCCCGCTCCCAGCGCGAGCAGCCCGAACCTGAATGGCCAGCTGTGGAACATCACCATCGCCCGGTTGGCAACCTCAGGACCGAACATGGCGAGGCTGATGTTGACCACGTGTATGAGCAGGTACACAGCGATCGCGATCCCCGACAACCGGTGCAGCAGAAAAGCCCACTGCCCCTCTCTGCCTCGGTACATGAAAAACCTCCTTGGAACTGCCGGCGTGACACGCCGCCGTTTGTTGCCATCCTAGCACGCGGCTTTCGGCGTGCAGGATATGCTTAGCCGCATGGAAACGCGGAAACTCCTCGCATTTGACCTTGACCAGACGATCGTGACCGAGGCCAACGAGGTGCCCGCCCCGATTCTGGACGCCATCTCACGCGCGAGGGCCGCCGGCCACCTCGTCGCGGTACTGACCGGACGCCCCCTGGCCGCCGCGCAGCCGATCCTCGACCAGCTGGGCCTAAGCAGCCATTACAGCGTGAACCACGGCGCGCTGGTGATCGGCGATCCCGGCGATGTCCTGCGCCATACGCGCATGCCGTGGTCGGACGTCACGGCGGTGCTCGGGCCCGAACGCGACACGTCACTCGAGTACAGCTGCGTGGTGGACGACACGCTCTACGTGCGCAACCCCGGGGACGACCGCTGGTCCTGGGTCCACAGCCGCAACCGGTTCGTGGCCCAGTTCCGGATGGACCTGAACCTGGAGGCCGACAAGGTGATCTTCAGCTCGGACGCAGATCCTTACGACCCGGAGCGCAACCGCGCGTACGGGCAGGCCGAGGACCTGGAGACCGAGATCCTGAACAGTTTCCCGCACCTGGTCACGTACCTGTGGGGCAACGGCTACCTGGAGGTCACCGGCCAGAACAGCGACAAGGGCACAGCCCTGGAGATCCTCTCACGCCAGCTTGGCGTCCACCAGCGCGACACGATCGCGTTCGGCGACGGGCTCAACGACCTGAGCATGTTTCAGTGGGCCGGTTACAGCGTCGCGGTGGGTCCGCATGCCCACCAGCGGGTGCTGGCCATCGCCTCCGAGCATGTCGCGCCCCCGGAAGAGGGCGGCGTCAGCAGCTGGCTGGAACACAACCTCGGCATCTGAGCCGGTTCAGCGGCTGGATGTGACCCTGAAGTTGATGCCGGGCAGGTCGGCCTCGGCCATCGGCACCGGCACGGGAGCGAACGGCCGCCATGCCCTCTGCAGCACGATCGCGCCCTCGATGCGCCCGGCGCCGGCCGAGGTGACGAGCACGAAGCCCATGTCCGCGTGAAAAGTGGCCGCGGGCGCGTCGTGCACGATCAGCTGCAGTTCCGAGGCGCTTGAATGGAACGTGTAGACACCCCGGGGCCACGAGACCGCGTCGATGTCGGTCCCGCCCGGCGCGAGGTCCAGGCGCAGGATGACCGTGGCGGGGCTCGTCTCGCCCATGAAGGACGCCTCCCCTTCGGCGCGCATCTCGAACATGATGCGGTTCGACGACTCCTGCAGGCCCATGTGAGCCTTCACTTCCCTGTCCATGGTCCGCGCGTACTCGCCGTCCACGGTGAAGTGGAAACCGTCGCTGTCGCGCGTGTTGAGCGCGAGGTCGCCGACGCACGCCGCGAAGTCGTCCTCGGAGACAAGTCCCACGTCCCGGAGGAAGGAGAGTTTGGTGAACACCGCCGCGGTCTCGTGGGTGATGTACTCACCCGAGGCGAGAATGGCGGTGCACGCATGGTCGCCCATCTCGGGCCTGGTCACCGGCAGGTCGATCGCCTCGATGTGCGTGAGTTGCCGCGTGGCCGGCATCTTCGCCATCTCGGCGATGTCCTCTGCCGGTTCGGTCGCGCCGTACGTGGTCATGAAGCCGGAACCGGCGAGCTCGGCAACCGTGGGCCCGCTGCCGTAGGGCCTCGCCCAGCCGACCTCGACGAACGCCTGGTGCACCCTCTCCCACTCGGTACTGAACCCGCCCCGCAGCCGCAGGCGCTCCGTGGTGGCCCGGGCCAGTTCGACGGCGTCCGCGGGCCACGCGGAAGGATCTGTCGGATCGTCGCAAAGGAAGCCCAGCAGGAAGCAGCGGCTCACTCCGGGCTTCAGCTGGGTGTTCAGCAGGTGGACGGACGCGTGGGTTGCCTCGTGCACGAGGGTCTCGATGGCGGTCAGCCAGACGTTCGCGAGGTACTCGGGCCTGCCGTGGGCCAGGTCGGCCTCGGACGCATGGTTTGGCAGCGCGTTCACGTGCAGCGTGGAATGGTGGGAGTTCACCATGACCCAGCCCATCGTCATGCCGCCGCTGTCGCTGCCGCCGTCGCGCTCGGTGAAGGCAACCTGCGAAACAGCAGCGCACAGCAGCGGCGTCATGCGGGCCGCGGCGGCCTCCAGCAGGCGCAGCTGGTTCGGACCCGGGTCGATGACGCTACTGCGGTACGACCTCGCGACCTGGTCCGCCTGCGAGCGTGGCAGGGCGTCAAGGGCGCAGGACTCGGCGAACGTCGCGGAGCCGGCGCCAGCCAGCGCGAGCGCGATCAGAATGACCTTCAGCAGGCGTCTCATGGAGCCAATGCTATCCGCCGTACGTCAATGCGGCGTCAAAGCATTTCGCGTGGGCTTACGAACGTCCGGCAAGTGCGGACCTATCATGAACCCAGCAGTCCAGCTTGAAAGGAAGTTGATGAAAATGGCACAGACCAGAACCAGCAGCAGCAAGTCGGGCAGCAAGGCTGCACCGAGCCGCAGCAAGGCCGCCAGCAAGCCGGCGTCCAGGGCGAACACCGCGATCGACATCCAGCCCAAGACGAGGACTTCGCTTGTCGACCTGCTCAGCGCGACGATGGCCGACAACTTCGACCTGTACAGCCAGACGAAGGTGGCCCACTGGAACGTCAAGGGGCGCGACTTCATGCAGCTGCACCTGCTGTTCGACCAGGTGGCCGAGATGATCGAGCCCTTCACCGACACGCTGGCCGAGCGGATCGCCCTGCTCGGCGGCATCGCCGACGGCAGCGTGCGCGGCGCGGCCAAGGCAAGCAGCATCCCCGAGTTCCCGGTCACGCCGGCGGCGGGAGGGCCCTACCTCGAGGCGCTGCAGGAGCGTTGGGCCCAGCACGCCCAGAGCGTGCGTGAGGCTGCCGGGAAGGCGGGTGAGATGGGCGATCCGACCACCGAGGACATGTTCGTCGAGCTCTCGCGCGAAGTCGACCAGGGGCTCTACTTCATCGAGTCACACCTGCTCGGGGACGAAGCCTAGGCGGTCGCCTCAGGCCTCGAAGCCCTTGCCGGCCACGCCTTCACCGATGTCCTCATCAGTGAAGGCGTGCCTGTCGAGCACCTCCTGCGCCACGAAGATCGGGCAGTCCGCGCGCAGCGCCAGCGCGAGCGCGTCGCTGGGGCGGGCGTCGATCTCGTACTCCATGTCGCGGCTGACCACGAAGATGTTGCCGAAGTAGGTGCCTCCCTGCAGGTCATTGATCTCGACCCGCGTGATCTGGCCGCCCAGCATCTCGATGGTGGAGAGCATCAGGTCGTGGGTGTTCGGCCGATCGGGCGGCTCGTCGATCCGCGCGGCGATCAGCGACATCGCCTGCAGCCCGTCGATGACTATCGGCAGGATGTCGTCCTCCCCCGCCCTGAGCAGGACGAGGAAGTGAGAGCCTTCTCCGGACATCGCGATGTCTTCTACGACTACTTCGACCATTGTGAGGCGATTCTAGCAGCCTGCGTGCATACCGGTCCGCTTAAGGGGCTTCTGTCCGGTTGATTCCTGGTTGGTCTGGCCCGATCGGGACTCCCTTCACCGGGCTGCCGCCAGCGTCGAGTGCTTGACGGCGCAGCTAGACCTCGACAGGGTCGAGGCCGAACGCCTGTTCCACGGCGGCAACCGCCTGCGCCAGCGTTTGGTAGTGCACCGCACGGATTCCGACGGCAGCAGCTGCAGCGACGTTCTCCGGCAGGTCGTCGACGAAGAGGGCGTCATGAGCGGAAACGCCTTCCTCGCGAAGGATGTGGTGCCAGAAATCCTGGTTCGGTTTCGATACGTGCATCAGGTTCGATGCGTAGACCAGGTCGAAGGCGTCGTAGTCACCTTGGTCGCTGTGGATGGCGTAATGGGCATCGATCGTGTTGGTGCCCGCGACCACTCTGATCCCGGCCGCCTTGAGCCTTTGGACCAGTGCGAACATGGCCGGGCGTCGCACCGGCGTGAACAGATCCGCCCATGGGTCGCCCGGTACGTCGAAGCCGGTCAGATCCCGGAAACGCCCCCAGAACTCCTCCGGTGCGGCCGTGCCATCGTGGAGATCCACGTCGCGCGCGGCTCGCAGTAAAGGTAGCAGCTCGGAAACGGTCATACCGAGCTGATCGGCCAGATCGGGCGTCACGTCGTGGCCGTCGACCATGACTCCACCCATATCGAAGATACACAGTTTCAGTTTGCTCACTCCTTGCCAGCTGAGAAGACGTTGGCGCCTCTGAGGAAGAATCTCGACAGGCTCAAGAAAATCACCAGCATCGGAATACTGGCCAGTGCAGCGACGGCCACCATCGCGCCCTCGTTCGTGCTCTTCTCGTCCATGAACGACACGACGTACAGTGGCATGGTCTTGAGCTCCGGGCTCTGGACGACCAGCAGCGGCCAGATGAGGTTGTCCCACTGCCCTTCGAACGTGAGTACCGCCAGGACGGCCATGACGGGCAGCATGTTGGGAACGACGATACGGAAGAAGATGCCGATCTCGGAAGCCCCGTCGATGCGCGAGGCATCGATGAGCTCATCGGGGAAACTCAACAGGGACTGGCGCATGAGGAAGACCCCGAAGGCCGACAGCAGGAACGGGATTATCAATCCGGGGTAGCTATCCTGCAGTCCCATGTCCGTGACGACGACGTACAACGGAATCATCACCGTCTCGAACGGGATCATCAGCGTCGACAGGATAAGCAGGAACACGATGCCGCTGCCGCGGAACTTCAGTTTGGTCAGGCCGTAGCCGGCCAGGGTCGCAAACAGCACCGTGGTGATGGCGACGGAGCCCGAGACCAGTACCGAGTTGAAAACTGCCCGCGGGAAGAGGAACTTGCCGTCGTTGCCGCGGATGGCCTGCCAGAAGTTGTCGAGGAACAGCGAGTCCGGCCACCATGAGAACGGCATGCGCATGATGTCGCGCGAGGGCATGAAAGAGGCGATGAACATGAAGACAAGGGGCACGAGAACCAGCCCCACCGCTATCAGCAGCACCAGCCAGCCGGCTGCGTTTGCCAGGCGTTCCTGCCAGCTGCGGGGCGCTGATCTGCGGCCACCGCGGCTGCGGCCGGTCCGAATCGCAGCTCCGCCGCGGGCACCGTGCCTCTCGCTGCGGGCCATGCTAGGGTGCCTCCCTCGATACGCGGAACTGCACCACCGCCAGGGCGAACATGACCAGTAGCAGGATGATGCTCATGGCGCTGGCCAGGCCGAGCTGATGGTCGCGGATCGCGGTGGTGTAGATGCCCAGGGTCACGACGTTGATGGGCTCGCGCGGCGCACCGGCCTGGGTGAAGAGGTACTGGGTGCTGAAGGTACGCATGCAGAGGATCGTCGCCATTATTGACACGAGCACCGTCGTGGGTCGGAGCAGCGGCAGCGTGATCCACCTGTAGAGCTGCCAGGCCGTAGCGCCGTCCACCCGGGCGGCTTCCCGCACGCTGTTCGGGATGGAGCCCAGGCCGGCGATGAATATGATGGTGAAGAAGCCCAGTTTGCCCCACAGGTATACCAGGATGGTGGAGATGCGCACCATCTCGGGCGAGGCCAGCCACCTGTGGTCGATTCCGGTCATGCCCAGCACGAAGTTGACCCACTGATTGGCGATGCCCCGCGGGTCGAGCAGCAGCAGCCAGACGGCGGCCGCCACCACGCCGGGGATGACGGCGGGTGAATAGAGCGCCATCTGAAAGAAGCGCTGAAGCCGCAAACGCGAGACGATCAGCGTCGCCAGCAGCAGGCTGAGGATGACGAGCGGCACGGCGGTGCCGACGGTGAAGAGGCCGGTGGCCTTCCAGGAGTTCCAGAACTGGGCTGAGCCCAGGAGGTCGGTGTAATTGCGCCAGCCGATAAAGACGGGTGGCCTGAGCGACAGCACGCTCTTGCTGTGGAAGCTCAGGACCACCGCGTTGAAGATGGGGTAGAAGCTGAAGATGGCGAAGTAGGCGAGGGCCGGGAGGACGAACACCCAGCCCCACAGCGCCCGCCTGGTGGCGACGGTGATCCTTGGTTTAGAACGCCGCGTCACCACCGTGTCCTCAGTACTCGCCGCGCAGGGTCCGCTCGATGCCCTCACGCAGGGTGAGAAGCACATCAGCCGGTTCGCGGTTCTGCAGCAGCACAGCCTCGATGGCGTCCTGCAGGAGTTGCTGCATGCGCGGCGCATCCTCGGCGTAGTAGATGACGTTGGCTTTGGCCAGGTCGCTCATGAACACATCCGAGTAGGGGTGGTTACGGAATGTTTCGGAGTCCACCAGCTCCTGGGTGGCCTGAAGCACCCCGACACGCTCGAAGTACTCATCGGCGTGCTGCGTGAGATAGCCGATGAAGCGCCAGGCCGCATCCTGCTTGGCCGCATTGGACTGGGCGTTGACCATCCAGTAGTGACCGTAGTACGGCTCGGCCACATCGGCCACGGCGTTCTCCCATTGCGGGAACGGAATGATCATCCAGCCCTCGCCAGGCTCGAAGCCGGGGTTGTCGATACCGATGCGCGCGATCTGGTACTGGCCGGATTCCATCATGCCGATGTCGTTGTTGTCGAAGTTGAACAGCGCGCGAGCGTTGGCGTAGGTAGGTGCGCCCAGGTTGCGGCCGGACGGTCCCCACTCGCGGAAGTAGCTCAGCACCTGCAACCAGGCCTCGTCGCCAACAGCGCCGCTGACGCCGTCATCACCCACGAGTTGTCCGCCGAGCTGCTCGACCATGGGGACCACGAAGTTCAGGTACCAGGGGTAGCGGAAGTCGAAGCCGCGGCGGGTGATGATGTCGCCGTCACGGATAGTGAGTTGGTCGGCGACCTCCATCATCTCTTCCCAGGTCGTGGGGTAGTCGGTCAACGGGTCCAGGCCGGCGTCCCTGAACACGTTCATGTTCACGAAGATTGTCCAGTTGGTGAGTTCCAGCGGCAGGCCGTAGATCTCGCCTTCATGCACGACTGGGTCCAGCATGTTGGGCAGGTAGGCATCCAGCAGGTTCTCCGCTGAACCGAAGCCGGCGGCTTCGGCATCCACAGGCGCCACCCGCTCGTTCACGATGTACGGGAACTGGTTGGAGATGTCCATGTTGAAGATGTCAGGTCCGCGATTGGCCGCGAAAGCCGTGAGCATCAGTTGGGCCAGTTGATCGGCGGGGTTGGTTACGCGGGTGACGACGATGTCCGGGTTGGCGGCCTCGAACTCGGTGATCAGCCGCTCCTCCAGAGACGTCCGGTTTGGGTCTTCGTGGGTCCAGTAGACGACTTCGACCTGGGCGAAGGCCGCGCCAAACTTGAGAAACCAGATGATTGCGGGAACCAACTCCGACTTCACCCGGGCCTACAACCGCCGTGTCGTCCTGAACTACATTCGGGAGCAGGGCTCCGCATCACGATCCGAGGTGGCTCGCCAGACGGGTCTCTCGCTGCAAGCCATATCGACAATCGTCGGTGAGCTGCAGGCGGAGGGTTGGATCACCAGCCAGGGGCGCCGGGCCACTTCACGGGGTCAACCGCCGATCTACTACGAGCTGGACCCGGACGGCTGCCGGTCCGTCGGGATCGTCATCGATGTCAACGGCATAACCGGGACGGTGGGTGATGTCTCCGGCGCCGTACTGGCTGAGCGCCACCACGGCCTCAGCAGCTTCTCCCCCGCCCAGGCCGTCGATTTGATAGTTCCTCTGGTCAACGGGCTGCTTAAGGAGGCGGGTACCGACGGCACACGGGTTCTGGGGCTGGGCATCGCGATCCCCGGCACCACAGATCCCGGGGCCGACCGCGTAGTCAGCCTGCCAAACATCGCCGGCTGGGAAGGGTTCCCGCTGCGCGGCACTCTGGCCAGGCATTTCGACTTCCCGATCTTTGTCGCCAACGACGCTACGGTTACCGCGCTTGGTGAGAGCTGGTTCGGCGCCTCACGTCACACCAGGAACTTCTTCTACGTCTTCTTCGCACAGGGCGGCCTGAATGGTGCGTTGATCTCCGAACGGCAGCCATACGGAGGGTTGTGGGGCATCACGGGCTATATCGGGCACATCCCTGTCGAGCCGAACGGCAGGCCCTGCCCGACCTGTGGCGGCCAGGGCTGCCTGGAGCAGTACGCCTCGCGACTGGCTCTGGAGCGCGCGGTCGGGAGCGAACAGGCCGGTGAGGAGTTGCTCGCCATGCTCCTTGACCAAGGCGACGAGAGGTTACTGGCCTGGCTCGACGAAGCCGCCGGACACCTGACCACGGCTCTGCTGAGCGTGGAGAACCTGGTCGACCCCGAGCAGATCGTGTTTGGCGGCCGCATCCCAAGGCCGATCCTGGAAGCGTTGCTCGACAGGATCCGTGCGCCCCTGGGCGGACGCCGGATGAAGAAGCTGAAGCAGCGCCACCCGACGCTATCCATCTCGAACATCAGCGAGAAGGCCGCATCGGTCGGCGCCTTTGCGCTCCCGCTGCACCTGGCGATGTCACCCAATCTGGAACTGGCCCTTCAGGACGTCGGGAAGGGAGCACGGTGAGACGCAAGCCGGTCGGGTAATGCCGACACAGTCCTCGACTTCCACGCTGCCAGCGCCGGGGCACCTGCGGAACCTGTGCCTCCTGTTAGATTGGTGCTCATGTTCGAGAGCGTCATTGGCCTTGAGGTACACCTGGCGGTCAACACGGCCAGCAAGCTGTTCTGCACCTGTCATGCCGACAGTTTCGGCCGCCCCCCCAACTCCGTGACCTGCCCCGTCTGCCTCGGCCTGCCGGGCACCCTGCCCCGGGTGAACCGTGCGGCTGTCGAAAAGGCCGTGATGCTCAGCCTGGCGCTCGGCTGCAGCGTTCCTGATTACAGCCGCTTCTCACGCAAGCACTACTTCTACCCCGATGCCCCCAAGAACTACCAGACGAGCCAGGCCGACGGCCCCTTCGGCGAGCACGGCAGCCTCACCCTCAAGGGCGGCCGCAGCATCGGTGTGACGCGCTGCCACCTCGAGGAGGACGCGGGCCGCAGCGTGCATCCGGAGTACCAGGACCACAGCCTGATCGACCTGAACCGGGCGGGGGCCGCGCTCATCGAGCTCGTCACCGAGCCCGACATCCGCACGCCGGCCGAGGCGCGCGAGTTCCTGCAGCAGATCAGGTCCGTCGCCCGCGCCCTGGGCGTGTCGGACGCCTCGCCCGAGGAAGGCAAGATGCGCGCGGACGTCAACGTCTCGCTGCGCCGGCCTGGTGAGGAGCTCGGCGTCAAGGTCGAGATCAAGAACCTCAACTCGTTCAGGAGCGTCCAGGGCGCCCTCGAGTACGAGATCAGGCGGCAGGCCGACCTGCTCGATGCCGGGAAGCAGGTGACGCAGCAGACGCGCGGCTGGAACGAGGGCGGACAGAAGACTTACCTGATGCGCGAGAAGGAAACGAGCGCGGACTACCGCTACCTGGAAGACCCCGACATCGCGCCCGTCGCGCTCGACGCGCCGTGGCTGGAACGCATCCGCCTGGCGTCGGGCGAGCTGCCCGACGCCAAGGAGGCCCGCTACCTGGCGGCCGGCGTGCGCGAGGCGGACGCCACTCTGATCGCATTTGAACGCGACCTGGCCACGTTCTTCGACGCAGCACTGAGCGAGCTTTCGGCACAGGAGTCGGGGGCAACGCCGCAGCAGCTGGCCAACTGGCTCGGCAGCGACGTGAGCGGCTGGCTCAACACGAACGGGCTGAGCCTTGACGGCTCCGGGCTGACGCCCACTCTGCTGGTCAGCCTAGTCAGCCTGATCGCACGCTCCGAGATCAGCGGCAAGACGGCGAAGGACCTGCTGCCCGAGGTGATGCAGGGCGCGGACCCGGCAACGCTTGTCGCGGAGCGCGGACTGGGCCAGATAAGCGACGACGCGGCCGTGGGCGAGCTGGTCGACGGCGTCCTGAGCGCAAACCCTGCGCTTGTGGCGAAGACCAGGGAGAACCCGAACGCGATCAACGCGCTGCTCGGCCTGGTCATGCGCGAGTCACGCGGCAAGGCCAGGCCGGAGCTGGTGCGCGGGCTTCTGGAGGAGCGCCTGGGCCTGTAGCCGCCTACCAGGCGAGCTGCGGCGTGCGCCGCGCGCTGCCGTCGGGAACCTCGATCAGGCAGCCGGGCACGTTCCCGCTCAGGATCGCCCGGATGCGGTCGCGGTCGTGGGCAAGCGCGGCATTGGTCAGGTCGATGATGGTGGAGTCGAGCCGTTCGGCGCTCACCTGCTCGCCAGCCGCCACGAAGATCTTCTCGTGCTCGGTCACGCGGGCCTTCTCCTCCTCGGTAAGCAGCTCCTCGAAGAGCTTCTCGCCGGGCCTTAAGCCCGTGAACGTGACCGGGATGTCGACATCGGGCTCGAACCCCGACAGCCGGATCAGCTCGCGGGCGAGGTCGACGATGCGGACCGGCTCTCCCATGTTGAGGATGTAGGTCTCGCCGCTCACGCCCTGGCCGCCTGCCTGCAGGACCAGCTGGGTCGCTTCGGGGATCGTCATGAAGTAGCGGACCACGTCGGGGTGCGTGACCGTGACCGGCCCGCCCGCCTCGATCTGGCTCCTGAACACCGGGATGACACTGCCGCGGCTGCCCAGCACGTTGCCGAAACGCACGGACACGAACACCTGGTCGGGCAGCGCGCGGGCCGCAGCCTCCTTCACTACCAGCTCGACCAGCCGCTTGGACGCGCCCATGACGGACGTAGGGTTGATGGCCTTGTCCGTCGAGATGTTGATGAAGTGGGACACGCCGTAGCGAAGCGCCAGCTGCACCAGGTTGCGGCTGCCGATCACGTTGTTGAACACCGCTTCCTCGGGGTTGAGCTCCATCAGCGGCACGTGCTTGTGCGCCGCGGCGTGAAAGACCACGTCGGGCCGGAGGGTGCCGAAGATGTACTCGAGGCGGCTGCCGTTCTGGATGGCACCGATGACGGAACGGTAGCTGATCTCGGGCCATTCGCGGTCCAGCTCGCGCTCGAGGCTGTAGATGCTGTTCTCGCCGTGGCCGAAAAGGATGACCTCGCTCGGTGCGAAGCGGCATATCTGGCGTACCAGCTCGGAGCCGATCGAGCCGCCCGCGCCGGTGATCATCACCTTGCGGCCCTTGATGTAGCTGCTGATCCTGGCCGCATCGAGGCTGACGGGAGCACGGCCGAGCAGGTCGTCGATCTCGACGTTGCGGATACGGTTGACCGAGGCGCGCCCACTGAGCAGCTCGTACATGCCGGGCACGCTGCGGTACGGCAAGCCCGGGCACTGCTCGCGGATCGCGGAGACGATCCTGTGGATGACCTTGCCCGCCTGGGACGGCATGGCGATCAGCACTTCGGTCACGTCGAACTCCTCGGCGACCGAGGCCATGTCGTCTGTCGAGCCGGCCACGGGCACGCCGTGGACGCTGCGGCCGTGCAGCCGGGCATCATCGTCCAGCACTGCCACGGGAACGAGGTTCATCTCGGGGTGCCTGTACATCTCGCGGATCACGAGTGAGCCGGCCTCGCCGCCTCCCATGACCAGGACGCGCCCGCTCCCTGGTTTCCGCCTTGCTTTGGCCTGCTGCATCATTTCCGCTCCCTCTCGCACTGTGAGAGCATTGTGACCGGGCTGTTCGGAATGTTCAGTGACGGTTGACCGGCAGGCTCACGCGGTAGTGCTCCAGGTACCAGTCGACGAAGCGCGCGATGCCGTCCTCAAGCGCCGTGAACGGCGTGAACCCGGTGTCGCGGGCCAGCGCGTCGATGTCGGCGTACGTCGCCTGGACGTCGCCCGGCTGCATCGGCAGGAACTCCTTGTCGGCCGTGACGCCGAGGCGTTCCTCGAACGCCCTGATGAAGTCTCCCAGCCGGACCGGCCGGTTGTTGCCGATGTTGTAAACGCGCCAGGGCGCGCTGCTGCTGCCGGGGTCCGGCGCGTCTGCGTCCCAGTCCGGGTCAGGAGCAGCGGGCCGATCCGTCACGCGGATCACGCCCTCGGCGATGTCATCGATATAGGTGAAGTCGCGCATCATGTCGCCATGGTTGAACACCTGAAGCGGCCGACCCGCCAGGATCGCGCGGATGAACAGGAAGGGCGCCATGTCGGGCCGGCCCCATGGGCCGTAGACGGTGAAGAAGCGCAGCCCGGTCGTGCTCAGCCCGTACGTGTGGCTGTAGGCGTGCGCCATCAGCTCGCCCGCCTTCTTGGTGGCGGCGTAGAGGCTCACGGGATGGTCCACGCTGTCCGACACGCTGAAGGGCAGGCGGGTGTTCGCGCCGTACACCGAGCTGGACGAGGCGTAGACCAGGTGGCCGGTGCCCCGGTGCCGGCAGGCCTCGAGCAGGTTCAGGAAGCCCGTCAGGTTGCTGTCCGCGTACGCAGATGGGTTTGTCAACGAGTAGCGCACGCCGGCCTGCGCGGCCAGGTTGATGACGGCGTCGAACGGGCCGTCTTCGAACACGCGCGCCAGCGCGGCGGCGTCGGCAAGGTCGGCGCGGTGGAAAGCGAAGTGCGCGTGGCCGGCCAGCTGCGCGAGCCGTGCCTCCTTGAGGCTCACCTCGTAGTAGTCGTTCATGTTGTCCAGCCCGACCACGAAGTCGCCCCGGTCGAGCAGCCTCCGCGCCACGTGCATGCCGATGAAACCGGCGGCACCGGTCACTAGGACGCGCTTCAAGTGCGGGCCGCCATCAGCATTGCGTCCTGGTCGGGCAGCGGCAGGAAACGGTCGGCGGCGTCGAGCAGCGACTGCGCGGCGCTCTCCCGGAAGGCGAGCACCTCGACACGCTTGCCCTTCTCCTGGACCAGCTGGACGATCGGAGTGAAGTCACCATCGCCGCTGGCGAGCACGAGCACGTCGAAGTGATCGAGCGCCCTCACGATGTCTGCGGCGATGCCCATGTCCCAGTCGCCCTCGAGCACGAGCTGACCGGCCTCTCCCACCCGGTGCATGCGGACGAGCCGGCGGCTGACGCGGTAGCCGAGGCTGGTGAGCTTGGTCACGAACCCGAAGGCCGTGCTGTCCCCCTCGCGCTCCACCACGAACGCCCGGGCCAGTATCAGCCTGCGGCCGCGCACAGCCAGGTTGAGCAGCGTCTCGTAGTTGACCTGCCGGTCGTAGTTCTCGCGCGCCGAGTAGTAAAGGTTCTGCGTGTCGACGAAGAGGGCTACCCGCTGCTCGGGCCACTCTCCCGGGAAGGGCGCGTCAGTTGCCGTCATGGGCCAAGTGTACCGGAGCTGGCACTGCAGACGCCGCACGCACGATGTGGCTAAAGTTGGTGGTGATGTTCACCGACCGCCCGCCCAGGATCCGCGAAGCCCGCAGGGACGACGCCGCCGCGCTCGCCAGGCTGCAGGAAGGCATCTATGCGGACGGCCGCTGGTTCGTGGGCCACACGGCCCCGACCGAATCGATGCTCCGGCACCGCATCCGGGAGCTGGTGCCGCACGATTCGCTCTACCTGGTGGCCGAGGTCGACGGGCACCTGGCCGGCTGGCTCGAGCTGAACCGGCTGCGTCCGGAACGCATGCGCCATGTGGCGCTGCTGACCGTCGCCGTCCACGAGGCCTACAGGCGGCGGGGGGTGGGGCGTGCCCTGCTGCACGAGTCCTACGGCTGGGGCGGGCGCGTGGGCATTTCCAAGATCACGCTGAACGTTCGGGCGCGCAACACGCCTGCGATCGCGCTGTACGAGGCCGAGGGCTTCGTGCTTGAGGGGCGCGAGACCGCCCAGTTCGTCGTGGCCGACGGGTTCGAGGACAACCTCATCATGGCTCGCAGGATCTGAAGCGGCTGAGTTACACTTCAGTCCGGCAACCCGCCTGGAGGCCAGTATCTTGCGCAGACTCATATCTTCAGAATCAGTGACCGAGGGGCACCCCGACAAGCTTGCAGACTTCATCAGCGACAGCATCCTGGACGCGATCCTCGAGGTCGACAGCCAGGCGCGTGTGGCCGCGGAGACCGTGCTGACCAACGGCCTGGCGCTCATCACGGGCGAGACGCGCCACCAGGGCAGCGTCGACATCCAGAAGGTGGTGCGCGACGCGGCCCGTGAGGTCGGCTACACGCGAGCCGAGTACGGCTTCGACGCGGAGCATTCCGGAGTCATCCTCGCCATCAACCAGCAGTCACCCGACATCGCGATCGGCGTGGACCACTCGCAGGAATCAGGTTCCGGAGACGAACTCGACCGGATCGGTGCGGGCGACCAGGGCATCATGTTCGGCTACGCCATCGACGAGACGCCTGAGCTGATGCCGCTGCCGATCATGCTGGCGCACCGGCTGGCCCAGCGCCTGGCCCGCGTCCGCAAGGACTCCGTTCTGGACTGGCTGCGGCCCGACGGCAAGACGCAGGTGACGCTCGAGTACGAGAACGGGGTACCCGTCAGGCTCGACACCGTCCTGGTCTCGGCCCAGCACCACGAGTCGGCCTCGCTGGACGAGGTGCGCGCCGGCATAAGGCGCGAGGTGATCGAACCCGTGGTGGGCGACCTCCTCGGAAAGGCCACCCACGTGCTGGTCAACCCGACCAGCCGCTTCGTTATCGGCGGCCCGCAGGGGGACGCCGGCCTGACCGGCCGCAAGATCATCGTCGATACGTATGGCGGAGCCGCCCCGCACGGCGGCGGCGCGTTCAGCGGCAAGGACCCCACCAAGGTCGACCGCAGCGGCAGCTACTACGCGCGCTACATCGCGAAGAACGTGGTCGCGGCGGGCGTGGCCGCACGCTGCCAGATTCAGCTGGCGTACGCGATCGGCGTGGCCAGACCCGTGGGCATGTACATCGACACGTTCGGCACGGGCCAGGTGCCCGACCACCGGATCTCGGCTGCGGTCAGCGAGCTGTTCGACGCCCGCCCGGCCGCGATGATCCGGGAGCTGGGGCTGGCCCGGCCCATCTACCGTGCCACGAGCGCGTACGGCCACTTCGGCCGTGACGGTTTCACGTGGGAGCGTACCGACCGGGCGGAGGACCTGCGCGAGGCGCTCGGGCTGGGTGAGACGGAAAGGGCCTAGAGGGCCGCCAACTGCTGGATGAAGTCCTGGGCGAGTTCCCGGCCGATGTCCTCGGCCTCGGACGCCTCGCCCGTGGTGGTGGCCTGCAGCATCATGCCGCCCTTCGAGATCACCGCGCCGAACAGGCTCAACTCGCCGTCGCTGGACACGGTCGCGAGCGCACCTATCGTGCGCACTCCGCCCTGCTTCGCCACCTGGTCGCTGCCGCTGAGTGCCGCGGTGAAGGCGCGCTCGCTGCGCACCCGGTCGAAGCTGGGGCGGTGCTGCAGCGTGTAGGCGAGTTCGAAGGCCGCGTCGTCCTGTTCGCGCACGAGCAGTCCCAGCGATCCCTGCCCGGCGGCCGGCGGGAACACCTCGGGATCGAGCAGCTGTTCGACCACGCTGCGGCGGTCCATGTCGATCAGTGCCGAGGCGGGCAGGATCAGTGCACCGTACTCGCCCTCGGCCAGCCGCCTCAGGCTCGAGTCGACGCTGTCATCCAGGCTGACCGGCTCGAGTCCGGCTGCGAGCGCGGCGACGAAGCCGGCGTCCCGGGGACCGGGCACGCCGATCACCGTGCCCGCCGCCAGGCTGGAGACGTCCTTGACGCCCTTGGCGAGCAGGGCGCTGCGCGCCTCGTTGCGCCTCGTGACCGCGGCCAGAGTAACTTCTTCGGGCAGCGTCACGGGCAGGCGCTCGAGGCTTACCAGCGCGATCGCGAGCTGGTTGCGCTTCAGTGCGTCGATCAGCGCGGCGGTGGCCTCAGCGGGTGCGGCCGGCGCGATGGTGCGCTGGGTTATTGAGATGTCGGGCCACTCGCTTGCGAGGTCCGCGACTATGGAGCGTGCCTGCGCCAGAGCAACGGCGCCGTCGCGGTGTCCAACAACGATTCTCGTCATACAGCCACTGTTCTATCACATTAGCCGCTCGTGCTGGTGGCGGCCTGCGCGATGCGTTCCTGAACCTGCCTGGGCACCTCGGCGTAGTGATCCCGCTTGAGCGAGAACGCCCCGCGACCGCCCGTGAAGCTGCGCAGGTCGGCCGAGTACGTCTGCAGCTCCGCCAGCGGCACGAAGGCGGAAACGCTGCTGACGCTGCCCTCGCCCTCCATGCCCAGGATGCGGGCGCGGCGCGAGTTGAGGTCGCTGATCGCGTCGCCGGTGAAGCGGTCGGGAACGCGCACCCGGACGAGCGCGACCGGCTCGAGCAGCACGGGATCCGCCTGCCGGAGCGCCTCGGCGAACGCCTGGGCGGCGGCCTGCTGGAACGCGATGTCCTTGGAATCCACCGGGTGGTCTTTGCCGTCGTAGACGGTCACGCGCACGTCCACGACGCCGTAGCTACCCAGCGGCCCCGCCTCCAGTGCGGCCCGCACCCCCTTCTCGCACGAAGGGATGAACTGCGTGGGGATCGTGCCTCCCACCACCTGGTTGACGAACTCGAAGCCCGCGCCGCGCTCGAGTGGCTCGACCCGAAGGGCGACCTCGGCGAACTGCCCGGCGCCGCCGGACTGCTTCTTGTGGCGGTAGCGGGCGTCGCCCTTGCCGGTGATCGTCTGGCGGTAAGCGATGCGGGGCGCGGCGGTGTTCACGGCCGCGTTGAACCGCTCCTCGAGCGTGCGGGTGGCGATCTCCAGGTGGACGTGGCCCATGCCCCACAGAACGGTCTCGTGCGTCTCGGGGTCGCGCTCGAGCAGCAGCGTCGGGTCCATCTGCTGCAGCTTGTTGAGCGCGTCGCCCAGGCGGTCCTCCTCGGCCTTGCCCCTGGGCACGAGCGCCAGCGCCATCACGGGCCCGGGCAGTTCCTGCGGCGCCAGCCTCACGGGCCGCTCGGGAGAGCTCAGCGTCGCACCGGTGCCGATCCTGTCCTGCTTGGCCACCGCGCCGATGTCGCCGGTCTCGAGCCTCTGCACGTCCGTGAACTCCTTGCCGGCCGCCCGGTACAGGTGGGAGACCCTGAGCGGGACGTCGTCGGCGTCCACCAGCAGCGAGTCTCCGGCCGTGAGGCTGCCGGCCAGCACGCGCATGAGCGACAGCTTGCCAAGGTACGGATCGATCATCGTCTTGAACACCCGGGCCAGGAAGGGCCGGTCGGCCCCGAGCCCGGGCGGTTCGCCGGACTCGACCGGGAGCGGGCCGTGATCCTCGACGCCGCGCACGGCGCTCAGCAGGAAGTCGAGCAGCAGCGAGATGCCCATCACCTTCTCGGCCGAGGCGACCAGGACGGGGGCGAGCACGTTGGCGCGCACGGCCCGGTTGAAAGCCCCGGTCAGCTCGTCCGCTCCGATTTCCTCCTCCTGCAGGTAGCGCATCATCAGGTCGTCGTCCGTCTCGACGATCCGCTCGATCAGGCGCTCCCGGTAGTCCTGCGCCAGGCCCATGACCTCGTCGGGAATGTCGCCCTCCACGGGCTCGTCGCCCTCGCTCCAGACGCGGGCTCGCATACGCAGCAGGTCGACTATGCCGCGGAAGTGTTCGCCCTGGCCGATCGGAAGCTGGATGGCGACGACCGAATCGGAGAGCGTCTCGGTGAGCGCGTCCATGGTGCGGAAGAAGTCGGCGTTGTCGCGGTCCATCTTGTTTATGAGCACGATGGTTGACAGCTCGCGGCTGCGCGAGGTGCGCCAGACGCGCTCGGTGCCCACCGCCACGCCGGAGACGGCCGAGACGACGATCAGCGCGGCGTCTGCTGCCAGCTGGGCCGCCCTGATCTCGCTGATGAAGTCGGCGTAGCCGGGCGTGTCGATGATGTTGAGGCTGTTCCCGCGCCACGTGACCGGGTTCACGGTGGAGTGGATCGAGATCTTGCGGCGCTTCTCCTCGGCCGTGTGGTCGCTGGCCGTGGTCCCGTCCTCCACACTGCCGGGCACGGGGATCTGGCCCGTGCGGAAAAGGATGGCCTCGACCAGCGAGGTCTTGCCGGCACCGCTGTGCGAAAGGAGGGCGACGTTCCTGGTCTGGGACATCCGTGGGTACTTCCTTTCCTTTTGAGTCGCGGAGCGGACCGGCGTGAGGCGGGCCGGGTCCGCGCACGGGGCGGAAGGGGTTGCAGCCTGTCTGTAGCAGAATCATACCGCGCAGCTGCCCTGCAAGGCGGTAGGCTTGGGGTGATGGCGACAGAACTGGAACTCAAGTTCACCACCGAAGGCTCCGTGCTGCCGGAGCCCGAAGACCTGACGAACGAACTGCAGGCGCGCGGCCTCAGCGTCCTGGAGCGGCGCGTGGACCACATCAAGGACCGGTACTTCGATGACGCCCGGGCCAGCCTCAGCCGGGCGGGACTGGCGGTGCGGCGGCGCATGCACGCCGGCCGGATGCTCGCGACGCTCAAGACGCGCGGCGTAGTCACCGATGCGCGCCACATGCGCGAGGAGATCGAGCTGCCCCTGCCGGAGCGAGGCTGGCCCGCAGAGATCGCCGAGCGCCTCTCGATGGTCACGGACCCGGACGGGCTCAAGCCCTACACGGTCCTGGACAGCGTCCGCACTGTCTGGGTGATCGCGGACGCCAGCGGGCAGGCGGTGGCGGAGCTGTCCTTCGACCTGGTCACCGCCAGCTTCCAGTCGGGCACGCGCAAGGTGGAGTTCACGGAGATCGAGGTCGAGGCACAGGACGATTCCGGCAGCGCCCTGCCGCTGGTCGAGGAGGCGCTGGCCGGCCTGGTGAAGCTGGCGCCAAGCCCTTTCACCAAGCTGGAGCGGGCCCAGGCGCTGCTGATGGGGGCGGGCATGTGAGAAAGGCGCAGCTCCCGGCTACAATGCGGTTCAGGGCGTCAGGCACATACTGGGTTCAGCTTCGCGAACGATTCAGGGAGGTCATCTGCTATGGGCAACAACGGTGGAACCGCTGACGAACTGGGCGGCATCAGGGAACTGAGCCGCGAGGACTTCATGAACATGTCGCTCAAGGAGATCGAGGAGGTCACCGGGGTGATCCGCCCGGATGACCACACGGGTGACGCGATCGAGGAATACCGCGAGCAGGCGTGGCGCTCGTACCAGACCGACGTGACCAACCGCGACGACTGGGGCAACGCCCGCCAGACCGACGAACCCGCGGAATAGGGCCTTTGTGCCGCCGGCAGCGGACCGGGAACCGCACGGTCCGCTGCTATACTCGCAGGCATGATCGCAGAGACCCAAGCAAGCAGGTTGCCGCCGTTGGCAGCCGACGATAAGCTCTTTGAGCTGATCACGCAGGAAGAGGCCAGGCAGGCAGCCGGCCTCGAGCTGATCGCCTCAGAGAACTTCACTTCCAGACAGGTGATGGCGGCCACCGGCAGCGTCCTCACCAACAAGTACGCCGAGGGCTACCCCGGCAAGCGCTACTACGGTGGCTGCGAGATCGTGGACCAGGTCGAACAGCTCGCGATCGACCGGGCCAGGGAGCTCTTCGGTGCCGCGTGGGCCAACGTCCAGCCGCATTCCGGCAGCAGCGCCAACCTTGCCGTCTACGAGACGCTGCTCGATGAAGGCGACACGGTGCTGGGCATGGACCTGGCCCACGGCGGTCACCTGACCCACGGCTCGCCCGTGAACTTTTCCGGCAAGCGCTACAACGTGATCGGCTACCCCGTCGAGGCCGGCACCGAGCTGCTCGACATGAACACCGTCCGCAGGCTGGCAAAAGAGCACAAGCCGAAGATGATCATCGCCGGCGCCTCGGCCTACTCGCGGCTGATCGACTTCAAGGCGTTCCGCGCGATCGCGGACGAGGTCGGCGCGATCCTGATGTCTGACATCGCCCACATCGCCGGCCTGGTCGCGGCCAGGCTGCACCCGGACCCGATGCCGCACTCGCACGTGGTCACCACCACCACGCACAAGACGCTGCGCGGCCCCCGCTCGGGGCTGATCCTGTCCAACGACGTCGAGCTGGGTGCCCGCATCGACAAGGTGATCTTCCCCGGCCTGCAGGGCGGCCCGCTCGAGCACGTGATCGCAGCCAAGGCCGTCGCGTTCTTCGAGGCGCTCCAGCCGGGCTTCAGGGAGTACCAGCAGCGCGTGATCGACAACGCGCGTGCGCTCGCCGCCGGCCTCGAGAAGCGGGGCTACCGCATCATCTCCGGCGGGACTGACAACCACCTTCTGATCCTGGACCTGCGCCCCGCCGGCATGACCGGCAAGAAGGCGGTCGACCTGCTGGATCCGGTGCTGATCACCGTAAGCAAGAGCATGGTGCCCTTCGACGAGCGCAAGCCCTGGATCACCTCGGGCGTGCGCCTGGGCTCGCCGGCGGCCACCACGCGCGGGTTCGGCACGG
>ERZ869909.710-NODE-710-length-34019-cov-6.239585_pt1 | contig 34019 bp, 38 predicted proteins | sample MGYA00520892_ERZ869909 | MGnify/ENA primary metagenome ERZ869909 (study PRJEB32215, sample SAMEA104723947) | bioreactor metagenome | biome: bioreactor; feature: anaerobic bioreactor; material: water | place: China | collected 2015-03-12 ...
CCTTTGGTCAACAGTTGTTTATTGAAACAATGAAAAAACATGACATGGTGTTTGCCATTGGACCAGCAGGTACAGGAAAAACATATTTAGCGGTTGTGTATGCGGTTTATTGTTTAAAAAACAACCATGTAAAGAAAATTATATTAACACGTCCTGCTGTAGAAGCAGGGGAGAATCTCGGCTTTTTACCAGGAGATTTAAAAGAGAAAGTTGATCCGTATTTACGTCCACTTTATGATGCTTTGTATGATATGTTAGGTAGTGAAGCAACCAACAAATACATTGAAAAAGGTGTTATCGAAATCGCACCATTAGCTTATATGCGTGGTCGAACACTCGATCAAGCTTTTGTAATTTTAGATGAAGCTCAAAATACATTATCATCACAAATGAAAATGTTTCTTACTCGCATGGGTAACGAATCAAAAGTAGTTATTACAGGGGATATTACACAAATTGACTTGCGAAAAGATCAACTTTCAGGATTAATTGATGCACAACAACGTTTATCTGAGATACCAGAAATAGGGTTTGTTTACTTGCATGAGTCAGATGTTGTACGACATCCATTGGTTAAAAAAATACTCGCAAAATACAAAGACTAAAAAAGAAAGTTATTCACTTTCTTTTTTTGTTGGTTTAATATCGTGAGTTACATGAATGTTCACCGCATTTTTAGAGATGTTGCATGCGTGATCTCCAATACGTTCGATTGTACCTAAGATATCAACAAAGATTGAGCCACCCACTTCAGCACGACACTCATCACTTGCCATACGGTTAAAGTGTTTTTGACGGGCTTTGTATTCTAATAAGTCTAAGTAATTTTCATCTTCTAAGATAGAATTATGCAAACTAAAGTCTTTTTCATGGTAAATTCGTAGCGCTCGATTCAGCATGTGCAACACTAAATCATGCATTTGTATAACATCATCGATTGCAGCTTGTGATAATTCTTCTTTCGCATCAAAGATGAGCTCATAAAATTCGATAAGGTTGGTGGATAAATCACCAATACGTTCTAGATTTTTAACGACTTGTAAATTGGTGGTGTATTCTTCTAAATCCGTTTCACTTAAATTTTCTTTCGCTATTAACAACAAATAATCAGTAATCTTTGTATCTAGAGAGTTAATAATGGATTCAAGTTGCATAACTGCTTCATGATCGGTGTTGTTGCCATTGAGTAAGTATTTTTTTGTATCTTCAAACGCTTCAATAACGATATCACCCATTTTTAATATGTTGTTTTTCGATATTGTTAGAGCAGCAGCAGGCAATGATTTAATTAGTTCAAGATCTAAGTTAATATCAATCTCACGAAACTCCACTTCATCACCTTTAATAAAGTGACGAACAAGTTTAACCATTTGATTAACTAAAGGATACATAATTAAGGTTGCAATGATATTGAAAATAATATGAGCGACTGAGATTTGCATCATTTCATTTAAATGGAAATAATTCGATATCCATAAATCAAACTGAATAAATTGCCGCAACAACAACATTCCAGCAATAGTGCCACCCACATTAAACATCGTATGTATACCAGCAGCTCGTTTAGAAGCTAATGAGCCACCTAATGCTGCAAGTATAGCAGTAATCGTCGTTCCTATGTTTGAACCAAAAACAAAGGGTAGAGCCGCTTGTAAGTCCATACCACCAGATTCATAAATCTTTTGTACAATCCCAATCATGGCTGAAGAAGATTGAATTAATGCCGTCATGACAATACCACCAGAAAGAGCAAACAGTGGATAATCGGACATGGATTTAGTAATGGTCGTAAAAAATTCAATTTGTGATAATAACTTTAATTCATCACCCATTGTTTTTAAACCAAAAAACATAATCCCAAAACCTAAAATGGAATTACCAATGTACTTTGTTTTTTTGCGTTTACTAAATAAAACAAGGGAAGCCCCAATAAAGATAATATACAAGGCGAAATTTTCTATTTTTAAACCAATTAAAAAAGAAGTGACAGTAGTACCGACATTGGCCCCCATAATGATACCAACTGATTGTTCTAAACGCATTAAACCAGCACGAACAAAACCAATTGTAATAGCTGTGGTTGCTGAAGAGGATTGAATTAAGATAGTAATGGCTGCACCAACCAAGATACCCATGTATATTTTTGAGGTGTAACGATCTATATAATCACGTAGTTTATCACCAGCTACAGCTTTTAAACCATCCCCCATAAATTTGATTCCAAAAAGGAATAAACCAAATCCACCGAGAACATAGTCCCACCGGATGATAGAATTTGAAAAAAAGGACAATATCGAATCAAGCATAGTTTTCTCCTTAGTTCATAGCCATTTTAACACAAATCATGCTTATTAAATCAGATTTCTTTGATATTATCAACGATTTTTTTAAAGGGTTAATATGGTATAATCATACAAGAAGGAGTGTGTATGAACGTAAACTTTATAAATCAAAGCAATCAACGAAAATTTAGTAACTACAAAAAAGATTGCAATGACATTTTTAACCAGTGTAAAGAACGCTTTAATCTACCAAAACAAACAACCGTTAGTTGTATTTTAGTGGATGATATGACAATGCATCAATACAATCACACCTACCGAAACAAAGACTATGCAACCGATGTGTTGACGTTTGTGGATGATCAAGATGAGTCTTATTTAGGGGATGTTATTATTAATGTCGTTGCACTAGAAAAACAAGCAAAAGAATACGATCATACCATTAAACGAGAAATGTGTTTTCTTTTTGCCCATGGACTATTACACACCCTTGGATTTGATCATCAAAACGAGCAAGAAGAAGCAATTATGATTGCTCATCAAAAGGAGATATTACAGCATGTTTCTAAAAGAAGCTATCGAAAATCTAACCGCTAAATTTAAGCATGCCATAGCTGGTGTATTTGGTGGTATTGCTCATGATCGATCACTTAGAATACATTACATCATTGCTTTGCTTGTCATTGTTGTGTTTTATGTGCTTAAGGTGACTTTTATTGAATGGGCACTTATCTTTTTAGGGATAGGCATTGTGATTGGTTTAGAATATTTAAACAGTTCAATTGAGTTGTTATGCGATCATGTAGAAGAAGAATACCATGATACGATTAAAAAAATAAAAGATTTTGGGGCAGCTGCTGTATTTGTTTCCTCTATCTTTGTGGCTTTGATGGGTATCGTAATTATCATACAGTATATAGGATAGGAGAAAATAAATGGAAGTAGAAAAAATTGTAGAAAAAGCGTTTGAAGCGATGGAAAACGCATACGCACCATATTCACATTATCATGTAGGGTCATGTGTCTTAACCAAAGATGGAAATACCTTTATTGGTGCAAACATAGAAAATGCCTCTTATGGTGCGACTAATTGTGGAGAAAGAAGTGCAATCTTTGCAGCATATTCTCACGGTTATCGCCAACAAGATATTGCATCCATTGCGATTGTTAGTGATGGAGACTTATTAGCTGGGCCATGTGGTATTTGTCGTCAAGTGTTGTCTGAATTGTTATTAGAAGACACTCCGATTTATTTAAGCAATAAAAAAGAGTTTAAGCAAACAAGCATAAAAGAATTGTTGCCGATGCGATTTACAAGTGAGGATCTCAAGTGAGTTACAAAAGTGGCTACATTGGTTTAATAGGTCTTCCCAATGCCGGTAAATCAACGCTTTTAAATACCATTTTGCAACAAAAGATTGCAATAGTATCTTCAAAAGCACAAACCACACGTCATGTCATTGTTGGTGTGTATCATAAAGAAGACATGCAAATTGTGTTTATGGATACTCCTGGTTTTCATCAAGTAGGGGATGGCTTAAGTAAACAAATGGTTAAAGCAACAAGCACAACCATTCCGGATGTGGATATTATTTACTTTTTAATTGATGCTAAAAGAAAACCAAATCTAAATGACAAGCGTTTGTTAACAGTTATTGAAAAAGCTAATAAAAAGGTGTTTTTAGTAGTTAATAAAATTGATGAACTATCCAAAGAGAAGCTTATTGAACAACTACTCTTGTGGAGTAAAGAGTATGCTTTTGATGAAGTTATTCCAATTTCTGCTTTGCACAATGAAAACATTGATAAATTATTAGACATTAGTAAACAATATTTACCTGAAGGTATGCCATTTTACATGGAAGATACACTAACAACACAAAGTGAAAAAACACTCATAGGTGAGATCATTCGTGAAAAAGTTTTGCACTTAACCAATCAAGAGATTCCTCATAGTGTTGCGGTAGTGTTAGATGATGTGGAGTTTAGTGAGAATCGCTTAAGTATTATGGCAAGTATTATTGTCGATAAAGATTCACAAAAGGGAATATTAATTGGTAAAAACGGATCAAAGAAAAATGAAATCATTCGTTTAGCATCGATGGAACTAAGACGGTTGTATCAAATGAAAGTGATGTTAACACTGTTTGTAAAGGTTGAAAAGAACTGGCGTAATAAGGCAAGCCGTTTAATGGAATACGGTTATCATAACGATCAATAATGAATGAGACAGTTACGTTAATTATTTTAGATCGAAACAGTTATCAAGAACACGATGCTTTGCTTACTTGTTTTATCAAAGGAATCGGAGTAACAACTCTGATTGCAAAAGGTGCTAATAAGCCAACGAGCAAATATGGATCACTGCTTCAACCTACGTATGTTTTACAAGCGCTTATTGATTTAAAAAAGGGGATTTCTCTTTTTAAAAGCGCATCGTTAATAAAACATTATAAACAACTAGAAACAACACTAGCACCACTTGCCGTTGCATCCTTTATATGTAAAGTTCTAGCAATCAATGCCATGGACGATAAATACCTTGTGGATTTTGATACGTTGGATAATTATTTATCCAAACTCAATGAAAAAAACACATACACACTATTAACACACTTTCTTATGATGTTAGCAAAAAAAATGGGTGTCGCCATGTATTTAGATGGCTGTGTGATTTGCAATGAGCAAAAGATTGTCGCAGTATCAAGTGAAGTAGGTGGTTTTTTATGCCAGCAACACGCTCATTTAGCTACTTTAGAACACCAGCAAGTTAACTTTTATCGACAACTTCGCTGCTTAGACAAAGCAACCTTAGATCAGGTTGATTTATGTCCTTATGCAACTACAACACAACATGTTCAACTATACATGGACTTATTGGATGAAACTTGCACAATTCCATGGAAAAATTGGCAATTCATACAACAAATATAATATAATAGTATATTGATAGAGTAAGGGGATGACTATGAAAAAATTTAGTAACGAACAAATTATTTCACATTTAAAAACATCAGGATTTGTGTTTCAAGGTTCTGAAATTTATGGAGGATTAGCAAACACGTGGGATTTTGGACCACTTGGGGTAGAAGTAAAGAAAAACATCAAAGATATTTGGTGGCAAAAGTTTGTGCGCGAAAGTCGTTATAATGTGGGTATTCAATCCGCTATATTAATGAACCCGCAAGTATGGGAGGCAAGTGGGCATTTAAAAACTTTTGCAGATCCTTTAATGGATTGTAAATCATGTAAAACTCGCCATCGTGCAGATAAACTAATTGAAGAAGCATTGCACATTAATGCAGCTACAATGAGTTTTAAAGAGATGGAAGAGATCATTGCAAAAGAAAATATCGTATGTCCTAACTGCAACAAAAGTGATTTTACCAATATCCGTCAATTTAATTTGATGTTTAAAACCTTTCAAGGAGTTTTAGAAGATGGTAGTTCGACTATTTATTTACGTCCTGAAACTGCACAAGGAATCTTCGTCAACTTTAACCAAGTTCAACGTTCCATGCGTAAAAAAATTCCATTTGGTGTTGCTCAAATTGGAAAATCATTTAGAAACGAAATCACACCTGGTAACTTCATCTTTAGAACACGTGAGTTTGAACAAATGGAACTAGAATTTTTCACTCATCCAAGCAAAGACATCGAGTGGTATGAATATTGGCAGAAATTTTGCTTTGATTGGTTACTTGATTTAGGTTTATCAAGGGAAAATCTCCGTATTCGCGAACATGATAAAGAGGAGCTATCACACTATTCAGTCGCAACAAGTGATATTGAGTATAAATATCCTTGGGGTTGGGATGAAATGTGGGGTATTGCCGATCGTACTGATTTTGATTTGCGTTCACATCAAGAACATTCAAAAGAATCCATGGAATACTTTGATCCAACAACCAATGAAAAATACATTCCATATTGTGTTGAACCATCGGTTGGTGTCGAACGGTTGTTTTTTGCGTTTATGGCAGAAGCCTTAGTGGAAGAACAACTTGAAAAAGATACTCGAATTGTATGTAAATTGCATCCTGCATTAGCGCCATATAAAGTTGCCATCTTGCCACTATCAAAACAATTAAATGAGCAAGCTATGGAAGTGTTTGATGTTTGTGCTAAACATTTTTCAAGCACATACGATGAAACAGCTAGCATTGGAAAACGCTATCGACGTCAAGATGCTATTGGTACACCACTTTGTGTTACGTATGATTTTGAAAGTAATGATGATCAGTGTGTGACTATTCGTGATCGTGATAGCATGAAACAAGAACGTGTACCGATTGCTGAGTTAGTCAGTGTTATTTCAGAGAGGATAAAACTATAATACATGCCCCGAATATCTGATGAAAAAATAAATGAAATACGCTCAAAAGCCGATATTGTTTCCATTGTAAGTCAATATATACCTTTAACTAAAAAAGGGAAGAACTATGTTGGGTTATGTCCTTTTCATGATGATCATAATCCATCACTTTCGATTTCATCAGAAAAACAAATATACAAATGTTTTGTTTGTCATGCTGGCGGTAATGTGTTTAGTTTTGTTAGTGACTTTGAGAAAATATCCTTTGTGGATGCGGTAGTTAAGGTTGCTAAAGAGGTTAGTGTAGATGTTGGTGATTTCACCTATCAACAAGCACCACTTGATCCAATCAAAGCAAAGCAGATCAACGTGTTGGAAATGGCAAACCAGTTTTTAAAATATCAGCTACAATCATCAGAAGGACTGATGATTAAAGAATATTTAAAAAATCGAGGAATTAGTGAAGAAGTGATTGAAACCTTTGATGTTGGCTATAATCCTTCTAATAATGCAGTGTCGACATTTTTGTTGGCAAAAAAGTGTGAGCCTCAAACAATGGTGGATGTAAACATTGCAACTGAAAACAACAATCGTTTAAACGATGTGTTTTATGATCGGATTACCTTTCCAATTAAAAATGAAAAAGGTCAACTTATTGGGTTTACTGCTCGATCAATGTTTGAAGATCAAAGCAAATACATCAATACCGCCACCACTAATTTATACACCAAATCAGAAGTAGTGTATAATATTCATCTTGCTCAAGAGCATGCAAAAAAACAGGGCTTCATTGTTGTTGTCGAAGGTGTGATGGATGTTATTGCCTATTATCGTGCGGGTATTAAAAATGTCGTCTCACCTTTAGGGACTGCCCTAACAAAGCAACAAGTTGACACGATAAAAAAAGCAAGTTATCATGTGGTTCTCTCATTTGATGGTGATGATGCAGGCAAAAGTGCAACTTATCAAGCCATTGAACTGTTAATTAGTAAAAATGTACTTGTGGAAGTGATCATGCTTGATCAAAAAGAAGATCCTGATGACATCATTAATAAACAAGGTAAACAAGCACTCCTAGATGTCGTAAAAACACGTAAACATTGGATGGAGTTTATGCTTGAATATGGTCAACAGTTATACAACCTTGATAACTACAATCAAAAAAAGACGTACATAAAAAGTATGATTGATCATATACGTAAACTACAAGACACAATGGATCAAACCCATTTTGGGCAAGTGCTTGCTAAGATTACTAACATGGACCAACAAGAGATACTACAAGCAATCGCAAGCAAAGCAACACTCAAACGTGATAAAATAAAAGAGACGCCAACTGCGCAAGATTTTTTAGTGCCAATTTATGAAAAAGAAATCTTAGCGCAAATGATACTAAGTAAACAAGCGATTGTCATCTTTACTGAACAGCTTGGATACTTAAGTCATCCACAAGCCAACGAGCTTGCTAAAATGCTAATTAGCATGAGTAAGACAAGTGAGAACATGATTGAAATTGCCGATATTTTAAGTAAAGCACAAGAACGTGATTTAAAGCAGTTTCTAATGTGGTTGTTGGATTGGCCTCTGTTTCCAAAAAACATGAACAAAGATGTGCTTAACGATGCCATTGTTCATGTTAAATTGAAAATTATTGATGATAAGATTAAGAAGTTAAAGAAAATGGCATCTTTAACAACAAGTTCAAGTAAAAAGGCAGAATACATTAATAAAATGATTGAAGCGCAAAAAGAAGTCGATCAGTTAAAAAAGAAGGAGCGTGTTTATGAAACGATTTAAAACCCTAGATGAGATAAAGGCAGAATTTGTAGAAAAGGCAAAAGATAAAAAGAAAGTATACGAAAGTGAACTGCTTGAAGCGTGTGCTCATTTGGACATGGATGATCAAACATTGGAAGATTTGTTTGTTTGGTTTAAAGATAATAAAGTAAAATTATTATCCGATGATGAAATCGATGATGAAGATGTTGATATTACCAATGACGAACAAGCAGCGGATGAGTTGGAGTTTTTAAGTGACGATAGTGATGATAGTGAAGAAGAGGACATTAATGTTGTCGACTTAGAAGCGTATCATGCTCAGTTTTCAAATGCTCCAAATGTAAGAATTAACGATCCTGTTAAAATGTATTTAAAAGAAATTGGTCGTGTTAATTTAATTAATCCAGCAGATGAGCCTGAAATCGCACGTCGTATTCAAGATGGGGTTGATGCTTCAGAATACACACGCAACATGTTTGAATCATTGTATCCAGACTTTAAAGATGATCCTGCATACACTAAGATTGACATTATTGAAGATTATTTAGAAGGTAATGTTGAAAATGATGAACTGCGTGAAAAAATAATTTCTCTTCGAGAAAAACGATTGGATGGAGAAGAGTCTAAGAAAGTACTTATTTCTGCTAACTTACGTTTAGTAGTGAGCATTGCAAAAAAATACGTAGGGCGTGGAATGTTGTTTTTAGACCTTATTCAAGAAGGAAACATGGGTTTAGTAAAAGCTGTTGAAAAATTTGACCATACAAAAGGATTTAAATTCTCAACATACGCAACATGGTGGATTCGTCAAGCAATAACAAGAGCGATTGCAGACCAAGCGCGTACCATTCGTATTCCAGTACACATGGTAGAAACGATTAACAAACTAACAAGAATTCAACGTCAACTTGTTCAAGATTTAGGAAAAGATCCAACGGCAGAAGAAATTGCGGCGAAAATGGAAAACATTACCCCTGAAAAAGTACGGGAAATTCAAAAGATTGCAATGGAGCCTGTATCCTTAGAAACACCAATAGGGGAAGAAGATGATTCTCATTTAGGTGATTTTATTGAAGATAAAGACGCATTATCTCCTGATGATTTTGCGAATAATCAGCTTTTAAAAGATGAAATAAACCTTGTCTTACAAGGATTAACAGAACGTGAAGAAAAAGTACTTCGTTTACGATTTGGTTTATACGATGGTCGTACACGAACACTAGAAGAAGTAGGCAAAGAATTTAACGTCACTCGTGAGCGAATTCGACAAATTGAAGCGAAAGCTTTACGTAAGTTAAAACACCCAACTCGTTCAAAAAGGTTGAAAGATTTTGTTGATAAGGGATAAGCTATTATCGAAGCGGCTTCAAGTAATATACGATTTAGTGGATCAAAATGATAGTGTTGCAGATATTGGCACTGATCATGGGTATTTAATTGCAGCGTTAATTAAGGATAAGAAAATCTCAAAAGCTTATGGTGTCGATAATAAAGCGGCACCATTATCACAAGCACAAAAAACCATGGAACAATTCAACATACACGATGAAGTAGTGCTTACATTAGTATCGGATAATCATCCGTATCATCATGTAGATGTTTGGGTTATTGCTGGCATGGGTTATGAGACTATAGCATCTATTTGCACTGAATTTATGGAAACGATTAAAAAACTAAAGTATGTTATTATACAGGCAAATCATCAAGTGGATCGTTTACGAGCATATTGTGTTGAGCATAATTTACACATTGTTGATGAGAAAATCGTAGTTGATAATTTTTATTATCAACTACTAAAAGTAACGTATAAAGAGCAGTCGTATCAACTAAACGACTTACAATTGCTTTGTGGTCCATTATTACTAGAAAACAAAGAGCAAACATTTATTGATTATTGTGAGCACAAAATTAACTCATACAAACAATTGCTTACGCAAGTACCAAAAAATAGTGATCGTGGTAAAGAAATACAACACATGATACACCAATATAACACCGCATTATTGCCATAAGAGAGGATGATTGGATGCAATACACTAAACAGCTAAAACATTTGATGGATTTAGCAGGGTTTGAAACCTTAAGTAATGTTCAGCAGAAAGTAACACCTTTAATATTAAAAAACCAAAACTTAGTTGTTACTTCACCAACTGGAACGGGGAAAACCCATGCGTATTTGTTTGGGATTTTTTCCAAACTAACAAAAGCGCCATACACACAAGCAGTTATTGTCGCACCAACTCGTGAGTTAGCATTGCAAATTTCAAGGTTTGCCAATCAACTTGCAGAGGGCTTTGATCATCTTCAAGTAAAAACCTTTGTTGGTGGCGAGAAACGATCATCCATAAACACCCATGCACAACTTGTTATTGGGACAATTGGTCGTTTAAATGACTTGTATTTAGAAAAACACACTTTGCAGCTACAAAAAGCAAAAATGGTTGTATTGGATGAAGCAGATATGCTAGTGGATCAAGGATTTATTGAAGATGCGGATATGTTGTTATCGCACATGGATGCTAGTATTCAAACACTCGTTTTTTCCGCTACCATACCCGTAGGATTACAACCATTTTTAAAGAAATACTTAACCAACTCAAAGCAAGTACAAGTAATTGAAGATAAAGTGTTTAATCCAAAAATTGATTTTAAACTTTTGGATGCTAAACATTTATCCTACATTGAAAAAGCACAACAAATATTACAAGGGTTAAATCCAAGCCAATGTTTGATTTTTGCTAATTCAAAACAAGAAGTATCACAATTAGCGTATAATTTGCGTACAAATGGATACAAAGTCGTGGAATTACACAAAGAGCTAACAAGTTCACAGCGCAAACTAGCATTTCAAAAGATCATGGACCATCAAGTAACGTACATTGTAGCTAGTGATATTGCAGCGAGAGGCTTGGATATTGAACATGTCAGCCATGTTATATCTTGTGGGTTCCCGAAAGATTTAAGTTATTTTAAACATCGTGCTGGACGTACAGGTCGTGCTGGCAAAGATGGTGTTTGTTTTACCATTTATAAACAAGAGGATACAATGACAGTAAATACCTTAATTAAAGAAGGAATCAATTTTACACATGTAGCGTATCAAAATGGAGCTTTTAAAGAAATTAAACCATTTAACTTTAAACCAAAACGATTGGATGAAGAAGATAAAAGAATCATTTCTTTAGTAAAAGGGAAAAAACAAAAAGTTAAACCTAATTATAAGAAAAAGCAAAATGAAATGATTGAAAAACATCATCGTAAAAAGCGTCGTAGTATGATTGAGTCAAAAATTAAAGATGCACAAAAAGAACGAGCAAAGAAAAAGTCTAAAGGAGAGTCCTTATGAAAATAGGTAGTCATGTAGGATTAAAAGCACCTGATTATTTACTTGGATCAGTGGATGAGGCATTAAGTTATGGAAGCAATGCACTTATGATTTATACAGGAGCACCTCAAAATACACGTCGTAAACATGTCGAAGAACTTATGATACAAGAAGGTCTTCAGAGGATGAAAGACAACAATATTGCAATTGAAAATTTAATTGTGCATGCTCCTTATATTATTAACCTTGCAAACACAGTGAAAGAAGAAACCTTTGAACTAGCGACATCTTTTTTATCAAAAGAAATCAAACGAGTGCAAGCGATGAATGGAAATGTGGTTGTGTTGCATCCTGGTGCACACGTTAATGCAGGTGTTGAAGCAGGTTTAAACCAAGCCATTAAAGGATTAAATATGGTTCTTGATCATGAGCGTAATGTTTCCATTGCTTTAGAAACCATGGCTGGAAAAGGTAGTGAAATTGGCAGAACTTTTGAGGAAATTGCCTATCTTATTGATGGTGTTAATAACAAAGAATGCATTTCAGTTTGCTTAGACACGTGCCATATTCATGATGCTGGCTATGATTTAAATGATTTTGATCATATTCTTGATGAATTTGATCGTATTATTGGCTTGCAATATTTATCAATCGTTCATGTTAATGATTCAAAAAACATTCGTGGTGCTGCTAAAGATCGTCACGAAAACATTGGTTATGGTGAAATTGGATTTGACATCTTACATGACATTATTAAACATCCACGTTTAAGTCATTTAGTGAAAATCTTAGAAACACCGTATGTGGATGGACTGCCTCCTTACAAACAAGAAATTGAAATGATAAAAAATGGCAAGTTTGTGGATTGGAAAAATTTATAAGCGAACATTATTGCACCTCGTAACTCAAATGAGAGATTACGGGGTTTTTATTATGAAACTTACTAAAAATGCTATATAATAGGAGCATGAAAAAAATCATTGATTTCAAAAAAGAAAAAGACAGTAAGAAAAACTGGGCAAATACAAGTGAATCCTTAAAGAAGAAACTAGATATTCAAAAAAGTATCGTTTTTCGTTTGCAAATTTTTGGTCTTGTTATGGTTCTTGGCTTAGCAGGGGTATTGACACGATTTTATTATGTACAAATAGTTCGTCAGGATTACTACCAAACTCGTTTAGAAAACTACACACAACGATTGTATTATGTATCATCTCCTCGTGGTGAAATAGTCGATCGTAATGGAGAAGTTCTAACTTCAAATCAAGAACAACTACTTATTACATATTTACCACCTCTTAATTTGAGTGAATCTACAAAATGGGAACTAGCTGAAAAATTTGCCTTATCATTTGATATCGATGTTGAATCAATGAGCTTAAACCAGCAAAAAGATGCTTTTTTGCATTACTACTATGAACAAGCATTTTCACTATTATCTATTGAAGATCAAGAGCGCATTAATGAGAATCAACTTAATAAAAACGAAGCAACAACACTTTTAAAAGAAACACTGCAAGAAGAAGATCTAACTTTGCTAAATGACAATCAAAAAGCCATTTGGATTGTAAAGGCAGCCATGGATGTACCATCAGGTGGAAGACCAAAACCAATAAAAGAAAGAGCTAGCAAAGAAGAAGTAGCTTACTTAATGGAACACATGGATGTGTATCCTGGTTTTGATGTGCAAGTATCATGGGAACGAAGTTATCCATACGAACATGTTCTTAGAACAGTGTTAGGTTCTGTAACGACTCAAACTCAAGGTGTACCTGCTGAGAGTTTACTTTCCTACTTAGCGCTAGATTATGCACGCAACGATATCGTGGGTCGCAGTGGATTAGAATTACAATATCAAGAACTATTAAAAGGTTCGCGTTCAGTGTACAACTTGTCGTATGATGAAACAGGCGCAGGACAATTAGACAACATCATGTTGGGAGAAAAAGGACTAAACTTGGTAACATCGTTTGATATTAATTGGCAATTGCACGCAGAAGAAGTGATTAAACGAATATTATCCGAAGAAAAAGACAATCCTTTTAGAAAATACTTAGACACGATAAACTTTGTTATGATGGATGTTAAAACCGGGGATGTTTTAATTATGACATCCATAACTAGAACTGACGATGGATTTATTTATGATCCACTTTCAACAATCACAAAAGCAATGCCGATTGGCTCAGCAGTCAAAGGTGCTGTTGTGTACATGGGGCTTAAAGAAGGGGTTGTACAGCCCAATGAGATTATTATTGATCAACCGATAAAACTAAGAGCAACACCAGAGAAAAGCTCTTCTGTTAATTTAGGTCCTGTCAATGATTTACTAGCTTTATCGCGTTCATCCAATGTGTATATGTTTTTTGTGGCGATGCGTTTAGGTGGAGCAAGGTATGTTTATGATGGACCACTAAATGTCGATGTATCTACTTTCCAACTAATGAGAAACTATTTTAGTCAATTTGGATTAGGGACATACACACAAATCGATTTGCCAAATGAACAAACTGGCTTTCAAGGAACAACAACTCAAGGAGGATTACTTCTTGATTATGCGATTGGACAGTACGATAACTACACAGCCATGCAAATGGCACAATATGCAACGACTATTGCGAGTAATGGTAAACGAATAGCACCAAGAATAGTAACTGCTGCAACAAGCACATCAAACAACCATACAGCCTTTGTCAATGATGTTAATATCATTTCAAAGTTAGACGATATGGATGCCTTATCACGTGTTCAACAAGGATTTCGTTTGTGTGTAAGTGATCATTATTGTCGTGCACACTTAGGTAATTTACAAACACCATTTGCGGCTAAAACAGGTACTGCAGAAGTAACTCTCATTGATGATGGGGAAGTAGTTTATCCACCACACACTACATTAGTAGGTTATGGACCATATAATCAACCAGAAGTTGCCTTTTCTTGTCAAGCACCTAATGCAAGCAATGATCGTACTTTGAGTAATATTTGCTTACAAATAAGTGCAGAAATCTTAAATTATAAGTATGATTAAGTAGAATTTGCACAATGAGTATGATATACTACTTACGCGTGGAATGGAGGATGAGACAGTGCGAGATCAAATTACATTTAAGTGCTCCGAATGTAACGAAGAAAATTACATAGGTACACGTAATAAACGTAAAAAACCAGAAAAAATGACAATTCAAAAATATTGTCCGAGATGCAATAAAAAAACAGCTCACAAAGAGAAAAAATAAATCACAGTATCGTGATTTTTTTTTAGGACTTTTTGTTTTTTATGTTGATGATAGAGTATGAAAACTTTAGAAGAACAGTTGGAAACCTTAGTTTCCCTTGCAATTCATGATCATGCCAATGACATTCATATTCAATGCAATGACCCTATTGTTAGTGTAGCATTTCGAGGTTTACAAGGACTAAAAGAAGTGTCTTGTATTAAACTTACTCCACAATTTATTGAGTTTTGTAAGTTTAAAGCTAATTGTGATAGTTCAATTTATTCCATTCCTCAAACAGGTCGATTTGAAATGATTATTAACAAACGACTGGTACTCATTCGATTTTCTATTATCGAAACATACCATGCAAAAAGTGTCGCACTTCGAATTTTAAATGGTGTTGGTATTTCACATTATGATCGTCTTACAAAAGATGAACATGCCATAAAAAAGCTCCAACAATTATCTTCAATTACATCTGGTTTGCTTTTGTTTTCAGGAGCAACCGGTTCTGGAAAAACAACAACGATGCTAACTTTTTTAAAAAATTTAAAAAGCAAACGGATATATACCTTAGAAGATCCTATTGAGCAATTGCATAGTCAGTTTATGCAATTGCAAATTAATGAAGAAAGAGGATTAACGTATGCGAATGGGTTAGCTCATTTATTAAGGCATGATCCCGATGTCATCGTACTTGGTGAGATTCGAAGCGAACATGAAGCTAAAGTTGCCATCAGTGCTGCATATACTGGGCATTTGGTTTGTTGTAGCATTCATGCAAGTAGTGCTTATTTAACATTAGGACGAATGATGGATTTAAAAGCATCAACCTATGATCTACTTTCGATTACTAAGGCGATTGTTTATCAACAATTAAAAGGCGATCCTCATCAAAAAACAAGGAGTGCACATTATGATATCTTGGATCAAGAAAACATTAAAACCTTACTCCTTAGCGCCTAATAATCATGTCTTAGAACAAGTTATTTTGCTTTTAGAAAATAAGATGCCCTACAATATCATTCAGCAAACATTATCATTAAAAACACAGTCTCTTGATGAGTTTACACAACATGTGTATCATAAGCAATTAGCTACCTATCATCAACTCAAAAACAAGTTTAGTCAAATCCAGTTGCTTAATTTGTACAAAAACATTCATGCCTTTCAACAACATGTAAAAATGACATTGTTTAAAAAGTGTTTTTATCCGATAGCGATGGTTATTGTTAGTTACGCTGTTTTCTTAGTCTTTTATGTTGTGATTTACCCAATGTTTTTAGCCCTATCACCCAACTTTAAAACGCCTGTTTATTTAGTGTATACGTTTGTTTCATTTGTTTTGCTTTGTGTGATATTCTTGATGATTGTCTTTGTTTTTATGATGATGAGATCATCGTATCAATGGACGTTATTTTTACGTACAGTGCATAAAAAATACCCTCATTGGTTTGTCTTTGAATATTACACGATACTTTTGCTTTTAGTGTATCGATTATGTTTAAACAATCGCTTTTCTTCATTGCTTACCATTGAATTGTTTCGTGGGTTTCACGATACACCATTTTTAAAGGCAATTGCCTATGACATTCAGCAAAGCTGTCAAAATGGCACACCTTTACATCAAGCAATTAAAGATCAACAATTATCGTTGTTGCTAAATCAAACCATCGATTTAGGAATTGCTGCAAATGATCTAAAAACATACATTAGTAATTGCTCATTATCCTATCAATCCATACTAACTAGTAAACTTAACGCTTTTGCATACAAAGTTAATTTAATCAGCTATAGTTTTGTGCTTATTCATTGTGCTTTGATTGTTTCAATTTTACAAATACCAACAAAAATGATTGCACAGTCATTTTAAAGAAAGGGACAAATATGTCTAAAGCAGGATTTACAATGTTAGAAATGATGATTGTAATTTTAGTAATTGCCTTGCTTTTTTTACTTACGATACCCAATGTAAACATTGTGACTACGTTAGTACAAAATAAAGGTTGTGAAGCACAACTTAGTGTTGTGGATGCGGCTATATTGCAGTATTTTATGTTGCATGATCGCTATCCGACATCTTTATCAGCACTCATACAGGAAGGATTATTAACTCATGAACAAGCAACATGTCAAAATGGAGATGCTATCATCATTATTAACAATCAAGCAAGCAAACAATAAGGGATATACGCTGCTTGAGATGATGATAGTGATTAGTATGTTAAGTGTGTTCTCACTTTTATCATTAACACTATCGATTAGTCATTCATCCATCCACATGTTTCATCATGATAAATTTGTGTTGGAAGTAGAGCATGCACAATTAAAAGCGATAGCCAATCAAACAACAATAGCATTGCCATTTAAAGTGGATCAAGTTCAACTAACATACAATGCATTTGGAAACATTAATCAAGCAAAATCAGGCCAAGTGTCGTATCCATATCATTTTAATGTTGTCTTTTTTTTAGGGTTTGGTCGATATGAAATCAAATAAAGGATTTATTTTATTCGAAGTCTTAATAAGTTTGCTCATACTAAGTATGATGAGTTATTTACTTCAAGGGTTTATTTTTGTATTTACGCAATAAAAAAGGATCATTAATGCTTGAACTGCTTGTATCGTTGCTTTGTTATTCATTGATTTTGTTGCTTATGGTGCAATCAATGCGAGCATTATTAGATTTATATACACCACTAGTTTCGTATGAGTTTGATGTGGCTATTAAACAAGTACAAACACAAATTGCAACAACTAACAAGTTGTATGTTTTAGATGGACAATATTGTTTTGATTACAATGATTCTTATCGATGTTTAATGATTAACCATCAACGCATGTACCTTAAACCAGGAACTCAAATTGTATTAGCTCAATATGAGTCGATGCAATTTTATGTTGAGCAGGGAGCACTCTATGTTACAGCAAAGAAAAAGAATAAGACTTATCACGCTAAAATCTACGACATTAGCGAATAAAAAGGGCACAATTTTGCTTCAAAGTTTAATCTTGTTTATCATGTTTGTATCACTCTTTAGCAGTATCGTGTATGTTAAAACATTGCAACAAGCAAATGATAATTTAGCAAAACAAGTATTTTTAAAAATGGATCTTGAAATTGATGCGTTAAAACACTTTCATCAAAACGACATCAAACATCATGATGCAATTTACATGCATGATCATTGGATAACTTATTGGTTTAAAGAGAACAAATTAATCATAAATTTTGATGGATACCATCGTTACAATCTTCTTTTTGATATAAAAGAACCTAAAAAACTAAGTAATCGTACAATAGAATAGGTACAGTCTTTCATGTTTTGATATAATAAGACAAAGGAGTTTGAACGATGAAAACAAGAATCCATCAGTTGCAACAAAATTTTAACGAATATAATGTCGATGCACTACTAATAGAAAATCTAATCAATATGTATTATTTAAGTAGTTTTACAGGAACTGCTGCAAGTTTACTCATAACTAAAACCAAACAATATTTGCTCGTAGATCATCGATACATCTTACAAGCAAAACAACAGGCCAATGATTTTGACGTTGTTGTGTATGATCAAAGTTTTGATGATTTTATGGTTAAGGTAAATACCATAGTAAAAAGTGAGCATGTTGATACGATGGGAATCGATGGAGCGACAACTACTTATGATAGAGTGATGCAAGTAAAAGAAGCCTGTGATGCATCCGTGGTTTCTATTGATGTTAGTGATTTACGAACATGCAAAGATGAACATGAGCTAACTTTATTAAAACAAGCAATCGCAATAGGCGATGATGTATTTTTAAAAGTATATCCTCAAATAACACCAGGTTTAAAAGAAAGTGATGTCGTAGATATGCTTTATAAAGAACTAAAAGCAGCTAACGCTACTGATTTTTCTTTTGATGTGATTGTGGCATCGGGACATCGATCAAGCATGCCACATGGAGTTGCATCGGATAAACTAATTGAAGCTAATGATATTGTGACTATTGACTGGGGAGTAAAAGCAAATCGCTACTGCAGTGACTGTACTCGTACCTTTTTTATGAGTAAACCAAAAAACAAGCAATTAATTGACATGTACAATGCAGTTTTACATGCAAATAAACAAGCGATTGCGGCAGTAAAAGCAGGGGTCAGTTCAAAAGAAGTCGATCGTGTTGCTCGACAAGTGATAGAAGAAGCAGGATACATAGAACACTTTAATCATGGAACTGGCCATGGTTTAGGTCTTGAAATTCATGAGCACCCACGTTTAAACACATACAGTGATGTACCATTAAAAGAAAACATGGTTATTACGATAGAACCTGGCATTTATATTGAAGGTGTTGGAGGTGTTCGTATTGAAGATGTTGTTGTCGTCACAAAAGATGGATGTGAAGTGTTGACAAAATTAAACAAAGATTTACAATATAAGACGGAAGGAAGTAACACATTATGATAACAGTAAATGATTTAAGACCAGGAATTACTTTTTCACATGAAGACAATATTTACACTGTCCTTGAAGCATCACACAATAAAACAGCGATGCGTCAAATGATTATTAAAGTAAAAGCAAAAAACTTACGTACGGGAACAATTTTAGAAGTTGGATTTACAGGTGGAGATAAGGTAGAACCTGCTCACATTGATAAAAAAGAAATGAACTATTTATACGATGATGGTGACTCATTGGTGTTTATGGACAATTCTACGTATGAACAGATTGAAATTTCGAAGTCTAACTTAGAATGGGAAGTAAACTTTTTAAAACCAAATGAAAACATCGTGGTTTCTATGTTTCAAAACGAAGTATTAGGAGTTATTTTACCGGATAAAGTTGCCTTAAAAATTGTGGAAACTGAACCTGCAGTAAAAGGAGATACAGCCACCAATGCTACAAAAATCGCTGTACTTGAAACTGGATTAGAAATTAAAGTACCTTTATTTATTAACCAAGATGAAGTTGTATTAGTTTCTACTTCAGATGGAAAATATAGTTCTCGTGCATAACAAGCCAACGGCTTGTTTTTTTTAATGATTAAACAAATGCTACAAAATAATGAACATGATAAGTTTAGTAAAAAATGAAATTTTAAATCGTTTTAATTTTGTCACCTAGATTTAATTATTAATTGTTAAAAAAAGCACAAAGTAAGATAAAATGCATTGACAATAGTTAAAACTTTTGCTATTATCTGCATGTAATACTTCAGGGCAGGGTGTAATTCCCGACCGGCGGTAAACCCCGCGAGCCAATTTGGCAGGAACTGGTGTAATTCCAGTGGCGACAGTATAGTCTGGATGAAAGAAGTAACATCTTTCTTTTTAACGTCGCCCGGGTATTTCCGGTTTTTTTATTGTTAAGGAGGAAAAATAAATGAAAAAACAGAATACTCGAGTTTTGGCCTTAATCGGCATCATGTCTGGATTAGCTTTTGCACTGTACTTTTTGGAAGTACCCTTTGGATTTCTATTTCCAGCAGCACCATATTTAAAGGTTGAGTTTAGTGACATACCAGCTATCTTAACTGGAATTGCTGCAGGACCTGTAGCAGGTATCATTGTTCAGTTTTTAAAGAACATTTTACATGCTATGTTTATTATGAAAGAACCAGCATTCTCAGGTGAAATTGCAAACTTTGCAGCAAGTGTATCCTTAATGTTGCCTATTGTTCTTTTGTATCGTAAAGATGAAAAGAAGTACAAATGGATTTCAGGGTTTATTGGTACAATTATCATGACGATTGTAATGATCTTTGTTAACTACTTTATTACCTTTAATCTTTATGGACTACCAGCAGGATTTAGCTATCGTATGGGATTAATCCTAACTACTTTTACACCATTTAACTTACTAAAAGGAACACTCGTTACCGTAGTGTATGTACTGCTTTATCCTAAGTTAAAACCAAGCTTAGCAAGATGGTTATCTAAATCATAATCAGACAAAAAGTCAAACTCAATAAACTTATGGAATTTATCCATAAGTTTTTATTTTCAACTTTTAATTATGGTATAATAACACATATTGTGGAGGTGCATAATGGAACATCAAACTCGTACAAATAAATATGCAAAGCTACGCGAAAGTATAGCGTCTGATCAAGAAGACATAAACTATCATGATGCTTTAGCACCATTTGCAAAAAAATTATCGGCTATCGATGAAAAGTATGACGTCGATGCTGATAAAATTAAAAGTGATTACATACCAAATCATGCTAAAACGAAAGCTTATCAAGAATTGTTCTTGGATGAAAGTGAAGATTTAATAAGCAACGATTTCTTAGAGAAGTTTATTGAAGAAGTAAAACACTACAACGTTGAAGCAGGTACTCGTTATTCAAGTGAAACCGCGGAGAATATCTTGGCTTCTTATAGTTTAAAGGGATCGGATGAATCATCAACGAGAAATGAGATTGTTAAAGATGATTTAAAACAATCCATTGAACATACACAAAAAATGAGTGCAATGATTCATGATGAGAACGATGATGAGCAAGAATATGAACTCATTGATGATGTACTTTCTTTACTACATAAAGAAAAACCTTCATTTAACTTAAAAAGTGATGAAGATGATGATGATTATAAACAACGTGATGAAGTTGATTTTTATAAGTCAAAAACACAAGAACTAACTCAAATCGTAGAAACGATGGAACATAGCTTAAGTGATGTCAATCAAAAAGTGATTGCGACAAATCGCTTAGTGAACTTCTTATTAGCTATATTTATTGTAGGTTTACTTATTGTAGGGGCCTATGTCATTTACTTAATATTAGGGTTGCAAGGAATACTATGAAAAAAATTAACATTGCCATTGATGGTCCTGTTGCTTCTGGCAAAAGTACCATCGCCAAACAACTAGCAAAAAAACTTGGTTACATCCACATTGATACAGGAGCGATGTATCGATGTGTTGCCTATCTAGCACTATCAAACAACGTAGACTTAAATGATGAGAAAGCATTAGAAGATATTACAAAGCAAAATAACATCACTTTAACCGCTGATGGAAAAATTCTTTGTAATAATATAGATGTAACTGAAGTGATTCGCACAAATGAAGTTTCAACCGCTGCTTCTCAAGTATCGGTTTTTTCAAGTGTACGAGAAAATTTAGTAAAACAACAACAAGAAATGGCAAAACAAAAAGGTATCGTGATGGATGGGCGTGATATCGGAACTGTTGTTTTACCAGATGCTGATTTGAAAATATTTCAAACAGCAAGTGCTGAAAGTAGAGCAGATCGTCGATATCAAGAGTATGTATCAAAAGATATGGTAAGTGATTATAAACAATTAGTGGATGATATTAATAGTCGTGACTACGCAGATACTCATCGTGAAGTATCCCCACTAAAAAAAGCAGCAGATGCTATTGAAATAGACACATCTTCACTAACGATAGAGCAAGTAATACAAAAGATTGAAGATGAAATAGAAAAGGTGATGAACCATGATTGATGGAATAGTAGCCATTGTAGGACAACCTAATGTTGGTAAATCAACGTTGTTTAATCGTCTTATTGGCGAGAGAGTATCGATTGTATACGATGAACCTGGTGTAACAAGGGATCGTTTATATGGGATGTGTGAATGGTTAACAAAAAACTTGCGTGTAATCGATACAGGTGGGATTGTTTTAAAAGAAGATATGTTTAAAGATGAAGTAATGATGCAAGTAGATATTGCCATTGATGAGGCGGATGTCATTATTTATGTTGTTGATTCAAGGGTTGGATTAACACAAAGTGACCATTTAATCGCAAAAAAGTTACACAAAAGCAACAAACCAGTCATTGTGGCTGTTAATAAAATTGATGATGTGTCTTTTCGTGATCGAATGTATGAGTTTTATGGACTTGGTTTTGAACATGTGTTTGCGACTAGTTCAACCCATGCTATTGGAGTAGGGGATGTATTAGATACAGTTGTTTCTTTATTACCATCAAAGCAAACAAAATACGAAGAAGGTACTATTGCATTTTCCATTATTGGTCGCCCTAATGTTGGAAAATCATCGATCGTTAATGCGTTATTAAATCAACAACGAGTCATTGTTTCTGATATTGCAGGGACAACTCGAGATGCTATAGATACAACATTTAAAGTTAATCAACAACCATATGTCGTTATTGATACTGCAGGAATACGAAAACGTGGAAAAATCTATGAAAAGATAGAAAAGTATGCACTTATTCGTTCGATGAGTGCTATTGAAAGAAGCGATGTTGTTTGTTTTGTTTTGGATGCTTCACAACCCATCACCGAATTAGATAAACATGTGGCAGGGTATGCTCATAACTTAAACAAACCGATTATTATTTTATTGAATAAATGGGATATGGTGGATAAAGAAGAAGAATCGTTAGACGATTACACTAAAAAAATTAAAGAAGCCTTTGGATACATGTCTTATGCACCAATTTTAAGTGTTTCCGCAGTTACAAAACAACGCATTGGTAATATGATTGATCTTATTAATAAAGTATACGCAAGTGCTTCTACAAGAATTATCACAAGTGTATTAAATGAAGTGCTTATGGATGCGACGACATTAAATCCTCCACCTGCTCATAAAGGAAGACGATTAAAAATTAATTATATGTCACAAGTTGGGGTATTACCGCCTACTTTTGTTATTCATGTTAACGATATAGAACTTATGCATTTTTCATATCAGCGTTACCTTGAAAACAAGCTAAGAGAAGCATTTGAGTTTATCGGAACACCCTTAGTCTTTAAGATACGTCAAAAATAGTATTGTTTAGCGATGTTTTTGTACGTTTTATACTTAATTTCACCTCATATTCATTGAATTTGTGTACTAGTGGTGGTATTATTAGTAAGTAGATTGGAGGTACCTTAATGGCAGAATCTATGAACAAAAAAGCGTTAGCAGAAGTTTTAGCGGAGCGTTTAGGTATTACTAAAAAAGCAGCTACGGAATATGTTGATGCTTTATTTGAAGAAGTAACAAAAGAATTAGTTAATGGCGGAAAAGTTGATATTAGCGGCTTTGGACGCTTCTCAGTGAAAGAACGTGCAGCTCGTACTGGTTACAACCCACAAACAAGGGAAGCAATTGCAGTACCAGCATCAAAAGCACCTGCTTTCAAACCAGCAAAGGCCTTAAAAGAAGCTGTTAAATAAGAAGCGTCAAGCTTCTTTTTAATTATCAGATGGGAGGATTTAACATGCCATTTTTTGCAGGTGGATCTGATTTTATCTTATATATTCTTGCAGTAGTCATCATGATGGCTGCTCAAGCAAAAGTAAAAAATGCTTATGCACGTTTTAGTCGTATGCGTGCTAACACAAGTTACACAGGATCTGATGTAGCTCAGATTATTTTAAGACGTCAAGGAATTAGTGATGTGCATGTTGAAGCAGGTAGAGGAACACTTTCTGATCATTATGATCCAAGAAGCAAAACAGTTCGTTTATCTGAAGGTGTTTATAATTCAAATTCAATTGCGGCAATTTCGATTGCAGCTCATGAAGTTGGACATGCCATTCAACATCATCAAGGGTATTCCATCTTAGCATTAAGAAACTTAATCTTACCAGCAGCGATTGTTGCGGGTAATCTTGGTTGGGGTGTCTTAATCTTTGGATTATTGTTGAATTCAATACCAATGCTTTATCTTGGCATTTTAATGCTTGTTGTGATTGCTGTTTTTCAACTTGTAACATTACCTGTTGAATTTGATGCATCCAAACGAGCACTTGTTTTACTTGTGGATGAAGGAATTATTTCAACTGATGAGCGATCTTATGCCAAGAGCATGCTTTCTGCTGCAGCATTTACCTATGTAGCTGCATTAGTAGGTTCATTGTTACAAATCTTTAGAATTTTATTGCTCACACAGCGTCGTCGATAAGATTATGAAAGAATTAGACCCGTATAGGCCACTTTTAAAAAAGATAAGTAAGCATGGATATCAAGCGTATTTTGTTGGTGGATGCGTTCGCAATGCCTATTTCAAAAAGAAAATAAACGATATCGATATCGCAACCGATGCACCGATAGAAAAAGTAGTCGAAATCTTTAGTGATCGAAAATTAGATAAACAAGGTATAGCTTTTTTTAGTGTTAGCTTTCCTTATAAAAGCAAAACGGTAACAATTACTCCATTTCGTCAAGAAGGAGAGTATGTTAAACATCGTTATCCTAGTGAAGTTTCTTATACAAATAATATTGAAATTGATGCTCAACGTCGTGATTTTACGATGAATGCACTTTATGTTGATGAGCATGGTGAAGTATTTGATTTTTATGATGGATTAATTCATATTAAAGAAAAACGACTAGTAAGCATTAAAAACGCAGATCGTTCGATGTCAGAAGATGCTCTTCGAATTTTACGAGCTCTTCGCTTTATGGCCGTGTTTGATTTGAAGTTAGATGAATCTCTTAGTGAAGCCATTGACACCCATGCTAGTCTTGTTCATCGATTGTCTCGGCATAGTTTAAATCACGAAATTGAAAAACTACAAGAGCAAGCTACTAGTGATCAACAAACGCAGTATTACAAATCATTAATTAAATACAACATAAAAATTTAACTCCTGCTAGGAGTTATTTTTTTTATCGGCAATGATAGGGTGAGGTGAACAATGTACTTTCATACTGGTGATCATGTTTCTACAACTACATTTTATGATAGCCCATGTCAAAAAGATTTTGTGTATGTTGCCAACATGGCTGATAATCATTATTTATATAATGAACATCCATTTTTCTACGCAAATAGTGATGGTATTTTGCTTTCATTAGATCAACAATTACCAGTTCTTTCTCTATACAACGCAAAGGATGAGTTAATAAATACTTTTACATTTACTTTTATACGTGAATGTCCAACAAGTGAAACAATTTCAGTGATGGAAAAGTTACCTGAAGAATCTCAACTTCATAGCAATCAAGGTTACTTTTTAATTGTCGCACTTCTTGGAATTAGTGTTGGAGTAGTTTTATTAAAACGAAAGGAAAGAAAAAAACATGAAACCTAAGCTTATACTTCCCTTTATTATTTCGTTAATATTTTTCTCTATTTTAAGAGTAAATGCTCAAGCAAACACTTCTACTGTTAGCAAGTATCATCTACCTTATGAAGTGTTATCTACAACATTAAATAAAGACACCCTTACCATCACAGGGTGGGCTTTTATTAATCAAAACCAACACTTTTTAAACGATTCAACCCATGAAATTGCAATTGTATTTCAAAGCAAAGATCATCAGTTTACAAAGCAAGCAACACTTACAAACCTTGATATGACAAGTTTAATGACATATCGTGGATCACCGATTTGTAAAAGCAATGAGTTTAATAAGATTTCCTCTGTGTGCAACTATTCCTATAAAAATGTTGGATTTACACTTAGTGTTAACATGGACCAATTTAAAAAACAATCCACCTATCAAGCACTACTGCAAGTAAAAGCAAAACATACAAACACCACCTATCGCATTGCGTTGTATGCACCAAATGCAAATCAGTTAATTACTATGATTGATGATTATAAGTTTACACTAGATTCATCCTTAACACATACTCGTCTTGTGATTTCTCATGGCAATGTTGTGGTGCGATCAGGTCCATCAACCCAACATCCTCATATCAAAGAAGGAGCATCATGCAGTAGTGTGTATACCAATCAATTGTTTTATAAAATGGGTTCTGTGTTTAATAATATTTTTGATAAAGTGACAATCAATAATGTGACATACTTTCAAATTGGTGGTCAATTAGACGATTGTTTAGATTTAAGACGACGAGTAAAAGAAGGCCAAAGCATCCAACCGATGTATATTGCTTCTTCTTTTGTTGAGTATGCTGGCAAGATGTTAACGATAAGTAGTGAACTAATCAATGATCCACCAGTATTAAATGTTACTCATCCAACAATTGCTTACAATGAACTTTTTAATTATAAAAAGTATGTTTCTGCCTATGATAAACAAGAAGGGGATATTACTGACAAAATAGTTGTTTTATCAAATAACTTTAAACAGCAAGCCGGAAGGTATTCTTTACTTTTACAAGTTCAAGATAAACATGGTGCCTCTGATCAAAAAGTGATGAACGTTACAGTGACTGCACCAGAAAATACACCACCTATTATCAAGGCTGATGATATTGTTGTTAAGCAACACGTAACTTTTGATCCTTTGTTTAATGTAAGTGCTTATGATAAAGAAGATGGTGATTTAACCCATAAGGTGCATACAACCAATCATGTATCTACAGAGTATATTGGTGAGTTTATGCAATGCTATCAAGTTATCGATTCACAAAAAGCAAAGGCTAATACATGTGTTAATGTTTCTGTAATTGAAAGAGATAAAATAATAAACACACGTTTTGTTTCACCAGCGATTAAATATCAGCCACATCGTAGTTGGATTGCACATATAATTCTTTATAATCGACAATTATCCTCAGTAAATGCTATGTATTCTAAAAAGAAGTAGCTTTTGTTATAATGGTTATCATGAGGTGTAAACATGGATATGAACAAATTAAAGAATATTACTGATGAAAAACAGCAATTAAATGAATTGTATAAGCTTTTTGATGAAGAAAATCGCCTTAAACGCTCAAAAGCAGCGCGTATAGAGTTTATTACGTCACTTCATATCATAAGTGACTATTTAAAAAACAACAGTAGAATCCTTGATTTAGGCGCAGGAGTAGGGGAGTACACCCTTTTCTTTGCAAATAAAGGCTATGAGGTTCATGCCGTTGAGTTGGTGGATCATCATGTAGAAAAACTAAATAAGAAAGCATCTGCATTTGATAATTGTTTTGTGTATCATCAAAGTGCAGTAGATTTATCTAATTTTGATGACAACAGTTTTGATGTTGTGTTGTTGTTTGGGCCACTTTATCACATAAGTGATGCTCAACAGCGATCAGATTGTCTTTTAGAAGCTTTACGAGTATTAAAAGATGATGGTACCATCTTTGTATCTCTTATTAATAATGACATTATTCCTTTAACTGAGTCTGTTTACGATACTGATTATTTTAATCATGGAGATTACAATAAAGAAACATTCAAAGTCGATGATTTTCCGTTTGTTTTCTTTAATTTAGAACAATCTCATCAAATGTTAGTAGATAGTGGCATGATTGTGGAACGTATTGTCGCAACAGATGGTGTGAGTGAACTGATGGCTTCAACTATCAATCAAATGAGCGATGAAGCTTACCAACAATACATAAAATACCATTTGCATTATTGTGAAGACATACACCGGTTGAGCATGAGTAATCACTGGTTGTTTGTTGGATACAAATAACATGGATCTTAATTGTCCTATATGCCATGAATTAACATATGCAATAACTCATGAAAAAGTAGGAATGTTTTATAAATGTGATAAATATGATTTTATACACAAAGATAGAAATCGCTTAATTACATCGAAACAAGAATTTGTTATTTAAACTAATCACAATTATTTTTTTGATGATCATAGGTATGCAGCTTTTTTTACAAATTTCTCAATAAAACAGTTTTTTAAATGCAAATAGTGGTAAAAGGATTTGATTTTGGTAGTGGACCATTATCATTTTTAGCATTGATTTTACAATGGTATCATCAATAAGACATAAAGATCTATGATTTGTTTTATACAATGGGAAAACCACATAGGTAAGAAATTTGTTTTAATTACATCTGCTGAAGTATTAGAGTATGTTAAAGATCCTGTGTGCACACGTAAATTATTCGCATCTTTATTAAAGAAAAATGGTGTTTTAGCAATCATGATGTTGTATCATCCAAACAACGATAATGATTTTCTAACGTGATATTACATATGTAATCCTAGTCATATTTTATTTAATACTTTAAAGACCATGTACGTTTATGCAAATATACTTAATTGTGAGATAAATTACAGTGATCATCATCGATATCTTACGTTTACATCAAAATAATTATACTTCGCATAATGTATATTATGTAAGTTTTGGAAATATCTCAATATACACATGAAAAAAGTGCACGGTATTGTGCACCCTTTTACAGTTGTTGATGTTTGATATGTAACGTTAAATTATTTAATTTCATCTAATAAACTTACACCATTGTGTGATGGTTTTACATTAAAGTTATCCGCAATGGTTGCGGCAATATCCGCAAAGGTTTTGCTTGTTTCTAGTTTTCCATAACCAGTTAGTGATGGTGAATAATAAATTTGAAAAGTATGTTCACGTGTATGATCTGTTCCATGATGGGTTGGATCATTACCATGATCACTTGTTAAAATGAGTAAATCATCATCCTTTAATAGTGGTAATAATTCACCCAGTTGCACATCAAACAATTCTAACTCTTCTTTATAGCCTTGAGGGTTACGTCGATGACCCCATAACGCATCAAAATCAACTAAATTAACATACATTAGACCATGAAAGTCTTGTTTTAATCGATTCATTGTTTTGATCATACCATCTTTGTTAGAGGTTGTTTTTTCATAATCAGTAATCCCTTCTCCATCAAAGATATCGACAATTTTACCAATACTTATAACATCATAATTTGCATCTTTTAAATCATTTAATGTGGTAGGTTTAGAAGGCTTTAAAGCATAATCATGTCGATTGGATGTTCGTTTAAACTCCCCCTTTTTACTGCCAACAAAAGGGCGAGCAATAACACGACCAACACGCCATTGTTCTTTCATTGTTAACTCACGAGCAATTTCACATGCTTTGTATAAATTTTCTAATCCATAAGATTCTTCATTTGCGGCAATTTGAAGTACACTATCAGCTGAGGTATACACAATTAAATCCCCTGTTTTAATGTGATGTTCGCCATATTCATCAATGATTTCTGTACCAGAAGCTGATTTATTGCCAACGATATTGCTACCAGTTAGTCTAGTTAACTCGTTAAGTAGTTCATCAGGAAAACCTGTTTCGGTAAATGTTACCAGTGGTTTATCGATGTATAAACCCATCATTTCCCAATGTCCTGTCATAGTATCTTTACCAACAGAAGCTTCTTCCATTTTCCCAAAGTATGCTAAAGGCTTATCAACGGGCAAAATACCATCCACAGGATGTAAATTACCTAAGCCAAGTTTTGTCATATTAGGCATTGATAAAGGACCAGCAGCTTTGGCTATGTTTTTTAGTGTATCTGAACCTTCATCGTTGTACTTTCTTGCATCAGGAAGCTCTCCTACGCCAACGGAATCTAATACAATTGTGATAATTCGTTTAAATCTACTCATCTTCTTTCATCTCCTTGTTTATTTTTGATCCAGGATGATAAGCATCGTAACTTTTATGTAGCTTTCCTGGTTGCAAATGTGTGTATATTTGGGTAGTGGAAATCGATTTATGTCCTAACAATTCTTGGACTAGCCGTAAATCGGCTCCTTGATCTAACAATATCGTCGCAAAGCCATGACGAAGTGTATGAGGACTCATCGGTTGTTTAATGTTAGCGATGATACCTTGTTTTCTAATCATTTCATACACATATTGTCGTGAAATAACGTTTCCTCGTTTGTTAATCAGTATTTTCTTTGTGTCTTTTTTTAACCAACCATTGCGTATAGTCATTAAATACTCATCCAACAAACCTTTTGCTTTATCATGCACAGGAACCCATCGTGAGACATTACCTTTTCCAACAATGCGTAACATCCCTTCATTGGCATAATAATTGCTGAAGGTTAACGTAACAAGTTCACTTACACGTAAACCACTTCCTAAAAGCAAATACACAATCATTTTATGAAACTTTTCAACATCATTTTCTTTAAAAGATGCTAACAAAGCCATTATATCATGAATATATAGTGTACTTGGTAGCGGTGCTTTATGGTGTTTAAACTCGACTTTGTCCATTGGATTTTTCAGTTGATGATACACACTAACATACTGATAAAATGAGTGCAAAGCACTCATCATTCGATTAATGGATGTCCCCTTTTTTTGATCATGTATCTCAATAAGAAAATCATGAATATGCTCGTGAGTAACAAACTCAAGCGCTAACGCTTGCTTGTTTACAAACGCAATAAAACGTGACACATCACTACAATACGAAGTAATGGTGTTTACTGAAAGCTGCTTAACATAAGTTAAGTAATGCTCATATTTAAGAATATACTCTTTGTTTTTTATCATAATGACTCCTTAAACAAAGACAATTGTTCATTTGTGCTCGATTGATTAAATGCTTTATTTGTACCAATGCCAATGTTTCGAATATCCCAATCACTAAAGTGATCATCCAATATCATAAGTGCTTGTTCATAAATATCTTCTGCTTCATCTATCATCTTATCAAGTGTAATAGAACGTGTAAAGCTTTGATGATTGGTATCTTTAATCGATAACATTAAATTTTTACACGCTAAATTTCGTGCTTTTAATCGATTGGATAAATCTACACAACATTGTCGAAGTGTTGTTTGAATTTCAAGTGCATCATTGGTAGGCTTTAAAAAGGAAGAGCTTTGTGATAAAGATTTTATGCTCGAGTCTTGTTCAAGTGTTCGTTGATCAATGCCATTAGCACGATCAATGATTTCTTGAGTATGGTTTTTAAACACATCCAAGATATCTTCTTTGTTGGATAGTGCTAAATCTTTTATTGTAAAAATCCCTTTTTCTTTTAAGGATACAACTGTTTTATTTCCAATACCATGCATCTTTTCAATAGCCAAAGGCCATAGTTTGCTTTGTATTTCTTGGTTACGAATAATGGTCAAGCCATTTGGTTTTCTCATGTTGCTAGCCATTTTAGCTAAAAACATATTGGATGCAATACCAATACTTACATCTAATTTTAGTGTTTGCTGAATGTCTTTTTGTATTATAATCGCTAAATCAAGTGGTTTATCGTATTGTAGAATCGCTTTTGTGACATCCAAATAACATTCATCAATGCTTGCCTGTTCACACACATCGCCATATTGCTTACAAAGTTTGATAAATTGACGACTAGCTTTTTTGTATTCGTTAAAATTGAGTCCTGTGATAATTAAATCAGGACACTTTTTAAGTGCAACAGAAAGTGGCATTGCACTTTCAATGCCATAATTTCTCGCAATATAATTAGCAGTTGTTATAATTGCTCGTTGTGTATCTGAACAAACAACCACAGGTTTTCCTTTATAGTGTGGATGATTGTTTATTTCAACAGAAGCATAAAAGGCATTAACATCAATATGAAAAATCCATCTATCCATGATACCTCTTTTTTTGAATATCATCATACAGCACTTTAGCTGCTGCTAGTGATTCACTAGTTGTTGTACCACTTGACATTAAGGCAAGTTGCTTAATGATATTTTGATAATCAAGCTTTTCAATAGTAACCATCGTTTTATTTTTATCCACTTTCTTTAAGACATTGAAATGCTGATCACCATAACTTGCTACTACGGGCAAATGAGTAATTGTAAAGGTTTGTACGTGCGTTGATAATTCATCCATTTTAGCGCCGACCTTAGCTGCTACAGCTCCAGAGACCCCTACATCTATCTCATCAAAAATAATAGTCCCACAGCCTTGTAATGGCGTGAAAATGGCTTTTAAACCTAACATTAAACGTGATAACTCTCCCCCACTTGCTATTTTAGATAAAGGAGCAAATTGTGAACCAGGATTGGTTTTTAAATAAAAGGTAATCTTATCGATTCCATGCTTTGATGGAGCATTATCGTCAAATCGAACATCAAATTGAGCATGAGGTAATTGCAAATCTTTCAAATGTTTGGCAATATCATGGGATAATTTTAATGCAGACTGTTTTCTTAGTTCACTAAGTTCTTTTGCAAGTTTATTAAAATGAGCAAAGGCTACTTCTTCTTTTTGTTGTGCTTCGCTTAATATTTGCTGGTGATGATCAATGTTGTAAAGTGTGTTTGAAATAGATTCCATTTTATCAAGCAAGGATGTAATACTACCTCCATGTTTTCGCTTTAAACGATCATAAGTTGCTAAGCGCTCTAAGATCTCATCAAAAGTATCTTGATCAAAACTTAAGTTGTACACATAATCCGAGAGCTCTTGTTTTGCTTGTTCTAGTATGCTATATCCATCAAGGACCATAGAAGCAATCGAAGCTAAGGATTCATCCTCTTTTAATGAGTCAAGCTGCTTAAATGCTTCGTAAACCTGTTCTAAAACGCCACCATCATCATTAAGTGTACTCAAAGCTTGGTTAGTGTGAGTAGATAATTTCTCAAAAGACAGCATCTGTTTTTGTTTTGTAATGAGTTGATCGTAGTCTTCTTGACTTGGTTGAAAGTCTTCAAGTTCTTGAAGTTGAAATTGCAAAAAATCTCGATCACTTTCATCTAAAATCATTGCTGCTACTTCTTCTTTAGCTTTTCTTGCTTCTAAAAGGTGTTTATAAGCGTCTTTTACTTCATCTTTTAGGGTGTTATTTTGAGTGTAATTATCAAGTAAAACTAGATGATTTTTATCATGCAATAAATATTGAGTGTCATGTTGAGAATGTATGTCAATTTCAGAGTCCAATATTTCTTTAAATGTGCTTAAGGGAACTATTTTATGATTTATTTTACATGTATTTTTATTGTCTTTGGATATTTCACGTGTAAAGACCAACACATCATCCACATCATACCCATATTCCTTAGCCAATCGATACGCAAGAGAGTTTTCTTTCAATAAAAAAACACCTTCTACACTAGCTTTATCGTGATTGTTACCTATAAAGCTACTAGATGCTCGACCACCAGAAAGTAAGGTCAGTGCATCCACCATTAGTGATTTACCTGCTCCAGTCTCCCCTGTAAAAACACTAAGCCCTGATTCAAACTCAATGCTAAGTGTATCAATGAGTATAAAGTTTTGAACGCTCAATTGTAATAACACACCATCACCTCATTATTTCTATCATCCATGTCTTCTTTTTATTATAATCTAGTTGCTTGTCATTTCCTTAAAACATAAGCATCTTATCCTTTACAATTATAACAAAAACAAAGCCAAATTCGTTAATAATAACTGACTTTGTTACATTGCAATTTAACTGCAATAAAGTATTGCAGTAAGGCTGAAAAGGATATTTCCATAATCGTTGGCTTAT
>ERZ869909.712-NODE-712-length-33972-cov-9.344535_pt1 | contig 33972 bp, 54 predicted proteins | sample MGYA00520892_ERZ869909 | MGnify/ENA primary metagenome ERZ869909 (study PRJEB32215, sample SAMEA104723947) | bioreactor metagenome | biome: bioreactor; feature: anaerobic bioreactor; material: water | place: China | collected 2015-03-12 ...
ATCCAATCCATCGCAATCTCCTTCTAACTCGGCGGTCAAGCGCGACGGGCTAAAGCCCGCCGCTTACCTCTGCGTTACGCCGCCCGACTTCTCGCAGCATTGCGGGGAGCCCGTCGCCCCAGCCGTTCCGCGGTCTGCAGCTGGATCTGCCGCTCGATGTAGTCCATCACGTCGCGTTCGAGCATGACCCATGCGCGGCCGATCTTGGCGGCTGGGAGCTTGTGCTGGCGGATGAGTTCAGCCACAGTTTCCTCGTGCACTTTGAGTAGGCGCGCGGCTTCGGTGATGTTGCAGGTTGTCATGCGTGTGCTCCGGTTTCCGCTTTGTTGTAATTCGCTCGCCGTATCCCGACAAGCTGCCGATACGCTTCGGCAAACAGCGCGCCGCTGCGGCGGTTCCAGAAGTCGAGGCTGGTCTCGACCAGCAGATCGAGCGCTTTGAGTTCTTCGCCGGTGGCACCGATGCGGCCGTGTTGTTCATGCCGCTCGAGCATGTTCTGCATGGCGACCAGGGCAAGCTCTGCGACCGCCTCAGCGCCCGGGTCGGGCTTCTGGTCCTGGTAGATCAGCAGGCCCAGCCGCAGCAGATCCAGCGTGTCGGCCAGGTCGTTGAAGTGCGCGCAGTCAGCCCATCCGCCGCGCACCGCTTCGACGGCCATGCGCAGGCGGGTTTCGTACTCCGGGCCGAGGTTTTGTGCGATCAGGCCGGGGGCGGCTTTGGCCTGGTAGCGGATGCGGGCGCCGCGCTTACGCATGGTCCGCTCTCTCGACCACCGCCAGGGGCTCGGCCGCGGTCTTCATCGGTTCGTCGTAGCACACGCCCATCATCTGGCTCCAGTCGCGGGCGGTGCCGTCGGTGATGCCCTGCTCGATGGCGCGGTCCCATGCCAGGCGGTGGCGCATGACCTGGTGCAAGTCCCACGCGATGCGCGCGCCGTTGTCGGCGTTGTTGATGCCGAGGTTGCTGTTCCAGCCGTTGATCTTGTTTGGCATGTGCTTGCTCATGATCTTGCAGACGGCCTCGCAGTCGTCGTGCCATGCGCTCCAGTCGATGTCACCAGAATTCGGTAGCTCGCGCAGCGCGTCGGGGATCTGGCCAATGCCGAGCCGGGCGAGCACTTCGGCGGCGCGTGACAGGACGTGCATCTGGGATGCGGTGAGGGTGAGTGTGTAGGTTGTCATGCCGTCACCTCGATCAGCCACAACAGATCCTCAACCGTGTTGATCTCGCGCATGTCGCCCTCCACGCCTGCAACATGACCACGGCCGCCCATCTGGTTCTCGAGCCAAAACCATTCAAGGGAACCGAACGGGTCGCCAAGCAGCAGCCCGAGAGACTTCGTGTACTCGGCGAAGGTGTCCCATATGGCGCTGCCGAGCGGGCTTTCCGGACCAGCTTCGGTGAGCTCCGCCAGCGCGGACCACTGAGCATCCAGCTCGCGGTGGCAGGCGTCCCATGTGCGTAGCAGGGCGAGCTTTTCGTCGCGGGTCATGCCGTCACCTGCTCCAGCCTGCGTTCGATTGCCCGCCGAACGGTGGTCTGCAGTCCGGAGACCTCCATCGCAGCGCGCAGCTGTGCGGGGTCGGTCATGCGCTTGACTGCGTCTAGCCGCTCGGGCACGCCCATGTGGTAGCACCAGCCGAACTGTTCGTAGTAATTAGCCCGGAACGGCCAAAGGGCTTCGAGCTCCGCACTCATGCCGCTTTCCTCCGCTTGCTCGGCCGCTGTGCCAGGCTGAAGATGGTTGCGTTGCCTGAGCGATGCCGGGTGATGAGTCCGCGGTGCTCGAGGGCGCGGAGATAGTCGTGCGCGAGGTGGCGTGAGATGTCCAGGTGCTTCTCGATCACGCTGGCTGTGAGCTGGCCTTGGCTGCGGATGAGATCGAGCGCTGTCTCGATGCGCGCGGCCCGATCGCGAACGGCTTGGCTGCGGCGGTCCTGTGCGCATGCGGTGATCTGCTGTGCGATGGTCGGGATCACGGGATGACTCCTCAGATGCGGTTTGTGATGCGGCGCACGCCGGGGGTGTCTTCGTTAATCGTGCGCTCGGCGCGGTGGGAGTTGCCGCGCCCGCCTGCGACGAACTGGCTGGCCTGGGTGTCGGTGTGCTTGGCGTAGTCGACTTCGACCTTGGCGGTGTCGATGATCGACTTCGACAGCTCATTGATGGTCTTGGCGCGGTCGATGTCGAGTTTGCCGGAGCGCACGTCCTTGATGACGTCGGCCAGGGTCGCGCGGAGATCGTCGATGTTCTTCATGGGTGCTTGTCCTTGCTGTGCTTGTTGATCTGACGGATGAGCGCGCCGCGCAGCTGGACCGCGCGGGCAATGGGTTCTGGGTAGTTGTGCACGGTGTTTCGCTGCATGAGCTCGCCGCGAGTGACCAGTTCGAGGTTGTTGATGTCGAAGTTGCGGGGGTTACCGTCGCGGAACGCGAGCGCGTGCCCACGCGGAACGCAGCCGCCATGCAGCCGCCACACCAGGTGGTGCACTGGCACGTAGTCGCGGTATGTCACGCCGGTGTCGGCAATCTTGCGCTGCAGGTAGCCGTCTTTGGTCTCGCGGGTGTGACCGATGGGGCGCCAGGTGTGGGGTTTGTGGCCCTTCTGGAATTGTGTTTCTGCGGACCTGCCTCCGGAGACAAAATGAATGCCTTTGTTCCATGCGGCCTGGCCCGGCTGAAACCTGCCGGGGTTCTCGGATTTGTGTAGCCCGAGCTTGCCCGCGCGGTTCTTGACGGCCGCCCTGGTGCGTCCGATGGTTCGCCCAATCTCGCTGGCTGAGTGGGTGGCGTACAGGGCTTGCACCTGCGCTTCTTCGTCTGCGGTCCAGGGCCGCAGGTCTTTTCGGCTAGCCATGTCCGTTCTCCGCCAGGTGTGCGCGTGCGCTTAGGTGGGCGAGCAGGTCGGACTCGAGGCAGTACCAGTATTGGCTAAAGGTGAGGTGGTGCTCGCCTTGCTCGCTGCGCCACCATTGCGTATCGGCGTCCCATGCGTACACGCCCGGGACGAGCATCCAGCGCTTGGCTGGATCCACCTGGTTGCCGGTCCGGATGCCGATGATTGCGGTCACGCCGTGCTCGGCCGGTGGTTGGGTGTGCGGATGCCAGGGGATCATGCTGCTGCCTCCGGAGGTTCGGGCAGCGGTTGCCAGTGGGTAACCGGCTCTCTCCCGCCGTCGATATGCCACCACTCGCCGTCCTCAATGTAGCCAAGCCACACCGGCGGATCGCAGTCGGCGCTGTGCACGATGACCGTCTCGTTGCTGTCTGGCAGTGCTTTGTCGGTGGGTATCCAGTTGCTCATGTCGTCCTCGTTGTGTTTGGGCCGGTCTTTCCCGGCTGTCGTCCAGACCCTGCCGCGCTTTACTGCCCGGCTTCCGTCGGGCGGGAGGTTGCTCGTCTAACCACATGTCTGGCTGCCGGCGTTATGTGCCCCACTGGGCCGGCGATGGGTCGTCGTTAAAGCCAGCCGCCCATAAGTGCGAGGACGGTGACGAAGCCGACCGCCGCGAGCACGCCGATGACGGCATCGCTGGCGGTGATCTCGACGCGAGCCGGCTCGAAAAACGGGCGGTTGCTCGGATGGGTGCGTGCAAACCGGCTGTAGCCTTGGTCGTGGGGCAGGGATGCCCCGATGCGGGCCTTGCGCATTTGACGGTTGAACGTGGTGCTCATGCGGCCTCCTGCTGCGATTGGTTTTCGGTGTCGAGGATCTGCCCCCGCTGTTCGTGGGTAACGAGCGCGTATCCGGTGGCGGGGTGGGGCGTGGCGAGGATGAGCCCGGCCTGGTAGCTGTCGAGCATCACGGCTGCGTCCTGCAGGAGCTCGGCAAGCTCGCTGCCGGGGTCGTCGTTGGCTGCGTGTTCAGACACGGCGTGCAGGGCCTCGACGAGTTCGCGGGCGCGGTGGCGGTCGTGGTCGATCATGCTGCGGCCTCCGGCTGTCCGTTTTTCCGACGCATTGAGTGCGGCCCAGAACATCGCCTTGACATCTTCGATCGCGGCCTTGGCATAGCTCTCATCGATCATGCCGACGGACACCAGCACTTCGAGTCGTGCGAGATCATCGAGGTATGCGACGTCCAAAGCCTGCGCATGGCGTCGGGCGTGGCTGATCGCGTTGAATGCGATGATCCGGGCCATCAATACGGCGTTGTCCGGCTCGTCCGGCAGGTGCGCCGGGATGGCGTCGATCTCTTCGAAGTGGCTCATGACTGCCTCACGTGGTAGGTCTGCTGTTGCGCCCGGGCGATGACTGCGGAAACGACGTGCGCGCCGATGCCGTGCTCGAGCATGAAGTCGGTTGCGCGCTCGATGGTCATGTCGCCCCGCTCGATGGCGCTCTGCACCAGGCGCACGAACTCGCGCTCTACAGCCTTGCGGCCACTGGTGGCGCGGCGCTCGATGTGGCGCGGTGCGGCCGGGCTGTGCGGGGTGAGGGTGGGGTAGGTCATTGCGCTGTGCCTCACGCTGCGAGCAGGCTGCCGGCCACATTCAGGGCGGCGCGGCTGCATTCACGTTGGCACTTCACGTTGCCGTGCACCGACTTGGCCTCGATGCGCTCGGCGGCGAGGATCTCGGCCAGGCCGACGGCAAAGAGCTGCTTGAGCGGCAGGGTGTCGCGCACGTTGGCACGGGGCTTGAGGCCATTGCGCAGCCGGATCTCGTCGGCCTTGCCGCCGATGATGGGCTTGTAGATCTCGTTGGTGCAGTCGCCGTAGCCGCGTCCTTCAACGCCGTGCGCCTTGAGCGTGGCGGTAAAGCGGTTGCGCGCCACCTTGCCCTGCATGCGGGTGGCCAGCCATTCCTGGTCGGCGTCCGATGCCCGGTCGGCAATCTCCGCGGCCAGGGTGACGTCGCCGCGTGCAACCCGCTCTTCGAGCTCGATCAGGTAGCGACGGATTGCGCGCCCCTGTTCGGTGCGCTCGACCATGGCCAGTTCTTTGGCAGTGGTGAGCGTCAGCAGGTAGTCCTTGCTGCGTCGATCGCCGCCCCTTCCGTTGGTCGATCTTTTTTGGTCGACCAAGTTTGAGTAAAAGTCTCGACCCTCTTGCAGGTCGTATTCCTCAATGCGACGCTTGATCCAGACTCGAAACTGCGTGCCGTTGGCAAGCTGCTTGTGCAACTCGCGCGCGTCGATGCCGTGCCGGCCAGTACCGGCTTGGACGATGGCGTGGCGGAGCCGGAAATTTTGCCGGCGGGCTGGTTGGTGGATGTCGGGGTAGGTGCGGGGGGTGTCGTAGCGCGGCATGGCGTTACCCTCGTGTAGTGGCGCGTCAATTAAACAATATGTTTATTCCGCAGTCAACACAGTGTGTATGAACAGGGCGAAAAAAAACCGCCAAGGCGGTTTGTAGGGGGGGGCTACTGGGCGTCTAAATCTGCGGTTGGAGTTCGCACCCACAGTGTTTGCACACTCGGGCTTCTCGTCGAATTGGCTCGGCGCAGTCTGGGCAAAGCACGTGGGTATCGGGCGTTGGCTCAGACTTTCGGGGGGCGCCTCGGCCTTTCTTGGTGGTCCCGAATAACCCCTTCATACTGCCACACACGGTGCATTTTGCTTGGCTGGCGTTACTTTGGGCGACGAAAAACCAGACGACGATCCATATGCCAAGCGTGAAAACGCTGAGCAGGAGGTGTAGTACATGAGACGTGCTGGGTTGCAGGTGTATGGTGTCTGTGCCGCAAGTCTTGCAGTACTTCATTACTTGGTTGCTCATGATGCCCTCGTGTCGTGTGTTGTGATTTAGGCCACAGTCATTATCGATCTTGAGTGTGCATTATATGCTGACGCCGTGCGGCTAGAGAGATCACGACGCCTTTGCTTTGGGACGTGCATACTCTTTGAGTAGGTCTCCCGCTTTGTCGATGAGGATGGCAAGTGCGGTATCGTCGAGCTGGGCGACGAGCGCCTGCAGGTGCTTTTCCCTCCGGCTGCGGTGGCTTTGCGCTGCGTAAGGGGCGGCTGCCCCGGGTTCGTTCGCCTGTAACGGGGCAGTCGATGACGCCGCGACATGGTGCACTCGATCGCCTGTGCTGAGCCATGTGGCGCTGATCCCGAAACGGTCTTGAATGTCGAGCTTGGCCTCTTTGGAGAGGCCTCGCCGCTTCCAGTTGGTGACGAGCTGCGGGGAGATGTTAAGCAGTGAGGCCAGCTGCGTGGCTTCATGCGGCCCGGAGATGAGCCCGCGCTCCCGCAATGCCTGCAGGAGTCGCTGGATCTCGGGGTGGGCGGTGCCGCTGTTTGCCATGTTGCGATTCTCTGTCTACTAAACACGTTGTTGTTAAACGGCCTGTTGCATTGCGGTTAAACGTGGTGTTTAATTGCGCCATGGACAAAGATGCGACATGCAGACTGATCAAGGCTGCGGGGGGAGATAAGCCCTTCGCGGAATTGCTCGGACTGACAGGCCGGCCCGGCTACCAGCAGCGAGTAAACAACTGGAAGCGGCGCGGCATCCCGGCGAGCGTGGTGCTCGAACATCTTGACGTGATTCGCGCTATCCAGGCCGGCAAAGAGCCGCGTCAGATTGTTGGTGAGGCTGCAGGATATCCCGCGCGACCGGATGGCGCGTGACCCCCCACGAGTTGCGCCCCGATCTTTACCCCGACGCTCGCGACGGCCTGCCCTCGCATGGCGAGGGTGCCGCGATTGATGATCGACAGGAGGCTGCCTGAGATGAACAAACCCGTAATCGTGATCCACGGCCCGCAAGGCTGCGGCAAAACCCGCCACGCGCAAGCGCTGGCCAAGCATTTTGGGTGCGACCGTATCGTTGACGACTGGGAGGGCGAGGATCTTCGCGCCGGAACCCTGGTGCTGACGAACGACGTCGAACCGGCCTCGATCCTCCCCGGGATGGTCGTCCTTCCGTTCGCCGATGCGATGCGTCGGGCAGGGCTGCAGCCATGAGTGATTGCGCGGTCTGCCACAAGCCCAAGACGCGCCCCCCGTATGGCGGGGCGGATTCGTTTTGCCATTGCGCGATCTCTCAGGCAGGCCCGGTGTGCAAGCGCTGCGGATCCCGCTTCGAGCGTGAGCCTTACTCGCTGACTCCGCCGCGCTGTTCGTGCCGTGCTGTTGCGGCGAGCTCCAGTGCGATCGAAACCACATCCGACGGCGTTGCGCTCGGTAGAAGCGCAGCGCAGATGGCCTGCGCGGTTTTCACTCTTTCGTATGTCAGCACTGCGGCATCGGCTTCGTACTGGCTGAGCGTTTGGCCGCTGGCTCTGGCTGAGTTGATCTGTTCGAGTCGTGAATCGAATGCGTCGACGTAGTCCATGGTGCGTTCCTGTGGTGATGAACATGGTGTGTGAGAGCTCCGATTCTATCCGCATGGGGCGTGCCTCCCAGTTCCTGGTGTCTCCTCGACCCTCCGCCAGGAGTTTGCCCCGCTCGGTGCGTGTGCGCCGGGTGGGGCTTTTTGTCGGGCGAGGGGCGGGTGTGGTGTCCATGAAAACAGCTTACAGGCGGGCAGTGATAACCGCTGAAAAGCACTGATAGAGGGTTTTTTCAATGCAGATCAACGATTCTCAGATTCAGATGACGCTGGACCTGGACACAGGCCTGACCGACCGGTACCGGTCCGTGAAGGAGGTAATAGCCGCCGGCGTCTACCGACGCGGACTCAAGCGTATGGCCGCCGACCTGGACGAGGCGCCGGGCAATCTGTCGATCCAGCTCTCGGGCGAAGGTGCGCGCAAGCTGGATACGGACACGCTTGAGCGCTACATCGAGGTGACCGGCGACAAGACGCCGATCTACTACCTGGTTGCGAAATACTGCGGCGACCAGTCCGCCGCGCGCGACGAGGCGCTCGAGCGGGTGCAGGGGCTGCTGCAGGAGCTACCCCAGCTACTGGCCAGCGTGGGCGTGCAGGGAAAGCGGCGTGGGGTGAGGTAACCGGCCGTGGAGGGTATCTACCTGACCAACGATGAGCTGCAGGTGCTCAGCCGGTGTAGCGGTGTAGCGGTAAAGTGCTATCTGCGCATGAGGGCGCGTATGGACCTGCTGACGTGTGTAGTGGGTTTGCGGACCGGCATCAGCTACCAGGCGCTCCGAGAGTGGAGCGCCGAGGCGGTCGAGAAGGGCGCTGGTGAGCGTGAGGATATGCCGTCGATGCGCAACGTGCGCACGGCCGTTGAGCAGCTCATAAGGCGGGGTTTGCTCGTCCGAACCTTGCCGAAGGGGCTTGTTTTTCGATGCGTATTGGCGCGTACACCCGAAATCCGCTCAAAACGAACCCGACACAAACCCGACACGGAAAAACAGCCCTATCCCGACACGGAACCCGACACGGAACCCGACACAAACCCGACGCGCATCAATCCCAACATTGGCGCGGGGTTTGGCGGTAGCTCATACCCCTATCCCGACACGGAACCCGACACGGAACGCGACACAAACCCGACAGACCAAAACCGGCCGAACCCGACAAACATCGGAGTAGGAGGTAAACCGTACACACATCAAGCGGCGTACACAGAGGTTGACTCAGTCGCGCGCGAGGGCGTCGTCGAGTTCGCCGCCGCTTTGGCCCGCAAGTCGATTCCGGAAGAGCGCAAGCTCGATGATGAGCAGCGCCAGCGCTACGGTGCGATCTACCGAACCCTGCGCGAAGGCGGTGCCAAGGTCTCGGCGTTGGATCGTGAACGACTGCATCAATGGGTTTTGCAGCAAGTCACCGTCCCGCAGGTTCAGGAGGCCGTGCAGCTCGCCAAGCGTCGGCGGACTGCGGAGGAGAGCCGACAACCAATCGGGGTGGCTTACCTCGACGCGATCATTGCCGACCTTCGCAAACCCAAGAGCCCGCCATGGTGGAGCAGCGTCGGGGCCATGGACGCGAAGGCCGTGGAGCTTGGGATCGATGCGGCGCGGCCGGGCGAGAGCATGGAGCAGTACAAGGGCAGGATCACCGCCGCGATCCGGAATCTAGGGGGCGGGCAGCAGTGAGGCGCGGCCAGGAAGACCTCGGCGCGGTCGATTGGCTCACCCGGCGTGGGGTGTGGCAGCCCGGCGCGACGCACAGCGACAACATGGCGCGCTGCGCGGAGTTCCGGTCACGCATGACCCGCTTGGGTGCACCGCCTGGCAAGCAGTGGGCACAGGACATCGTCGGCCGCTACCAGGCCGGTGAGAGGCTCCCCGATTACGCCGTGAAGTTGGCAATGTCGGCGCTCGACATCACCCAGCCGTTGATCCATCCGCCCAAGCGACCGGTGGTGCGACCGGACGCGAAGGAGCGGCAGGCGGGTGACGTGGATGTGGGTTTCTGATGCTTACGGTGCCGGCGCATCTCATGGACGCTTTCCGAGCATTCCGGCGCGACTTCGACTGGGTGACCACGACATGGATCGCCCGGCGCGAGGAGACCGAGCAGAGCGTGGAGGCGATGCGCGCCGGCGTCCGCGAATTGCTCGCGCTCCCCTCATCGCCCGAGCGCAACGAGAAGCTGGGCCATATGTTCGACTTCTGGGCTGCACTTGCAAGGCGCATTTGCCCGGACGGTGCGGTGATCGTGCCGGAGTTTGCAATCTCATCCAAGCGAAACAACACAGGAGCATGAAGTGATCCCATACATCGAAGTTCAGTTGTGCGCGTGGGGGCGTTGGGCGATCAAGAGTTGCAGCCGAGCCTGCGGATACCCGCCTGTATCGCCGATGTTCCGGGACATGAAGACAAGCGCGGTGTATGGGAGCCGCGAGCCGTTCGGTGTTGATGAGTACGTCAACGAAACGGACTTGGCTGTGCAGCGGCTGGGCGAAGAGGATCGTAGGCTATGCGTTGAGCGCTATCAGGTTGGTGGCTCGGCCGATGAGATTGCCGCGCGGGTTGGGTTGAGCAAGCGTACGTTGTTCCGGCGCATCGACGCGCTGCAGGTCGCAGTTATGGAGCACTTGAATGTAATCGCGGCGGAGAGCGAGTGTAGTCGCGGTCACCATCCCGTGAATCGCGTTGCGTGATGATCAGGGGGTTGACGCCGTGGCACGGTTTTGATACTTTTCCCGCACGATGTATTCAGTGCGCCCGCAGGCAGATGCCGAGCGGGCGTTTTGCATTCCAGAACCCGAAACCTCCCAAGGAGGTGATCCATACGATGCCTGGCAGCGAGCGTCTGACCTCTGCCCAGCGCGGCTACGGAAGCAAGTGGCAGCAGGCGAGGGAAGCCTGGTTGCGCAAGCATCCGCTGTGCAGGATGTGCAGCGAACTCGGGCGCGTGGTGCCGGCAACGGTGGTGGACCACATCGTTCCGCACCGTGGGGACATGCGCCTTTTCTGGGACAGCAGCAACTGGCAGTCGCTCTGCAAGACCTGCCACGACAGCCACAAGCAACGCGCGGAGAAGTCCGGCGCTGTGGTGGGTTGCGACCTGTCCGGCCTGCCGATCGATCCGAACCACCCATGGAGGGGGGCGGGTCAAATCTCAAAAGCGAACGCCGGCTAGACCGATCGTCCCCCTCCGTGCGCGGCGCCGCGAAATGGATAGGGGGGACCCCCTAAGCATGAGGGTATGAAGATGGCAGGGAGACCGCCGAAACCGACCGCTCTGAAGTTGGTGGAGGGGAACCCGGGCAAGCGTGCGATGAACAAGCAGGAGCCGGACCCGACTTACCTGCGGGACCTGGCTGCGCCGGAGTGGTTGCACCCGGCCGCGCGTGCGGTGTGGGACGAAGTGGCGCCCAAACTCGCCAGCGCCAAGCTGCTGACCGAGGTCGACGTGCAGGCGCTGGCGATGGGGTGCGTGGCAATCGCGCAGTATCGCCAGGCGGTGCGTGTGGCCGGTGACAAGTTGGTTAAGAGCAAGGTCGTCGAGGACGACGAGGGCAAGCCGATCGAGACTGGCGAGCATCTCAACCCGTGGCTGCTGGTGCAGTCGATGAGTTTCAAGCAGGCGATGGCGATTTTCCAGCAGTTCGGGATGTCGCCTGCGGCCCGAACCCGGATTGCCATTCAGCCGCAGGGCGATCTATTCGGTAGCAGCAATGACCAGTCGCAGAAAAGCCCCGGCCGGTTCTTCACATAAGCGTCGGCGCTTGCCTGGCGACCCCGCGACGCGCTACGCGAAGCAGGTTGTCGCCCGAAAGATCGTGGCGGGCCCGTATGTGCGGGCGGCGTGTGCGCGTCACCTGCGAGACCTCGAGGAAGGCCCCGCGCGCGGATTGGTGTGGGACGTAGCGGCCGTCGAGCATGCAATTGCGTACTTCGGCGAAGTGCTGTGCCTGAATGGCGGCGAGTACGAGGGCGTGCCGTTCGAGCTGCTCGGCTGGCAGCAGTTCATCGTCGGCAGCCTGTTCGGCTGGAAGGGGACAGACGGTCACCGCCGGTTCCGGGTGGCTTACGTGGAGACGGCAAAGGGGAGCGGAAAGTCCCCTCTGGCGGCAGGCGTGGGGATGTACGGGCTGACTGCCGACGACGAGCCGCGCGCGGAGATCTACGCGGCTGCGACGAAGAAGGACCAGGCGATGGTCCTGTTTCGGGATGCGGTGGCGATGTGGCAGCTCTCGCCCGAGCTGCGGGCGCGGTTGAAGACCAGCGGCACCGGTGAGAACGTGTGGAACCTCGCCTACTTGGAGCGGGGCGCGTTTTTCCGGCCGATCTCGGCCGATGATGGGCAGTCCGGCCCGCGTCCGCATGTGGCGCTCATTGACGAGGTGCATGAGCACAAGACGAACACCGTGGTCGAGATGATGCGCGCCGGCACCAAGAGCCGTCGCCAGGCGCTGATCTTCATGATCACCAACAGTGGCAGCAGCAAGACCAGCCCGTGCTGGGGGTATCACGACTACGCCTGCAAAATTGCCGCGGGCACGCTGCAGGACGATGCGTTCTTCGGGTACGTATGCGGCCTGGACGAAGGCGAGGACCCGATCACGGATGAGAAGTGCTGGCCGAAGGCGAATCCGAGCCTGCAGCACGCCGATCTGCCGGGCCGGAAGTATCTGCGTGAGCAGGTGCGCGAGGCCCGCGGTATGCCGGCGAAAGAGGCGCTGGTGCGGCGGCTGTGCTTCTGCCAATGGACCGAAGCTGAGAACCCGTGGATCTCCGGCGATGTATGGCTTGGTGCGGGGCGTGAGTACGAGTGGCGCGAGTTTGCGGGGCGGCGCGCTTGGGGCGGGCTGGACCTTTCCAGCACGACTGACCTCACCGGCCTTGTGTTGTGGGTTGAGCCGGAGGAAGAGGGCGAGCCGTGGCGGCTGGTGCCGTTCTGCTGGTTGCCGGACGAGAACTTGAGGCGCAAGGAAGAACTCGACCGCGTGCCCTACCTGGCGTGGCGCGCGGCGGGCTACCTGGACACGACGCCCGGGCGCGCGGTGAGCAAACTGCACGTAGCCAAGCGCCTGGCTGAGCTGGCCGACGTGTTCGAGATCCAGTCGATCGGCTTCGACCGCTGGCGCATCGAGGACTTTCAGGCACTGGCGAGCGACAACGGCATCACTCTGCCGCCGATGGAACCGTTCGGGCAGGGCTTCAAGGATATGAGCCCGGCGCTCGAGGCGACGGAAACGCACCTGCTCAACGGCACGGTGGTGCATCCGTCGCACCCGGTGCTGACCTGGTGTGCGGCCAACGCCGTGGCGGTCAGCGATCCGGCTGAGAACCGCAAGCTGAGCAAGGACAAGGCCACCGGTCGGATTGATCTGATGGTCGCGACGGTGATGGGCTGCGGTTTGATGGCGCGCGTTTGCCGTGACGAGCCCTCTTTCTGGGAAGAAGCATGAACCTACGCAACCTCTGGCCGTTTGGTCGAAAGTCGGCCGAGCTAACTTACGACCAGATCGCGGGCCTCATCGATGGCGCTGGGTATGCCGAGGTCGCGGGCGTTGCTGTCACCGAAAAAACGGCGCTGCAGGTGGCAACCGTGCTTGCGTGCGTAAAGGTCATTGCCGACGGGTGCGCGACGCCGGACTTGCATGTGTATCGTGAGCAGCGTGACGGCACGCGCGAGCGCGCGACAAACATCCCCGAATACCGGTTGCTGGCGCGCCGGCCGAACGAATGGCAAACATCGTTCGAGTGGCGCCGGCTGATGACGATGCACGCCGCGCTGACCGGGGCGGGGCTATCCATCAAAGTGATGGGAGACAACCGCCGGGTACGTGAGCTGATCCCTGTTGAGCCTGGGCGGTGGGACGTGTTCAAGGTGTCGCGCTACGAGTTGCGTTACCGGTGCTGGGATGAGTTCGGCTTGATCGGCGAGTTCACGCCTGATCAGGTGTTCGTATTGCACGGCGTGCAGTGGGATTGGGCCAAGTCGATCAATGCCGTCAAACTGGCACGGTCGGCGATCGGACTGGCGCTGGCGACAGAGCGCTCGATGCAGTCGATGCACGCCAATGGGCTCCGCCCGAGCGGCACCTATTCGGTAGAGGGCACGCTCAGTAAGGAGCAGCACGACAGGCTGGTCGAATGGCTGGCAAAGAAGTCGGGGCCAGACAAGGTCGGCGCACCGCTTGTGCTCGATCGCAACGCGAAATGGCTGCAGACCGCTTCGAGCGCCGTAGATGCGCAAAGCAACGAGACCAGACGAACGCAGGTCGAAGAGATTTGCCGGGCGTATGGGGTGTTCCCGATCATGGTCGGGCACTCGGACAAGTCATCGACATTCGCCAGCACTGAGGCCTTCTTCGGTGCGCATCTGATTCACACCCTGACCCCATGGCATCGAGCCTGGGCACAGCGCATCGACGAGATGCTGCTCGACGGATCGGGGCCGTTGTTTGCCGAGTTCGATACCCGCTACATACGCATGGCGTCCATGAAGGACCGTGCGATGTATGCCCGGACGATGATCGAGATGGGCTTGATGAACCCCAACGAGTGGCGCGACATGGAAGGCTTGGACCCGCGTCCAGGAGGCAATGAGTACCTGCGCCCGCTCAACCTGACAAGTAGCAACGAAAGCGAGGAAACAGATGAGCAACCATCGATCGAAGACTGAGCGAAGCGCGGCCATGTCGATTGAGCGCAAGGACGGCGCGACCGGGCGAGAAACCCGCGCATTTGCGTTCGAGGTGCGCGCAACAGGAGACGACGGTAGCGTCGAGGGCTATGGCTCCGTGTTTGGCGTGCGCGACAGTTACGACGACGTGATCGCTGCCGCCGCTTTCGCCAGGTCTCTCGGCGAACACAAGTCCGCCGGGACCATGCCGGCCATGCTCTGGCAGCACGACCCGAGCGAGCCCATCGGCATCTGGACTGACATGACCGAGGACTCGAAAGGCCTCAAGGTCAAGGGCCGTCTGGCGCTCGACACTGCGCGCGGCAAGGAAGCCCATGCACTGCTCAAAATGGGCGCACTCAACGGACTTTCCATAGGCTTCGTGTCGAAGCAATGGGCCTACGACAAGGATTCAGATGTTCGCACGCTCACAGAGGTTGATCTGTGGGAAGTGTCGCTCGTGACCTTTCCCGCGAACGGGAAGTCAAGAATCACCAACGTCAAGTCGTGCGACGACTTGAACGCACCGAAGGACGCCGAGCGAATCCTGCGTGATGCAGGCTTCAGCAAGGCCGATGCGCTGGCATTCGTGTCGCGCGTCATGCGGATGGGAGAAGCGCGGAGAGATTCTGCCGATTCGACCGCCGTGGCAATCAGAGCCGCCGACAGGTTGCTCAAGACCCTCACATCCTCATAAGGACCAGAAACATGAAGACCGTAATCATGGCCGTCATGGCCACCCACTTTGCCGCTTTCCAAAACAAGGCGGCTGCATTCGGCGCGTACGAAAAGCGCGATGAGCCCTCCATCAAGTCGGTTGCCGAGGCGCTCGACAAGATCGCCACCGCGTTCGACGAGTACAAGAAAACCAACGATGCCCGCATCGAGGCGGTCAAGGCCGGCAACAGCACTGCCGACCTGGACGCCAAGCTGGCGAAGATGGACGAGCACATCGAGGCCATGCAAGAGGCCAAGAGCAAGCTCGAGAAGATGGAGGCCAAGCTTTCCCGCCCTGGCGTGATGGGGGGCGGTCAGCAGGAAAACGAGAGCAAGGAGGCTGCGGAGTACCGTCAGGCCTTTATGCAGTGGGTGCGCAACCCCTCCGATGTGCGCATGACCAACGAGCTGCAGCAGAAACAGCGCGAACTGAAGAAGGCCAACGCGGCCGCGCTGGGCGGTGAGGATGGCTGGGAGACCCGCGCCACGCAGACCACCACCTTGACCGGATCGGCTGGTGGTTTCGCGCTGCCTGAGATCGTGGAGCGTCAGATTGCCCGTCTGTCGGTCGATATCAGCCCGATCCGCCAGCTCGCCACCGTGCGCACCGTCGGCAGCCCGGACTACAAGGAGTTGTTCGACATCAACGGCGCGGGCTTCGAGTGGGTTGGCGAGACCGATACCCGCAACCAGACCAACACCCCGGACCTGGCAGAAGTTGCGCCGACCTTCGGCATGGCCTCCGCAAAGCCGCAGGCATCCGAAGAGTCGCTGGACGATCTCTTCTTCAACGTCGAGGACTGGCTGATCAGCTCGGCTGCCGAGGCCATCGCCCAGGGCGAGGGCGCTGCGTTCGTCAGCGGCAACGGCGCCAAAAAGCCAACCGGCTTCCTTGCGGGTCCGACTCCGGTCGTAACCGGCGATGCTGCGCGCGCATTCGGCACGCTGCAGTACATCGCCTCCGGTCAGGCCGCAGCCATGCCGGCATCGGCTGATGTGTTCTTCGATCTGATCTACAGCCTGCGTGCGCGCTATCGCACCAACGCCCGCTGGGTTACGTCCAAGCTCGTCCTGTCCGCGTTGCGCAAATACAAGGACACCACGAACCAGTACCTGTGGCAGCCGTCCCTGATCGTTGGGCAGCCCGATTCGTTCATGGGGTATCCGGTTGTCGAAGCAGAGGACATGCCGGCTGTCGCCGGCGCCGCGTTCCCGCTGGCTTTCGGAGATTTCCGCGAGGGTTACTTGATCGCGGATCGCGTCGGCATGCGAATCACCCGTGACGAGATCACCACGCCGGGCTTCGTGAAGTTCTACGTGCGCAAGCGCGTCGGCGGCAAGCTGCGCAATAGCCAGGCGATCAAGCTGCTCAAGATCGCCGCGGCGTAATCCTGACGGAGCGGGTGGGGGTAACCCCACCCGACTTGCCATGACGATCCAGATCACCAAACCGTTTGCTTTTGCGCACCGCGGCGTCGACGTGGTGAGCTACGACGAGTCCAGCCAGGACGTGCCGTCGGACGCAGCAGAATGGGCGCTCGAGCACGGCTATGCCGAGCGAGCCACGGCGCCCGCCGAGAACAAGGATGCGGCACGGCGACCGCGCACGGTGAAGCGCGATGCCAGCGCCTGACATCGCACTGGTCAAAGCCTGGGCGCGCATCGATGGCACCGAGTTCGACGCCATTCTGCCGACCATGATTGCCTCGGCTACGGCCGTGGCGTCGCACGAGACCGGCGTTGACTACACCATCGAGGACATGCCGGAGTCTGTAGAGCAGTGGTGCGCGGCCACGGTCAGCTACTGGATCAACCACCCGGACGCTGCCAGCGAAAAACGCACTGATCCGTCGCCGTTTCTGGCTGGGCTGCTGGACCCATACCGGACCTGGAAATGCACTCCGGTCTCCTGAACAAGCGCGTCTCGCTCGAGGCTCGCGTCATTACGCGCGACGCTTCGGGCGGAACAATCGAGACCTGGCAGCCGGTCGCAACCGTATGGGCTGGCATCGCCCCGCTTTCCGGCCGCGAGTTCGTCGCCGCCCAATCGGTCCAGGCCGGCGTCACCACGCGGATCACGATCCGCTGGCGGGCCGGCATCGATGCGTCTATGCGCCTCGTGCATGAAGGGTTGATCTACAACGTCCGCGCAGTGCTGCCGGATCCGACGCTGCGCAGACACATCACGCTCATGTGCGAGCAAGGAGTGAACGATGGTTAAGCCGATCGGGTATTATCCGCCACCTCCGCCACCTCCGCCGCTGCGGCAGATCCGCGAAGGTGTCAGCGTCGAGCTCCGGCCCGCATCGCGCGAGCCCTCCCAGCTCGACCGCATCGAGGCCAAGCTCGACGCACTGATCGCCGCGCTGGCCGAAGACCACGACGACGCCGGCGACCCCCTGCTCGATCTCGATGGGATTCCCGTTGGCGGCGTGAGAAACCAGGACGAACCACTGTGAAGCTCGAGATGAACCTGCAGGGCCTCGACGGCGTGCTGGCCACCCTGCGCAGCCTGCCGCCCGAGGTGGTGAGCAAGCGCGGCGGGCCGGTCAAGCTGGCGCTGGCCAAGGGCGCGCGCGTGATCCGTGATGAGGCGCGCCGCAACCTCGAGCGCGTGACCAGCACCCCCGGCAAGACCGGCATCAATTACGGCACCGGCTTCAGCCCACGCCAGTTGATCGTGCGTCGTCGCCCGATGCCGGGCGGCCAGAATGGCGAACGGTATGTGCTCACGGTGCGTCCGGCCACGCACCCCAATGGCAACGTGTATCGACGCGGCAAGCGCATCGCGGCCAATGATGTGACCTTCATGCTCGAATACGGCACGGCCAACCAGCCCGCCGAGCCGTGGCTGCGGCCTGCGTTCGAAGCGAAAAAAGAGCAGGCCATGGCGGTCGTCATCCAGGACCTGAAGCGCCGCGTCGACCTGGTTGTGGCCAAGCTGGCCGCGCAGAACAAGGGGCGCTGAGGTGTTTCCGCCGATTTATGCCGCGCTCTCTGCTGCTCCGGCCGTGGCCGCAATCGTTGCCGACCGCATCTATCGGCACGGTGACGCGCCGCAGAACACCACGCTGCCTTATATCACCTGGCAGTCGGTCGCGAGCGTGCCCGAGAACAACCTGTCAGACATCCCGCCGTTCGACCGCTGGGTGTTGCAGATCAACTGCTGGCACCCGGCGGACGTGGGGGTGGTCACGCTGGCCGAGGCGGTCCGCGCGGCTGTAGAACCGCATGGCCACGTCACCGGCATCCCCGTTAATCAGCGTGAGCCGCAAACCAAGCTCTACTGGGTCGCGCTGCAGATGGACTGGCTGTTCAATCGCTAACCCCGCGCCACGCGCACCGCTCACACCCGCCGCTGGCGGGCTTTTTGTTTCAGGAGACTGAAGATGGGAATCAAGACTCAAGGCACTGCGCTGTACTTCGTCAAGCCGGGTTCGCCGACCGGCACAGCGGTCAAGCTCACTTGTCCGACAGGCATCTCGGGCCTGGGAGGGGCGGCCGACCAGATTGACGTGACCTGCCTCGACGCCACCGAAGACCGCGCGTATGTGCGCGGCCTGGGCAACCCCGGCCAGATCACCGTGCCGTTCATCCTCAAATCCGGTGACGCCTCGCACGGAGACATTGTTGCCCTCAAGGAGTCCGGCGTCACAGTCCAGTGGATGGCCTGCTTCTCGGATGGCGACGCAGCGCCGACGGTAACAGTCGGAACCAACAACTTTGCTGCCCTGACATCGCGCTCGAACATCCGCTTCGATGGCTACGTGGCCGACATCACGCTCGACGGCAGCACCAACGAAGTCTGGCGCGGCACGCTGATCATCCAGCGCTCAGGACCGTGGTCGCTCAACTGGAAGGCATAAGCCATGCAGATGCTGGATGACGACCTGTTTGCCGGCGACAAACTGCACGCGCGCGAGGTGGAGGTGTCGCCCGGCAAGACGGTCACGCTGCATTTCCGCGAACTACCGGCGACCGCCTTCATCAAGTTCCACAACATCGCCAGCACGAGCGACGAAGACGCCAAGGCCGGCGCGGCCGCCCGGCTGATCGCCGAAAGCCTGTGCAACCCGGACGGCTCCCGGGCGATGCCGCTCGACAAGGCGCTCACCCTCAAGCCGATTCCGCTCAATGCGCTGTTCGCCGCCGTGCTTGAGGTCAACGCGGCGGACGGAGCCGACCCGGGAAACTCCTGACCGAGCGCGGGGAGGGCTGGTTTTGGCACACGCTGGCCCTCGCCCTGGGTGGCCGCTCGGTTGCGGAGTGGCAGCGCGTCATCAGCCACCGTGAGTTTTTGCAATGGGCGGCGTACTACCGCGCGCACCCATTCGATGACCGGCACCGCTACCACCGTCCGGCCGCGCTGATTGCCGGTGTGGCCAGCCACGCCAAAGACCTGAATCAGATGATCGCAGACAACCTCGACTGGCTCACGCCCGATCCGGCGCTGGCCGAGTTTTCATCCGCCGACATGCGCACCCTGTGCGCATTCGGTATCCGACCTGGAGCATAGGCATGGCCGCTGGATCCATCGTCATCGACCTGCTGATGAAGACAGGCGCCTTCGAAACCGACACCAAGCGTGCGGAAAAGCGGCTGCAGGCCATGCAGAAAGAGGTCGAGCGCACCGGCAAGATCATCGGCACCGCCATTGCGGCCGGTGCGGTGGCCGCGGTGGCGGGGCTTACGATGATGGTGAATAGCCAGCGCCAGGCGATCGACGAGCAAGCCAAGCTGGCGCAGCGGCTCAACACCACGTACGAGAGCCTGGCCAACCTCGGCCGCGCGGGCGAGCTCGCCGGCGTGGGCATGGGCCAGATCGAGGCCGCAAGCCGCCAGCTCGACCTGAACATCGGCAAGGCCATCCAGGGCACGGACGCGCAAGTGCGCGCGTTCGAGCGGTTGGGGTTGTCTGCTGCGAAGATTGCCGAGCTGCCGCTCGATCAGCGTATTGCCACCATCAACCAGGCGCTGAGGGACAACGTTTCCGCAGCCGAGCGTTCCGCGGTGGCGGCCGAGTTGTTCGGCGCCAAGAACGCCGCCGCCACGCAGGCGCTCGACCCTGGCACCATTGCCGAGGCCGCCCGCCAGGTGGAGATCTTCGGGCTGAATCTGTCGGACGTCGACGCCGCCAAGGTCGAGATGGCCAACGACGCCATGAGTACCTTCGGCATGCTGGCCGACGGCATCGGCAAGCAGCTTACGGTGGAGCTCGCGCCGATTCTCAAGGCGATCGGCGACGAGTTCCTGCGCAACGCCGAAGAGGCCGGCGGGCTCGGTAACGTCGTGCAGGACATGGTCGGCCGGGCGGTCAATGGTCTGGCGTTCGTCGTCGATGCGGCGGACGGCGTGCGACGCACATTCCAGATTGCCGGCCGGGTCGGTGCGGTCGCCGTGCTCGGCCTGCAGCGCGCCGTGCTCGGGCTGGCGGACAGCATCGTCAGCGGCCCGGTCGATGCGGTGAATCTGCTGATCCGCACGATGAACCGCCTGCCTGGCGTCAGTATCGAACCGGTCGGAGTCACCAGTCTCGGCGCTTCCGTGCGGGGTCAGATCGAGCTGATCGAGCGGGCTATCCTGGACGGGCTGACCGATATTCAGAACGTCGCACTCGAGCCGCTGGCTGGAGAATCTCTACGTCTTGCGTTTGCCGCTGCGCAAGAAGCGGGTCAGCTCGCTGCAGCGGCAGCCATCGAGGGGCGTCGCGCGAATCAGATCGCCAGCGAAGGGGCTGGCGAAACTGCAGAGCGCGCCACTCGCGCCACCGCGGCCGTTCGCACGCAGGTCGACACCGCGCAACGCCAGATCGACGCCCTGGTGCGACAGGCCGCGACATTCAATCTTTCATCCACCGAAGCCAAACTGCTCGAAATGCGCCTCGATGGCGCTACCGACGCCCAGCTCCGCCAGGCGCGCGCGCTGCTCGAATCGCTCGACGCCATGCGTGCGATGAACGACGAGACGCAGCGCCTGAACATGCTGCTTGCTGCCACGCCCTCCGCGCAGATCGAAAAGCAGCGTGAAACCATGTTGCTGCTGGCCGATGCGTTCAAGCAAGGCCGCATCAACGCAGAGCAGTTTGGGGAGGCCGCACAAACTTACCTTGGCAACCTTGCGCCGACTATCAGCGAAGCGGTAGACCGGTTCGGCGATCTCGAACGTGCGATCGAAGGCTGGGGACGGAAATCGGCCTCTGCGCTCACGGATTTCGCTATGGAAGGCAAGGCGTCGTTCAATGATTTTGCTCGATCTGTCATCAAGGACCTAATCGAGATGTCGGTCTACCAAAACCTTGTCAAGCCGCTTTTTGGAATGATGGGCGCTGCCGGCGGGCCGTTTGGTGCGCTGGGCTCGATGCTGTTTGGCGGTTTTCGCGCTGCCGGCGGGCCGGTTGCGAGTGGTACGGCCTATGTAGTCGGAGAGCGAGGTCCGGAGCTGTTTGTGCCCAACACTGCCGGGCGAATTGTGCCTAATGGCGCTGGCGGCGGGGGAGACATGCACGTGTCGATTGTCGTCAACGCTGAAGGCGGCGGACGGCAAGAGCACGGCAACAGCAGTCAGGCCGCAGAGCTTGGCCGCAGGATCGAAACGGTTGTGCGCGGCGTGCTGGTGCAAGAGCGTCGTCCCGGCGGCATTCTGGCGGGAGCGTAAGCGTGGCGACATTTACCTGGAAGCCCTACAGCGCCACAAAGACGATCGCCCCCAGGGTGCGTATTGCTGTATTTGGCGACGGCTACGCCCAGCGAACGGCAGACGGCATCAACCACGCGCCGCGCCAATGGCAACTGGTCTTTCAGCGCCCCGCTGCCGAGATCGCAGCCATTGATGCCTTTCTTTCTGCGCGCGGCGGTTATGAGGCGTTTGATTGGATTGACGTTGACGGTGTCCCGGGCCGCTGGGTGTGCGTTGATTGGGCTGTGACGCCATACCCCGGCATGCTTGCCTCGCAGCTTTCGGCAAACTTTACCGAGGAGTTTGGACGATGATCGAGTCCGATCTGCAGTCGCTGTCGCCTGGCGCTTTAATCGAGCTGTTCGAGCTCGACACCACGGCCATTGGCGACCCCACGGTGTATCGGTTTCACGCCGGAGTAAACGGCCTCGAAAACAACGTGGTGTTTGGAGGCCGCGCCTACACGAGGTTCCCGGTCGAGGCCTCCGGCTTCGATCTCTCCGGTCAAGGTACGATCCCCCGCCCGAAGCTGGCGGTGGCCAACGTGACCGGATTGATTGGAGCTCTGGCGCGTTCGCTGGATGACTTTATCGGTGCAAAGCTCACCCGCTTGCGCACCTTTGCAAAATACCTTGACGCTGTCAATTTTCCTGATGGCATCAACCCTACCGCCGACCCAAACCAGATCATCGACCGTGAAATCTGGTACGTCGATCGAAAGTCCGCCGAAAACAAAATCTTCGTTGAGTTTGAACTGGCTGCGGCGTTCGACGTGTCTGGCGTGTTTTTGCCGCGCCGCCAGGTGATTCAGAATGTTTGCGCGTGGAAGTATCGCGGGCCGGATTGCGGCTACACAGGAACAACCTATTTCGACCGCAATGATCAGCCGGCCGCAACCCTCGCCCTTGATCAATGCGGCAAACGATTGAGCTCGTGCAAGCTGCGCTTCGGGCCCTTCAGCCCGCTACCGTTCGGCGCGTTTCCCGCGGTAGGGTTGATCCGATGACAGATTTCAGCGCCATCCTTTCGGACGTGCAATCCCATGCTGCCGAGTGTGCGCCACGAGAGTGCTGCGGCCTCGCTGTGGTCGTGAAGGGACGCTTGCGCTACTGGCCCTGCCGAAATCTTGCACCCAGCGCGGAGCAGTTCGCCCTTGACCCGGCAGACCACGCCGCGGCCGAGGACGCGGGTGAGGTTGTCGGTGTTTGCCATAGCCACGTTTATCTGCCGCCAGATCCGTCTGACGCTGATCGCGCCATGTGCGAACAGTCTGGACTGCCTTGGTTGATTGTCAACCACCCGACCGGCGCTTACCGGGTCATAAAGCCGGAAGGCTGGTCCCCGCCTCTGATCGGGCGTGAGTTCACGCACGGCGTACTCGACTGTTACACCCTGATCCGTGACTACTATCGCCAGACGCTCGGCATTGAACTGCCAGATTTTTTGCGTAATGACGATTGGTGGCTAGACGGGAAAAACCTCTACCTCGAGGGCTATCAATCAGCCGGATTTGTGCATATCGGCGGGCCAGAGGTCATGCTTAGAGAGCACGATGGTTTGCTGCTGCAGGTCGCAAGCCCCGTGCCGAATCACGGCGCAATCTATGTTGGAGACAACCAGATACTCCAACACTGTCATGGCCGGCTATCCAGCCGCGACGTGTATGGCGGCTACTGGAGGAAAGTGACGACTCATGTGCTGCGACACAGGAGCTTGATGTGATTACGGTCATGCTTTATGGGCACCTCGCCAAAGCGTTTGGCAGGCGCCATCGCTTTGCAATCCGAACGCCGGCGCAAGCCGTGAGTGCGCTGTGCGCAAACTTTCCTGCTTTCCGTTCGCACGTCATCGAGCGATCCGAGCCGGGGTATCGTGTGCTGGTAGGCAAAGAGCCGCGTGATCTTGACACGTTGTCGCACCCAGCGGACGACGTGATCCGTATTGTGCCGGTCACGCAAGGCGCGGGTCGAGGGCTCGGATCCATCATTCTGGGCGCTGCCTTGATTTTTGCCGCTCCATATGCCGCCGGGTGGTTGCTGGGGAATACATCGGCTGTAGGGCTGGCAATCGGCGTTGCAAATTACGGCCCCGTCCTGGGTGGCGCATTGATCCTCAGTGGCGTCTCGCAAATGCTTTTCAAGCCGCCCAGTATCGGTGCGCCGAAAGATCGGCCAAACAATCGCCCCAGTTTTGTGTTTGACGGGCCAGTCAACACCGCAGCGCAGGGCAATCCTGTGCCAGTGTGCTATGGCCAGCTGCTGGTGGGAAGCCAGGTCATTAGCGCCGGCCTGACAACGGAGCTATCATGATGAATCTCGTGATTCGCGGCGCGGGAGGCGGCGGCGGGGGAAAAGGTGGCGGCGGGAGCTCGAGGCCGCCGGTAGAGGCGCCCAATACGCTGCATTCCAGTCAATTCGCGCGCGTCGTGGACCTGGTGTCAGAGGGCGAAATCGAGGGGCTGGTGGACGGACTGCGTTCGGTGTTTCTAAACGAAACGCCAATGCTTGACGCCCAGGGCAGGGCCAATTTCAGTGGCCTGGCTGTCACGTGGCGAAATGGCACTCAGTCGCAAAGTCACATTGCGGGCTTCTCAGCAGTCGAGAACGAGGTGGCTGTCGGCGCGCGAATAGAACGCGCAACGCCCATCGTCCGCACCATCGGCAATCCCAACATTAACGCTGCGCGCATAAGCATTTCTGTGCCCGCGCTTACTTTTCAGGATATCAAGACAGGCGACCTGAGTGGAACCTCGGTAGCTATTCAGATCGAGAGAAACAACAACAACTCAGGCTGGCAAGTTGTCAGGCAAGACACCATTTCCGGCAAGACGACCAGCCGCTACCAGCGCAGCTATCGCATCGAGCTGCCCGCTCCAGGGCCGTGGCAGATACGAGTAACGCGCCTGACCGCCGACAGTGCAAAATCAAACCTGCAGAACGCCACCTGGTGGGACAGCTACACCGAAATCATCGATGCCAAGCTGCGCTATCCAAACAGCGCCATTGTGGGCGTACAGGTCAGCGCCGAGCAATTCAACGCCATCCCGACGCGCGGCTATCTGATTCGCGGCCTGCGCATCAAGGTGCCCAACAACTACGACCCGATTACGCGCGGGTACAACGGCGCATGGGATGGTTCGTTCAAGATCGCGTGGACCAATAACCCGGCATGGGTCTTCTATGACCTGGTGACGGCGGAACGCTATGGCCTGGGCGAATTCATTGCCGAGGAGTCCGTCGACAAGTGGGCGCTGTATGAAATCGCCCGGTATTGCGATGAATTGGTTCCGGACGGCCTTGGCAGCTTTGAGCCTAGATTCACCTGCAACATGTACCTCCAAACCCGCGAGCAGGCCTACAGCGTTATCAACAGCCTGGCGTCCATATTTCGCGGTCTGGTGTATTGGTCGCAGGGCCAGATTACCGCAGTGCAGGACAAGCCGGCCGACGTGGTCGCGCAGTTCACCGCGTCGAATGTCATTGATGGGGTGTTCAACTATCAGGGCAGCAGCGGAAAGGCGAGACACACGGTAGCGCTCGTCGGATGGAATGATCCAGCTGATTTCTACCGTCAGAAAATCGAATACGTCGAAGATCCCGACGGTATCGCGCGTTACGGGGTAATCCAGACCGAGCTGTTCGCCATTGGCTGCACCAGTCGCGGACAAGCGCACCGGCTCGGGCGCTGGCTGCTGTATTCGGAGCGCCTTGAAACCGAAACAATCTCCTTCCGCGCAGGCCTCGATGCGGCGCTTGTCTATCCCGGCGCAATCATCCGTACGACGGATTCGACCCGCGCCGGCGCGCGAATGGGCGGCCGCCTGGTGGCGGCCACGCCCACGACGCTGACGCTCGACGCGCCAGTCAGCTACGCGTCCGGGCAGAGCTATGAAGTTACCGTTGTGATGCCAGATGGCTCCCTTGCGACGCGCCAGGTTGAAGCCTGGGCAGGGGAGTCAGTCGAGATCCGATTACTTTCTGCATTGCCCGGCACGCCGGCGCCGTCTGCAATCTGGGTGCTGTCAGCAACCAACCTAATCCCGGAGGCCTGGCGCGTCGTGGCAATCAGTCAGGCCGACCCAGGCGTGGCGGAGATCAGTGCGCTAGCCTATCGTCCTGACAAGTACGCAGCTGTCGAGCAAAACCTGATCCTCGAGCCCCTCCAGACCAGTATTGTCGGCACGATTACGCCTCCTGTTGGCAATCTTTCGCTGGTCGAAAGCCTTTATTTGGTCACGCCAACGCTCGTTGGTAACGCGGCCACACTTTCCTGGACTAGCGATCAGCCGTACTTCTTAGTCACGTGGCGACGCACAGATCAGCCGGAACAGTATCAAGAGGTTTCGCAGCCGAGCATCACAATCAACGGCGTCGAGCCAGGGGTCTATGAATTCGCCGTCCAGGCTGTCAATGCGCTCGGGCGCAGGTCAGCCGCCGTCACCATGACGCGTGAAATCTACGGACTGAGCCTGCCTCCAGCCAACGTAACTGGGCTGACGATGGCGGCGATTGCGGGTAGTGCGCATTTCGCGTTCGATCCTGCGCCTGATCTTGACGTGCAGATTGGTGGGCATATGCGGATGCGCCACACAGCCTCGCTGGAGTCGCCCGACTGGAATCGAGGCATCGACATTGGTAGCTATATCCCAGGCAATGCCAGCAGCGCCACGCTGCCGCTGCTGGCCGGCACGTACATGGCCAAGTGGGTCGACGCATCCGGGTTTGAGTCGCCCGACCTTGCAGCCGTGATCACGAACGCGCCGAGCATCATCAACCTTAATTTCGTAGAGCTACTCGAGGAAGATCCTGGTTTCGCCGGCACCCGAGAGCATGTTTATGTTGCAGATTTAGGCGCTGGCATGGCGCTTGTGCTGGACTCTGAGCTCACGATCGACGACACCCTGGACCCGGTCGATGAATGGCCTACGCTGGGTTTGCTGGGAGGCACAGCCCACCGCGGCGAGTATGGTTTTGCAGGCTCTGTAGATTTGGGAAGGGTGTACACCAGCCGTTTGCTCGGCGAACTGGTTGCCACCGGCTATAGCGCCGACACCCGGGTCGACCTTTGGCTGGATGTCGATACCCTGCCAAGCATTGACGGCGAAAGCATTACAGATGCGCGCGCTGCACTGGAAATGCGCACCACGCAGGCCGACCCGCAGCTTGGTCTTTGGTCGGAATGGCGCGCTTTTACCGTAGGCGACTGGATCGCCCGTGCATTCGAGTTTCGATTAGTCCTTACGCGCATCCGGCCAACCGATAACGTTGCCGTTACCCGGTGCGCGGTTGAGGTCGACATGCCGGACCGCATCCACTCGGGCGAAGACCTCTCCGCCTCCGCGGCGCCATTTGTGGTTATGTTTGCCGAGCCGTTCTATGCCCGGCCAGCGCTTGGCATCACCGCCGAGCAAATGCAGAGCGGTGATTACTACGAGATCACCGATAAATCAGAGGCTGGATTCACGATCACATTCCGCAACGCCGCAGGCGGGCCCGTGGCGCGCACGTTTGATTACATCGCACGAGGATACTGATGTCACAACACGACTACGACATTGCCAACAACCCGGGGCTGGCATTCCGAGCAGATCTCAACCAGGCGCTTTCTGCCATTGTCACGCTCAACAGCGGCGCCACAGCACCTCAAGTCACGTTTCCAGGCATGCTTTGGCTGGACACCTCGGCCACCCCGGCCGTGATATGGCAGCGCAATCAGAATGATAACGAATGGATTGCGCCAAGTATCGCCGGGGGTGAGCTTGGCGGCGCAGGCCTGCCAGCGGGCGTTTTGGTTAAAACAGACGCAACCACGCCGTGTCTGATAAAAACCGGCTCTGGCACGGTGTCGATCAAAGCCGATTCCGTCATTTACGTTGATGGTGGCAGTATCGCGTATCCAGTGCAGACAGCGGTAGCAATGCCGAGCCTCACGCCCGGGGAGGACTATAGTGTGTGGGCGCATCCAGACGGCACCGCCTCTGCTGTTGCAGACCCATGGAGCAGTCCGGCAGTGGCGCCCGTGGCCGGCGCCATCAAGATTGGTGGCTTCCATTACGGGCTGGTTGCGCCCGGCACGACGCCTGCCAGCGGCGGGTTTTCAACCGGTGGCGTGACATCTGGAGGAGGGTCTTTCGGCTGGACGCAGACTGATGTCGATCGGATTGCCGGCATCAACGAGCTGAGCATCTGGGATCGCACTTTTCGGTGCAAGGGCGAGCAACGCGGCATGGCGTTTGATCCGCTCACGCTGTCATGGCACGGCATCTATTTCATGTCGGACAGCCCGCACATCAACGGCCCAAGCCGATACAACACCAATGTCGCGTCCGGCACCGTGCTGCCGTTCATTCCGCCGGAGTGGGGCGGCAACGGCGTATTGAAATACTCGCGCCTGAGCGCGTTCGAGGCGCACGAACTGGTGAGCGCATACAACCTGCGGCTGCCCACTTTTGATGAGTTCATGAGTTACGCCTTCGGAGTAACAGAGAGCCGGTCGCTCGGCGGCGCGTCATCCACCATTCCGGCTACGCTTCGACAGCCCGGTTACACCAGCCGCATCGGCATCGAGCAGGCGACAGGGCACCATTGGGCTATTGGCGCGCCGATTCACTCTTCAAACGGGAGCGCGTATGCAGCGGTCGGCAGAGGGTCTTGGTATGGCGCAACCGGACTCGCGCTATTCGGCGGCGACCGCACGCACGCGGCGAGCTCCGGTTCCCGGTGCGCGCACTTCGGCAGCGCGCTCTCGTTCTCGGACTGGCACATCGGTGTTCGGGCCGCCGGTGATCACCTGAACCTTGTGGGGGCTGCGCGGTAGCGCAGCCAGTAAATCGTGAGCGACTTTAAGCCGCATCCGGTTCGCGTCGAAGAGGTTCGTGCGTCTGCGCGAAGCTTGGCTGTGACGCAGCGGTACATGGGTTTCGTTAATTACACCTACCCAATCGCAATCAACTGGAAAAACAAGCATCACGCCTTTCGAGACAAGTTTCTTGACAACTGCTGCGCCGCGACTCCGTGATACGCGCTCGCCGAAAGATTCGCCGATACACCCAGTCAGGCGACATCTTGCGCCTACGCAACTTCCTTGCAGCGTGGCGTGGCCACGCCCGCTGGGCGGATTCTCGCAACTTGCTGAACTCACTTGGAGTGATCTGATATGCACTACTACAACCCGCAAACGCTTGAGCATATCCCTAATGCAACCCCTGCCGCATGGATGGGGGCTACAGTTGAAGCGCCGCCCGATTACAGCCCGGAGAACGCCGGAGCATTTTTCCGCGACGGTGTGTGGAGCGTGGAGGAGGCTGCGGCAGCCGTGAGCATCCCGTCATCTGTCTCTATGCGTCAGGCTCGCTTGGCGTTGCTCGGTGCGGGGTTGCTCGCTGCCGTAGATGCCGCGCTTGCTGCGATTGACGATGAGGTGCAACGCCAGGCTGCGCAGATCGAGTGGGAGTACGCAGCGACGGTAGAGCGAGGCTCTCCACTGATCGCTCAGCTTGGGCCCGCGCTTGGCCTGAACGACGAACAGCTTGATGCGTTGTTCGCGCAAGCCGCGACGCTATGAGCACTTCACGCCTTCACCGGCTTGCGGACGCGATCAGCCAAGTGCTGAACGTGCTGATCTTCAACGGTGAGGCGAACCACTCAGTCAGCGGAGATGCGTACCGACTGGGTCGGGCCCGGCTGGAGTCTTTCATCGACCGGGCCTTCGCGCTGATCGAAGACCACCACTGCTACAAGAGTCATATGGCCGACGTAGAGCGGGCGCAGCGACTACTTGAGGAAGAGGGCAACGATGGAAGGACCAGTGAGAATGCGTGATCAGGAAATCCGAGAAAAGCTGCAAGCGCTTATCGAGGCCGAATCCGACCCGAAGGAGCGTGCAAGATTGCTGATCATGATGCAGATCAGCGACATCCTGATCGACAACGTGAGAGCGGTTCGCGGCCTGTCGGATGAGATGCACACCCATCGCACCGAGTTTGCAGACCATATGCATAAAGAACTTGAACTGATCAACCAAGGCAAGGGCATGTGGAGGGTGTTCGCATTCAGCATCGGCCTTGTGCAAGCGATCATCGGCTACGCATTCTGGACTCACGTGAATGACATGGACTCGCTGAAAGAAACGAAGATCGCTGTCGATCGTCGCCTGGATCTGATCGAGGAGAGGATGCGGAGCCAGTATGGACCCTGAGGACATGGCTTCTGTGCTGATTGCGATTATTTGTCTCACGGTCGGTTTTCTGATTGGGGTGACGTTGTGAGTGAAATCAGCCAGCATTTTCGCGCACTTGCAGACCTTTTCGATGACCACGCACCGGTCGCCGGGATGACGTTTGACGAGGCATTTCACAAGCTTCTCGGGCATGAGGGTGGTTACAGCGACCACGCAGCCGATACGGGCGGCCGAACGATGTGGGGCGTGACCGAGCGAGTGGCACGGCAGCACGGCTACACGGGCGAGATGCGCGATCTGCCGCAGGCGTTTGCGAAGCAGGTCTATCTGAACTCGTACTGGAAGCCGATCAAGGCGGAAGAGTTGCCCAGCGCGATCCGTTTCCATGTGTTCGATGCGGCGGTCAATTCCGGTACCGGTCAGGCGATCCGATGGCTTCAACGCGCGGTCGGTGAGCGCCAGGACGGGATCATTGGGCCTCTCACCCTTGCTGCTGTGAGGCAGATTGAGCCGCTGGTGTTGGCGTCCCGGTACAGCGGGCTGCGGTTGCGGTTCATGACCGACCTCTCCAACTGGACAAATTTCGGGCGCGGGTGGGCACGACGTATCGCAGACAACCTGATCGAGGTCGAGCGATGAACTGGGCCGATGTGGGCAAGACCGCTGCCCGCATGGCTCCCGCGCTAGGCGCAGCGCTGGGCGGTCCGGTCGGTGGCGCAGTCGGTGGCCTGGTTGCTGCGGCTTACGGAGTGGATACCCGGCCAGATGCGGTCGCGCAAGCAATTGCAGCGGATCCACAGGCGGCGGTGACCCTGCGAGAGGTAGAGCTGCGTCACGCCGAGACGATCGCGGCCCTGATGACCGCTGACGTGCAGGACGCGCGCAAGGCGCATGCGACATCGTGGATGCCTGCGGCGGTGACAGTGATGCTGGTCGTGATGGTCAGCTCGATGGTCGGCGCGCTGATGTTCTTGGAGACACCCCCAGCTAACCGCGAGGTGATCTATCTCATCGCGGGGCAGTTGATCGGGGCGTTTGCAACCGCAATCGCGTACTGGTTGGGTTCAAGTCGGGGCAGCGCACTGAAGCAAGAAGCGCTTGAGCGACGATGATTTTCCTTGGCGGGGTAGGGCGCTTACTCGACCGACACCGTCAGCCGCTTGCCGAGCGCGTGCATGGCCTGGTTCTGCCGCCGCATCCGCGCCTCGACAATGCCGATCTGATACCCCAGATCCCGCACCATCCGCTCACGCGCCATCGCGTCGATATTCTCCCGCGTCGCAGCCGACCGCGCCTGCGCAGCCTCCGCCGCACCAGCCCCGCCCGCGGCCATCCCGGCCCCGCCGGTCCCCACGCCCGACGCAGGCCGCACCGTGATCTCCTGCGCATCAGCCGCGCAGGGCTGATCCGAAAACACCGTGTGCCCGTCCACGGTGCAGCGGAACACCTGCGCCTGGGCGACTGTGGAGAGCAGCATTAAGGTGAGTAGGGGGATAAGTGATCTGATCATGACGACCTTCTCAGTAATGCTATAAGGATAGCGGTTTTCGGATAAAATGACTCGCGTCGGCCCGGGCTGATAGGGGCTATCAGTTGGATGTTGTTTTGGGTATCCGGATTTGAGTGTGTTTCCCGCCCAAAGACAGTCGCGTGACACGAGATAGCGAAACCGGATTTTGGTGTTGCGTGTTCCAGTGCGGCATGCCATAATAAAACCGGATTTGCCTGTGGGAGCACCCCGAACATGGAGACCTGCTTTAGATGTGGCGGCGCCGGCCGCCTCCGCGTGCGCCGCCCTACGAGCGGGACTCGGCGCTCTCCTCAGTACCGGGCATGTCCGGTGTGCCATGGCGCAGGGAGCCTGCCGGAAATCGTCGCTATCCCGCTGCGCAGCAAGCAGTTTGCCGAGGTCTATGCGCAGTACCACGAGGACACCCACCTCCTGGGTGAACTTGCAATCTCCGTCACTGACAGGGGGGTGGCCGGATCTCCGGCTGCGCTTCGCGAGTTGGCGAAGCTGATTGCTCAGGACTACAACCTCGTGACGGGATTCGAGACGGTACGCACGCCGCTCAAGCGCGAAATGCTGTGCATCGTGCCCAGAATCCTGGGGTCCGTTGGCCCTCAAGAGGACTACGACGCCGCGATTCGTGGCACCTTGCATAACCAAGGATAAGAAGATGGAAAGCGACCGGACTATCAGCACTGAACAGCTCATTGCATCCCTCAAGCCGTTTGCCGAAATCGGCGCATGGCTGTTCGCAAGAAACCTTCCTGATGAAACGCCTGTGGCTGAAATCAACGGTCTTAATGGCGCCGCTGGCTGCCTGACTCGTGGTGACTTCAAAGCTGCATTCAATGCAATGCGAGCGCTTGAAGGTATGCAAGAGCACGATGATGCTGCCCACGGAGCGCCCGGCATGGCGGTGCAGGAGCCTGGGCATTACCTCCTGACCCCAAAGAACGGAGGCAAGCCGTACACCTCGACTACGGCTCCGGACTCGTGGGAGCTGCGCGAATGCCACATCCAGTGGGTGCCGGATGCATTGAGCCAACCGCATACGGAGTCGTCATGAGCGAATGCGACAACCGCCTAACCGTGGAGCCTTGGCTTTGAAAACATTCCTGATCGTAGTGGCGGCCGCCGCTGGACTGGCGCTCGTTCGCTTGTTTATCTCCTTGCTGATTGAGCGCCGGGCAACCCAAGCTTTCCGTTATTACCTCGAAGCTGCCCGCGCAGCCGGCGTTGAAGAAGCCTTCATGACGCGCTTCAACTCTGCTGCGAGCTACGGCGACTCCCTGGACAAGATGATCCAGGGTTGGGGTGCGGCCAAGATTCGGCGCATGTACGAAGAGGCCGTTACAGAGCGCTGAAGGGCACGGAGCCATGCCCGCGAACATCCTGAACCTCCCCGACTACAAAGTGGTGCGGGTCGAGGAAACCGACCACGACTACCACATCACCGCCGAGGTCTCGAATTCGGCCACGGCATGCCCGTCCTGCCAGTCGGGTGCCCTGCGCGGCCACGGCCGCAACGAGCAGGTGATCCGCGACATGCCGACCCACGGCAAGCGCGTGGGCATCTACGTCGACACCCGGCGCTGGCGCTGCCTCTCCTGCGGCAAGACCTTCATGGAGTCCCTACCGGCGGTGAACGCCAAGCGGGAAATGACCGACCGGCTCACCAAGTGGATCGGACAGCAGAGCCTCAAGCGCACCTTCGCCAGCATCGCCGAGGAAGTCGGCATCGACGAGAAGACGGTGCGCAACATCTTCCGGGACTACATCAACGACCTGGAGGCGCAATTTCACTTCGAGACGCCCAAGTGGATGGGGATCGACGAGATTCACCTGATCCGGCCTCGCTGCGTCATCAGCAACATCCGCAACAACACCATCGTCAACATGCTCCCAAACCGGGACAAGAAGACGGTCACGAACTACCTCTACAACCTCGAAGGGAAACACGAAGTCCAGTACGTCGCTATGGACATGTGGACACCCTACCGGGATGCCGTCCATGCGGTCATTCCTGACGCTCGGATCGTCATTGACAAGTTCCACGTCGTGCGGATGGCGAACGAGGCGCTGGAGAAGGTCCGGAGGAGTCTCCGGGAGCAATTGACGACCAAGCAGCGCCGGGGGCTGATGCACGACCGCTTCGTGCTCCTGAAGCGCGAGCGCGATCTGAACGACCGGGAGCGCCTGCTGATGGACGGCTGGACGAAGAATTATCCTGAGTTGGGACTGGCGTACCGGCTGAAGGAGGACTTCTACGGGGTCTATGAGGCCAGCGATCCGATGGAAGCTATGCGCCGGTATGAGGCATGGTACAGGACGGTGACGCCAGAGGTGAGGGATGCCTTCGCCGACCTGATCCGTGCTTGGTCGAACTGGCAGCCGTGGATTCTCGGCTACTTCGAGCACCCCGTCACCAACGCCTACACCGAGTCTCTGAACAGCCTGATCCGGGTGATGAACCGGCTTGGTCGGGGCTACAGCTTCGAGGCCCTGCGGGCGAAGATTCTCTTCACCGAGGGCGCTCACAAGCACAAACTGTCTCGGCCCAAGTTCGAGCGCAAGCGTGAGCCGGTGCGGACGTTCGAGATGGCAGACGATATGGTGGGCTACGGACTGCCTACCCTAGCACGGGTGACGCATGCACCTCCGCAACCTGTCCGCAAGGCTGCCGAGCCACACGAAGACGTGAAGCCTGAGAAGAACTACGGGGCCGACATAACCACACTGGTCCGGCTACTCGAAGAAGGGAAGCTTTAACCCTTCAAACACACCCAAATCCGGATAGCCGTTGTTTTAAGCATATGATTCGCAAAAACAATGGAAACCCTTACAAGGCGAATGTCGGCGGTTCGACCCCGTCAGCACCCACCAAGAACACGTGTGACGAAGCAAAAGGAACGGGGCATGAAAATGCCCCGTTTTCTTTTTGCTTCGTTTTTCAC
>ERZ869909.713-NODE-713-length-33949-cov-5.272969_pt1 | contig 33949 bp, 30 predicted proteins | sample MGYA00520892_ERZ869909 | MGnify/ENA primary metagenome ERZ869909 (study PRJEB32215, sample SAMEA104723947) | bioreactor metagenome | biome: bioreactor; feature: anaerobic bioreactor; material: water | place: China | collected 2015-03-12 ...
GCATTGAAACCGATCAGCAGGTGCAGGCAGTAGCTTAAATCACCCCGGAAACTGTCCAAGTGTTGGGGGGTAGCTCACTTGTCAGGGCGAGGCCGGGTTCCGGCCGTATCAAGCCTGGAGGAAATAGGATGAAGAAACTCGCTGTACCTGCCGTTCTGAGCACCGTTCTTGCTATGCCGGCCCTGGCCGACACCGCAATCGGGCTGGCCGGCGACCGGACGCTGGTGATGATCGATCTGGCTGCCGGCCAGGTGACCGGGATGACCGAGATAAACTATGACGGGCGCATCCACGGCATCGATTACCGCCCCGCGACCGATAGCCTGATCGCGGTGACCGACGCGTTCGATGTGGTGGAGATCGACCCGCAGACCGGGGAATGGTCGCTGATCACCCGCATGGAATCCGGGATGGATATGGCCGATGGCGCGCCGGTGATCGTGGATATCAACCCGGCAGTGGATGCGCTGCGCTTCATGTCGGGCATCACCAACCACCGGGTGAACCTGGCCACCGGTGCGGTGATGGTCGATGGTGATCTGAACTTCGCCGACGGCAGCGAGGGCATGCCGATGGTTGGCGGCACGGCCTACAGCAATTCTCTTGGGCGGCCGGAGTCCACGGCGATGTTCAATATCGACACCGACCGCGGGGCGCTGCTGCGTCAGACCGCGCCGAACGATGGCGACAATATGGTGGTCGGCGCCCTGGGCGTGATGATCGAGGGGCCTATCGGCTTCGATATCGTCACCGATGCCGAAGGCGCCAATACCGCCTGGCTGGCCGCGAACGGCGGGCTGCATACGGTTTCCCTTGAGGATGGCAGCATCACCGGCTCGTGGCAGATCGCGGCGCTCGACGTTGCGCTGCGCGACCTGACGGTGATGATGTCCGCCGACTGAACTTGAGCCGGGGCCTGCCCTTCGGCCAGCCTCTGAAAACCGGCGCGTCGCAGAATTTCGCTGCGGCGCGCCCGCCATGCCCGTCTTTTGCAGTTGCTGCCGGTGGCGGCGCCGATGTTCTGCCGGCGCTAGGCGCTTTTCCTGTCCAGTGGCACCAGCGATTGCGCGTGATCGGGCAGATCGGTGTCGGAGAAATACTCGGGATGCGCGGCGGCGATGCTGGGCAGGGCGAGCAGGATTTCGCGCAGATGCCGGCGCATCGCTTCCGCGGCGCCCTCGCCGTCATGTCTTGCGATGCAGTCCAGAATGACCTGATGCTGACAGATCAGCGTCTTGAGCGGCGTGGTATTGGGCAGCGACAACAGGCGCACCCGGTCGGTCTGGAACCGCGCCGATTCGACGATCCGCAGCGCGAAGTCATTGCCCAGCGTATTGGCGATCGTGGCGTGGAAGGTCTCGTCCAGCGCGCTGAACCCGGCAAAATCGCCGGCGTCGGCGGCAAGGCGCTGCCGTTCAACCAGGTCCTGCAGCCTGTGGATGTGCTGCGGCGTGGCCAGGCGTGCCGCATGGCGGGCCAGATCGCTCTCGATTGCCTCGCGCACGAAACGCGCATTGCACACTTCGCGCACCGAGATCTTCATGACCCAGGTGCCCCGGCTGGGCCTGATTTCCACCAGCCCGGCCTCGGACAGCTTGATGAATGCCTCGCGCACCGGCTGCCGTGACACATTGAACTGTGCGGCGATGTCCTTTTCCGACAGCGCCGATCCCGGCGGCAGCTCAAGCGCGGCAATCCGCCGCCGCAGCAGCGCGATCAACTGGGGAGCCAGCGGTTCTGTCGGTTTGAGGGCAGTCTGCATCTGGAAATTCCTGTCAGCACGATTACCGGTTGTCAACGTGGCTCTAAAATGCAACATACCGGTATGGTGGTTGCGAGGCAAGGGATGGGTCCGGGCTCGAAAAGCACGGTCCGCCTCCAGAGCACCGAGGCCAAGGGAGGAGATACCATGACCATTCTCACTGGATTCCGGCAGACGCGCCGGACGTTTCTTGCCACCGGCGCGGCGGCGCTTGCCATGCCGGCCATTGCCACGCGTGGGCTGGCGCAGCAGGTCTGGACCTGCCGCATCGCGCATACCGAGGGGATCGGTACGCCCATCACCAATGCATTCGAGGCCTGGGCCCAGACCCTGAATGCCGAATCCGGCGGGCGGATCGATGCCCAGCATTTCCCCGCCGCCCAGCTTGGAGGGTTGACCGAAGTGCTGGAGGGCAGCCGCATCGGCACCATTCAGGTGACCACCGCAGGCCCCGACATGGAAGAGTCCGTCGCGCCCGAGATCGCCGCCCTGGGGGGCGCGCCGGGCTTCATCTACAAGAACTCCGAGCATGTCGATGCCGTGCTGCAGGGCGACTTGGGGCGCCGCGCCTCGCAGATCGCGCGCGAGAAAACCGGGGTCGAGTTCGTCGCCTATGGCGAGACCGGGTTCCGGCATATCCTGTCCAAGACGCCGGTGCATTCGCTCGATGATCTGCAGGGGCTGAAGATCCGGGTGCCGCAGCTGCGCATCTGGGTGGATTTCTGGGCGCTTCTGGGCACGGCGCCGACGCCGCTGCCCTATTCGGAGCAGTATTCGGCGCTTTCCACCGGCATCATCGACGCCATCGAATCGGACGTCTTCTCGGTCGAAGGGTTCCGCTTCTATGAACAGGCCCGCCACATGACGATGACCAGCCACTGGTTCCTGCCCAAGGCGGTGCGCGTCAATGCCGCCTGGCTCGACAGCCTGCCCGATGATCTGCAGGATCTGGTGCGCAGCTCGGCGCAGGAAGCCTTTTCCGAACAGCGCCGCGTGAACCGCTCGCTGGCGGATGAGACGCTGGAGCGGCTCAAGGGGCAGGGCGTCGAAGTGTTCGAGCTGCCGGGCGATCAACTGGCCGAGATGGAAAGCCGCACCGAAGAGCTGTTTGCACGCTTCGGCGAGGCCAGCCCCGAGACGGCCGAAATGATTGCCGCAATCCGGGCGCTCGGGTAACACCCGAAAATGAGCACCCCGCAACATTCGGACGCCGCTGTGGCGGCGCCCGCTTCGCCTGAAACCAAGCGCGATGCGCCGGGCATTGTTCCGGCGCTGCGCCGCGCCGCCGACCGCATGGTCGAGGCAGCCTGTATCGGTCTGATCCTGGTCGCCGTGGCGGTGGCCTGCCTGCAGGTGGTCATGCGCTATGGTTTTCGCGCGGCCCTGCCCTGGCCCGAGGAAGTGGCGAGCTGGGCCTTTACCTGGGCGGTGATGCTGGGCATGGCGCTGGCGACATCGCGCGGCGCACATATCGCCATCGATGTGCTGCCGCGGCTTCTGGGCCGGCGCGCGCGGGCCGTGCTTGATTTCGTCATTGCCGCGGTGATGGGCACCGCCAGCCTGGTGCTGCTGATCCATGGCATGGAATACATGCAGCGGGTGATCTCGGCCTCGCCGGCGTTGCTGATGCCGATGAAATTCCTCTTCGTTGCTGTGCCCGTCGGGGCGGCGCTGAACCTGTTGTTCCTGTTCTGGCCGGATGGGCGGCGGGGTTTCGTGCAGGGGGCGGGCATCCTGATCGCCGCCGGGCTGGCCTATCTTGCCATCCGCAACGGTGCCGGGTTGCTCTATACCCAGGCCAGCGGGCCGATGGTGCTGGTGCTTGTCGGGCTGGGTGCGATCCTGATCGGCGTGCCGGTGGCCTTTGCGCTGGTCATCGGGGCCTTCACCGCCTTTGCCTCGGCCAATCCGATCCTGCTGGTCACCATTGCCCAGAACATGGGCGCGTCGATGAATTCCTTCACCTTGCTGGCGATCCCCTTCTTCATCCTGGCGGCGGCGGTGATGAATGCCGGCGGGATCACGCCACGGCTGGTTGAACTGGCGATGCTGCTGGTCGGGCATCTGCGCGGCGGGCTGGCCCAGGCCAATGTGGTGACGAACACCATGCTGGCCGGGGTATCGGGCTCCTCGACCGCCGATGCCTCGACCATCGCCAAGCTGCTGGTGCCCGAGATGGAGAAGCGCGGTTATGACCGCCCTTTCTCGGCTGCGCTCACGGCGGCGGGCTCGACGCTGGCCAACCTGATCCCGCCCTCGCTGGGCCTGATCATCTATGCCGCGCTGGCTTCGGTCTCGGTGGGGGCGCTTTTCGTGGCAACGATCGTGCCGGGGCTGATGGTGGCTGCGGCGCTGATGTTCGTCGTCTGGGTGCTGTCGCGCCAGCGCGGCTATGGCGGCGACATGCCCAAGCCCGAAGCGGGCGCGCGGGTGCGTGCCCTCTTTGCGGCGATACCGGCGCTGATCCTGCCGGTCATCATCGTCGGCGGGGTGCGCTTTGGCGTCTTCACCGCCACCGAGGCCGGCGCCATTGCGATGATCTATGCCCTGTTTTGCGGCGCCTTCCTCTATCGCAAGCTGACCGGGCGCAACCTGACCGCGGCGGTGCGCGATGCGGTGCTCGATACCGTGGTGATCGTCATCATCATCGCCGCCGCCGCGCCCTTTGCCTGGGTGCTGGCCTTCGAGCGCGTGCCGCAGAAGATCGCTGCCAGCCTGGCGGTCCTGGTGGAGCGGCCCTGGCTTCTGATGCTGACCATCAACTTCTTCCTGCTGGTGGTGGGCCTGTTCATGGAGATGATCGCCGCCATGGTGATCCTGGTGCCGATCCTGGTGCCGCTGGTGATCATGGCCGGGTTCGACCCCATCACCTTCGGCCTGATCATCGTGATGAACCTGGTGATCGGGGCGCTGACGCCACCGCTGGGTGTGCTGATCTTCACCACCGCGCGGGCCGGCGGGGCCGATCTGGTCGCCACCTTCCGCGCCGTGGTGCCCTTCCTTCTGGCGATGATCGTGGTGCTGCTGCTGGTCGCCTTTGTTCCCGCCCTGACCCAGGCGCCGATGCGCTGGCTCGCGCCATGAGAGGAATTGCCCGATGACCCGCCTGCGCCTTGCCATTGTCGGTCTTGGCATGGCCGTCACGCCCCATGCGAAGGGGCTGATGGACCTGCGCGACAAGATCGAGGTTCTGCATGCCTTCGCCCCCTCGGCGGCGCGGCGTGCCGATTTCGCCGCGCGTTTCCCCTTTCCCACCACCGGCAGCCTGGATGAGATCCTGGCCGATGACCGGGTGCAGGCGGTGGCGGTCTTCACACCCGCCAATACCCATGCCGATATCGGTCTGGCCTGCGCTCGGGCGGGCAAACATGTGCTGATGGAGAAGCCGCTCGACATTACCACCGCGAGGGCCGAGGCGCTGGTCAGCGGTTGCCGGGCGGCAGGGGTGACGCTGGGGGTGGTGTTGCAACACCGCTTCCGCCCGGCGGCGCTGCGCGCGGCCGAGCTGATCGCTGCCGGTGCCCTGGGGCAGATCGTCGGCTGTTCCACCACGATCCGGCTCTGGCGCCCGCAATCCTATTACGACGAACCCGGGCGCGGCAGCTTCGCGCGCGATGGCGGCGGGGTGCTGATCTCGCAGGGGATCCATACGCTCGATCTGATGCTGTCGCTCGCCGGCCCGATCGAAACTGTGACCGGCTTTGCCACCACCACCCCGGTTCACCGCATGGAGACCGAAAACATGGTCTGCGCCGCCGCCCGCTTTGCGAATGGCGCCATCGGCGTGATCGATGCGACGACCGCCGCCTATCCGGGGTTCCACGAGGAAATCACCCTCACCGGCACGCGGGGCACTCTAGCGCTGCGCGGCGGCACGCTGCTGGCGCAGTTCCATGACGGCACCGAGGAGCGGGTCGAGGCCGATACCGGCGCCGGCGGCACCGGTGCCGACCCGATGGCCTTTCCGCATGACTGGCACCGCGCCGTGATGGAGGATTTCGCCGAGGCCATCGCCGCAGGCCGCGATCCGCGCGTCACCGGCGAGGAGGCCTTGCGCGTCCATCGCCTGATCGACGCGCTGATCGAGACCGGGGCCAGTGGTCAGCCAGGGAGGGTGCGCGCGTGACGATCCGCTTCGCCGCCATCGGGCTCGATCATCGGCATATCTATCACATGGTGGGCGAGTTGCTCGCGTCGGGCGCGGTCTGTGCGGGCTATTGTCCCCAGACCAGCGATCCCCGCGTGCTGGAAGGGTTTCAGGAGCGCTTCCCCGATCTGACCCCGCGCCCGCGCGAGGCGCTTTTCGACGACCCCGGCGTGCAGGTTGTCCTGTCGGCGGCGATCCCCGCCGACCGGCCGGCGATCGCCATCCGCGCGATGCGGGCGGGCAAGGATGTGATGCTGGACAAGCCCGGCGCCGTCAGCCTTGAGCAAGTGGCGGCGCTGGAGCAGGTGGCGGCGCAAACCGGGCGGCTGCTGTCGATCTGCTTTTCGGAGCGTTTCGTGGTGCGGGCCTGTGAAACGGCCTCGCGGCTGGTGGCCGAAGGCGCCATCGGCCGGGTGGTGCAGACAACGGGCCTTGGCCCCCATCGGCTCAACCGGGCGATCCGGCCCGAATGGTTCTTCCGGCCTGAAACCTTCGGCGGCATCCTGACCGATATTGCCAGCCATCAGATCGACCAGTTCCTCCATTTCACCGGTTCGGAGACCGCCCGTATCCTGGCCGCCGCCACCGCCAATCGCGCACTGCCCGATATTCCCGCCTTCCGCGATACTGGCGATATCCTGCTGGAGAGCGCGGGCGCGCGCGGCTTCATCCGGGTGGATTGGTTCACCCCCGACGGCCTGCCGACATGGGGTGACGGACGGCTGTTCCTGACCGGAACCGAAGGCACGATCGAGCTGCGCAAATATGTCGATCCCGCCGGGCGCCCCGGGGCGGACCACCTGTTCCTGTGCGATCGGCACGGCACCCGGCATATCGACTGTTCCGCCGAGCCGCTGAGCTATTTCCCGCGTTTTCTGGCCGATGTGCAAGACCGCAGCCACACCGCCATGCCCCAGGGGCATGCCCTGCGTGTCACGCGGCTGGCCATCGAGGCGCAAAACCTTGCAGATGGAGGCACCGAATGAGGCAAACCTGGCGCTGGTTCGGTCCCCGCGATCCGATCCGTCCCGAAGATATCGCACAGGCCGGCGCTCAGGGCGTGGTCTCGGCGTTGCATCATGTGCCCAATGGCATGGTCTGGACCCCCGAGGCCATCGCGCAGCGTCAGGCCGAGGTGGCGCGCTGCACCGATGGCACGGATTCGGGGTTGGCCTGGGAGGTGGTGGAAAGCCTGCCGGTCAGCGAGGATATCAAGAAGCAAAAGGGCGAGTGGCGGGCGCATATCGCCGCCTACAAGACCTCGCTCGAACATCTGGCGCAGGCCGGGATCGCGGTCATCTGCTACAATTTCATGCCGGTGCTGGACTGGACGCGCACCGATCTGCGCTGGCGCCGCCCCACCGGCGCCCGCACCATGCGCTTCGATATCGCCGATTTCGCCGCCTTTGACATCCATCTGCTTCAGCGCCCCGGCGCCGCGCAGGATTTCGCGCCCGCCGTGGTCGATGCGGCGGCCTGGCGGCTGGCGGCGATGGATGATGCGGCGCAGCGCGCGCTGGCCGATGCGATCACCATGGGTCTGCCCGGCTCGACCGAGGCAATGGACATGGGCGCCGTGCGGGCGCATCTGGCCGAATACGGCGCGATCAGCGCCGACCGGCTGCGGGCGCATTTCATCGATTTCCTGTCCGAAGTGGTGCCGCTGGCCGAGCGGCTGGGCCTGCGCCTGTGCTGCCACCCCGACGACCCGCCGTTTCCGCTGCTCGGTCTGCCGCGCATCATGTCCACCGCCGCCGATTACGCCGCCGTGCTGGAGGCGGTGGACAGCCCGGCGAATGGCATGACCCTGTGTTCGGGTTCGCTGGGGGCGCGGCCGGACAATGACCTGCCGGCGATGATGGAGCGTTTCGGGCCGCGGGTGCATTTCCTGCATCTGCGCAATGTGCGCTGCGAGGCCGATGGCTCGTTCTTCGAGGACGAGCATCTGGAGGGGGAAACCGACATGGTGGCGCTGATCGCGGCCGTGCTGCGCGAGGAAACCCGTCGCCGGGCACAGGGCCGCGCGGATTGCGAGATTCCCATGCGCCCGGATCATGGCCAGGAAATCGCCGATGACCTGACGCGCGGCGGCCAGCCGGGCTACCCATTGGTGGGGCGGTTGCGCGGGCTGGCGGAACTGCGCGGGGTCGAGCGTGCGCTGCGCGTGACGGGCGCCTTTGCATGAGCATCGGCGACGGGTTTCTGCACCCTGACCGCTTGTTGCCGGCGGAGCCCGCCCTGCGCCGGATCGCGCGCGAGCTCTACGAAGGCTTGCGCGATCTGCCGATCATCAGCCCGCATGGCCATACCGATCCCGCCTGGTTCGCCACCGATGCGCCTTTTGCCGATGCCGCCAGCCTGCTGGTGACGCCGGATCACTATCTGCTGCGCATGCTGCACAGCCGCGGGGTCAGTTACGATGCGCTGGGCGTGGCACGGCTGGATGACGCGCCGCCCGCCGATCCCCGGGCGGTCTGGCGCTGCTTTGCGCGGCATTACGGATTGTTCGCGGGCACGCCCTCGGCGCTGTGGCTCGATCATGCGATGGGCGCCGTGCTGGGCTGCCCCGAGCGGTTGACCGAGGGCAATGCCGATGCCCTGTTCGACCATATCGCCGGTGTGCTCGCCGATCCGGCCTGCCGCCCCCGCGCGCTGATGGACCGGTTCGGCGTCGAGGTGATCGCCACCACCGATGGCGCGCTGGATGCGCTCGATCATCACGCGGCGCTGGTGGCGCAGGGCTGGGGCGCGCGGGTGCGGCCGACCTATCGCCCCGATGCGGTGACCGATCCCGAAGCGCCGGGTTTCGCCGCCGGGCTTGAGCGGCTGGCCGGGCTGACCGGCAGCGATACCGCCGACTGGCCGGGCATGATCGAGGCGCATCGCCGACGCCGCGCCGCCTTTCGCGCGCTGGGCGCCACGGCGAGCGACCATGGCACCGCCACCGCCCTGACCGCCGATCTGCCCCTCGCCGATTGCCAGCGCCTGCTTGACCGCGCCCGCGCCGGCACGCTGACCCCGGCCGAGGCCGAGCTGTTTCGCGCCCAGATGCTGACCGAGATGGCCGGCCTCGCCGCCGAGGACGGGATGGTGATGCAGCTTCATGCCGGATCGCGGCGCAATACCGACCGGCGCATGCTCGGCATATGGGGCGCGAACATCGGCGCCGATATTCCGCAGCGCACCGATTGGGTGGGTGGGCTCGATGCGCTGCTGAACCGGCACGGCCATGCGCCGGGGTTGCGGCTGATCGTCTTCACGCTGGATGAGAGCGCCTATGCGCGCGAACTGGCGCCGATGGCTGGCTACTGGCCCTGTCTGATGCTGGGCCCGCCCTGGTGGTTCCATGACAGTGCCGAAGGCATCAGGCGCTATCTGGACCAGGTGGTGGAAACCGCCGGTTTCGCCAATCTCGCCGGGTTCAACGATGATACGCGCGCGTTGCTGTCGATCCCGGCGCGCCATGATGTCTGGCGCCGTGGCGTGGCCGGTTTCATGGCGCGGCTGGTGGCCGAACACCGGCTGGACCGGCACGAGGCCGCGCGACTGGCCGGCGATCTGTCCTGCGCTGCCGCCAGAAGGGCCTACCGGCTATGAGCCGCAATCTCGCCGATCTGCTGCCCCACCCGCGCCGACCCCGGCCCGGCATCCTGCATCTGGGGCCGGGCGCCTTCTTTCGTGCGCATCTGGCAGTCTATACCGAAGGCGCGATGCAGGCCAGCGGCGGCGATTGGGGCATTCTGGCCGCCGGGCTGCGCAACGGTGAAACGGCGCGGCAACTGACGGCGCAGGCCGGCTGCTTCACTCTGCTGGTGCGCGACGGGGCGACAACGCGGGCGCAGGTTCTGGGCGCGGTTCTGGGCGGTGTTGCCCCCGAGGTTATTCTGGCCCGGATGCAGGCGCCGGAGATCCGGATCGTCACACTGACCCTGACGGAAAAGGCCTATGGGTTGGACCCTTCCACCGGCGGGCTGGACCTCGGGGATCCTGTCATTGCCGCTGATCTGGCAGGCCGGGCCCCGCCGCGCAGCGCCGTCGGTCTGATTGCCGAGGGGCTGGCCGCCCGCCGCGCTGCGGGCCTTGCGCCCTTCACCCCGCTGAGTTGCGACAACCTGCCGGGCAATGGCCATCTGCTGCGCCGGCTGGTGCTGGATTATGCCATGCAGCGTGACCCGGCGCTGGCCGACTGGATCGCCACGCAAGTGCCCTTCCCCGCCACGATGGTGGACCGCATCACCCCGGCCAGCACCCGGACCACGCTGGAGGATGCCGCAGCCCTGACCGGGATCGCTGACCCGCTCGCCGTGGAAACCGAGCCTTTCCTGCAATGGGTGATCGAGGACCGTTTCGCCCAGGGGCGCCCGGACTGGGACCATGCCGGCGCGCTGTTTGTCGAGGATGTCATGCCCTTCGAGGCGATGAAGCTGCGCATGCTCAACGGCACGCATTCGCTGCTGGCCTGGCTGGGGTTGGCAGCCGGGCACGAATATGTGCGCGATGCCATCGCCGATCCGGCCATCGATCGCGCCGCGCAGGTGCATCTGCAGGCCGCCGCCGGCACGCTGGGCCCCGTGCCGGGGATCGATCCGGCCGACTACGCCGCCGCGCTGCTGGAGCGGTTTCGCAACCGGGCCATCGCGCACCGGCTGGAACAGATCGCCATGGACGGCACGCAGAAACTGCCGCCCCGCATTCTGGCGCCTGCTGCGCAGCTGCTGGCCGAGGGTGGCGACACTGACAGTTTCGCCCGCGTCATGGCCGCCTGGATCTGGCATGCCGCGCAATACCAACCCCTGCGCGACCCTCGGGCGGACGAGATCCGCGCCCGGCTTGCCGGCGTGCCGCTGCAGCCCGTGGCACTGACCGCGGCCCTGATGGCGCTGCCCGGTCTGGTGCCGTCGGCGCTGCGCGATGATCCGCGCTGGAACCGTCAGGTCGCCCTGCATCTGGCGCCACTGATGCCGGGTGGCGCATGATGCGGGTGGCCGCGGTCGGCGAATGCATGCTGGAACTTCAGGCGCGCGGCGAGGGCTGGCATCTGGGCCATGCCGGGGACACGTTCAACACGCTCTGGATGCTGCGTGCCCTGCTGCCCCGGCCGGCGGTGGCGGATTTCGTCACCGCTTTCGGCGATGATCCGTTTTCCGGGCAGCAGCGCGCGTTCATGGCCGCGCAGGGCATCGGCACAGCCGCCAGCCCTTGCCTGCCGGGGTTGCGCCCGGGGCTTTATGCGATCACGCTGGATGGCGCGGGCGAGCGCTCGTTTTCCTATTGGCGCGCCGATAGCGCCGCCCGGCGGCTTGCCGATGATCCCGCCGCGCTGCGCCTCAGCCTGGAGGGGCGCGACCTGATCCATGTTTCGGGTATCACCCTGGCGATCCTGTCACCCGAGGGCCGCCGCGTGCTGGGTGACGAACTGGCGCGGGCGCGCGACGGTGGCGCGTTGCTGGCCTTCGATACCAACTGGCGCCCGGCGCTGTGGTCCGGCCCCGATGCCGCCCGTGCCGCGATGACCGAACTGCTCGGTATCTGCGATATCGCCCTGCCGAGCTGGCCCGACGAGGGGCGGCTTTTCGGGGATGCCGACCCCGCGGCAGCCTGCCAGCGCCTGTTGTCGCTGGGAGTCGGGGAGGTTGCGCTGAAGCTGGGGGCAGAGGGCGCAATGATCTCAGCCGGGGGGCTGGCGCCGCAGGTCATCGCCGGCCATCCCAATCCGGCGCCGCTGGATACAACCGGCGCCGGCGACGGGTTCAACGGCGCCTATCTGGCGGCGCGGCTGCAGGGCCGGCCGCCCGCCGAGGCCGCGCGCATCGCCAATCGGCTGGCGGCCGAGGTGATCGGCGCCTATGGCGCATTGGTCGATCCCGCATTGCTGCGTCGCTGCTGGGCCGAGGCCGTCGGCCAAGCCCCGCTCGCGCGGCCCTGACTGACGATATGGCCAGCGACGGCGCTAGACCTGTGCCTGCTTGCGCAGCCACAGCGCCTGCACGCGCTGAAAATGCGCGCGCGCCTCATCATGAGCGGGCAGTGTGGCCAGCGCGAAGCCCTGCGCCGCCTCGTCCAGCGGCAGGGGGCTGTCACCCAGCAGCAGGGTCGCGGCCTGACGGATCAGCGCGCTTCTGGCCGCAATCTCGCGCGGGGAAGGCGGTGGCGGCGGCAGATCGGGCACCGCCGGCGCCTTGATCGTGCCATCGGCCAGCCCGCGCACCGTCGCAACCAGCGCCGCCCAGGAATTGGTTTGCAGATAGGCCGCGCGCGCCTTCTCGATATTGGCCAGGAAACGGTCATGTTTCGTGGCGATCTGTCTTACTGCTCCGGCGATCCCCTCGGCGGTCGGCTCGGCACAAACCCCCAGCCCGTCAAGCTCGACCACGTCGGCCAGCCAGGTGTCGCGCAGCACCACCACCGGCTTGCCCAGCAGCATGGCATCGACCAGAATGCCCGAGGTGCGCCGGCGGAACGCCTCGACGTGATAGGGGATCACCACGATATCGGCCTCACGCAGCATGTCGATGAACTGCGCATCCGAAAGATCGCCATCAAGAATGCGCACGCCACCGGGGTCGAATGCATCATAGGCCGCCTTCAGGCGCGGGCCGGAAACCGTATCGAGCCGCACGCGCAGCGAAATCTCGAAACGCGGATCGGAGCGCAGTTGCGAAATCGCATCGAGGCTGAGCACGAAACCCTTCTCGGCCCGCGCGCCACCGGGGAAAACCACCTGCAACGGCCTGCCGTTGAGCGGCGCCGAGAGGCAGGGCATTGTCGAAAGCCGCTGCGCCTCGTCATCGGAAAAGGTGGTGGAGGGATGTTGCAACACCGGCAGGCGCAGCGCCCAATCGGCGTCATATTCATCGCTGATCTGGCGGGTCGAATGCAGCAGATGCAGGCACGGATTGAGCGCCATGCGCCGGGCAACCGCCTGCCAGCGCTTGCGATAGGCCGCATCATCCTGTTCGAAGCGATAGGCCCAGAACAGATTGATCACCGCATGCAGGCGCGGATGATCGAGCAGCAGGAATTCCACCATCTCGGCGGCTTCCAGACTGCCGACATAGAAGAAAAGCGCGATATCGCCCTCGGGCACCGCCGCTTCGATCTCGCGCAGCCCGGCATCCAGTTCGGCGGCGAAACGCAGCGCCGCCTCGCGCTGCGGCGGAAACTTGTTGCCGGTGGTCCAGCTGTTGACGGTGAAGACCGAAGCGCAATGCGCGGCCGAGGCCGGCAGAAAACGCCGGGGCAACTCGGCCCGGCAGATCAGGCAGAAACCCATGCCCAGGCTCGCCGCCGCCTCGGCCACGCGCTTGTCATAGGCCAGGAAATGCCCCCAGTCGTCCTTGGCATCGGGGTCCAGCATGACCAGCGTATCAATGGAGGGAGCCACGCCCCCGGCCGGGCGGGCCTCGCGGCTGTGCAGGGCCGGCAGCAGCGAGGGGGTGACGGTTTCCACACGGGTGCCGCTGGCCTCCAGCGCCGACAGAACCTGCTCGACATCGAGGCAGTGATCCAGAAAATAGTCATTGTAATCAATGGCAAAGAAGCCGGGGTGAACGGCCTGGATCGCCTCCATCCGGTCGTTGAACTGCACTTTCCGGTCATGCGACCAGAAGAAGGAATCCTCCAGCAGCCGCCGCCCGTCGCAGCCGGCGATGCGGATATGGCGCGCGAAGCTTGCCGCCACCGGCAGCAGCATCAGGGTCAGCACATTCGGGAAAGGGTGCAGATAGAAGCTTTCCGCCAGATCGACCGGCAGCGGCTTCTTGGCGTCATAGGGCAGGCAGACCATGCGCGCTGCCAGATCGGGCGGCAGGAAGCTTTCATAGATGCCGCCGTCGCGCAGCGGGCAGACGAACCAGGCCCCGGTCTGGCGCATCGCCTCGACCAGCGCCTCGCGGAAAGCCCCGGCATAGGACGAACACCCGGCGTGATAGATCGGATCGGCGGCACAGATGATGCGCGGTTTCAGCCTGTCGAGCGCCGCCTTGTCCTTGACGATCGAATTCGCCACGATGCACAGCCCGTCGGAAAAATCGTGGCTTTCGACATAGTCGCTCAGGCTGGGGCCGGTGCCGAAGACATAGGCGGTCTGCTGCGGCCCGATATCGGCCAGCATGGTTTCCAGCCGGGCCTTGTGCTGCTTGATCAGCGCCGCGGGATCGCGAAACCTGTTGAGCCCGCACCACAGGTAGAATGACCCTTCCTGCCGGGTTTTCCGGGCATCGACGCGGTAGAAACCGCCATTGGCCTGGAAGGCCCTGATGCGGTCGCGGATCACCGGCGGGGCGCCCTCTTCGGCATCGACATCGATCAGCAGCAGCACGTCCCGCTGCGGATCGCCGGTTTCGATACAGGGCTGAAGCGATTGCGGATGATGCGGTTCGATCAGGGCGCGCAACTGCGGCAGCATCGGGCCGATCGCCGGGTCGAAATGCTCGGGCAGGGTCAGATCATTGAGCCAGGCGGCATCCGGGAGCGCCAGATGCACCCGGCCGATCGCGTCGAGATAGGGGCGCAGATACCAGGCCAGCCGCGCAACAAGATCATCAAGCCGTTGCCGGTCGGTGATCTGCGGATAGACATAGATGTTGCGCTTCATCCGCCCATTGCACCCTCTGACAGAAACCCGGCGAGCCGCTCGATGGCCTGATGGCTGGCGCGGATCACCGCATCCACTGTGTTCGAGCCGTTATGCGAGCCGAAGATGCAGTTGTCGAAACCGCGCAGCGGGCTGTCGGCCGGCAGGGGTTCGTCCTCGAAGACATCGAGCGCGGCGGAATGCACCTGCCCCGATTGCAGCGCCGCGATCAGCGCCGCCTCGTCAATCAGCGGCCCGCGCGCGACATTGACCACCCGCACCCCGGGCATGCAGCGCGCCAGGGTCTCGGCGCCCAGCATATGGCGGTTGCGCGGAGTCAGCGCGCAGGTGAAGACCAGAAAATCGCATTCCTCCAGCCGCTCGGGCCAGGCGGCGCGTTCCAGCCCCTTGATGCCGCCATCGCCGTTGATGCCCGGATCATAGGCGATGACCCGCAGCCCCAAAGCCTGCAGCCGGGTGATCGCATTGCGCCCGATATCGCCCATGCCGACGACACCGGCGCAGCGCCCGCCCAGGCTGATGCCGGCCGGTTTCGGCCAGCCGCCGGCGCGCACCCCGCGGTCGATCACGAAAAGCGCCCGCGCCAGCCCGATGACATAGGCCACCGCGATATCGGCCACCTCGGCGCCGAACATGCCCGGGGTGTTGATGATCGGCAGGCCCAGATCCTTGCAGGCGTCGAAATCGACATTATCGACCCCGATGCCCCATTTCACCGCCGCCTGCAGCCGCCCTCCGCGCCCGGCCTCGAACACCCGGCGGGTGGCCGGGTCATCGCCGATGATCCAGCCGTCATAGCCGGGCAGCAGGGCGCAAAGCTCGTCCTCGCTCAAGGTCTGGGTGACCTGCGCGCGATGCAGCCGCAGCCCCTTGCTGGCGGCCAGATCCACGAAACGGTCGAACTGGCCCAGCATCGGCGGGCAGGTGACAAGAACGTCCTTCATTGCGCGGCTTCCTTCGCTGCGACCCGCATGGCCGCGACCGCCTCGGCAAGATCCCAGTCTTCGGGGGTGTCGATATCGAGCGCCTCAAGCTTGTTCATCTCATGCAGCAGGGGCTTGCGGCCGATGCGGGCATTGGTGGCAGCGAAGCTGGCGCGCGAGAAGATATAGAGGTTCGAGTTCTCCTCGAACCAGGGTTCGAGATCCTGGGTCTGGATCAGATTGTCCGGGTCGTGGTTCACGGCGCTGGCATCGCCGCGATAGAAGCGCGTCTGAATGCGGTTGACGGTAAAGAGCGAATCCGCCTCGCCCGCCGCCACCCCGGCCTGATAGCGCGCCAGCGCCGCCGCAATGGTGGCGGGGCTCAGCATCGGGTTGGTGGTATGGGTCATCAGATAGGTCTCGGCCTCGACGGCCTTGATGTCATCGGCGAGGATCAGGTTCATCGACACCGTATCGCCGATCAGTTCGGGCTTGCGGTCGCGGATGCGCACCCGCCCGCCATCGGTCAGCCCGTTCTCGGCCAGGATATGGCGGGCGTCGGTATTGATCACCACCTCGGCGATCTCATCGACGGCCAGCAGCGAATCGAGGATCCAGCGAAACAGCGGCTTGCCGTGCAGGGGTCTGAAATTCTTACCTTTCACCCGCTGGCTGTTTGCCTTCATGGGGAGCAGTGCGACGCAGCGGCTTGAGCCATTCATCCTGTGCGGCCTCTTCGGAAATCTGTGGATAGAAAAAGCGTTCCTTGGCGCGCTGGGACAGGACGCGGTGCTGGTGGTTGCCCCGGTACGAGCCGACAAACTGGTTCCAGCGATAGCGCAGCATGTCCATGCGCGAGGTCGAGGTAATGCCATTGCGCGCCGCCGCCCGCCAGTCCCCCAGCGTGCTGGAAACGACATAGCGCAGCACGTCGAACCACGACAGATGCACTTCGGGCATGATCGAGCGCAGCGCCAGCGCCTCGCGCTCGAAACGGCGGCGCACCTGGGCCCAGCTTTCCTGATGGTGGTGAAAAACCGGTGCCTCGGCGACATAACCGATGCGCTGCCCGGCCTGAACCAGCCGCCGCGCCAGTTCCATATCCTCCAGCCCGGTCAGCTCCTCGTCGAAGCGATGTGCCTGCCAGGCCGAGCGCAGCAGCGCGGCATTGGCATTGTTGCAAAAGAACCCGTCTTGCGGCAGCGCCGAGCGTTCGGGGAAGTATTTTGCAAAGATCCGCCGCTCGCTGTAATTGCTGTCATCATCGCCAATCTGGCGACCGTAGCTATAGGCCACGCGCCCCTCGATCAGCGGCGCGCAGAGCCGTGCAAGCCAGTGCTCATTGGCCGGCACGCAATGCCCCGAGATCAGCACCAGCACCTCGCCCGCTGCAAATTCGCAGCCACGGTTGAGCGAGCGCCCGAACGAGAACTCGGATTTGGCGATATGGGTGATGCGGCAGCCATGAGCCTGCGCGATATCCAGCGTGCGGTCGGTCGAGCCGGAATCGACCAGCACGGTTTCGACCTCAAGCCCGGGGCATTGCTGCCGCTCGATCATCGCCAGCAGATCGCCCAGATGCCGTGCCTCGTTCAGAGTCCGGATGACGATACTGACCTTCATCTCGCTTCCCTGTGCGCGTTCCGCCAACGCCGTTGATTGCCTCAACCCGTCTGAATATGGCGCCCGTGCGCTTGACACTTTCGGCTAACAGACCGTGAATCCTGTCTAAGTGAGAATCAAATACCTGTCCACCCGCAGCGGCCGGGGCGGCGGCCCGGGTGCAGGACTGCGCGGCCGGATCGGCATGAAGCAGCCGCCGCAGAACAAGGATACCGCATGAGCGTTGCCCCGCCGAATGAAATGCCCCGCTTCCCCGATCTTGCCGGCGCGTCCGTCTTCATTACCGGGGGCGGCTCGGGGATCGGCGCGGCGCTGACCCGGGGTCTCCTGCTTCAGGGGGCGCGGGTAGCCTTCGTGCAGCGCTCCGATGCCGGGGCCTTCTGCGAGCAGATGCGCCTTGAGACCGGCACCGCGCCTCTGTTCATCCCCTGCGACATTACCGATACCGGCGCGCTTCGCGCGGCCATCGCCCAGGCCGCCGCCGCCCATGGGCCGATCGGCGTGCTGGTCAACAATGCCGCCAATGACCAGCGTCACACTACGCTCGATCTGACCGAGACCGATTGGGAGCGGCTGATGGCGGTCAATCTGAAGGCCTATTTCTTTGCCATTCAGGCGGTGATCCCCGGCATGCGCGAACTCGGCGGCGGCTCGATCATCAATTTCACCTCGATCAGCTACATGATCGGCAATGCGGGCTATCCGGCCTATACCACCGCCAATGCCGGCATCAACGGCATGACCCGCTCGCTGGCGCGCGAATTCGGCCCTGAGCGGATTCGCGTCAATGCGCTGGCGCCGGGCTGGGTGCTGACGCAAAAGCAGCTTGATACCTGGGTCACACCCGAGGCCCTTGACGCCCATCTGGCGCGGCAATGCCTGAAGGAGACGCTGGCCGAGGGCGATATCGTCGGCGGCACGCTGTTTCTGGCGTCAACAGCCAGCCGCATGATGACCGGTCAGGCGCTGGTGATCGATGGCGGCGTGGCGGTGAGCGGATGAGCGCGCAGGTCTTCGATCCGCGGCCCTGCGATCTGGGCGAGGGCCCTCTCTGGCATCCGCTGCGCGCGACGCTCTATTGGTTCGATATCACCGGCAAGCGGATGCTGGCGCGCGGCCCGGATGGCGCGCGGGAATGGCCCTTTGACGAGATGCACTCCGCCGCCGGCTGGATCGATGCCGAGCATCTGCTGCTGGCCTCGGAAACCGGGCTGTGGCATTTCGCGTTGGCGGATGGCCGGCGCCGCAAGCTTTGCGATCTGGCGGCCGACAACCCGCGCCTGCGCTCCAACGACGGGCGCGCCGATCCGCAGGGCGGGTTCTGGATCGGCACCATGGGCAAGGCAGCCGAGCCCGGCGCGGGAGCGATCTGGCGCTGGTATCGCGGCGAATTGCGCAGGCTTTTCAGCGGTATCACCATCACCAACGCGATCTGTTTCGCACCGGACGGGCGGTTCGCGCATTTCGCCGACACCGCCGAGGCGCGGGTGATGAAAGTGGCGCTCGATGCCGAGGGCTGGCCCTCCGCCGAACCGCAGCTGTTCCTTGATCTCGCGCCCGAGGGGCTCAATCCCGATGGCGCGGTGGTCGATGCCGCGGGGCTGCTCTGGATCGCGCAATGGGGCGCGGGGCGCATCGCCGCCTATGGTCCGGATGGCGCCCTGGTGCGCACGGTCCCGGTAGCGGCGCCGCATGCTTCCTGCCCGGCTTTCGGCGGTGACGGGCTGGACAGCCTGTTTTGCACCACCGCGCTGCAGGGGATGACAGCGGATGCCCGCGCCAGCTGGCCGCTGGCCGGGCAGACCTTCGTGCAGCATGGCGTGGCGCGCGGCCAGGCCGAGCACCGGGTGATCCTGCCCTGACGGCATCGCGCCCGGTTCAGTTGCGGTTCAGATGCGGCGGAGCAGGGCGGCGCGGTTGCGCGCCTCGATCAGCGCGAAGCCGCTTTGCAGCAGATAGGGCATGGCCGTCGCGCCCTTCGCCGTCCAGTTGCCCTGCGCATCGCGCCAGGTATCGTCAAAACAGATCAGCCCGTCCTCGCTGAGCTTCTCGCGCAGGGCAAAGGCGCAATCGAGATGCATCTGGTGGCACTGCGCCTCTTCGATCCGGGAGCCGAGGAAGGCTTCATAGCGGCTCTGGCGCAGTTCGCTGTGCATGCCGTGGTCGAAATCATAGGCATCGAGAAAGACGTAATCGATCAGCCCGTCATAGTCGGCCAGAAAATCCTCGCCCTTGGCGGTGACGGCATGAAACGGCAGGCCAAGGCGCCGGAACATCTTGCGGGCATTGGCCGAGTTGCGAGGGTCCATATCGACGGTGATGAAGGTGATCCCGTGCTCGGCGCAGAGCCGGGCAAGCTTCTCGGTGGAGCCCTGACCGGGCACCGACTCGCGGGTGGTGCCCACTTCGATCATCACCCTTTGGCGGCTGCTCCGGGTTGGCGGGAAGGCCTGCAGCCGATCCATGAGCAGCACCTGCCCATGTTCGCCGCCGCGGTTGCCGCCGAGCTTTTGCAAGGCGGCCTCCAAGGCCTCGCGCGCCGCGGCTCCCAGCCCGCGCGCCGGATCGAGCGCATCGCGCAGCAACAGCCGCAGACCAAGCTCGATGCTGCCGGCCCGCAGATAAAGCTCGCCCCCCGCCAGCGCCGCACGCCGCGCAAAGCCGGGCAGCATCTCGCCCCCTTCGGCAATGAAGCCCAGCCCGTGGTTCTTTTGCCCATCGGCCAGAAAATGTGCCGCCGCGGCGAATTTCAGCAGCGCGCCGGTCTGCGGCGAGGACAGCTCGATCTGCTGATCAAGCGCCTCGAGGAAGCCATCGCCGGCGGCCAGGCATTGGTCGATGCGCGCGCTCAGGGCGGCAAGGTCAATCTCGGGCTGTTCCCGTGCATCCTGACGCGCGCTGCGCCGCAGCGATGCCGCGAAATCGGCCAGCAGCGCGGGCGCCCCGCCCTCGGGTGCGGGTTGCGCATAGGCTGCATCGCTTGCCGTGTGATCACCTTGCGCCGAAGCTGCGGTGATACCGGCAAGCTGCCGGGGATCATAGCCCAGCCTGTGGCACAGCGCGGCATAGGCCGGGCTGTCGAGGGGTTGTTCGATCACCGCCGAGCCGTCGGGATAGGTGATGCGTGCCAGCAGGGCAGCATCTGCGGGCGCGAGGCTCGCGGGTGCCATGCCTTTCGCCCGCGCCAGCCCCTCGGGCGAAACCGACAGGTGCCAGGCCTCGGCAACCAGCGTCAGGGCAGCGGCGGGGTCTGCGGCGATACGGTCGCAGGCCAGCACCGGCAGCCCGGCATGATCATCCAGGAACCGCGTCATGCGCCCGGCGAAATCTTCCAGCGTCGGCACGGCTGCCTCGCCGGCCCGGTCGCGCAGCGCCAGATAGGCCAGCAACGGATGCACCAGCGCCAGAATTTCCAGCGCCTCGGGATGCGCCGTGGCACCCGGTCCGGCATCGCCATTGCTGAGCAGGAAGGGCCGCAGACCCTGGCGCGTGAGTTCGTCATGAAGCCGTGTCAGCGCCCCCGCCCGCGCCACATCGGCCAGCTGCGCCATCAGCGCCGGATCGGTGGCCGCCGCTGCCGGATGGGCGCCGGGCAGAGGCGGCAGCAGCGGGCCCACCGCCACCACATTCGGCAGAAGCGACAGAAAGCCGCCCAGGGCATCGGGGCTTGGCAGCGCGAAACCATGCGCCATCAGCAGCCGGGTATCCTCGGGGCCGGTATCGGCGCTCAGAAGCGCCTCGCAACGCGCCAACAGGCTTGGCAGCGGCAGGGCCGGCAGATGGCGGTCGGCCGCGTCACTGTCCCGCCCGGCGCTGCTGTCATGCGCGGCGAGCAGCGACAGCGCCTCGTGCACGGCGTCAAGGGCTGGCTCCACTGGCCCGCCGGTCGCGGGATCGTCATTCATCAACGCGGGCCTTGCTGCTTTGTGAAACACCAAGCGGGCTCATTTTCCGGCTTTCCGGCTGGCGGTGAGCTTTGCGGCCTTGCGCGGCTTGGGAAGCGTCGCCGGCGCATCATTGAGCCGCAGCGCCGACAACTGGCGCGCGGCCTCGTGCAGGCGTGGGGTGAGCTGGCGCAGCAGATCATCCTGCGCGCGCCGGGCCTTCTCGCTGGCCTCATAGCGTGCCCGAAGGTCGCGCAGATCGCTCTGCAAGCCGGCTTGCGCCTGAATGGCCAACCCCAGATCGCGCTTGGTGGCCTCCAGCGCCGCTTCGGTGCGCTGGCGCTGCTCGTCCAGCAGGGCGGCCTTCCGGCGCCATTCCTCGACCTGCTTGACCTGCTCATCCAGCTTCGCCTGCAACCCGGCCTGCTGGGTATCGAGCGTCTGACGCAGATGCCGCGCGCGGGCGAGATGATCGGCGCGGAACCGCATCACCGGGAAATCGGCGTCGGAAGCATCGGTTCCCAGCAGGGCGAAACCCAGCTTCTCCATCCGCTCGCGCAGCGCCTTGGGGTTCATGCCGCCGGCAAAGAAGCTTGCATCGCAGCCGCGCAGCACCAGGTGTTCCGCCCGCTCCAGCACATCAGAGCCCTGCAAGGCCTGCAACAGATCACCCTCGGAACCCGGCAGATCGATCCACAGCGCCAGCGGCCCCGGCAGTTCGCCGGCCTTTTCCAGCAGGGTCTCGATCCGCACCAGTTTTGCCGACAGTCGCTTGCGCAGTTGCAGCCCTGGAAGCAGCGCCGTCAGCGCCGGCTGCAGCGGCTTCAGACAGCGCAGCCCGGGCAGGTTATAGAGCGCAAGTTCGGCCTCGCCCTCGGTGGCGGCGGGCAGCATGGGCAGAACCGTCACCTGGCGCAGCCGCCCGAGTTCGCGCGCCAGCAGCTCGCCGCGCTGCGGGTCGGGTTCGGCCAGCACGATCCGGTTGGCATCGGCGCCGGGAAGCGCGGGCAGGGGATCGGATGCCGATGACGAGATCAGCGCCGCCCCGCCGATCACGACCAGGCTGCCTGAATGCTTGGCTGACTCTGTCACCGATGGCCCTCTGATTGCGAATTGCTGCCTCAGTTCAATGTCTTTCTCCGGGCGTTGTCAACCAGAGGGCGGCGCTCAGGCGTCGGCTTAGGGCGGTGCGGGCTCCTGCGCAGGGGCGGTGCGCGGGGGCAGGGTGACCGGCCCATCGGTGGCTACCTCGATCGGCACGGGAAAGCGGGTTTCTTCGGGCGCATCGGCATCATGGGGCAGCAGCGCCACAAGATGCAGCACGCCCGCTTCGCGCCGCACCGGGCCGATGATCCAGGGACAATCGGGGCTGCGCGCCTCACCCTCGGCCAGGTCGGCGAAATCGAAGCTCTCGCCATTCAGGGTCAGGCTGTCGCCGGCGCGCGACAGTTCCAGCGTATCGGGGCGCAGTTGCGGGGACAGCGAGATGATCATGGCAGGCTCCGTCAGTTTTGGGGGATGGCCGGTCAATACCAGCGGCCGACAGCCACCAGGCTGGTTGTGGCCGCGACACGCGCGCCGGCCAGATTCCAGATCGAGAATCCCAGCGAGCTGGTGCCCAGCGCCGAAAACCCCGCGATCCGCGCTGCGCCATCGACAACCGGGGTGGCGCTGGCCTGCGGCGCGGTCACGAACGACGCCGGATAGGTCCAGAATGTATTGCCGCCGGTGCCAGAGCTGAGGCTGTGCCAGCAAAGCTGCGTGCCATCGGCGTGGCGGGTGAACTCGCCATTGGCATTGGTGCCGCGCTGGATCACCGCGCCGGTCGGCAGCCCGCCGGACTGGCTGACGGTGCCGATCAGGCTCTCGCCGGTCCAGACCTGATACCAGGGCGACCAACTGCCATCGGCGAGCATCCGGCGCAGGCCCAGCGGCGTGGGGCCGGCAAGGCCGAAATGCAGCTGGAAATGCCGCGCCACGCCATTGCCGCCAATGCGCACGAGATGCAGCATCGTGCCGGCAGAAGCAGCGGGCTTGCCGGTGGTGCTGCCGTCATAGCGATAGAACCCGGAGACCCGCAGCGCATCCAGATCATTGCCCGGCGGAAGCTCGGACGAGGCCACCGCGCCATCAAGCCCCAGACCGAAATCGCCGGTGCGGGTCAGCCGTTCGGCGGTGGTGTCCAGCGGGTTCTGGGTTACCGCCGTGCCAGCGAGCGCGCCATTGATCGTGGCGCCCGCGGGCATCAGAAGCTGCGCGGTGCTGCGGTCGATGCTCAGCGCGGTCAGCCAGTTGCTGCCGTCCGCGCTGACCTTGACCTCGAAATCATCGCTGCCGGCGGTGCCCATTTCGGCGCGCCCCGACCAGTCGGTTTGAAACAGCAGGCTGGCGGTTTGGTCGGGGGCGGCCTTGTTCAGCTTGAGCTGATGCCCCGCGCCGGCATGGCTGAAGAGGCTGGCCTCGGACACCACCGCCAACCGGTTGGTGCTGTCATGGCTGGTCTGGATGCCCAGCCCCGGCAGCCCGTCCAGCTGCGCCTCGATGGCCAGCACCCATTCGCTGCCGGTCCAGAGCCGCAGCTGAGCCTGATCCAGAACCCAGGCGCGCCAGCCGGGCAGTGGCGCAATGAATTCCCAAGCGTCATTGATCCAGGCCGCCAGGGCCAGCGGCTGCCCGCTCCAGGCCCCGGTCGGCGCCGCGCCCAGGGCCCAGATCTGCCCCTCTTGTGGCAGGGTGGGCGGCGTATTGACCCCGATGCCTTCCACCACCAGCTGCACCAGCAGATCGAGGCGCTGGAGGGCTTCGTTATGGGTGACGTGCTTTTGTGCCTGCGATGCCTGCAGATAGGGCAGGGAAAGCCTTGGCGAAAGCTGGGACATGAAGTGCCTCCGGTGGCCGCGATTGCGGCGCCATCTTCGGCAAAATCTTGCACCATCCTTTCAACGCGGCGTGCGTTGCATGCCCCGGCGGCATCGGGTGGCATGGGGCGGATTGCGGCGGATTGCGGCCGGGCTCAGCCCCGGCCGGGTATCCGGCGGGTGATCGCGCGCACCGGGCGCGTCAGCCGCCACGAGCGCGAGGCATAGACCGCGCCCATCTGGGCCTCGGTCTCGCCCAGCATCCTGTCGCGCTCCAGCAGCATCGCGCCCAGCACGTCCTCGCGTTGCAGGCGCAGCGCTTCCTGCTGATCGAACTGGCGCTGGGTGGCCTCGCCGGCGGCTTCTGCAAGGACCGCCTGCGCCTCGCCGGCGGCTTTGGCGCGCTCGATCTCTGCATGGGCCAGCCGCAGCGCCTCGCGCAGCAGGCTTACCTCATCGGCCAGAATCGACAGGTCAAGCAGGGGCCCGTCGGTGCCGGCGCCAAGGATCGCCAGTTGCGCTTCGGCGACCTTCAGCGCTGCATCCCGGCCCATCACAAGCCGCGATACCGGGCCGATGGTCATGGCTTCAAGCTCGTCAAGAAGCGCCATTGCCCTTGGTTCGGCAGCCAGAAGGCTGGCGGCCAGCATGTCCAGCAGGCTTTCGGTGGCGTCGCTTGCACCGGCGGACGCCGCAGCCGGCAGGCCGCCGAGCGTCGGCAGCGTCACCTGCAGCCGCGCGCCCAGTGCGGTGACGAATTCCGCCGGAGCATCGTCGATCGCACCCCGGTCACAGATCAGCACCCGCCGCCGGTTCTGGCGGCAAAGCGTCACCAGATCGCCGGTCTGCGCCACCCATGTGGCCAGCGCCTCGGCCGGTGCGCTCCCTTTGGCCAGCGCATTGCGCAACGCGCTGCGCGGCGCGTCCATCATCACCAGAACCCGGGCCTCGCCGTTGCTGGCAAGCGCCGTCTTCAGGTCGGTGGCCTGGGGCAGGGCGATGGCGGGGCGCGCCTTGGCCAGAAGCGGTTCCAACCATGTCGGAAGGCCGGCCTCGCCAAGCAGGACCAGCCTCAGTTGCAGTGTCGATTCAGCTATTTTCGTAGCCTCCTGGTTGAAACTGCCGTGACTCATCTGCCAGCCTGTCCTGTCATCCGAGCGCGCAGCCCTACGTCCTGAAATGCAAGAAAATCACATCGCTGGCCGGTTTGCTAGCCCCCGCGATCCGCGCTTTGCGCCACAGCCGCCCCCCTTGTGATCACCCGGTGCCACGCTATCCTGCGCCGGGCCGTGATTTCGTCGCCCGATGGAGGCACCTGCATGCGCTACTGCGATGAACCGCCCGATCTGCAGGCATGCCAGAAGGCCTGGGACCGATGCCGGTTCGTGCCGTTCGGGCTGCTGATCAAGGCCGCGACGGTGCTGGCCGGCGAAGGGGCGTTCGAGCCGGTTCTGCAGCGGCTCTGGTGGGCGTTCAACGGCTCCGAGGCCTCAGGTCTGGCGATCCGCCAGGCCAGCCTGAAGGGCAACCCGGATGCGACAACCCTGCTGGTGCTGCAAGAGCGCCGCTTCCCCGATCATCCGCCCCGCCGCCGGCTCGATGCCGCCGAGGGCGCGGCGCTGGAGGCCCGGCTGCTTGCCGATCCGGCGGGTTTTGTTGCCGGTCTCGGCCCCGGCCAACCCTATCCCTGCCTGACCGACGAGGGCGCTTTCGCCTTCTGCCCGGACTGGGCAGGCATGGCGCTGGCCCGGGGGCAGGAACGCTTCGCGCGCTTTACTGCGCAGCGCAACAGCGATGTCGCAGTGCTGGTGGGCAATGGCCCCTCGCTCAGGAAGATCGACCTGGGCCGGCTGCGCGGACAGGATGTCTTCATCTCGAACTATGCCATCCGCCACCCCGAGTTGCGCCGGCTGGCGAAGGGCGTCGCGGTGTCCAACCCGCTGGTCGCCGAGCAGGAGCCCTATCGTTTCCAGCTGAACACCCTGTGGAAATTCCACCCGCTCTGGCTGGGGCATTGCCTGCGCGATACGCCCGAGAGCATCCACTTGAATGCGCTGGGCGGGCCGCTGTTCTTTTCGCGCGACGTCACGCGAAGCATCGCCTGGCATTCCACGGTGTCATTCTTCTGGTTGCAGATCTTGTATGCGGCGGGCTATCGGCGCGTGCTGCTGATCGGTATCGATAACCAGTATCAGCAGGCCGCCGGCCTGAGCGAAGGCACCCGGATCACCCAGTCCGCCGACGATCCCAACCATTTCGATCCGCAGTATTTCAAGGGCAAGGTCTGGCAGGCCGCCGATACCGGGCGCATGGCCGAAACCTATCAACTGGCGCGCCAGCAGTTCGAGGCAACCGGGCGCGAGATCGTCAACTGCACGGTCGGCGGCGCGTTGGACGTGTTCCGTCGCGCCTCGCTGGCCGCCGAACTGGCGCGCAGGACCGGCTGATGCAAGCGGCCCGCGCTAGCCGCGCCAGGCGGCGGCCAGCCGGCTGAGAAGCGGCACGCGCGGGGCCTCGGGCGGCGCGGAAGGGCGGCGGGCGGGCTGGAAGGCCTTCGGCACGACGAAAAGATCGACCCAGCCGGTATCGTTGCGCCCCAGATTGCGCACATAATGCACGAAGTCGGCCTCGCAGCCGGGTTCCAGCGGCCGCCCCATGATCTCGGCCAGGGTTTCGGCTCGCCAGCGGGTGCGGCCGAGATGCTCGAACACCGCATAACGGTTCAGCAGATCGCCAAGCAGCGCCGCCGGGTCGGTGCCCTGGCTTTCCAGCCATGCCGGGGCGAATTCGGTCTTGATGAACCAGCGCGGGTGGCGCGCCAGAAAGGCGGCACCGCTTGCAAAGACCGATTTTTCCCAACCCTGGGTATCGATCTTGATATAGACGCCCTGATCCGGCGGCACATCGGCCAGCAGATCGTCGATGGCCACGACATCGGTTTCCACCACATCCCAGCCGGGTTTGGCCACCACGCGGCTGTCTTGCGTGGCCTTGGTGTTCACCCCGAAACTGGAGCGTCCACCCTCGGGCACCACCGAGACGATGGCGGAATGAAAGGCATCCAGCCGCGCACCATTGACCGCGAAATTATGCCGCACGAAGGGCTCCAGCCAGGGGATCGGCTCCACCAGGATCAACCGCGCCTGCGGAAAGGCACGATGCATCAAGAGCCCGGTGTAGCCATAGTTCGCCCCGACATCGAGGCAGACCGCCGGCGCCAGTTCGGCTTGCAGGCAGGGATAGAGCGCGCTGCGATATTCCTCGAAATGCGAACGGCCGTAGTAATGCGTGCCGCCGGTGTCGGAGGCTTTGAAATGCACCACCAGATCGCCGATCTGGACATGCGCGCGGTCGGTTTCGGGCAAGCTCACGCGATGGTCCTCATATCAGAACAGGCCGCGCGGGATGGTCCAGCGCAGCCCCTCGGGCAAGGAGGGCATCAGATCGAGCGCCGCCTCCAGAAAGGCCGGCAGATACTCCGGATGCACGGCGGCGATATCGGTCTGGATCATGCGCCGCCTGGCCTTGCAGAAGTTGAACCCGGCCTCGTAGTCGCGCCAGACATGCCGCCGATTGCCAAAGAAGATCTTCTTGCCGATCGAATTCTGCCCGACCCGCGTGACCTCGAACAATTCCTCGATCAGATCAATCGGCTCGCCCACGAACAGATATTCGGTATCGAAGATCACAAAGCCCTTGTCGGCAAGGAATTTCAGCAAGCCGGGCTGGTTGCTGAACTCGATCCACATCCATTTCACCTTGTCGATCATCGGCCCCAGCCCTTCGAGCGCATCAAGTTCGGCGCCCTGCAGATCCAGCTTCAGGAAATCGACCTGCGAAATGCCCAGCTCACGCAGCACCGATTCGATGCGCCGCACCCGCACCGGATAGGAATCGCCTCCGCTCACCGCATTGGACACGCCCGAGGCGCCGGCGAGCTTGCCGACATAGCTTGATCCGCTTTCCATATAGGGGTTGGACTTGTCCTCGCGGGTGGTCGAAGTGACCAGAAACTCCGCCTCGCCATCGAAATTGCTGACCGCCTCCTGACGCAGCACAACGCGCTCGTCCTTGAGGCGAAACAGCTCGACATTCTGCGGGTTCGGCTCGAAGGCGATGACCTTGCCCTTGTTGCCGGGCGTCGCATCAAGGATCTTCGCTGCCGTCTCGCCAAGCCCGGCGCCGCCATCGATGATCAGCTTCTCGGCATTGTCGAGCATCTCGCAGCGCTTCAACAGCTCGGAGAAACAGTCGATCCGCGCCTTTCCAAGCAGGTTGCTGACGATCATTCGAATTCTCCCTTGTGCCGGCAGCGATATCGCCAGGATGGTCGTGCAGCCCGTTACAGATAGGCGGTGATGCGCCCGCGATTGCGTTCGACAAGTTCCACGAAGCCATCGGTCGCGGCATAGAGGTCATAAAACCGGTTCACCAGATCGTCCCATTCGAACTGATGACCGTCCACCAGATAGAAGTTGCGGCGCCATTCGACATTCAGCCGGGCGGCGATGCCATCGGGGATCGCCGCCGATACATCGCCCAGGAAAACCCGCATCGGCGCGCGTGCATCGGGCTTTCGCTCAAGACCCAGCAGGTCGGTCGCGCGGCTGGCAACCTCGAAGAGCAGCGCGTTGTCGGGGTGGTTGAACGTGTAGAAACAGGGCCGCTCCTTGAGGCTTTCAAGGATGTAGGGGATCAGCTTGATATCGGTTTCCTGCTCGCGGCGGGTGGCCTCTTCGAGCGCACTGTCGAAAAGCTGATCATAGGTCTCGGCGTCGCTCTCGATCGCCGCGACGCATTCCGCGCGCGACTTGCCCTGCAGATAGGCGTTCAGCACCCGGTTGTCGTGATAGGCTTTCAGCGGGCCGTGAAAGAAGCTGCCGTCGGCCTGACGAAGCGCCCCGAGCTGCGGAAAGAGGCTGCCGAAATAGATCGAGGGAAACGAGCAATAGCGCTTTTCGGGGAAAAGCTCCTTGATCTTCGAAACGGCGAGCGGGCCGAAATTGTCGCCAATGGGCTGGTGAACCACCATATCGACGCCGCGAATGAGTTCCAGGATCTCATCGGCGCGTTCCTTGGCGATGGTATGCACGGCCGGGCAGCGCACAATCTCGACTTCCGGCGAGATGATGCCCATCAGCGAGGCAATCGGATTGGCCTGGCAATTGGCGAAAACCAGCACTCGGACCGTCATAGCTTCTCCTCCTCAAGCCGTGCCACCGGCATCCTCGAGCGCGCCCGGACCCACAACCGCAGCCAGCGCGCCCTTGCGCCACGTTCCTTCTGCATCCGCCAGGCTAGCGCGGCAGATAGACGTAACGCGAGGCGATCGGATCGACCGTGCGTTTGCGGGTCGCGCGGTAATAGGACGAGTTGGTGACCCCGCGATAGGGCTTGTCGGGGTAGTTGATGGCCGGGTTGGTGGTGGCCACCACATCGTCGAAACCGGCATAGCGCAGCATCCGCTCGAACATCGGGCGGGTCGGATGCCAGCCGCTGAGCGGATCGGTGTAATTGGCCCAGAAGTTTTCCGGCACCGGCACCGAGCTGTCCATGCGGTTGATCATCGCCAGCTGATCGCCGGGGCTGGTCTGGTTGGAGATGATCAGATCGCCGAAATCCAGCGTCGAAAGGTAGTCCAGCACGAATTGCTGGTCGCGGAAATGATAGACTAGCCCTAGGCAGAGCACGGTATCGAAGCGCCCGAGATCGCGAACCTCGAAAATGCCCTCGCTGCGCAGTTCCAGTTGCAGCCCTTCCTCGGCGATGACCTTCGACAGCACCTCGGAGGCCAGGGCGCGGGTATTGGCATAGGGGTCGGGTTCGGCCGCGACAACGGATGCGCCGCGCCGGGCGATCTCGACGCTCAACCCGCTGGTATTGGCGCCGATATCCAGCACCCGGCGGCCCTTCCAGTAGTCATCGCCCAAATCGCCGGTGACTGCCTTGAAAATCTCGCGGCTATTCCACCCGCCGGCAAAAAGCGTTTCGCCGTCCGGTGTGTAGATCGTCTGACATCCCTTGTGCTGCATCCGGTGCGCTATCCCTGTTCCGTTGGATCTGTGTTCATTGGCATGGCTTGTGCCTGCATGCGGGCACATCCTTGTGACAAGCGCGCCGAATGGCAACCGTCTAATGGCCTTGCCCGGTGCGAATCCGGCCGCGCTGATGCGTCTGGGCCGGCAGATGCCCTCATGTGCCGGATGCCGGCGGGGAAAAACGCCGCTTCAGGCAACCGCGCTGGCACTCAGAAGCTCCTGCGCGGCGGCATTGAAGGAATGGTGTTCCGGTCCCAGCTCGGCGATCGGCTCCATGATCCTTGTGCAATGCGCGCAGGGGCCGCCGTGTTTGGCGAATAGCAGCATGCTGCGGCGCCATTTCACCAGCGGGCCGGCCGCATAGACCGCAAAGATCGACCCTTTGCCGCTGACCTTTCCGGCGGTGTAGGGGGCGTGTTCGGCCTTGTCGCCGATGATGTTGCAGCAAGGCACCGCGACCCCGTTCCAGGTGACCAGCACCTCGTCGAACGGCGCGATGCAGGGTGTCATGCGCACCGGCAGCTCCTGATCGGCGAATTCGATCATGCCGCCGCGATCATAGCCCATGCGGTTCAGGTCGCGCGCCTGAATGAAGATACGCATGTTGCGGCCTTCATGCTCGGCATTGCCGACCGCGCGGCAATCGATATCCGACACCCAGCGGAACCGCTTCGGCAGGCCGCAGGTCTCGGCCATCTCGGCGACGCGCTCGGCGACATAATCGCGCTCGAAACGCCCATGCGCCGGCCCGTAGATGGAGACATTGAGCGTGGTCAGGCCGGCCTCCAGCAGGCGGCGGATGGTATCCTTGCGGATATAATCGCCGTTGCTGTTGAAGCTGAGCACGGATTCGGGCAGCCGTTTGCGCGCATAGGCGATCTGATCGAAGATATCGGGGTTGGCGAGCGGCTCGTTATAGAGGTGGAACAGCACCGGCCCGGTAAAGCCGATCTCGGCCAGATCGTCGATGATCGCCTCGAAATCCTCGCGCGGCAGCTCGCGCTTGTTGACCAGCCGGTTGCCGTCGGCGTTGGGACAGAAGACGCAGCGGCGGTTGCAATAGGCCGAGGTCTCGATGACCACGCGGCGCACGAAACGCTTGAACAGCGCGCGCTGGATGTCGGGATCATGGACCGGGTGGAACAGCTCGGAGCAGACCTTCATCTGGAAAACGCCGGCAGAGACATCATAAAGGCGCGAGCCATGTTCCGTGAAGTCGTCGGTCGCCGTGATGGCAATGCTGGACATCAGACGAGATCCTCCAAGATGGTCGAGGCGGCGCAGAACCGCCCCCGGTCGTTTCTGTAGGCACATCGCCGTGCCGGGTCCAGACCCGAGCGCACTGCGCTTCGGCAGCCTTGCCCGCCTCTGCGCATTGGTCAACCCTTGTTTGGCGCCGGCATCGGACGCAGAGGTTGATCGGCATGCCGCCCGGCGTCGCTCAGCCGATCTCGGCGCGCAGGCTCGCCATCAATGCGGCGATCGCCTGGTCATAGCGGCCGGCGCCCGCATCCTCCGGGGCGCCGGATTGGGCCGCCATCGCCGTGGCAAGCGCCGCGCCATGGGTGAAATCGACCAGGATATCGAGCCAGAGACCGGCCCTTTGCGGCGCGAGGCCGGCAGCGATCAGCAGCCCGGTGAGGCTGTCGGTGATCCGCCGCGCCTGAGCCGGAAACAGGCCGGGGCTGGTGAGAACAAGCAGCGTCAGGGCCGGATGGCGCAGGATCGTGGCGTGATAGCGGCGCAGCAGCCCCTCGGCGCGCTCCAGCGGCGAGCCGGCGGCCGGGGGTGCGACCCCGGCATGGATGCGGTCCGCCATGGCGGCGATCAGCTGCGCGCGGTCGCCGAAATGGTGATAGAGCGTCATCGGGTTGATCCCAAGCCGCGCCGCCAGCCGCCGCATGGTGAAGCCCTCGGCCCCGGTTTCGCCCAGCAGTGTGATCGCCGTGCTCAGCATGTCGTCGGGCGAAGGCCCGCCCAACTGGCGCGGCGGTCGCCCGCGCGGGCGCGTCACGCCGCCACCCGGTAGCGCGACTGCACCAGCCCCGAAGCGAAGCTTTCGCTCTGTTCGTGGATCAGGGCAATCTCCGGCCCGGAAGCGCCGAACAGGCTGCGGCCCCGACCAAGCAGGATCGGAACATGCGTGATGACCATATCGGCGATCAGCCCGGCCATCAGGAAGGACTGGATCACACGGCCGCCATCGACATAGGCGCGTCGGTATCCCTCGACCGCCAGCATGGCCATGGCGGCTTGCGGCGATTTCGATGAAATGCGCAGCTTGCCCGCATGGTCCGGCGGCAGATCGGCCGGGCCGAGCGTTGCCGACAGCACCAGAACCGGTCTCGAACAGGGCCAGGGGTTCAGATTGCGGATCGCCTCATAGGTGCTGCGCCCCATCACGATGACGTCGATTCCGGCAATGAAACGGTCGTAGCCGTGATCCTCGGCAGGATCATCACGCTCCAGTAGCCAGCCGATATCGCCATCCTCGCGCGCGATGAACCCGTCGAGGCTGGTGGCGATGAAAACATGTCCGGTGATCATTCTGGCATCCATAATTATACTTTGTATATTTATTGCGCCCGAAACTGCGAGCCGTCAAGTTGTCCGTTGTGGTGCCGGGCAGGCCGTGGCTTTGCATCAGCGCAGATGTCGAAAGGAACAGTCCCGAAAGCCAGATGCGCGCCGTATCAGCGCATCAGGACCACCGGCACCTTGCAGGCGCGGATCATGGCGGTGGTGGTGGAGCCGATGATCAGGCTGCGGATGCGCGAATGGCCATAGGCGCCCATCACCAGCATGTCGTAGCCCGCGTCCTCGATCAGCTTCGACAGGGATGTTTCCGGCTGCCCCGGCAGGATGGAGGTTTGGGCGGCGATGCCAGCGGCGTGCAACATGGCCTGCGCGCGCTCCAGCCCCGCTGTCACCTCGGCAGTTGCGTTGCCCACGGTAACGACATGCACCTCCAACCCCTGAAACACCGGGCTGCGCGTGATATGGTCGACGGCTTTCAGCGCCGATGCGCCACCATCGAATGCGACCAGCACCTTGGCAACCGGCCGAAAGGCGCGCGCGGCGACGAAGACCGGCTTGCGGCTGCTGCGCACGATGCGCTCCAGGTTCGAGCCCAGATGCCCGGTGGCGAAATCCGCTGCCTCGCCGCGCTTGCCGATCACGATGACCCGCGCCTGGGCCTCGATCTCGGCCACGGTTTCCACGATGTCGCCATGGCGCAGGCGGGTGGTGACCTCGGCGACGCCCGCGCGCTCAAGAATGGCGCGGGCATCGTCCAGAATGGCGCGGCCGCGCTCCATCATCAGTTTCGCGCGCTGCGCATCCAGCGCCGCAAGCTCGTTCAGCAGTGTCGTGCGCGCACCAAGCGCGATGGCGCCGGAACGGTCCGTTGTCTCGGCTCCTTCGCGGCGGCCCAGCACATGCAACAGTTCAACCGGCGCGCCGGTGCGCGTGGCGATCCATGCAGCGTGTTCGCAGACCGAGGCCGAATAGACCGAACCATCCACCAGCGCGATGATCTTCTCGCTCATGTCGCAGCCTCCCTCAATGTGCGCTCAGCTTGTCCAAGGCCCCGGGCTTGCCCTGCATGCCCAGCCGGTCAACGATGGTTTCCGAGGCCTCATTCATGCCCCTGACCTCGACATCTGCGCCGTCACGGCGGAATTTCAGCACCGCCATGTCCAGCGCCTGCACCGAGGAAATATCCCAGATATGCGCGCGGCTGACGTCGATGATGACGCGTTCGGGCGCTTCCTTGAAGTCAAAGGCCGCCATGAAATCCTCGACCGAGCCATAGAAGAGTTGCCCCTCCACCCGGTAGGTGCGGATGCGCCCGTCCGGGCTGATCTCGCTGGTGACGCGGAACAGTTGCGCAATTTTTCCGGCAAAGAAGATGCCCGACAGCAGCACGCCCACCAGCACCCCGATAGCGAGGTTATGCGTGTAAACGACCGTCGCCACCGTTGCCAGCATCACCACCGAACTGGAGCGCGGATGCGAACGCAGATTGGCGATGGACGACCAGGAGAATGTGCCGACAGAAACCATGATCATGATCGCCACCAGCGCCGGCATGGGAATGATGCTGACCAGATCGCCCA
>ERZ869909.714-NODE-714-length-33922-cov-6.920904_pt1 | contig 33922 bp, 25 predicted proteins | sample MGYA00520892_ERZ869909 | MGnify/ENA primary metagenome ERZ869909 (study PRJEB32215, sample SAMEA104723947) | bioreactor metagenome | biome: bioreactor; feature: anaerobic bioreactor; material: water | place: China | collected 2015-03-12 ...
GAGGTGTTGCGCCTCAAGTACGACGCCGGGCTCAGCCACGAGAAGATTGCGCGGGCCTGTGGCCTCTCCAAGGGCGTGGTCAGCAAGTACGTCAGCCTGGCGCAGGTCGCCGGCATCACTTGGCCGCTGCCGGACGGCACCGACGAGACGGCGCTGGAGGCGCGACTGTTCCCGGCCAAGACGCCGCCGGTGCGCTTCTCGGCGCCGGACTACTTCCAGGTCCACCAGGCGCTCAAGCGCAAGGGCGTGACCTTGCAACTGCTCTGGGCGGAATACGTGGAAGCCCAAGGCGACAAGGCGCACCGCTACAGCCAGTTCTGCCATCACTACCGGGCCTGGCGCGAACGTCAGCGGCGCAGCATGCGTCAGGTCCACCGCGCCGGCGAAAAGCTGTTCATCGACTACTGCGGCCCGACCGTACCCATCATCAACCAGGCCACCGGCGAAGTGCGTAACGCTCAGGTGTTCGTGGCGGTGCTAGGAGCGTCCAGCTACACCTACGCCGAGGCGACCTGGAGCCAGGCGCTGCCCGACTGGATTGCCTCTCACCAGCGCACCTTCCAGTTCCTGGGTGGGGTGCCCGAGCTGCTCGTCCCCGACAATCTGAAGAGCGCGGTGACGCGGGCGTGTCGCTACGAGAGCCAGCTCAACGCGACCTATGCCGAGATGGCCCGGCACTACCAAGTCGCGGTGCTGCCGGCAAGGCCCTACAAGCCCAAGGACAAGGCCAAGGCGGAAGCCGGCGTGCTGTTGGTGGAGCGCTGGATTCTGGCCCGCCTGCGCCATCACACCTTCTTCACGCTGGCGTCGCTGAACCAGGCCATCCGCGAGCTGCTGGAGGACCTTAACCGCCGGCCCTTCCAGGGGCGCGAGGAGAGCCGGCGCGACCTGTTCAAGGCCATCGACCGACCGGTACTGCGCCCGTTGCCGGAAACGCCCTACGAGTTCGCCGAGTGGCGCAAGGCCAGACCCGGCATCGACTACCACCTCGACATCGACAAGCGACTCTACAGCGTCCCCCACAGCCTGGTCGGCCAGGTGCTGGAGGTGCGCCTAACTCATACCGTGGTCGAGGTGTTCCACAAGGGCCACCGCGTGGCAGCACACCCGCGCCACGCGCCGGGACGCTTCTCGACGCTGGCCGAGCACATGCCCAAGCGGCATCGGGCCCATCGCGACTGGTCGCCGGGGCGCTTCCTGGAATGGGCCCAGGACATCGGCGTCGCCACGCTGGAAATGACCCAGCGGCAGCTGCAAGACCGCCCCCATCCCGAGCATGGTTACCGCGCCTGCCTGGGCCTGTTGCAGCTCAGCCGCCGTTACGGCAAGACCCGCCTGGAGCAGGCCTGCGCCCATGCCCTGGCGATCCCCACCACCCGCTACGCCAGCGTGGCCTCGATCCTCAAGCAGGGGCTGGATCGGCAGCCGATACTGGCACTCCCCGAGATCCCTGACGACCTGCCGCCCCACACCAACGTGCGCGGTGCCGAGTACTACCACTGACCCGAGGAGACGTCCGATGATGACCCAGCCCCTGCTCGACACCCTGCGCCACCTCAAGCTGACCGGCATGCATGATGCCCTGGCCCATCAGCTCACCCAGCCGGACACCTACGATCTGCCGTTCGAGGATCGCCTGGGCATGCTGCTCGACCGCGAGGTCCTGCACCGCGACAACCGCCGCCTCGACCGGCTGCTGAAGGCCGCCAAGCTGCGCGTCACGGCCTGCGTCGAGGACATCGACTACCGCCACCCCCGCGGTCTGGAGCGCGGCCGTATGGCCCCGCTGGCGACCGGCGAGTGGATCGGCCAGGCGCTCAACCTGTGTATCACCGGCCCCACCGGGTGCGGCAAGACCTGGCTGGCCTGTGCGCTGGGCAACCAGGCCTGCCGGCAGGGCTACGCGGTGCGCTACCTGCGGGTGCCGCGCCTATTCGAGCAGCTGCGCATCGCCCAGGGCGACGGCTCCTACGCCCGGCTGATGGGGCAGCTACAGAAGACCGACCTGCTGATCCTTGATGACTGGGGGATGCAGAAAATGACCGCGCCGCAGCGGCAGGACCTGATGGAGGTGATCGAGGACCGCCACGGCCGGGGCTCGACACTGATCGCCAGCCAGCTGCCCATCGAGCACTGGCATGACTACATCGGTGCGGCGACGGTGGCCGACGCCATCCTGGACCGGCTGCTGCACAGCGCCCACCGCCTGACACTCAAAGGAGAATCGATGCGCAAGAACACCGCCCCGAAGACGGCAGAAGTTGACCCATCGTGACCGGTCAGTTTACAAAACCAGAGCCAGCGAGAGAGCGGTGAGCAAATCGGTCACGATCGCCGGAATGGCCGGTCACGTTCGCCGGAATACGCACAGGAAGGGATACCTCGCTTTGAGTCAACAATAACAGCGTCTGGTGGCGGTATGTTGCCGGAGCGTGCCGTGGACCGCGGCAGGAGAGCTAGGTATGAATTCCATCACGATGGGTAGTATCCCCGACCGCGCCGGGGCCGGGACCTCGGCAAGTCATTCCTCTGATTCAACTGGGCGGCGCAGGCCACGCCTGGGTTTCAGCAGTCGGCTGACGCTGATGATCGTGTCGCTGGTGCTGGCTTCGGTGGTGCTGGTGGCCGGGCTCATCTATGCCCAGTATCGCCAGTCCTTTACCCAGGCCACGGTCGAGCAGCTGGAGGGCACCGGCGAGATGATGGCGCAGTCCTTCACCCAGTGGCTGAATGCGCGTCAGGACGAGATCCGCTATGTGGCCAGCCTCGAACCGGTGCGCCGTATCGCGGTCGAGCCGATCGAACACCTGCTGTTGCGCGTTGCTGAGCAGAGCGGCTATTACGATACACTGTTCTTCGTCGGCAAGGATGGTATCGGCGTGGCCGGTGTGAGTTATGACGGGGGTGCGACCGTGTTGTCGAGCGATGATGCCCGCGCCTTCGACGTGGCGGATCGTGCCTGGTTCCAGCAGGCGATCCAGGGGCAGCAGGTCTTCTCTCAGCCGCTGGTCTCACGGGCCACGGGCAACCAGGTAAGCAACGTGGTGGCACCGGTCTTCAGCGATGGCGGCGACGTCGTCGGCGTGGTTCGTGCTGCCGTACGGCTCGATGTGCTGTTCGAGCGCATGGCTGACATGTCGCTTGGCGGCAGCTCCGATACCTACCTGCTGGGGGGCGACGGTATGCCTGTCACCCCGGTAGCGGCGCTTGGCGGGGAGAGTCGCGAAGTGGCATCCCAGGCTGCCACCGCATTGGCCGCGGGGGAAAGTGGCGTAGGTCGCTATCTTGATGTGGCCGGCACACCGGTGATCGGTAGCTACACCTATCTGCCAATGCTCGATTGGGGCCTGGTAGTCGAGGTGCCTGAGGCGGAGGCGCTGGCAGGGGTAACGCGCCTGTTCTGGATACTGCTGGGTATCACGGCGGTGATCGTGGTAGTGGCGGTGCTGGTGAGCCTTGGCATGGTGCGCTCGGTGGTGAAGACGCTGGGCGGTGATCCACAGCGTGCTGCCGATGTGGTGAAGCGGGTCGTCGACGGCGACCTGACCATGCGGGTACCGGTCAAGCCGGGCGACACTACCAGCCTGCTGGCGAATATCCATGAGATGCAGCAGAACCTTCAGCAGATGATGGGCGATATCAAGCGGACTGCCGATTCGGTCAGTATTGCCAGCGACGAGATCGCCCAGGGTAACGAGGACCTCTCCAGCCGAACCGAGGAACAGTCCTCCTCACTGGTGGAAACCGCCTCCAGCATCGAACAGATGACCGCAACGGTGAAGCAGACCGCGGAGTCGGCCTCCCATGCCCGCACCCTGACCAACGAACTGGACACTCAGGCCCGGGACGCCAGTGGCGTGGGGCAACAGGCCGCCGAGTCCATGGGGGCCATCAAGCAGGCCAATCATCGTGTGGCCACGATCGTGTCTGCCATCGACAGCATCGCCTTCCAGACCAACCTGCTGGCACTGAACGCCTCGGTAGAAGCGGCGCGGGCCGGCGAGCACGGTCGCGGCTTTGCCGTGGTCGCCTCCGAGGTACGCCAGCTGGCGGGCCGCTGCTCGGAAGAAGCCAACAAGATTCGTACCCTGGTGGCTACCAGCGTAGCCAGTGTGGATGAAGGTGAACGCCTGGTCGGCATAGCCAGCCAGCAGTTGGTGACCATCGCCGAAGGCGTGAAGCAGGTCACGACCTTTGTCAGTGAGATTGCCACGGCGGCCACCGAGCAGTCGTCCGGTATCGAGCAGATCAACATGGCGGTCACACAGCTGGACGAGGTGACGCAGCAGAACGCTGCTCTGGTGGAAGAGGCCTCAGCGGCCAGCCATTCGCTGAGCGATCAGGCTCGCGAGCTGGCGAAGCTGGTTCAGCGCTTCAAGATCGATGAGGACCCGCGGCCTTTGATCACACAGCGCTGACAGGGACGGCAGTGGTGGCAAGGCAGGTGTTTTATGCCTTGCCACTCAGCTTGCCGGTGCTGTTACCGCTGGCAATCGCCGCGCGGGCGATGATGTCGTAGTTGGTGAGGGATCTCTTGCCGGTTTCCAGGGTGGCGCTGCTGTTGGCTGACTTGCTGTCTGAAGCTGCTGCGGTGTGGGGAGCAGCGCGTCCGGCGCTGTGCCGTGCGCTGGCCTGCTGGGCCAATTCCAGATGAGCAGTGAGCAGGTACTGACGCGCCTGAGAGGCAATCTGGCGATCCTTGGGCGAGGGGCTGGCCGAAGCTAGGGCGGCGCTGATCACCTGCTGCATCTTGCCGATGGTGGCGCTGGGGTCGCCGGGTACCGGGCCGTAGTCGATGGTCACTTCCCCGGCCACGGCATAGCGTTGGCCGTCGGGGCCGTGCTCGAATTGGTAGCTGGCAGCGCCCGTGTACTGACCGCCGGCGACCTGGTGAGCCGTTTCGTGCTGGCGGACTTCGCGGTCGGTGGCCTTGAGTTGCTCCAGTTGGCGCAGCTCCTCCTGGCTCAGGATTTCGCTGTTGGGCTGCTGCGCGGTCTCTCCCTCGTTGGCCCTGCCGGGCGTCTCGCCATGGCCGGGGCCTCCAACGCGCCTTGCTGCCTCGGCGTTGCCGATATGACTGCCGCCGGGCTGCCAACTGACCGAAGTGAAGGGGACGGGGCCAATAACAGTGGATGCAGGCATGATGAATGTCCGTAAGGCGAGCCGAATTGGGGTAAAGTATTGGCGACTTTTGCGTTGACGACAAGCTTGCCGCGTCCCGTCGCCAAGCCTTTTGTGACTTATTCTTACCGATTTCTTTTATAGTCATGACGATAAATGACAGCCCATGCCCACCATCGACGTGGTGATCGAACTTTCCCATGATGCCTGTCTGGCCCATTATGAGGGCCGGGTAGGGCAGGTGCACACCTATAGCCTGGATGGAAGGAAGGTGATATTCCCTGCCGAAGCGCTGCGTCGGGTGGTGACCCGGAACGGCGTGCATGGCTACTATCGGCTGACCTTTTCCGATGCGGGACGCTTCCTTGCGATCCAGCGGCTGGCCAGGTAGCGAGTTGCGCCGCTTGCTTTGGATCAAGCACAGCCACATTATCCACTGACTGCGCTGTTACATTATGGTCCACTGGGCGCAGTTCGTGCTGCATGGGCTGCTCGTGGAGAAAAGCCTGCCAACCAGGGAATCCGATGGTGTTCAGCAAACTGAAGGCAAAGCGGGACAGCGAGCGCCGGAGTCGTCGGCTCGAACGGTTGGCCGAGCCGCCCGAGGCTGGCCATGAACTCTTCGTCGGCTTCAGTTCGCTGCGCGATACCTTCAGCAGTCGCCACCACAGCCGTGACTTCGCGTTCGCCCATGCGCGCTATCTTCGCAGTCGCGTGCTGGCTCTGGGTCTCATCTTCGCCGTGCTCTCGCCGCTGTGGATCGTGGTGGATGCTCTGGTGGTACCCGCGGGGTTGCTCAAGTACACCCTGGTTGGTCGCATCGTTCTGATGTTGGGTCTGGTGGCAGTGCTGCTGCTGGCCCTGGTCAGCCAGGAGAGGATTCGCCGCATACGCTTCTGTGCCGGCATGCTGCTGGCGTTGCCTGCGGCGTTCTATACCCTGGTGTTGGTCATGTTGCCCCCGGATGAGCTGCACAACCTGGTGGGTTACGGCTTCATCCCCTTCCTGCTGGTGGCATCGCTCAGCGTCTTCCCGTTTACGATCCTGGAGTCGCTGTTCGCTGGCATCGCCCTGCTGGCACTGCTGGTTTTTTCCCAGATGGTGGACGGTAGCTGGCTCTCCGGGCGCGGTGCGGAGGCGTTCTGGCTGCTGTCGAGTCTGCTGGCGGTCTCCATGGCGGCCAACCATTTCCAGCTCAGCCTGCTGCTGCGGCTCTATCGCCAGGCCACCCATGATCCGCTGACGGGGCTGTTCAACCGCGGTGCCCTGGAAGTGCACCTGGCCAAGATCCAGGCCTGGCAGCGCGATACCGAGGGGTTTGACAGCGCTGGCAGTGTGCCCTGTTCGCTGCTGATGCTTGATATCGACCACTTCAAGCAGATCAACGACACCTTCGGCCACTCAGTGGGCGATGCTGTGCTGTGCCAGTTCGCCGAAGTGCTGATTGGGCAGACGCGCAAGCATGACTGTACGGCACGCTACGGGGGCGAGGAGTTCGTGGTGTTGCTGCTTGGTAGTGGTCGGGCCAGGGCAATGGAAATCGCGGAGCGTATCCGCTCTGCCGTGGAAACCTTCGAATTCTTCGACCGTGAACAGCGGCGTATCCCGTTGACGACCAGCATTGGCGTGGCCCAACTGATGCAGGACGAACCCGCGCAGGATGCGCTCAGGCGGGCCGACGAGGCACTCTATCTCGCCAAGGATGCCGGTCGTAACCGCGTCGTGGCCGCCGATCCGCAACCTGGCGTCTGAACAAAACAACCGCCTTTCCCAGAGGGTGATCAGCCCGCTCGATCGACGCTCAGGCCTCTCCATTTTCGCCAGATCCTCAAGAGTCATGCCGGGCTGCCGATAACCTGGCTATCAGGTCTCATTCACGAGCAGGGGGCGATATGCCCAATAACTCTCAGCAGGTGGCGCTGCACACCTGGCTGATTATGGTACCGCTGCTGCTCATGGTCATGGGAGTGTTCAACGGTCTGGCGACCTGGCAACTGCCGGTCGACTGGCACCCCTCGAAGGCCAGCCTGCCCTTGATGCTGCTGGTGGGGGGGGGCTTGCTCGCGACCATGCTGAATCGCCCCCGCTGGGCCCAGCTCTGCGGGGCGTTGCTGTTGCCGTTCGGTCTTCACGCGCCGCTGCTGGCGCTGCTGCCGGAATCCCTATGGAGCCCGCTGGAACTCTGGCCGGTGCCGGTCACGCTCGCCACCAGTATTGCGGTCCTCTCCGTCGCGGCCTGCCTGCTGGCGGGTAAGGCTACCCAACGGGCGCGGCTGGGCTGGGTATTGGCCGGTTTGGTGACTGTGCTGATGGGCGGAATCTGCCTGGCTGGCGTGATCTGGCCAGGCGTGGCCATGCCCGGCCCCTGGGGCACGGCTTTTGCGACGCCATTCACCGCCTTGCCCGCCTTGCTGAGCGGTACGGCCATGATCCTGATCGGCCGCCGTGCTTCGGCGCCGCCCGTTCTGGGGCAGGTCATGATTCTGGCCATGGCCGCAGGCGTAATGGTGAGCGGCCTGGCCTGGTATGCCCTTACCTGGCAGCAGTACGATGCCAAGCATCGTCATGCGACCGAGTTGCTCACCAACTTCAAGGTGACGGCGCAACGAGCCGTCGATACGCAACAACTGACACTTCAGCGCATGGCTGAGCGCTGGGCCCACTTTGCCGGCCGTCCGCCGCTGCCGGTCCGTGAGACGGAGTTCGATAGCTACTTCCGCGACATTCCGAGCCTGGTCTCGCTCTATTGGCAGGATGAGAGTGAGCGCTTCCGCTGGGGGCGCGATCGCAGCGACAACCTGCTGCTGCCAGGCTGGATTCGGCAGGACGACGCCTGGCTGCTGGATTGGTTGGCGGTAGGTGGCAGCCACCCGCGCTGGGTGCTTCCCGACGCCAGTCATCCGGAACTTGCCCTGGTGTCGCTGCCGCTACCCGGCCCGTCTAATGGCAAGTTGGTGGGTGTGCTCGACCTCGAGCAACTGCTGGGAGAGGAGATGCGCGCCATCGTGACGCCATTGATGCTCTCGCTACACCGCCATGACAGCCTGTTGGCTGCCAATCATGAGGCCCTGCGTGAACGAGGTACGAAGCTGCACCAGAACCTGGTGGTGCTGCCGGGCGGGGTCACCCTGGATGCACGGGTGTACGACGCCGCCGCTGGTCCGCTGGCCATCGGGGGCTTGATGCCGTTGAACGTGGCGATCGGTGGCCTGATTCTCAGTTACCTGCTGGCTTTCAGCCTGGGCATGGCGAGCCTGAGCCGTCGACGCTCTATCACACTGGCCCGAACCCAGCGGCACCTGCGCGCCCAGCAGCGCGTGCAGACTCTGATCGCCCGCGATCAGCCGCTGACCGATACGCTCAAGGCGATCTGCCGGATGGTGGAGGCCCAGGCCCCCGGCTCCTTGTGCTCCATCATGCTCTGTGGTGACGACCGCGAGACGCTGGAGAGCGTCTACTCGGTCAGCTTGCCCCAGCGCTACTGCGAGGCGGTTCGCGGGATCGGCGTGGGTCCCGGGGCGGGCTCCTGTGGCCATGCCGCCCATATTCGCGACTTCGCGGTCAGTGCCGACATCGCCAGCGATGCGCGCTGGGCCGGCTACCATGACCTGGCCGCCGAATATGGGCTGCGGGCCTGCTGGTCCTATCCGGTGATTGCCAGCGATGGACGACTGCTGGGCGCCTTCGGCACTTATTTCCGGGAGCCGGGGGAGCCGACCCGTGCGGACCGTCGTCGCATTACCGAGGCGGCTGAGCTGGTGTCGCTGGCGGTGGAGCGGGAGCAGAACCGCCGTGCCCTGCGTGAGAGTGAGCAGCGCTACCGCTCACTGTTTACCTACCACCCCGATGCCGTCTTCTCGCTCGACCTGCAGGGCTATTTTCTTACCGCCAATACCGCTTGCTGCGAGATAACCGGCTACTCGCCGGAGAGGCTGATCGGACTGCATTTCGCCGAGCTGATCGAGCCGAGCGACCAGGTTCGCATCGCACAGCTCTATCAGGACGCCGGGAAAGGCGAAGCCTTCCGCTATTCATTGACCCTCAAGCGACAGGATGAGTCGGTGGTCTATCTCGACCTGACCAATCTTCCCATTGTCGTCAACGAGCGGGTCATCGGCTTCTACGGTATTGCCAAGGACATGACGGAGCGCCAGCGGCACGAGACCGAGCTGCGAATTCTTCAGCGAAGCGTGGAAGCGAGCATCAACGGGGTGGTCATCGCCGACGCTCAGGTAGCGGGCATGCCGATCATCTACGTCAACGATGCCTTCGAGCGCATTACCGGCTATACCCGCGAGGAGGTGCTGGGGCACAGTTGCCGCATCCTGCAGGGGCGCGAGACCGACTCCGATTCAGTGGAGCAGATTCGTCGTGCCATGGCGGGATGCGAGGAGTTGAACGTCACGCTGTGCAACTATCGCAAGGATGGCTCTCCCTTCTGGAACAACCTCTACCTGGCGCCGGTGCGCGATACGGCAGGCGTGGTGACGCACTTCGTCGGTGTGCAGCACGACATATCCGAGCGTAAGGCCTACGAAGCAAAGCTTTCCTTTCATGCCAGCCATGATGCCCTGACAGGCCTTGCCAATCGATCGCTGTTCGAGGACCACCTTTTGCATGACGTGCAGCTGGCGCAGCGACACGGTAGGCATCTGGCGGTGCTGTTCGTCGACCTGGATGACTTCAAGCCGATCAACGACAGCCTGGGCCATGAGGTGGGGGATCAAGTGTTGATCCAGGTCGCTCAGCGCCTGGCCGATGAGCTGGATCCCGGCGATACCCTGGCACGCTTCGGCAGTGATGAATTCGTGATCCTGCTGCCGGAGCTGAGCCGGGAAGAGGCCGCGCTGAGGCTCACCGAGCGGCTGCTGGCCTGCGTCGGTCGGCCGTTTCGTATCGCCGACCAGGAGCTCTATATCGGTGCCAGCGTGGGGATCGCCTTCCTGTACGAGGGGCTGGAGAACCCGGTGGAGCTGATCCAGCAGGCAGACATGGCGATGTATCGCGCGAAGCAGAAAGGGCGCAATGCCTGGGAGTGTTTTACCAGCGAGCTCAACGATGAGGTCAGCTCCCGCATGGCGTTGCGCAACGACCTGCAGGAAGCCATCGAGGCGGAAAACTTCGAGCTGCACTACCAGCCGCTGCTGAGTGCCACCGATGGTAGTGTGACCGGCTTCGAGGCACTGGTACGTTGGAAGCACCCGGTCAGGGGATACCTCTCGCCGGGGCTGTTCATCCCGCTGGCCGAGGATACCGGACAGATCGGCCCGATCAGTGAGTGGGTGCTGAGGCGAGCCTGCCGCGACATGTGCCTGCTGGCAGCTCAGGGCTTCGGACACCACCGGGTCTCGGTCAACCTCTCGCCGCTGCAGTTCCACCGCCCCAATTTCATGACCAACCTGCAGCAGGCGCTGCTGGAGACCGGTCTGGCCCCTGACTGCCTCGAGCTTGAGTTGACAGAAGGCATCTTGATGAATGACACGGCCGCCGCCATTGCCACGCTGCACAAGCTGCGCGATATGGGGGTCGAGGTTTCCATCGACGACTTCGGTACCGGTTACTCCAGCCTGAGTTACCTAAAGCAGCTGCCGATCGGCAAGATCAAGATCGATCGCAGCTTTATCCGCGATGTCACCAGCAATCCCCATGACAGCGCCATCGTCCAGGGGATCATCTCAATGGCTCACCACCTGGGCCTTGAGGTGGTGGCGGAAGGCATCGAGGATCGTGGCCAGCGCGACTTCCTGGCCGAGCACGGGTGCGACGTCTTCCAGGGGTTCTACTTTGCCCGGCCCATGCCGCTGGAAGAGCTCAAGTGCTACCTGATCGAGCAGCATCAGGCAACGCCCGATGTCCCGAGCCCGATAGCCGCGCCCAATAGGTAGTGGGATGGCACTAACAGCAAGGCGTAAGAAGTAACCATCAGGACCAAGACATTGTCAGCAAGGCGCAAATGACAAGAGCTGCACGGACATCGTGAACCAAGCGCTGACCCATATGGCTTCAGCTTGCCATCGGTCAGGTCGAACGATTGATACAGTCTCGGGTTAGCCGGATAGAAGGGATAGCCTGGATAGAACAAGAGGCAAGGATGGTTAAGGCGCAAGATGACTTTGTTCGGGTCGGCAGACCGGCCGACATCGAATTGCTGCTGGACTCGTTGATTCAGCCGGGCGGTGCATCGTTGCTGCTCGACAAACCCGAAAGCACACCGCTACCGGTGGTTCTCATGGAGCAGATTCCGGCGGAGTCACTGATCATGGATATCACCGCGGTGCGTGAGATCGGCGGTGAGCTCAAGCGGGGACTGGGATTTCGTCTGCTGGGCCAGGTTCAGGGCAAGATAGTACGCACGCCATTGCTCAAGATGGTGGAGAGCGAAGCCGTTGATGGCAGGGTGATCTGCCACTGCGAATACCCTCTCTACCTGGAAGAGATGCAGCGGCGCGAAGCCTATCGGGCCCGGCTGCGGCTGGGCATGGAGGTAGGCGCAATCCTGCGCGGTGAAGGCGAGGCGACCGTTCAGGGTGACCTCAAGGATCTATCGCAGCAGGGCTGTCAGCTAGAGCTGCCAGCCTCTGCCGTGTCGCTGCTGTCCACGGGGGCAGCGATCGAGATCGAACTCTGCTTTCCCAATGGCACGCGCTTTGTGGTCAAGGCGGCCGTCTGTCATACCGTGGCCGATACCGACCGTCAGACGATACGCGTCGGTTTCCGGTTCGAGGGCTGCAATGCCGAGCAGGAGCGCAAACTGTGGTTCTTCGTGCGCGAGATAGAGCGGGAGTCGTCTCGGTATGGGGAAGAGGCCGATGGCGGGCGCCTGCCCTCCACGATGTTCCAGAACCAGGCGGTGGCATCGGCACCGGTGGGTCGGCGTAACCTGTTGACTTATCCCACTCCCATGTCGCGTCGTCTGGCGCGTGTGGCCGGCTATCTGGACGCCCAACTGTTGGAATTGCAGCAGGGGGATGGCGTCGACTCGATTCAGCTCTCCCGGCATGCCGATATGTTGCTGATGCTGGCCGACGAGGACATGGAAGCGTTGCAGTTTGCCACACGCTGTCTGAGTCGTGAGCCCTGGCTGGTTCGCCATGGGCTCGCCGTGGCCGTTCATATCCTGGCCCTGGCGGATGGCAGTACGGTACCGCGAGACGTTCGCAAGGCCCTGGCAGCCAGTGCCATGGTGCACGATCTGGGCAAGGGGCTGGTACCCGGCAGTCTGCTCTCGACCACCTCGCTTGATGCGGGTGGCTACCATCAACTCAAGACCCATGTTCCGCTATTGATGCAGGCTCTGGTCAGGTGTCAATGGCTCTCTGCCGGCGTCGTCAAGGCGGTGGTGGAGGGGATCAACGAGCGCCTCGATGGCAGTGGATACCCGGCCGGGATTGACGGAGACAAGCTGCAGGAGCTCTCCCGCATGAGCGCGGTCGTGGACGTGGTCGATGCGATGCGCCGCGAGCGTCCCGATCGACCGGCCTGGCGTATCGATGCGGTTTATCGACACCTGCTCACCCACCCCGGTCAGTTCGATCCCCGCTGGGTGAAGCGCTATATCCAGCGCTTCGGCTTGCGCCCGATCGGTTCGCTGGTGCGCTTTGCCAGTGGTGACATGGCGTGGATCCAACGTCTCGACCAGCAGGGCAAGCCGTTTCAGGTGCAGCTGACCCACTCCGTGGAACCCCCGGGGGAGGCGCTGGGCGAGATATTGCGCGGCGACGTTATCGCTCGGCTGGGCGAGCCCGTCGAGGAAATTCCCGTCTCGACCTGAGAATGACATGACCGTTAGTGGCAGTGCCGGACGACAGCTGCAGCATGCCAATACCGCTGTAGTATGCGATTAAAGTTGTTGTCCGTTTTGCCGATACAAGGAAATAACCCCAAGGTCATGGGCTTTTCGCCAAAAGCCCTGGCGCAGGGCCTGTCAGAATAGTCAGTATGAAACCAGTGTGGCCAGCTCGCCGGGATGATCGCCACGATGAACAAGACCGGTGACTACTTTGCCAGTAGTTCGACAGAATGAATGCCCCGCTGGGCGCAGGAAATAATCAGTTGATGGAGCAAGGGCATTTTTGCCCGACCGGGCCGGCCTCGTGATACGACAGTCGACCACGACAGGAGAATGACTGCCATGAGAACAATGCGAGGAGCCGCCTATAGCCGCGGGGCTGGAGCCTATGCCCGAGTCGGCGTGGAAAGCGGCGTGATGTCCGCAAGCCCGCACCAGCTGATCGTGATGCTGTTCGACGGTGCCCAGGGTGCCGTGCGTGCTGCCCGCATCCATATGCAGGCTGGCAATATCGCGGAGAAAGGCAAGTCCATCTCCAAGGCACTCGATATCGTCAACAACGGTCTCCTGGCGGCTCTGGACATAGAGAAGGGCGGCGAGATCGCCGAGCGCCTCGGGTCACTGTATGACTACATCGCTCGCCTGCTGCTGGCTGCGAACCTGCATAATGATCAGGAGAGCCTCGACCAGGCCGAGAAGCTGCTGGAGGATATCGCCTCGGCGTGGCGGGAAATCGGCACCGCTGGGGCTCAGAGCTGACATGGCAACGACCAATGCCGGTGGACCAGAAGCGGTGATTTCTGGTTATGTTCAGCTGCATGAGCAAGTAAAGACAATGCTCGAACTGGCGCGCAGCGGCGAGTGGGATGCGCTGATCGAGCAACAGGCCGACTATCTGCAGCTGGCAGAACGGCTGAGAGGGCTCGATACGGAAGTGACGCTGAGCGCAAGCGATTCGGCACGCAAGGCCGAGCTGCTGGAGTCGATCCTGACCGATGACCTGGCTATCCGTGAGCAGTTGGTTGCGCGTCGTGACGAGCTGGGCCAGCTGATGGACAGCTCGCGTCGTCAGCGCGATCTGCACCGCAGCTACGGCAAGCAGGCCTCATCTGTGGTGAGCGCCTCGGATGACTCCGGCCAGGGAACCCCGTGAGTGGCATCACGCCACTGCTGGACACGCTGCTCCATCAAGTGCTGGGCAAGCGTGTCGATACGGCACCGCCTCGTGACCTGAATGAACCGGTTCGTGCCGTCGACCCCGGCGAGGGGCCCAGAGCGCTGCATAGCGACTCACGGCTGGATGGGCGCCGCCCCGCTGCGGCCCCATTGCCCGTTACCGGCTCCCCGCACCAGCGTGGTGACTCGTCTGCCGGCCAGTTGGACACATCTCGTCCACCTGCTTCCATCCAGACCCACTTCAGTCCTTCAGCACGAACCATTGCGGATTTATTGATGCGCTTTCCGGCGCCACCGTCAGTGATCAGCGCCACATCGCCGTTGATGGCACTCGACGAAGCGCCGAGTGCGTCGACTCTGGCGAGCCGTCTCCAGGCTGGCGTTCGCGACAGTGGCCTGTTTTACGAATCCCATCTTTCACGCTGGTATCGCGGCGAAGTCAGTCGCCAGCAGTTGGAACGCGAGCCGCAGATGTGGCGTACTCTGCGATTTTCGCCGGTGGCCACCCCGCCCAGTGCGACTGCCACGGATATGCGAGGAGCCCCCGGGCCGATGGCGTCGGGGACACTGACTCCGGCTGCCGTTCCTGGTCCGCTGTCGCCACCGGTGGCTGCCGGTGGCGGAGCGGCTCAGAGCCAGGCAGCTCAGGCTGGCACGTACGCCGCCACCGGTGCGCTGCTGCCGGGTGGGGCGGGGGTCGGCCAAGGAATCGGCGGCGTCCAACAGGCAGGCTCGCCGACAAGTGCCATGGAAAGCTCGGCCTCGCTTTTGCGCGATTCGGCAACCCTCGGCCGTGGTTCTGCTAGCCAAGGGCCGCCCGCCGGCGCGGAGGCTATCGCCGGACGAGAGCTGGGTGAAACCCTGGCTCGTGCTCGGCCTGCGGGCGGCGAGGCGGTCCACGAGAGCCTTCAGGGGCTGGTTCGACACCAGCTGGAAATGCTGGTAACGCCCATTTTACGCTGGGAAGGCGATGTCTGGTCGGGCATCTTCATGGCGTTGATGGTACAGCTTCCGGCCGGCGGTAGACGAGACGGCGAGGGTGAGCAGGGCGATGATGGCAACGAGGCCCAGCAGGAAACCTGGCACTCCGAGCTTCAGCTCAGAGTGCCCAGCCTGGGCGAGATCCGTGTGGCGATGTGGTTGCGCGATACCGATGTCAGGCTTGAGTTGAAGGCACACGATGATGACACCCTGGCGGTTCTGCGGCGGGGAGTCGTCAGGCTTGAGGAGCGCTTGAGGGCGGCGGGCATGACGACGGTATTGATCGATGCGCGGCTTGTGCGCGAGGAGGGAGCCGATGGTGGAGCAGGGGCCTGAAAAGCGTCGACAGGCTATTGCCCTGGCTTACCGCGATGGCGATGACGCGCCACGGGTGCTGGCGAAGGGCTATGGCGACATGGCCGATCGTATCCTGGCCGAGGCGAATCGACAGGGGATCTACGTGCACGATGCCCCGGAGCTCGTGGCGCTGCTCATGGGCCTGGACCTTGATGATCGGATCCCGCCGATGCTCTACCAGACCATCGCCGAGCTTCTGGTGTGGGTCTACGAACTATCCGACACGGAGCAGCAGCGCGAAAGCACGTAAAGAAATGTTTTTTTATGTTACGTAAACTTTTGTTTTGTCGTTTGTCAAGATGGGTACATGCCTTTTTTTACTTTGTGGACCAAGGCGTTAACAAAATAATTTTAAAAGATGGCTTTTATCATTCTTCATGCTGGTCTTCTAATGCTTTTTTATGGTTGGCAGCTCTGTTTCAAAACCTCACAATAGGTGCCGTAGGAAGAACGTCCTTTTTCGGGTGCTGTTCCGGCTTTTGCTGATGCACTTTCATCGGCAGCCCTGGCCCCCTCTTTGAACGTAATAAAAATATAAGGACACGCGCTATCGCGTGCAGGGAACCAACCATGAAGACAACGAATCACCTGGATGAAATCCAGGAGCTCAATCTGGCCTATCTGCTGCTGGCCCAGCGCCTGCTCGGCGATGATCGACCCGCCGCGAAGTTTCGCCTGAAACTCGATGATGAGACCGCAGACCTTTTGCTGTCTCTGGGCGCTGCTCAACTGACGCGCCTGGCCCGCACGAATCAGCTGTTGTGCCATTTTGGCTTTGAGGGCGCCGAACAGCTTCGCCAGGTCGTCAACAACCCCCGTGACAATGGATTGTCCCAGTTCCACGCCTCTCTGCTGATGGCAGGGCGTGGTGCGACATCCGTTGCACGGGGGGGAGAGGCATGACACAACAAAAGAGCCTTGTAACGGAAATGCAGCAGGTGCAGTTGGCCATCGAACTGATTGAGCTGGGTGCGCGCCTGCAGGTCCTTGAGACCGAGACCGACCTGAGCCGGTCGCGCCTGATTCGGCTGTTCAAGGAAGTCCGTGGCATGTCGCCCCCCAAGGGGATGCTACCCTTCTCCACCGACTGGTTCATCACCTGGTTGCCGAATGTGCATGCTTCGCTGTTCTACAATATCTTCCGCAGTTTGCGGAAAGAGCAGCAGTGTGAGCGGATGCAAGCCTTCGTTACCGCCTATCGGCTTTACAGCGAACAGGTGAGCATCGATCAGGTCGAGCCGGTACTGGGTCTGACCCGTGCCTGGACACTGGTACGCTTCTTCGAGAGCGACCTGTTGCAACTGTCGGCCTGCACCCAGTGCAGCGGTCATTTTGTAGCCCATGCCCATACGCCCGACCATGATTACCTCTGCGGCCTATGTATGCCTCCTTCCCGCGCGGGGAAGACCCGCAAGCGTCGGGAAAGGGAGGCGGCGCAGCTGGCGCCAGTCGCTATCGACCTGCCCGCGGCGCGCTGTGCCAGCTGACCGCGCCCTGGTACCAGATAGCTAACTGAACTGGCTTCGGCCGGGCACCCTTCGCCGCTCCGGCCCTGCGCCGGAGCGGCGTTGTTTTTGCTGACTCACTTGCGCTTTTTTACACGTCGGGCTCAAGTCCGACCGGACCTGGCCGATAACTGAAATATCGACAAGTCGCGTCCCTATTAAGGATATCGGTTGTGCTGATTCTGCTTGGTTATCTCGTTGTTATGCTTTGCGTCTTTGGCGGCTTCGTGCTCGCTGGAGGGTTTCTCGGTCCACTCTACCAGCCGACCGAACTGCTGATGATCGGCGGGGCGGGTGTGGGTGCCTTTATCGCGGCTAACAACGGCAAGGCGATCAAGGCTACCTTCAAGATCATCCCCAAGCTCAAGCGTACGCGGAAATACAATAAAGAGATGTACATGGAGCTGCTTGCGGTCCAGTTCAAGCTGCTGAGCAAGATCCGCCGCGAGGGCATGCTCGGCATCGAGCGGGATATCGATACTCCCCAGGAGAGCGCCCTGTTTCAGGAGCATCCCAGGGTGCTGGCCGACCCGATGATCATGGATTTTCTTACCGACTACCTGCGCCTGATGGTCAGCGGCGGCATGGATCCCATGGAGATCGATGAACTGATGCTTCACGAGATCGAAACCTTCGAGCAGGAGGCGCATATACCCGCGGATGCCATCGCCAAGGTGGGTGATGCCATGCCGGCATTCGGCATCGTTGCGGCGGTCATGGGTGTGGTCAAGGCACTGACCTATGCCGATGCGGGGCCGGAGCAGATGGGTGAAATGATCGCTCATGCCCTGGTCGGCACTTTCCTCGGGATCCTGATGGGTTACGGGTTCATCAATCCGGTGGCCAGCAGTATCGAACGTCAGATCAAGGAAGCCGAGAAGATGCTTCAGTGCATTCGCATCACCCTGCTGGCCAGCCTGCATGGCTATGCGCCGCAGCTGGCCGTGGAGTTTGGCCGCAAGGCGCTGCACACCGCCGAGCGCCCGGGCTTCACCGAGCTCGAGGAGTATGTTCGTAACGCCAAGGCGGGTGCGGTAGGCGAATGAGTGCCGCCGGAGACAAGCGTCCGATCATCATTCGGCGCAAGAAAGTGGTCCATGGCCATCATGGCGGCAGCTGGAAGATTGCGCTGGCCGACTTCATGACGGCCCTGATGGCGCTCTTCCTGGTGATGTGGATTCTCTCGGCGGCCAGTGATGAGCAGCGTCAGGGGGTGGCAGAGTACTTCAGTACGCCGCTGACCACTGCCATCGGTGGCGGCGATCGCTCGGGCAGCACCAGTGTCATTCCGGGGGGCGGCCCCGATCCGGTACACAGCGATGGCGAGCGCGCGCGGATCGACACCCTCAGTCAGACCCGGCCCAGCGATCAGCAGCGCCGCTTCTTCATGGATCTGCAGCGTCGCATCGAAGCGGTGATCGAAGCGGATCCCGAACTGCGCGAGCTGCGCCAGCAGATGCGGTTCGATCTCACCCCCGAGGGGCTGCGCATCCAGCTGCTGGATACCGATCACCGGCCGATGTTCGATATCGGCAGCGACCGGGTAGCCCCCTACATGCGTAACCTGCTGCGCACCATTGCGCCGCTGCTCAATGAGTTGCCCAACTATCTGAGCATCAGCGGGCATACCGACAGCCTGCCTTATGCCGGCGGCTATCGTGGCTACAGCAACTGGGAGCTGTCCAGTGATCGGGCCAATGCCTCACGGCGTGAGCTGGTGGTCGGGGGCCTGGATTCAGGCAAGCTGCTGCGGGTGTCCGGTTTTGCCGATCGCGTCGAGCTGCCGGATACAGATCCGCGCGATGCGGACAATCGCCGGATCGAGCTGCTGATCCTGCTGCCTGAAGTGGCGGACTACATTCGCCGGCCCAGTATTCTCAACGGCCCTGGCGTGCCCAGCCCCATGAGCTCGCGGTTGGAAGGCGAGGTGGAGCTGGCGCCAGTGGAGCAATTTACGGAAAGCCTGCGCCGTTCGCTCAATCCAGAGTGAGCGGGGCTTGGAACACATTCTGACACCAGGTGGTGATGCGCATGGATATCACGGATTTCTATGACACTTTCTTCGAAGAAGCCGAAGAGCTTTTGGCCGACATGGAACGCTACCTCCTGGAGCTTGACGTGGACGAGCCCGACACCGAAGAGCTCAACGCCATCTTCCGTGCCGCTCATTCGATCAAGGGTGGGGCAGGGACCTTCGGCTTCGAGGCGTTGCAGAAGACGACCCACTTGTTCGAGAACCTGCTCGACCATACCCGCAAAGGAGAGCTCGCTCTGCGCCGGGATATCGTCGATACCTTTCTGGAAACCAAGGACATGCTCAGCGATCAGCTAGACGCCTACCGCAATGGCGGCGAGCCCGATGAGGAGGCCGTCGAACGCATTTGCCAGACCTTGCAGCAGCTGGCGCTGGAAGAGATCGGACAGGACCTGGACGGTGGCACGGCTTCGGTACCGAATGCCGAGTCTCCGCCACAAGCCGCGGCTCCCAGTGCGCCGAAAGCGGCCGGCTCCGCCGGTGACGGCCAGCGTATCGTGACGCTGCTTAATGTGGCGGAGAAAGACCGTCAGCTGCTCGTCGAGGAACTGGGGCAGCTGGGCGAAGTGATCTCCCATCAGGGTGATGAGCAGCGCTACGAAGTGGTGCTCGACTCCAGCGACAGCGACGACGATATCGAAGCCGTGATGTGCTTCATCATCGATGCCGATCAATTCCAGATCAGGCCCGCCGTCTCAGGCGGCTCGGAACCGGGCGAGGCTGCCTCCGTGCCCGGAGAGGGGCAGCGTATCGTCACATTGTTGAATGTGAGTGAAAAGGACCGCCAGCTGCTCGTCGAGGAGCTGGGGCAACTGGGCGAGGTCGTGTCACAGCAAGGCGATGAAGCCCGGTATGACGTCATGCTGGCCTCCTCTGTGAGCAATGACGATATCGAGGCGGTCATGTGCTTCATTGTCGATGCTGAGCAGTTGCAGATCAGTGCAATCGGTGGTGAGACGGCAGCAAGCAATGACGCCGCTGAACAAACGGCGCCGGGCGCGACGCAAGCGTCAACGGCCCCGGTTGATGCCAAGGCGACTGCGCCCCCCAATCCGGCCGTGAAGCCGGCGGCGAAAGCAACTGCTGATGACGGCGCCAAGGCGGCCCGCGGCAAGGCCAAGGCAAAGGGTCCCGAGACATCTTCCATTCGTGTATCCGTCGACAAGGTCGACCAGATCATCAACCTGGTGGGTGAGCTGATCATCACCCAGTCGATGCTCGATCAGACGGTCAGCGACATGGATGCCGTTGCCGACAGCGCCCTGCTAAACGGAATGAGCCTGCTGCAGCGCAATGCGCGAGATCTGCAGGAGTCGGTCATGTCGATCCGAATGATTCCCATGGATTTCGTTTTCAGCCGCTTCCCGCGCGTCGTGCGAGAAACGGCTGGGAAGCTGGGCAAGGAGATCGAGCTGGTCACCGAGGGGGAGTCCACCGAGCTGGACAAGAGCCTGACCGAGCGAATCATCGACCCCTTGACCCACCTGGTACGTAACAGCCTGGACCATGGTATCGAGATGCCGGAGGATCGTATTGCTGCCGGCAAGCCCCGTACCGGGCGCCTTACCCTTTCGGCTCAGCATCAGGGCGGGAACATTCTCATCGAAGTGGTTGATGACGGGGCGGGTCTGAACCGCGACCGACTGCTGGCCAAGGCGCGTGAGAACGGCTTGCCCGTCTCGGACACCATGAGCGATGACGATGTCTGGCAGCTGATCTTCGCGCCGGGTTTCTCCACCGCCAAGGCGGTCACCGACGTCTCCGGACGCGGTGTGGGCATGGATGTGGTCAAGCGCAATATCCAGGGCATGGGCGGTCATGTCGAGATCATGTCGAAGTCCGGCGAGGGGACGCGGATTCGTATCGTACTGCCGCTGACGCTGGCAATCCTTGACGGCATGTCCATCAAGGTGGGCAAGGAGATGTTCATCCTCCCGCTGTCTGCGGTGCTCGAATCGCTGCAGCCGGCCAAGGAGGATCTTTATGCCATGGCTGGCGACGACGTCGTGCTCAAGGTGCGCGACGAGTACCTGCCGGTGGTGGCGGTGCATGAAGCCCTCGACGTGCCCAAGGCCAAGACCGAACTGACCGAGACCATCGCCGTGATCGTGCAGGGAGAAGGGCGCCGCTATGCCCTGCTGGTCGATGACCTGGTCGGCCAGCAGCAAGTGGTGGTCAAGAACCTGGAAACCAACTATCGCAAGGTGCCGGGGGTATCGGCGGCGACCATTCTGGGTGATGGCAGTGTTGCATTGATCCTGGATATTACCGGCCTGCACCGCCTTAGCCGTGCCAAGAAGGAGGTGCGGCGTCCTGAGCGTACCTACCAATCTCTCGAAGCCTTAACCGACAAAGAGCTGGAGACTTCCTCATGAACCAGACAACCGAAGCGGCCATGACTGCGGCCGAAGCCCACAACCGTGAATTCCTGGTGTTTTCACTGGGTGAGGAGGAGTACGCGGTCGATATCCTCAAGGTGCAGGAGATTCGTGGCTACGAGAACGTTACGCGAATCGCCAATGCACCCGACTTCATCAAGGGCGTGACCAATTTGCGTGGCGTGATCGTGCCCATCGTCGATCTGCGCATCAAGTTCCATCTCGACAAGGTGGAGTATGGCGGCCAGACCGTAGTGATCGTGGTCAACGTCGAGGACCGGGTCGTGGGCATCGTGGTGGATGGCGTATCCGATGTGATGACGCTCTCCCCCGACCAGATCAAGCCAGCACCGGAATTCGGCGTGACGTTGTCGTCCGACTTCCTCAGCGGGCTCGGTAGCCTCGAGGATCGCATGCTGGTGCTTGTGGATATCGACAAGCTGCTTACCAGTGACGAGATGGAACTGGTCGAACGTGTTGCCGAATAGTCCTGTTTCGACTCCAGTTTTTGCTGTGTTGGCCGATAGCCAACTAAAGAGAGTGGTCTGCGGCGGCCATGCTCTAGCGTGGCGACAACGATAACTGGGCCCTGGCCCTGCCGATCATGAGGGAATGATGTGAAGCTTCTCGACAACCTGACTGTTCGAGCCAGCTGGCTTCTGGTGCTGCTGTTCTTCGGTGGCATGATCGTCGCACTCAGTGTGCTGGGGCTGTATGCCTTGCATCAGGGTCACGCCACGGTCGCCGAGATGGCTGCCCATGCCGGTGAAGCGGGTGCCCAGCAGTTGCAGAGCTACGACGTTGTGGCCGGCTGGATGCGGTTGGCGATCATTGCAGTGCTGGTCGGTTCGGCGCTGGTGATGGCAGTTGTCATGTGGGGCATCACGGTCAATGTGCTTCAGCCGCTGGCCAGGCTGGTCGGTTATTTCGAAGGGCTGGCACGGGGTGACCTTTCCCAGCCGGTGGAGAACCGCGGAAACAATGAGATAGGTCGGCTGTTCACCTCGCTCCAGCACATGCAGGAAGGACTTTCCTCGACAGTAGGCACCGTGCGCAGCAGCAGCGAAGGCATCTACCAGGGTGCTCAGGAGATCGCCCAGGGCAACGTGGAGCTCTCCTCACGTACCGAACAGCAGGCGGCATCGCTGGCCGAGACGGCCTCGAGCATGGAGCAGTTGGCCTCCACCGTGGAGCAGAATGCCGACAATGCACGCCAGGCCAGCCAGCTGGCGGCTGAGGCATCGCGTACCGCCGCCCAGGGCGGGGGTGTTGTCAGCGACGTGGTATCGACCATGCACGATATCAGCGATAGCTCGCACAAGATGTCGGACATTATTGGCGTCATCGACACCATCGCCTTCCAGACCAACATCCTTGCGTTGAATGCCTCGGTGGAGGCAGCCAGGGCCGGAGAGCATGGTCGTGGTTTCGCCGTGGTGGCCCAGGAGGTGCGCAGCCTTGCCGGTCGCAGCGCCTCTGCCGCTGGCGAGATCCGTACCTTGATCCACGCATCACGCGAGAAGGTGGACGTGGGTACCTCTCGCGTCGACCAGGCCGGTCAGACCATGACCGAAATCGTGGCCGCCGTTCAGCGTGTCAGTGACATCATGGATGAAATTGCCTCGGCGTCGCTGGAGCAGAGCAACGGCATTAGTCAGGTCAACCAGGCCGTTACCCAGATGGATCAGGTGACCCAGCAGAATGCGACGCTGGTTCAGAAGGCCGCGTCCGAGGCCACGCAGTTGGAGGCGGAGGCCGGTCGTCTGCGAGAGGCGGTGCTGCGCTTCCGGCTGGCGGGAGAGGCGGCAGCTGTAGGTTTCTCTGCGTCGCAGAGTACCGGTAGTGTGCTTCAGGCCACACCGGTCCGCGACCCCTCGCCAGCAGATCGGCGCAGCGCTACTGAGCTGTCGCCTGGGGCTTCCCGAAAGGGAACGCCTCGAAACAGCACGTCTGGAAATAGCACGTCTCAAAAAGAGGAAGAGGAGTGGGCCTCGTTCTGAGGCCGAAAACTCCCAATCGGTGGAGGCACGTCTTTGCGCCCCGCTCCTGATGAAGCCAAGCGGTCAAGGGAATAAGAACATGCGTGACAACCAGCCCGTAACCCAGCGCGAATACACACTGGACGAACAACACCTGCTGATCACCCGCACCGATCTCGAAGGGCGTATCACCTATGCCAACGAGGCCTTTGTGGAAGCCAGTGGCTACAGTCACGAGGAATTGATCGGGGTGAATCACAATTTGATTCGCCATCCCGACATGCCGCCAGAGGCGTTTGCTGACCTGTGGAAGGCGCTCAAGCTCGGTGTGACCTGGCAGGGCGTGGTCAAGAACCGGCGCAAGAATGGTGACCACTATTGGGTCAGGGCCACGGTCACACCCATCATCGAAGATGGCCAATGCCAGGGTTACACCTCGGTTCGCACTGCGGTAGAGCCGGACGTTGCCGCTGCCACCGGTCGTGCCTATGAGCGGCTGCGGTCAGGCCGCACCGGCCTTGCCATGCGTGACGGTCAGGTGGTACGTCGCGGTCCCCTGGGCTGGTTTGCGCATATCAACTTGCACAGCATCCGTGCACGGTTGTCCATGCTCACCATTTCGGCACTGCTGCTGCTGGCCATCAGTGGTGGCGTCGGGCTCTTCGGTCTTCAGGCATCGGGTGAGCGTCTGGCGGAGCTGAACCGAGACGGTTTGCAGGATGTAATACGGCTGCAGCAGCTCGACCAGTTGATCAGTGATGGGCCGCAGCGGCTTTCCGGAGAAGAGCGTATGGCGCTTCTCAATGAGCGGCATGCCATTGCCGAAGCGCTGGAGGACGGCGGCGCTCGCCTAGCGGCGCTATGGCAGGAGTATCTCGCCCGCGAAGTCAACCACACATCGGTTGCGATGGCGTTCGATGCGTCGCTCTCGGCTTATCTGGAAGAGGGATTGGGTCCCATGGCGGTGGCGCTGGGTGGACCCGAAGCCTTCGATGCCATGATGGCGCTGAACAACCATACGGCGGAGCTGCGTGAGGGTGCGGAAGGATTGTCGGAGCTTGTCAATCAACTGGTGGATCAGCAGCGACTCGCGGCGTTGAGCATGGCGGAAGAGGCCGAGCGCGGCCAGCAGCAGATGTTGGTCGGCCAATTGAGCTTCATGGCGCTTGGTTTCGTACTGTTGCTGGTCATCAGCGTATGGATCATGCGAGCCATTACCCGGCCGGTGCGCCGCGCTGCGGATTTCACCCTTCAGATCGCCTCGGGCAACCTGGCGGTTGCAACGCCAAAGCAGAGCCATGATGAGATCGGTGCGCTGCTCAGCTCACTGGATATTATGCGCAAGAGCCTCTATAGCACCACTCACGGCGTGAAGCAGGGCATCGACGTGTTGACGCCGGCATCGCGCTCGATCGCTCGTGGCAACGAGGATCTTTCGGCCCGTACCGAACAGCAGGCTGCCTCGCTGCAGGAAACCGCCTCCAGCATGGAGGAAATGACCACCACGGTGCAGCAGAACACCGACAATGCGCGCCAGGCCAGCGGGCTGGCCCTGGACAATGCCGGCCGTGTACGAGACACCGGCGAACTGATGCACGGCGTGGTGCAGACCATGGAGCGCATCACTGCCAGCTCCAACAAGATGACCGACATCATCAACGTCATCGACGGTATCGCCTTCCAGACCAACATTCTTGCCCTGAACGCCTCGGTGGAGGCGGCCCGGGCCGGGGAACAGGGTCGCGGCTTCGCCGTTGTGGCCGGCGAGGTGCGCAGCCTGGCGGGGCGCAGCGCGGATGCCGCCAAGGAGATTCGCCATCTGATCGATGGCTCTTCCAAGGAGATCAAGGAGGGTGCAGCTCAGGTTCAGAAGGCCGAAAGCGCCATGACGGAAGTGGTGAGCGCTTCTACGCGGGTCAACGACATCATGGGCGAGATCACGGCGGCCTCCGAGGAGCAGAGCAGCGGTATCGGCCAGATCAATCAGGCGATCACCGAGATGGACCAGGTGACTCAGCAGAATGCCGAGCGGGTACAGCAGAGTGCGCGTGCGGCCAGCGACTTGCAGCATCAGGCCGAGTTGCTCGACCGGATGATCCGCGTCTTTCGCTTGAGCGGTGCCGGCCCCGAAAAGGTTCCCGGCCCCGGGGAAGCCGAAGCGCTTCAATCTGGCAGCCGGGGACGAAGGGCGTCTGAAAAGCCAGCCTTGCAGCAGGATCCGCTTCCCGCCAGGCGGGGGGCAGACAGCAGAAAACGGCCGGAATCCGAGGAGGAGTGGGCTTCCTTCTAATTGGGACGGCATGTCTTGGAGGCGCTGAATGATGGGTATGCAGGGTGAAGTTGTTGAATAAAGGCGTCATATAAAAAATTACGTAATTATTTTACGTAACTGTTTGGCTCTTCGGCTGCGACCGGTGAAGCCTACGCCGCCGAAGCAAGTTCAGGCGACGCCATCCATGGATAAAGAGTGGGAAACATTTTGATGACAACAGATCCAGGCACCGGTGCCGATCCGGGCCAGTGGTCCGGACTCGGTCAGCTGGAGCGTGATCTGATCCTGACCGACGAGGACTTCACCCAGATTCGTAAGCTGATTTATCAGCGTGCGGGTATTGTGTTGGCCGAGCATAAGCGCGAGATGGTCTACAGCCGACTTGCCAAGCGCCTTCGCCATCACGGTCTGACCCGTTTTACCGATTATCTGGCAAGACTGTCGCGACAGCCCGATGCGAAGGAGTGGGAGGCGTTCACCAACGCCCTGACCACCAACCTCACCGCTTTCTTTCGTGAGATGCATCATTTTCCGTTGTTGGCCGAGCACGTTCGTCAGGTCAGTGGACCGGTGCGTATCTGGAGTGCGGCCGCATCGTCGGGCGAAGAGCCCTATTCGCTTGCGATGACGCTGCTCGAGAGCCTTGGCCCCAAGGCTGCAGACGCCCGGGTGGTGGCAACCGATATTGATACCGAAGCTCTGACGCGCGCCAGGGCGGGAGTCTATCCCATCGAACAGGTGCGCAAGCTCGATGAGGTTCGTGTAAAGCGTTTCTTTCAGAAGGGCAAGGGGAACCATGAGGGGTTTGCCAGGATCCGGCCCGAAGTCTCATCGCTGGTGGAATACCAGTCAATGAATCTGCTGGCGCCCCAGTGGTCGGTCAAGGGTCCCTTCGATGCGATCTTCTGCCGTAACGTCATGATCTACTTCGACAAGGAGACTCAGGCGCGGATTCTCGAGCGCTTTGCACCGTTACTCAAGCCCAACGGATTGCTGTTTGCCGGGCACTCCGAGAACTTTTCCTACATCAGCAAGGTGTTCCGGCTGAGGGGGCAGACAGTCTATACACTGGCAGACCAGCGCTGAGCGTGCTCCCCGCCCCATTCGAGCACCATCTATTGCTCCCTTTTCGCTAAAGTTCTGGCCGGCCAGGCCGATGGTAGACCTATATGTCATTTGCCTTGGGCCGTGTCTCGCGGTCCTTGCCATTAAGGAGGTCACGTCTTGGGACCGAACAGGATCAAGGTGCTGTGTGTCGATGATTCAGCGCTGATTCGCGACCTGCTGAGCGAGATCATCAATTCCCAGCCGGACATGGAAGTCGTGGCCGTTGCGCCGGACCCCTTGGTGGCGCGTGATCTCATCAAGCGCCATAACCCGGATGTGCTGACGCTCGATGTCGAGATGCCGCGCATGGACGGGCTCGACTTCCTCGAGCGCCTGATGCGGCTGAGACCCATGCCGGTTCTGATGGTGTCGTCGCTGACGCAGGCAGGCTCCGAAGTCACGCTTCGTGCCCTGGAGCTGGGTGCCGTCGACTTCGTGGCCAAGCCGGCACTGGGGATCCGCAATGGAATGATGGATTACGCCAACGACATTGCCGAGAAGATTCGGGCTGCGGCCAAGTCGCGGCCACGGCAGGCGAGGCGGCCGGAGGCCAGCGCACGGCCAACGCTTAAGGCACCGCTGGTTTCCAGTGAAAAGCTGATCATCATCGGAGCGTCGACGGGCGGCACAGAGGCGATACGTGCCGTACTGGAGCCGCTGCCGGCCAATAGCCCTGCCATTCTGATTACCCAGCATATGCCGGGCGGGTTCACGCGCTCCTTTGCCGAGCGGCTCGATCGGCTGTGCCAGATTACGGTCAAGGAGGCTACGGACGGCGAGCGTGTGCTGCCGGGGCACGCTTATATCGCCCCGGGGGACTCGCATCTCAAGCTGGCTCGTAGTGGCGCCAACTACGTGGCTCGGTTGGATGACGGTCCCCCCGTCAACCGGCACCGCCCGTCAGTGGACGTGCTCTTTCATTCCGCTTCGACACAAGCTGGCCGCAATGCCATCGGGGTAATCCTGACGGGGATGGGCAAGGACGGTGCGGCGGGGCTGCTCGAGATGCGTCAGGCCGGCTCAGCCACGTTGGCTCAGGACGAGGCGAGCTGTGTGGTATTCGGCATGCCCCGTGAGGCCATTGCCCTGGGTGGGGCAGCGGAGGTGCTCGGCCTGGATGATATACCGGAACGCTTGATGGCGCTGGTGGCGGCTTCCGGCCGGGCACAGCGGGTCTGACCATGACAATAAAGAATGAAGACGCTAGCGTCTCCGTGCGTGAGGAACTGCCGATATGAACCGAATAATCCGTAATGTCAGTATTCATGCCGCCATGGTGTTTGTCCTGGCAACTTTCGTCGTTTTCATTGCGTTGATTGCCGGCATGGGGTTCGTGGCAGAAAGAAATGCCAATCGTGCCCTGACAACATTGAATGAGATCAGTGGTGAGCAGCTGAACGAGATCAACCGGGCTGATGCACTGCTCAATGTGGCGCGGGTGAATCTCGAGATCGCTTCCAATCAGGTCATGCTGGGTCGTATGGCTCAGGCCAACGAGCAGCTCTCCCTGGCGCTCAGTCATCTCGACCGTTCAGCGCAGCGACTTGCCAATTTTGCGGCGGTCCCCAAGTCGGCACAGGGCACTGCCCTCGCCGCCGAAGTTGAATCGCATTTCACCACCGTGCTGGATTTGGTTCGGCAGCAGCATGCTGCTCTCGATGACCTCAATACACCGGCTTTCGGCACTCTGCGTGACGAATTGGAAGCGCCGAGCAATGCCCTTGGGGAGAGCATTACAGCCTTCGTTGACTACGGCTTCGGCACGACTAATACCCTTATCGCCGACTTTCACACCCAAGCCCTCTGGTTCGAGCGAGCAGGACTGGCGTTGCTGATCCTGATCACGTTGTTGGTGATCGCGATCTATGCAGGCTTGCGCAAGGTTGTCATTCGTCCCCTGCACGCTGCGGTTCAACATCTACAGACCATTTCCAAGGCCGACCTGACCGGAAAAATCCCGGAGGGCAGTCGTAACGAGATCGGTAAGCTGTTCAACGCCATGCGTAACATGCAGCAGAGTCTGGTTCGAATCGTCGGTCAGGTGCGTGACAGCAGCGGCTCTATCCATATTGGCACCCGCGAGATCGCCGGCGGTAATGCCGACCTGTCGTCACGCACCGAGCAGCAGGCAGCTTCGCTGCAGGAGACGGCGGCGAGCATGGAAGAGATCACCGCGACCGTTCGCCAGAATGCCGATAACGCCCGTCAGGCCAGTGGCCTGGCCCTGAACGCTTCCTCCACCGCGGAGCGCGGTGGCGAGGTGGTCGACCGCGTAGTGCAGACCATGGGCGGCATTTCGGCCAGCTCGAAGAAGATCAGCGATATCACCAGTGTCATCGACTCCATCGCCTTCCAGACCAATATTCTGGCGCTGAATGCTTCCGTTGAGGCGGCCAGGGCCGGCGAGCAGGGACGAGGCTTTGCCGTTGTGGCCGGCGAGGTGCGTAATCTGGCCAGTCGTAGTGCCACGGCTGCCAAGGAGATCAAGGAGTTGATCGACGGTTCGGTTGCCCAGGTGAAGGAGGGGTCGACGCTGGCCGAGCAGGCTGGGGAAACCATGGATGAAGTGGTGGCGGCGGTCCGTCGCGTCACCGATATCATGGACGAGATTTCCGCGGCCTCTCAGGAGCAGAGCGACGGTATCGAGCAGGTCAGCCAGGCGGTGGGGCAGATGGATCAGGTGACCCAGCAGAACGCTTCGCTGGTTCAACAGGCCACCGTGGCGGCTTCCTCGCTGGAGGAGCAGGCTAGCCGCCTGGAGCAGGCCGTAGCGGTGTTCCGGCTGGCCGGTGATGCGATCCACGCCTCACAGGAGTCGCAGACGCAAACAGCGGCGAGCGCCAATGCCGGTACGCAGCAGAGTCGTAACGACACGGCGGTCCGTGCCCGCGTGCCGGCGCTGGCCCAGTCAACGCAGCGTCAGGTCGCCGTGGTGGATCCCAAGCCTTCGCGCAAGACTCGCAGCGAGCCAGTGGCCGAAGGCGAGTGGGAAGAATTCTGAAGCACGACGGCGGAGAGGTCCGCCGTCAGTCAACTATTGCCTGATATATAACGAGGAATCCTGATGGCTGATAAGAACATGAGCTTTCTGGTGGTCGATGACTTCCCGACCATGCGCCGGATCGTTCGGAGCCTGCTCAAGGAGCTGGGCTACACCAATGTGGAGGAGGCCGAAGACGGTCAGGAAGCATTAAGTAAACTCCGTTCCGGTGGCTTCGAATTCGTGGTGTCGGACTGGAACATGCCCAATCTTGACGGCCTGGAGATGCTCAAGCAGATTCGTGCCGACGATGGGCTGAAGGAGCTGCCGGTATTGATGGTCACCGCCGAGGCCAAGAAGGAGAATATCATCGCCGCTGCCCAGGCCGGCGCCAGTGGCTATGTGGTCAAGCCGTTCACGGCCGCAACCCTGGAAGAGAAACTCAACAAGATATTCGAGAAAATGGGCAAGTGATTGCCGGGGGCAGGCCCCTGGCAAAGGAGATGACAAGATGAGCGCAAACGAGCAGCCCGGTGAGGCGCAGCCGTCCAGCGCCGCCGGTGAAGAACTGGTGCAGCGTATCGGCCAACTGACGCGCATGCTCAGAGAGAGCATGCGCGAGCTGGGCTTGGACAAGGAGATTGAAAAGGCAGCGGAAGCCATACCCGATGCCAGGGATCGCCTCAGCTATGTGGCGACCATGACCGAGCAGGCTGCCGAACGGGCACTGAACGCCATCGACAGGGCGCAGCCCCTGCAGGACTCGCTCAGCGATGGTGCCGCAGCGCTGGACAAGCGTTGGGCAGCGTGGTTCGCCGAACCCAAGGAACTCGACGAGGCGCGCGAACTGGTCAATGAGACCCGCGCCTACCTGGCTGACGTGCCCGACAAGACACAGGCGACCCAGAAAGAGCTGCTCGAGATCATGATGGCCCAGGATTTCCAGGACCTGACGGGCCAGGTCATCAAGAAGATGATGGATGTGATTCGCGAGATCGAGCACCAGTTGGTGCAGGTGCTCATCGACGCCGTTCCAGAGAACATGGCGCGGGAGACCATGCAGAAGAAGGCCAACAACCAATGGGAAACCGATCGCAAGCGTGAGGAGGGCCTGCTCAACGGCCCTCAAATCAAGCCCGGGGTCGATGTCGTCACGGACCAGGACCAGGTCGACGACCTGCTCGATCAACTGGGATTCTAGCGCCCACTCCGCTTACCTTTCTTCCGAAAATACTTTTTGCGTCGAGGGTCATGGTCGATAAGGCTACGATCATCGACGCTTTTTGGCGTATTACCTCCCCCCTGAAGCCCCCACAATGGCCAACGTGCACACGAACGTCCGGATGCCATGGCCGACCAGAGCAGTGATCAGGAAAAGACCGAAGAGGCCACGCCTCGACGACTCGAGAAGTCGCGCGAGGATGGGCAAGTTGCCCGATCCCGCGAATTGACCACGTTCATGCTGCTGCTGGGCGGCGTAGTGGGGATGTGGTCGATGGGCGCCATGCTCTATGACCAGTTGGGTCTGGTGATGGAGCAGGCCTTCCTCTTCGAGCGGCAGCAGGCCTTCGAGACAGGGCCCATGCTGGTCAACGTGCTGGACCTGGGGCAGCGCACGCTGTGGACCATGATGCCGTTGTTCCTGCTGCTGACGCTGATTGCCCTGGTGGCACCGGCACTGCTCGGCGGTTGGCTGATATCGGCCAAGTCGCTCAAGCCTCAGCTGTCGAAGCTGAATCTGTTCAAGGGTTTGAAGCGTATGTTCGGCGTGCAGGCCCTGGTCGAACTGTTCAAGGCGATTGCCAAGTCAACGCTGATCGGTGGTGTAGGGATGGCTTACCTTTACTTCAATCGTGGGGAGTACCTCTCGCTGCTGGATCAGCCGACGACCCAGGCCCTGGCGCGTGCCCTTATGATGGCGGCCCAGGCCTGCGGCCTGATGGTGCTGACACTGCTGGTGGTGATCCTGATCGACGTACCCTATCAGTTATACAGCCATGCCAAGAAGCTGCGCATGTCCAAGGAGGAGGTCAAGCGCGAGCACAAGGAGTCCGAGGGCGACCCGCACGTGAAGGCGCGTATCCGCTCCCAGCAACAGGCGATGTCGCGAGGTCGGATGATGAGCAAGGTGCCCGAGGCGGACGTCATCATCACCAACCCCACCCACTATGCGGTGGCATTGCAGTATGACGAGAAACAAATGGGCGCACCGCGCGTCGTGGCCAAGGGGGCCGACATGGTGGCAGCACGTATCCGGGAAGTGGGTCAGGAGGCCGGCGTGCCGCTACTCGAGGCCCCGCCGCTGGCGCGTGCCCTGTATCACCATGTGGATCTCGACAGGGAGATCCCGCTGGACCTGTATACCGCAGTGGCGGAAGTGCTGGCCTGGGCCTTTCGCCTCAAGCATGTGTCTCATGAGGGAGGTGACGTGCCGCCAACGCCGGAGGACTTACCCATACCGCCTGAGCTGGCTGTGCCCGGTGACAATGATGAGGCTGATCGAAATGCACCACAGCACAATGAGCCGAACGGTGAGCGCCAATGAAGTCCCTTAGTCATTTTATCGGCCGTCGTGACTGGATGGGCGACGTACGCATGAAGCTCTTGGCTGGCCCGATCCTGATTCTCATGATCCTGGCCATGATGATCCTGCCGCTGCCGCCCTTTGCGCTGGACATGCTGTTCACCTTCAACATTGCGCTGGCGATCATGGTGTTGCTGGTCAGCATGTTCACGCAGAAGCCGCTGGACTTCGCCGCCTTTCCGGCGGTATTGCTGTTCACCACTCTGCTGCGGCTGTCGCTCAATGTGGCTTCCACCCGTGTCATCCTGATGGAGGGGCATCAGGGGGGCGATTCGGCCGGCAAGGTGATCGAGGCCTTCGGTACCTTCCTGGTTGGGGGCAACTTCGCTGTCGGCCTGGTCGTCTTCCTGATTCTCGTTATCATCAATTTCATGGTCATCACCAAGGGCGCCGGTCGTATTGCCGAAGTGGGTGCCCGCTTCATGCTAGACGCGATGCCAGGCAAGCAGATGGCTATCGACGCCGACCTCAATGCGGGATTGATCGGCGAGGAGGACGCCCGCAAGCGGCGTTCAGAGGTGGCCCAGGAGGCGGACTTCTACGGTTCCATGGACGGCGCAAGCAAGTTCGTGCGCGGCGATGCCATGGCCGGCCTGGTCATCATGGTGGTCAATATCATCGGTGGTCTGCTGATCGGCATGCTTCAGCACGGCATGGGCTTCGGCGATGCGGCCAAGACCTATACGCTGATGACCATAGGTGATGGCCTGGTGGCACAGATACCGGCGCTGGTGATTTCCACCGCCGCTGGCGTCACCGTTTCCAGGGTCAACACTGAGGAGGACGTGGGTCAGCAGATGATCAGTCAGCTGTTCGTCAATCCCCAGGTGCTGATTCTGGCCGCCGTGGTCATGGGCCTGCTGGGCATGGTCCCTGGCATGCCCAACATGGTATTTCTGATCTTTACCGGCCTGCTGGCAGGCCTGGCCTGGATGCTGATCCGTCAGTCGGAACAACGCTTGGTCGAGAAGGAGATCAGCGCCGAACCACCGCCAGCGCCCGAAGCCCCCGAAGCAAGTTGGGATGACGTGCAACTGGTCGATACCCTGGGACTCGAGGTGGGGCACCGGCTGATCCCGCTGGTCGATCAACGCCAGGCGGGCGAACTGCTGGGGCGCATCAAGAGTGTGCGCAAGAAATTTGCGCAGGAGGTGGGTTTCCTCCCGGCGGTCGTCCATATCCGCGACAATCTGGAGCTGGGTGCCAATACCTATGTAATAACCTTGAAAGGCGCCGAGATCGGTCGTGCCGAAGCCTTCCCGGGGCAGTGGCTGGCCATCGACCCCGGTCAGGTGACGGGGCAGCTTCAAGGCACACCTACCGAAGATCCGGCCTTCGGCCTGCCCGCGGTCTGGATCGATTCCGGCCAGCGCGAGCATGCGCAGGTCTATGGGTATACGGTAGTGGATGCAGGCACCGTAGTGGCGACGCACCTCAATCACGTGCTGCATCGTCACGCTGCCGAGATGCTGGGGCGTCAGGAAGTACAGAAGCTCCTCGACAAGCTGGGCGAGGAGCAGAAGTCCCTGGTCGAGGACGTGGTGCCCAAGGCGATCAATCTGACGACGCTACAACGTATCCTGCAGAATCTGCTGGAGGAGGACGTATCGATTCGCGATATGCGTAGCATCCTCGATACGCTGGCCGAGTATGCTCCC
>ERZ869909.715-NODE-715-length-33920-cov-8.515380_pt1 | contig 33920 bp, 35 predicted proteins | sample MGYA00520892_ERZ869909 | MGnify/ENA primary metagenome ERZ869909 (study PRJEB32215, sample SAMEA104723947) | bioreactor metagenome | biome: bioreactor; feature: anaerobic bioreactor; material: water | place: China | collected 2015-03-12 ...
GCGATGGTGCGGGCCATGCCGAGCGCCTCGTCGCGCACCCGCTCGGGCGCAACCACGCGATTGACGAGCCCGTAGCGCGCCGCGTCCTCAGCCGAGAGCCGGTCGCCGAGCAGCAGCATTTCCATGGCGCGTTTGCGGGGTACGTTGCGAGAGAGCGCCACCATGGGCGTCGAGCAGAAAAGGCCGATGTCCACACCAGGCGTGGCAAAGGTCGCGCGGGAGGCCGCAACCGCGAGATCGCACGTGGCCACTAGTTGGCAACCGGCCGCCGTAGCCACCCCCTCGACGGCGGCGATCACTGGCTTCGGTGAGCGAACGATGGCCTGCATGAGCTGCGCACAGGCCGCCATGGTCTCAACGTAGAAAGCGCGGCCGCCGTCCGCATCCGCGCGATGGGCGCTGAGCTCCTTAAGGTCGTGGCCGGCCGAAAACGCGGGACCGTTGGCGGCGAGGACGATGGCGGCGATGTCGCGATCGCCGCTCACCTCATCGAGCGCGCGGGCGAGCGCGGCCATCATCTCACGCGAGAGTGCGTTGCGCCGCGTGGGGGCGTCGAGCGTGACGAGGGCAATGCCGGGCTCGGGTCGGGAAACGCGAACCGGCCCCTCCCCCTTTGCGACAGGGGTCGGAGCCGGCTTGGTCGAAGGCAGTTCAGCGTCCACGGGCGTGGTCCTTAATCATGGCCACCCCGGCCGCCGAAGCGGTGGCATGGTCTCAGGTATCTTCGCCGTCATCGGCCTCGTCGGGAAGCAACGCCTCGATTTCCTTGAGATGCTTCTTCACGACATCGACATTAGACGGATACTGGAGCGGAGGAACGGCTGCGATCTCCTGCTCAAGGTCCTTCAGGATTTCCTTCTTCTCGTTAGCCGGGATCGAGTCGTCCGCCTTGATGTCTTCCAGCTCTTTCTGCATCAGCGCCTTCGGATCGGAGAACGTTCCGCTTTCCCGGTCATAGCCTTCCAGCACAAGCGTGATGTTGGCACCAACATCCTCGAAGTTCGCGAAATCCGCAAAGCCGTGCTTCTTGGCGACGTCGTCGAGCTCTTTGCTCAGACCGTCGTCCAGCTTTTCGCCCGCATCGATCAGCTTTTTGGCCAGCGGCTCGTAGTCCTTCTGTGCCGCGATGAAAGAAGCCACGATGCTATCGGTCAGCTCGATCTGCTTGAAATCCTCTTGCGCATTGGCGCTCACCGTCCCCGTGAAGGCGACAGCTAGGCCTGTACCCAGCGCCAAAACGAGCGACCGCAGCCGCGAGATCAATGTGCTCATGAAGCGAAACCTCCTTCGTTATTGGGAGTGCGATTCGTCTGTTTCCCGGACGTAGCAGCCAGACGCAGAATTCCTGGGGCAGAAGTGAGACGGATCTAGGAATACGAACCCGTCGGAGATTTTTCTGGCACGCGACCGAAGAGCGACGAGGCGCGGGGCAGCAGGGCAAATATCGATTATAGGAGCGGCAGGAGGCAGAACAGGCGGCCGTGTGTGCGGTATATTGATACCGCTATTGAGGTATTTAAATACCTCATATTATATCTTATTGTAATTTAACGGTTTTATTTTCATATTGCTCAATTGACTGGGCATTCCTACTCGCTTACACACCACATTCTCCGGGGGCCGCCATTCGGTGCGTTCCCAATTCCCCATTCAGGCCGGAGCGCCATATGAAAACGTTCGTCGCCAAGCCCGGCGAGGTGGACAAGAAGTGGGTTTTGATCGACGCGGAAGGCCTCGTGGTTGGCCGTCTCGCTGCGCTCATCGCCACTCGCCTCAAGGGCAAGCATAAAGCTCTTTATACGCCGCACGTCGATTGCGGCGACACCGTTGTCGTCATCAACGCCGAGAAGGCCGTCTTCACCGGCAACAAGGCTGACGACAAGGTCTATTACCGTCACACCGGCTACGCAGGCGGCATCAAGGCCACCACGCCGAAGCAGATCCTCGAAGGCCGCTTCCCGGAGCGCGTCATCGAACTCGCCGTTGAGCGTATGCTCGCGCGCGGCCCGCTGCAGCGCAAGCTGATGCGGAACCTCAAGATCTACAAGGGCACCGAGCATCCGCACGCGGCACAGACGCCGACGCCGCTCGACGTTGCCGCTCTCAACCGCAAGAACGCGAGGGCCTGATACGCATGGCACAGGAAACCAAAACCCTCGACGATCTCGGCGCCCTCAAGGACGCCGCACCGGTCGAAGCACCGCGCCACGTGCAGAAGCTCGACCCCTATGGCCGCGCTTATGCCACCGGCAAGCGCAAGGACGCCGTCGCGCGCGTCTGGATCAAGCCGGGCCGTGGACAGATCACGATCAACAATAAGGACTACACGGCGTACTTCGCCCGTCCGGTGCTGCAGATGCTGCTTCAGCAGCCGCTCGCAGCCGCCAACCGCGCCTCGCAGTTCGACATCGTCGCGACGGTCGCTGGCGGCGGTCTTTCCGGGCAGGCCGGCGCGATCCGTCACGGTATCTCGAAGGCGCTGACCTACTACGAGCCGGAGCTTCGCACCGTGCTCAAGAAGGGCGGCTTCCTCACGCGCGACAGCCGCACCGTCGAGCGCAAGAAGTACGGCCGGGCCAAGGCTCGCCGCAGCTTCCAGTTCTCGAAGCGCTAAATATCGAACGCATTTCGCGTTTGCGACAGCCCGCCCCCCAAAGGCGGGCTGTTTCGTTTACGGCCTGCCAGCCGCCGCTCTCGCTCCCCCTCAGTATTTGCCGACCGACGCCGGTGGTAAAGAAGGGCGACTTTGTGGCCAACGCCCCTCGGCGCACCTTGACTATGGCTCGACGGCTCCCCTAATGCCTCCCTGTTCAGGAGAAATAGGACTTTGGCTGGGGAGCGCAGGGAAACATATGGACTGGCTTTACGACTGGTTTGTCGAACACTCCGTTGCGCTCTTTAATATCATCCTCATCGACTTAACACTGGCCGGCGACAACGCGATCGTCGTCGGCATGGCCGCCTCGCGGGTGGCGCCTGAGTACCGGGCGCGCGTGATCTTCTGGGGCATCACCGGCGCGGTGGTGCTTCGCATTCTCTTCTCGGGCATCGCCGTTCAACTGTTGCAGATCATCGGCCTTACGCTCGCGGGCGGCCTGCTGCTGCTCTTCGTTGCCTGGAAAATGTATCGCCAGATCGTGGAGGGCGACATGCAGGCCATCCACGAGATCGAGGCCGATGTCGCCTCCAACGCTCCTGTCAAAGGCCGCGAAGTGAGCTTCTGGAGCGCGCTCTGGACCATCATTCTGGCCGACGTCTCGATGTCGCTCGACAACGTACTCGCTGTCGCGGGCGTCGCGCAGGGTACCAGCGAGCCGCTCGCGATCCTCGTGATCGGCCTCGGCCTTGCGATCATTCTTATGGCTGTAGCCTCCACCTACATCGCCAAGCTGCTCGCGAACTATCCTTGGATCGCTTGGCTCGGCCTCATCATCATCGTGTATGTAGCGCTCGACATGATCTACACCGATAGCCATAAGATCAGCTGCGCGGCTTACAACTTCGGCTGCTCGGAGACGCTCTTCCAAGGCATCCTCAATCGGCTCGGTCTCAAAGAGGCGTTTGGGTTCTGACGATGGCGGACACACTTCCCACCGACGCCGAGGCGCGGGTCTTCATCGATGGCGAGGCCGGCACGACCGGCCTCGAAATCCGCGAGCGGCTGGCGGCCGAGCCCGCCGTGACGGTCGCGAGCATTGCGCACGACAAACGCAAAGATGCGAAGGCCCGCCAGGCTCTGATGGCCGACGTGGACCTTGTCGTGCTTTGCCTGCCGGACGATGCGGCCGTGGAAGCGGTGGCGCTGGCGGATGCGCTCGGCAACCGTGCGCCGCGCATCGTCGATGCCTCGACGGCGCATCGCGTGGCGGACGGCTGGATCTACGGATTTCCGGAGCTCGACGCGAAGCAGAGCGAGGCGATCCGCACGGCACGGCGCGTTGCAAATCCCGGATGCTATCCGACAGGCGCAATCGCGCTCGTCCGCCCGCTCGTCGACGCGGGGCTTCTTCCGGAAGCCCATCCCGTGACTGTCAACGCCGTCTCCGGCTACTCCGGCGGCGGGCGGCAGATGATCGAGGCCTACGAGGTCGAAAAGACCGCTCCGGCCTTCGAGCTTTACGGGCTCGGGCTCGCCCACAAGCATGTGCCGGAGTTGCAGCGGTATGGGCGCCTGACGCGGCGGCCGATGTTCGTGCCGTCCGTCGGCAACTTCCGCCAGGGGATGCTGGTCAGCATTCCCTTGCACCTCGACGCGCTGCCGGGCAGTCCTTCGCCGGCTGACGTCGAGCGGGCACTCGCGGATCACTATCGGAGTGCGGATCTCGTTCGCGTGGTGCCGAGCGATGAGCGCGCGTCGCTTGGCGGACGCCTCGATGCGCTCGCGCTGAACGGCACCGACAAGCTCGAAATCTTCGTGTTCCCCGATGCGGATGGCCGGCAGGCGCTGCTCGTCGCCCGGCTCGACAATCTCGGGAAGGGCGCGGCGGGTGCCGCGGTTCAGAACATCCGCCTCATGCTGGGGGTTTGAAGCTCGCCACGTTCGGCGACCATCACGCGTTGCGCTTCACGATGTGGAGATGACGCACGGCGATGACGAGCAGAACGGCGGCGGCGGCTTGGTGCACGATGCCGAGCCCGATCGGCACGGCCGCGAGCAGCGTCCAGATGCCGAGCGCGACCTGAGCCAACACGCCTGCCATCAGCAGCGCCGCCGAGCGCGTTTCGGCGCCGGACCGCGCCGCATTGCTAAGCGTGCGCCACAGCTCCAGCGCGGCGAGCGCTGTGATGGCATAGGCGACGAGGCGGTGATTGAACTGCGCCATCACCGGGTTTTCGAACGGGTTGAGATACCACGGCTCGATGGCCCAGAGGTCGTACGGAAGGAATGCGCCGTTCATGCTCGGCCACGTGTTGTAGACAAGCCCGCCCTTTAGTCCTGCTACGAAGGCGCCGAGCACAACCTGCACGAACAGCACGGCCACGATCAGCCCGGGCAGACGCGGGGGCGCTGCGATACGTGATGGCGAGGCGGACCGCGAAGACTTGGCGAGATCGAGCGCCAGCCAGACGACCAACGCGAGGATGACGAACGCGACCGTAAGATGAAGCGCGAGGCGGTACTGGCTTACGTCCACGCGATCCACGAGGCCCGACTTCACCATGTACCAGCCGATGACGCCCTGCAGACCGCCCAGCGCGAGCACACCCAGGAACTTCAGGCCATATCCGGGCTTCAAGGCGCCGACGAACCAGAACGCCAGCAGCGGCAGCGCGAACGCGAGCCCAATGATGCGGCCGAGGAAGCGATGGCCCCACTCCCACCAGAAGATGAACTTGAAGTCCTCCAGGCTCATGCCTTTGTTGATGAGCTGGTACTGAGGGATCTGCCGATATTTCTCGAGCGCTTCCTGCCATTGCGCTTCCGTCAACGGGGGGATGGTGCCGAGGATCGGCTGCCATTCGGTGATCGAAAGCCCGGAATCGGTGAGGCGGGTCGCGCCGCCGACCGTGATCATTGCCAGCACGAGACCCGCAATCACCCAGAGCCACACCACGACGGCCTGATCCCAGCCCTGGCCCCATCCGACCGTGCCGCCGCGCTCTTTCGCCGTCCCGCTCACCGCCATGTCCCGCATATCCCTTGAGGCGCCCTGTTCGGGTTCGCTATTTTTGTTGGAACGCCGCGATACCCCGGGATCACGTCAAAGGATCCTCTTTTCGACAGGCACGACGGGCGGGGATGTGATAGGGCGAAGCCGCGCGCCGATCAATGCGATGATCGGGCGCTCTTATGGAGCGGACACGGCCTCATGACCATTCGCCAACGCAAATTCGTGGGGGCGCTCGCGCTCCTGGCCTTTCTGGCGGTTTATGCGCTCGCTGCGATGATGATGGCCGTGGTGCTTCAGGTGAACGGCAGCAAGCTCGCCGAGATCCTGTACTACCCCATCGCGGGGCTCGCCTGGCTGCCGCCGGCCATGTGGCTCGTCAAGTGGATGCAGCGCCCGGACGCGAGCCCGCCGGAATCTCACCCTCGCGCCGCCCGTCCCGGAAAGGCTTCCTGACGGCGCGCCACGCGGACGCGGCCGTGTCCGCGAGTTGAAACGGCAGCCCCGTCATCATGATTTCGAGGTATCGGGCATCCTGGAAGCTCCCGTTGAGCGAGACGCGCGGAAGGCCCGTCATGGGATAGCCGTCGCGTAGCACGTCCTTGTGCGTCGTGACCGCCGTTTCGAGCCCCAATTCCTCCGCGAGCGCGAAATCGCGCGGCCCGCAGCTCGCCGGATCGCCGTACGGGAAGCTGAAATGACGGCACGGCCGGTCCAGCTCTTTCTCGATGCGGGCGACGCTTGCTGAAATCTCTTTCCTCGCCTCGTCCTCGGAAAGCTTTCCGACGGCGTAATGCGTGCAGGTGTGCGCCGCGATCGTGACCAGCGGATCGGCGGCGAGATCTCGGATCTCGTCCCAATCCATGATGAGATCGCGGCACAGCGAGGAGCTGTCGTAGCCGACGGCGTCCGCGATCTTGCGGACAGTTGCCCTCAGCTCGCGCTCCGGCAGATCGCGCAACGGCCAGTAGATCTCGCGGAACGCGCGCGTTTTGGCTTCAGGTGTCGAAAGATCGAACTCGCGCAGCTCTCCGCCGAATCCAATGCGGAGGCTGTCGGCCCCTCGGAGCGCGTTCTCCAACACGTACCACCAAAGATCGCCGTTGCCGTCGGCATAGTCGGCCGGCACGTAAATCGCGAACGGGACACCGTGCTGCTTGAAAACAGGATACGCGTGGTCGCGGTTGTCGCGGTAACCGTCGTCGAGCGTGAAGACAGCAAAGGGACGACCCTCATCCTTTGCCTTCAAGCGGCGGGCGGCTTCGTCCAGGGATACGATGTCGTATCCCGCCTTGCGGACGATCTCGATGGCCGTTTCGAGGAATTGCGGCGTGATCCTCAACATGCCGTTGGGATCAAACTCCGATGGCGGTTCCGGATGCACGCTGTGCAACGTGAACACGATGCCCTTGCCGCGTGTCAGCGGCGCGAACAGCGCACCGAGACGGCTCGCATGGAGCGCCGTCAAACCTGCCTGCATCATTCCGATCGTTCTGCGGCTCATCGGTCGATCAGGTTCCCTTTTTCCAGGGCCACCAGCTAAAAAGAAGTTGGTTCCGAAGGCGTTAAAATCCTCAATTTTCCTGGATAGAGTTCGCCCTTCCGTCTTTGCGCCGATAGCTTTGGGTCATCCGGCACGTGTCAGGGCTGCGCGGGGGCGGCGCTGAGGGGCGTCCTTCGTCGTCTTCAGCGTGAAGAGCGAGATGCCATCGACCTCGAAACCGAGGAACGATCCGGCAGGCGGCGGCGCCGGTTGCCCGGTTGCTGCGTCGACCAACATGATGCCGTTGTCGAAGCGCCCCTCGATTGCCTCGAACAGCGCCCGCCCCGGCTCACTACGCGCGACGACGATGATGTGCTCGTAAACGTCGTCGAGCGCGTCGAGCGCGAAGTTGAGGCTGTCGGCGTCGAGGCCATCTTCTCGCGTCGTCACGGCCTTTCCGGACGGAATGAGTTGCACATCGCTGTCAGCAAGCGCACGGACGACATCTTCGAAACCGAGCTGCCCCTCCAACAGCTCCGAGAAGCCGGGCCATGCCGGCTGTCCAAGCGCTTCCGAAATGCCGGAGGCATCCAGACTCCAGTCGATCAGCATCACGGTCAGACCCTTGTCGGCCAACGCGCGACCAAGCGCGGAGGCTTCCGCGGCCAGTGTGAAGCTGTCGGCTGCACCGACGAGCAGCGTGCGCGCGCCTCCAAGGCCCGACTGGCGCATGGCCTCCAGCCGCTCTGCCATCGCGCGCGGTGTTTCGATCATAGCGGCTGTTGCCGTCGTCGAACGCACTGGCTGATTAGGCGCAGCGCGCGGCGCGACAACGGCCGGTGCTTGAGCCACAGGGGCGGGTTTTTCCCCCATGGGGGCGGCTGGCCGCGCGATCGGCTTTTCTGCGGCGCGCGGCGGCACCGAAGGCGCTTGCGGCTTCATCTGGCGACCTGCCGCGCGGGGCGGCCCCCACGAGGGAGCATCGGGCAGCCGAGGAGGCACGGCCGTATCTCTCCGGCGGCGAATACGTGTGCTCTTGCCGGCCTGTGCTACGCCGGTGCCCGACAGCAATCCCCGCGTCACAACCAGCGCGAGGCCGATCAGCACGGTCGCGACGGTGACGAGCACGGCGCTCGCCCCCTTCTTCGGGAACACAGGCGTGCTCGACGGGCGCGCGGTCGAGACGATCTGGGCTTCGACGGGAATGGTGCGGCTATCGTCTGAGCGCACGCGGTTTGCCTCATACTGGGCGCGCAGGCGATCCAGCTCGGCACGCTTCGACTTCGCGTCCGCTTCGAGGCTGCGGAGCTTGGCTTCCTCGGGACCCGAGCTCACGATGCGCGCCTTGATCTCGTCGATGCTCTTTCTGACGGCGTCTTCGCGCGCGGCCATGACCCGCGCCTCCTTACCCAGACCATCGACGATCTTCGCGACTTCGGCCGCGATCTGGCGTTTGAGGCCATCGCGATCCGCCGCGAGCTGGCGCATCCGCGGATGACCGGGCAGCAGAGTGGCCGACAGTTCGGAAATCTGGCGCTCAACGCGCACGCGGCTCTGCACGAGGTTCTGGATCAGCGGCGACTTCTGCACGTCAGCCAGGGTTTCGGCAGTGTCCGTCTTCTGCATCTCGCGGGCTTGATTGGCGCGCGCCTCGGCCTCGCTCCGGGCCGCCTTGATCTTGGTAAGCTCGGCATTCAACTCGGCGAGTTGCTGATCGTTCAGACCCGTCGCCTGCTGACCGCCCTTGAAGATGTTGGCTTCGCCGCGGAACCGCTCGACTTCCGCCTCTGCCGCGGCCGCTTCTTCGGCAAGACGCGCGATCTTCGGCGCGAGAGCCTGCTGCACCTCGTCGGTCTCGGTCAGGCTTTGGTGCGCCAAGTGCTCTCGATAGGTCTCCGCGATGCGGTTCGCGACCGCGGCGGCGAGGTCGGCGTCGATCGAGGTGAAGCGAACGCCGATGAAGCGGCTGTCGCGCACGGCGTAGACGTCGAGGCGCTCGAAATAGGCTTCAAGCGCCCAATCCTGATCGCTGATGCCGGGACGTGGATTTCCTATCCCGATCCGTCTCAAAAGGGCGCTCATCGCATCCGCCGGCCCCTTGAGCGGGTTGAACTCGGGAAGCTCGGCGAGGTTCATCTCGCGGACGATCCGCTCGCCGAGATCCGTCGACATCAGCGCGCGCACATGTGTATTCACCGCCTCGCGGTCCATGCGCACGGCGACGCTGTCGTTATTTGCGCGATTGGGATCGGTGAAGGGGTTGGCGGTGCTCTTCGATTCAATGGCGAGCTGCGTTTCGGAGGTGAAGCGCGGCGCGATCAGGCTCAGGGCGCCATACGTCAAAGCGCCCAGGACGAGGCCGATCACGACCAGCCGCGGCAAGCTTCTGACCGCCGTCTGCCACAGAGACCGAAGGTCGATATCGTCGCTACGCTCTCGGTTGTGGGCCATATCTCTCAGTTCCGCCATCGGGTCTCATCCCACACCGAATTAATGGGATCAGCGTTAGAATTTCCTTAAGCTTCCCATTAAGGGGCGGATCCTTAGGTTTTCTTAACCCTAGGCCTCTACCACTGGTGGCATGTCTAGTCCGTCCGTGCGGTCGATCATGCGCACCCGCTTTACAGTCCTGATCCGTCTTCTCCCGTGCGCAGCCATGCTCGCGCTCGGCGCGTGCGCGCACGATCCGGACACGGTGATCTCTGCAGCGCTGACGAATTTCGAGCATCGCACCGGCGGCGGTCGCCCGCACTACCGCGAATTCTCCGGTCAATATGCGGCTGAGGACGTCACCTGGGGCGCTGCGACCGTTCATCCGGCTGCCTACGGCACGCCGGAGCCGAGTGGAGCCTATCTGCTCGACACTGGCGACCGGCTTCGGGTTTTCGTCTACGGACAGCCCAACCTGTCGCGTGCTTATACCGTCGATCATGACGGGCTCATCACAGTGCCCCTTATTGGCGACGTCAAGGCACGCGGACGGACGACACGCAATGTCGAGGAGACGATCCGCCGAAGGCTGGGTGCAGAATTCGTGCGCGATCCGCAAGTTACGGTCGACGTTCTTCAGAACCGGCCGTTCTTCATTTACGGCGAGGTCAAGACCGCGGGCCAGTATCCGTTCGTCTCAGGCATGACGGTCGAGACCGCCATCGCCATCGCGGGCGGATATTCCGACCGCGCGAGCACGCGCAGCTTCCGCATCACACGCCGCGCAAACGGCATCGTGGACCAGATGGAAGCGCCGGGAGACTATCCTCTCCAGCCGGGCGACGTGGTCTACGTCAACGAGCGCTTCTTCTGAGGAGCGCCTTCGATTGACGGACGTGCAGCAACCGCTTCGAATTCTCCATGTCATGCGGGCGCCGGTCGGCGGGCTCTTCCGGCATGTGCTCGATCTCGCAGGAGAGCAGGCGAAGCGCGGGCACTATGTCGGGCTCGTCGCCGATAGGAACGCAGCCGATAGCCTCACGTCCGAGAAGCTTTCCGCTATCGCGCCGCACCTCAAGCTCGGGCTGTCCCTGATCCCCATGAGCCGGCGGCCGGGCCTCGGGGATATTTCGGCCATACGTGCCGTTCGTGCCGTCGCGCGCGCACTCGATCTCGACGTGCTGCATGGACATGGCGCCAAAGGCGGCGCTTACGCGCGCCTTGCGCGGCCGTTTCTTCCGCGGACGCGGGTGCGTGTCTTCTACACGCCGCACGGCGGAAGCCTTCACTACAAGCCCGGTACCGTGACGGGCACCCTTTTCAGCGTTCTCGAACGGATGATGGGGCGGCTGACGGACGGGCTGATTTTCGAATCCGATTTCGCGCGCCGTGCCTACGTCCGTCTCGCGGGCGAAGGCGGCGCGCCTCGCCGTGTCATTCCCAACGGCTTGCAGCCACGCGATTTCACCGAGATCCCGACGGCCCCCGATGCGGCAGACTTTCTGTTCATTGGGGAGCTTCGCGTCCTGAAAGGCGTGGACGAACTTCTTAAGGCGCTCGCCGAAGTGATGGGCAATCGGCCCGTTCGCGCTGTGATCGTCGGTGCCGGACCGGATGGCGACGCCTTCAAGGCGGAAGCCGCGCGGCTCGGCCTCAGCTCACACGTGACGTTTCCGGGTGCCATGCCGGCTGAGGCTGCCTTCCCGCTCGGGCGCGCGCTCGTCGTTCCGTCTCGCGCCGAGAGCTTTCCCTATATCGTGCTCGAAGCCGGGGCTGCGGGGAAGCCGCTGATTGCGACGTCCGTCGGCGGCATCCCCGAGATCGTAGCCGGCACGCAGACGCCGCTGATCCCCCCCTGCTCCGTCCCCGACCTCGTCCGCGCCATGGAAGCCTTGCTCGACGATCCCGAGGGCGCACGCGGGCGGGCCAACGAACTGCGCGCAGCGGTCCAGCGCCGTTTCACCGTTCGTGCGATGACGGACGCCGTGCTCGACTTCTATAGAAGCGCCTGACGCGCGCGCGAGGCCGCCAGCCAATCGGCTCTCGTCCGACGGTGCGCACTTTCGCGCGTTTCCCACATTTACTTTTCGTTAAGGACGGCAGCGTGCGGCATGCGTGGCCAGCGGGCGCGCCTCATGTGGCACGGGCGCTGCACTCAATGTGAGCATCGGCCCCGAATAGCTGGGGCCTGTCGCATTATGAGCCACATCATGCTGCCGAATGTCCCGACTTCGCCCTCCGACCCGCTCGTCAACATCCTTACGAACGAGCCAGCGCAATTGCGATCGAGCGGGAAGATCGATCTTCTCTCGCCCGTGGTCGTGGTCGGGCTCGTCCGCTTCGCCGACTTTGCGATCGCCGTTCTCTCGGGGTTCGCGCTTGCCGTCCTCTATGTCGGCGCCGACGTCGTTACGGAGAGCTTTCTGTACGGCACCGTTATCGTCATTGCGGCGCTCGCCGCGCTGTTCGCATTCGACCTGCTCGGCCTTTACTCCACGCGCGCGCTGGCGGCTTTTCCAATCAACTTGCCGCGTTTGATGCTGGGATGGAGCGCGGCGCTCGCCATTGCCGGCGTGTTCGTCTTCTTCATCAAGGCCGGTCCCGAACTGTCGCGCGTGTGGCTTGCCATCTGGCTCGTCGCGGGCGGCGTGGCGTTCGCACTCGAACGCGGCATGCTCAGCATCGTGCTCGCCCGTCTCCGTGAGTCAGGAAGCTTAGTGCGCCGCGCCGTCATCTACGGGACTGGTACACTGACCGACGATTTGCTTCGCACGCTCGAAAACGAGCAGGGATCGGAGATCCGCGTGGTCGGTGTGTTCGACGACCGTAGCGCGGCGCGTGGCGCTTATTCGAAGAGCGCAGACGCGCGGCTCGGCACACTCGACGAACTGCTCGATACCGCGCGGGCGGCGCGGGTCGATCTCGTTATTGTGTCAATCCCGTTCGCCGGAGAGCGGCGCCTGCATGACGTGGCGAGCCGCCTCTCGATGTTGCCGGCCGACATTCGCCTGCCCGCGGGCGCGATGCAGCTCAGGCTTGCTCCCCGCCTCTATTCGCACGTCGGCTCCGTCGCGATGCTCGATCTCTACGACCGGCCGATCGCGGATTGGGGATACGTGGCCAAATGGCTGTTCGACAAGTCGATCGGGCTCGCAGCCTTGATGCTGCTCGCGCCGGTGATGCTGCTGGTCGCAGCAGCCATCAAAGTCGATTCACGCGGCCCGGTATTTTTCCGCCAGCGCCGCTATGGCTTCAACAACGAGTTGATTGAGGTTTTCAAGTTCCGCTCCATGCATGTCGACATGACCGATCACGACGCGAGCCGGCTCGTCACCAAAGGCGATCCGCGCGTGACACGTGTCGGCCGCTTCATCCGCAAGACGAGCCTCGACGAACTGCCGCAGCTCTTCAACGTGCTCAAGGGCGATCTCTCGCTCGTGGGCCCGCGCCCGCACGCCGTCTCGGCAAAGGCGCAGAACCGGCTCTATAACGAGGTCGTCTCGCGCTACTATGCACGGCACAAGGTGAAACCCGGCATCACGGGCTGGGCGCAGATCCGTGGCTGGCGCGGCGAAACGGATACCGAGGAGAAGATCGAGCAGCGCGTGGAGCACGATCTCTACTACATCGACAACTGGTCGGTGTTCTTCGATCTCTACATTCTGGCGATGACGCCGATTGCGCTTCTCAAATCCGAAAACGCGTACTGAGCCGTTCCCAAGCGGCAACGCAGAAAAGCCCCGTAGCGGCAAGCGCGTGCGGGGCTGAAACCATCGAGACTGTTCGTCAGGTGCGCCCCGATCAGGCGGGAATGGCCTGGCCTTCCGCGCGATAGCCCTCGGCCGCGGCGGCAAGCGCCTCGCTGATGGCGCGGGCCATCTTATGGGGATTGAAGCCCCACTTGGCGTTGAGGCGCATATGCGCGGCCGCTTCGAGCGCCGACACCAGAGCCTGCTGACCGTGGCGGGCGATGAGATCGCTCACGTGGCGCGATTGGCAAGCTGCCAGGAAGCTGCGGAAACGCAGCAACACGGCGACCTTACGGACGCGCGCGCGGGGCGAGATCTGCCAGAAATCCTGCTCCACGCGGCGGAGATCATCGTCAGACAGCGTGACAGACGGCAGGAGAAGGCCGTTCCCCGAGGATAGGATCTTGAGCGCGAGGGCCAGCTCGCGGGCACCGACGCGCGGCACGTCGCTCGCGTCCACGGCGGATTCGGGTGCTGCTTCGATCAATTGTTCAGACATGGCGGCTAACTCCGCTTTTCTGCAGGGCGGCTGGCGCCGAAGACGGCCCAGGGCGACCCATGCAACAAGATGATGTCCCGAGGATGGGAACTATGCGATTCGATGACAAAATCCACGTCGAGACCGACCAAACGGCCGTTTGGGTTTTGGATATCCGATCCCGAAAAGCGATATTTGCGCCCGTCGGTCGCGCTAATGATGCCAAACCCGATACTCTCGTGAAACTTGGTGATATGGCCTTGCATGGCACGCTCCACATCTCAGGGGCCGAAACCGCAGTCAGCGGCGATGTGTCGGACGATGCCTGAGATGAGCGCCATGCGCTGTTACAGCCGGAACATTCCCAATCTTTTCAAAGCTGTCAACCGACCTGCGAACATTTGTCCGTAGAAAAGGCCGCCCGTGGGGAGCGGCCTTTTCAGGTTCAGAGTCGATGCTCAGCGCCCGGAACGTCCCCGTTTTTCGGGGCCGGCGGCCCGAGTGAACCCAGGCGGACGCGCCGGTGCGGCGGCAATGGCGCCGCAGGCTCAGTTTTCACGAAAAAAGGCGTCTACCCGCATGCCCGGCTTCAACGCCGCGGCCGTCCCCTGCAATTCCAAGATCACCTCCATCACCTCGACGTCGTTCGGACGGAGGGGCCCGCGCGGGCCGATGCGCGCCCCACCCAGGGTCGGCGCGATGCTGGTTACACGGCCTTCGAACCGCTCTCCGGGACGGCTGATGCTCGTGACGTAGGCGGTCTGATTGACCGAGATCTTGCCCACGTCGCCCTCATCGACCTCAGCCTTCACGCGCAGGACGCTCATGTCGCCCAGTACGACGAGCGGCACTTCGGGTGACGGCGCCACGATCTCTCCCTGCTTGGCGTTGACCTGCAGGATCGTGCCGGCGACGGGCGCGCGGATGCGCGTCTTGTCGAGCAGCGCTTCGGCCATGCGCACTTCAGCGCGCGCGGCGCTCACGGCGGATTCGGCGCGGCTCGGTGCCGGCAGGTTGGCTTTCGACTGCGCCTTCACATAGGCGATGCGCTCGCGCTCCAACCGGTCGTGCGCATCCTTGAGGCGTCGGCGTGCGTCGCTCACGGCCGTTTCGCTCCCCGTGCCGACACGGCGGGCAGAGATCGCATAGTCAAGCTCGATGCGCGCGCCCGTCACAGCGCGCTCCGCGGAGTAGATCGCGTCTTCCGCCTTGCGGACGTCCTCGCGGCCGGAGGCAAACGCCTTCTCGCGATCCTCGCGCAGCGCTTCGGCTTCGGTCTCTGCGGAGGCAAGTTTGGCGCGCGCTTCGGCGTCGTCGAGGCGGAGCAGAAGCTCGCCTTCCTCCACCTTATCGTCCACCTTCACCATGACCTCTTCCACGCGGCCGAGGTAGGAGGCGCCCAGGCGAATTTCGCCGGACCGGGGCTCTACACGACCGGGCGCGGCAACCACGTAATCCTTCGGTACGACCACGACCTCGTCTTCATCCGCATTCGCATTGCGGAATTTGTCGTAGGCCAGATAGCCGCCGGCTCCGGCCAGGAGGAGCAGAATCGCGAGATGGGTTGGCTTCAGCATGGCGGTCGTCTTTCTCAAGCTGCAACGTCTTTAGATTTCGAAGGGGCGCCTTGGCCCGGCCCGTTTTTGGGAGGGCGTTCGTCGCCGACGATGCGCCCGTCCTCGATGGTGATGATGCGGTCTGCGTAATGCAGCGTGCGGTGATCGTGGGTCACGGCCATCACGGCGCGCGTCGGGTCCTTCGCGACCTCCGAGAGCAGCTCCATCACGGCCTTGCCGTTCTCGCTATCAAGGGCCGCTGTCGGCTCGTCGGCGAGCACGACGGACGGGCGACCCGCAAGCGAACGAGCAATCGCGACGCGCTGTTTTTCGCCGCCGGACAGCTTCGAAGGGTAATTGTTGAGCCGGTGGCCGAGCCCAACCGCTTTCAGGGCCTCCGCGGCCGTTTCCATGGGATCGGGCGAGCGAGCATCGCGCACGTCGAGCGCGACGAGCACGTTCTCGAGCGCGGTGAGCGTTGGGAACAGGTTGTAGCTCTGGAACACGAAACCGATGTGGAGGCGGCGGATCTCGGCCAGATCTTCGGACGAGAGGCCGACGGCCTGGTGGCCCGCGAGGTGCAGCTCTCCGCTGGTTGCGGTGAGGATGCAGCCGAGGATGGACAGCAGGGTCGTTTTACCGCTGCCGGAGGGGCCCATGAGCAGCGTCAGCTCGCCGGGGCGAAGGTCCATGCTCACGCCCTTCAGGATGTGCAGAACGCCGGCGCCGGTGTCGATGGACTTTGTGATGTTCTGCGCCTCAAGGAGAGGGCGCGGCCCGCTCGATGATGCTTTCGTCTTCGACATTCACGACATCTCCCGAATCCAACTCGCGGCCGTCATCCGGCGCACTCTGTAATGTCTTTCGTCCATCGCATCCTGCGAGGAGCCGGTCTGTTCCACCCGACACACGAACGGCCGTATTTTTGAGGGTGAGCCCTCAATTCCTCCCGCCACGGATCATGTTCGCGCCGACGCTACGCAGCCGCCTTCTCCGATGCAAGCGCTTCCACATGCGTCGCCGCGATCAGCTCCTGCCCTCATCTGTTGAAGACGCCTGCCGGATCGATCCGTGTCACTTTGCGGATCGCCGTGATGGCTGCGAAGACGCACATTCCAACCGTCAACGCAAACAGGTAGGCGGCAATGGTCGGCGTCATCACGATGGTCAATGTCGGCACCCTTATGGAGAGCCGGTAGATCGCAAGCATCGCCAGCAGCATGCCGGCCGCATAGCCGAGCACCGCGCTCAATAGAGCCTGGATCAGAATGACGGCGTGAATGTAGCTCGCGGATGCTCCAAGCGCGCGCAGGGTCGCGAACTCGTTCAAATGGTCCTTGGTGCTTGCGTAGAGCGTCTGGGCGACGATGACGACGCCAACGATGGCGCCGAGCACCATGCCCGTGATGAGTGCGAGACCGGCGCCCGTCGAGAACATCCAGTAGTTGATCGAACGGCGTGTGAACTCGTCGTGGGTCAGCACCTCGACGCCGGTGAGGCGCGTTTCGAGCGCCTGGCGCACGGCGTTCACGTCGGCACCCTTTTCCAAACGCACGAGGACGTAGGTGGCCTGCACGGCGCTTGCGCCGACGAACTTTCGGGCTGTCGTGATGGGCGTGAAAATGTAGGGCAGCGTCGTGAAGGAACGAATGCCCTTGGTCACGCCCGTGACCTGAATGCGCTGGTTGTTGATCTCGGCGTAATCGCCGCGGCCTTCGATGCCGAGATCCTCGAAGTAGGAGCGATCGACGGCAACCGCATTCGGCAATTGCAGATCCTCGACGGAACCTTCTTCAAGGCTCCACGGGCGCGTTCCGCCGTTCTGCCAATCCAGGCCGATGAGGATGAACGACTTCTTGCCACCGGCGGGCTTCCGCCAGGAGGAGAAGCTCACGATCATGTCCTCGGCGTATTGCACACCCGGCGTGGAGAGCGCCGCATACTTCTCGTGACCGATCAGAAGCGAAGGATCGTCGAAGCTCTTCGTGCCGTAGGGAACGATCCACAAATCGGCGGGCGCTTTGTCGAGGACGGTTGCGATCTTGTTCTCGGATCCCTTGTAGAGACCCACTTCGATGGCCACCAGAACAACAGAAAAAACGATGCCGACAAGCGTGACGATCAGGCTCATCCGGTCGTGAAAGAGGTTCCGGTAGGCGATCTTGGGGGCCATCTTGATGACCTTCCCCTTGCCGGCCGCTGCGTTCCTCTTGCTCATGTTCCTCTCCGCTCAGGCAACGCACGAGTTGTGCGCTGAACCGGTTGCCACGTCCAGCGTCCGTCGAGATTTTCTGACGATTATTCAGGCCTGCCGTCAACGCCGCGGACCAGCCATCCCTGTTCGGAGCTTGCCGTCCGCGCGCCGTTTCCGTCCGCTACTCGTCGCATGCCACCGTGACGGTCATGCCGACGGCGGGGATGAATTTCGAGCACGTTGCGGTCCCTCGGGCTGCCTCTTGAGCTGGGGGCGCTTCCGTCGCTTCCGCGTCTGCCGTCGCGTTGCGTTCCACTGGTGCATCGGCCGTCGCCTCCGTGCCGGTTTGCACCGTCATCTCTTGTGCCTCCGTATCGGGCAATGCCGACTGGATCAGGGCGGAGCTACCCGTGAGCGGTGCGACACGGTCGCCCGCAATATCGGCCTTGGCGATGATCTCGCGCGGCGCTTCGGTGTTGTGGGCCGCACGCGGTGCGCGTTCGGAAGATACAATTCTTGCAGGTTTTTCGGACTTTTTAGCCGCCTCGCGAAGATGTGCGGATGCTCGCGGCTTGGGCATTGCTTGCTTTACGCGAGGATGGTGGGCGGCGCGCGACGCGGCGCCCTTCGACGGGGTTGCCGTGAAGGTTCCGAGCGGCCCGCCGAAGCCGAGACGGACACCGCCTGCCGCATCGGCAGCGGGAGCAAGCGCCGTTGCTGCTGCGAGCATGGCCGTGGTGACGGCGACAAACTTGGTGGGCATGAAACTCTCCTTCTGGCGTCATGTGACAAGCGGAACCGGCACGCATGGCCGGCATCGCTAGAAATCCGATGTCACACTGCGCGCATGACCGGTGCGGAGCAGTTCCACACGTGACATCGAACGATGAAATCCTTCGGCGATGCCAAGGAGATGATGCGTGCGGCTGATGTCTGCTGCGATTGTTTTCTCGCACGCACCACACGAAGAAGCCGACCCCTGTTCGGGGCCGGCTTCGTCTTTCTCCATCGTTCTATGTTTTGCGTTCAGCAACCGACGGAGACTGCGACGCCGAGTGTCGGCAGGTAGCGCTTGCACGTTTCAGGTGCGGTGTCTTCCGGTGCGGCGGCAATGGTTGCAGGTGCCGTCTCGGTGGTTTCGACAACATCCGGCTCGGCGGTGGCAGCGGCGCTTGCGCTTTCGCGGGCAACGTCGACCTGTGTGAGGGCTGCGGAGCTCGACGGGGCCGCGACGTAGGTGCTCGGCTTATCGTTTATCGTCGTTTCGGTGGCCACCTCATCCTGCTCGTTCCAGCTTTCGTCGGCGGCTTTGGCCTTCTGGGCGGCGGCAACTTCCTGCTGGCGCTTGGCGGCGGCAGCGGCCTGGGCTTTCGCCTTGGCCTGTGCTTGCGCCTGAGCGCGAGCCTTAGCTTTCGCCTGGGCCTGAGCCTGGGCGCGGGCTTTGGCTTTCGCCTGCGCTTTGGCCTGCGAGCGAGCATGGGCCTTGGCGCGAGCGCGGTCGGCCTTGTGCGCCTGGGCGGCGGAATGGGCGATTACGCCGACAGCGAGGACGCCGAGGCCGATCCCGATGCCACGGCTTCCCGCGTTGGCTGCGGGGACGATGGCGAGGCTTGCGATGACGGTGGCGGCGACTGCGGTGATGGTGAGCTTCGTGGCCATGGTCGTCTCTCCTATGAACTCTTGTGCTTCGGGTGCGGCCAGCGGTGCCGCCGTGATCTCTTGAAGCTCACAATGGTGCAGCCGGGTCCGGACCGCTGTTCCGGGCGAAACACCGTCAGAAAAATCTTGGGTTTGGATCTTCGATCGCGGCTTAGGCCGCCGACTGGACCAACCGGTCGGCACCCTCGCCTGCAATGCGGGAGACGAAGGCAGCCGTGCGCGCCAGCACGGTGTGGCGCTCCCGGTCGATGGTCACCATGTGGAAGCTGTCGTCGAGCACCACGAGGTCGACAGGGCCTGCAATCTTGCGTTGCAGATACGTGGCGTTATCGAGGCCGGCATAGTCGTCGTCGCGAGCGTGCATGATGAGTACAGGTTGCGTGACGGCATCGAGTTCGCGGATGACCACGTCCGCCAGGCGGCGGCGTTCGAGGACGGCACCGCCCGGCGTCGAGACCTGGGCTGCCTTGGTGCCACCGGACGCCATCGCGTTGCGGATAAAATCACGGACGCGCTGATCCTTGATGCCGACGTGAACGGGCACCGGGAAGCGGAACAGGTTCGCAATCGGTTTGCTGTCTACCAGGCGGAACAGAGGCACATACCAGGGGACCTGCCGGCCGCTCAACCACAGGGTGGGAGAATAGAGCGCCACGCCCTGCACCTTGTCAGGATGACGGGCGGCCAGCATGAGGCTCAGCACCGCGCCGGTGGAAAGGCCGCCCACGATCACCGTGTCACAGGTCGCGGCCAGGTCTTCGAGAGCCTTTTCGGCGCTCGCGTACCAGTCCCGCCAGGTGGTGGCCAGGAGATCGGCCTCGCTTCCGCCATGGCCGGCAAGCATCGGGGTGACAACCGTGTAGCCTTCTCTGACGAGGCCGTTCGCGACAAAGCGGATCTCGCTTGGCGAGCCGCAGAGCCCATGGATGAGCAGCACGCCTACTCGGCCACGGCCCGCTCCGAAAATCCTCTCACTCGACTGCATGACACACCCCAATCGTGTCCCGAATTCATTTCGGGGCACGCTATGTCAGCAGGATCTGTGCCGCTGTTCCGGCGGGGACACGAAAAACCGATGGGAACCGACAACGGCAGCTTGAATGTTGGTGCGGCCTCGCGGAAAACTTGCGGTCTCATCCCACCGCCCCACGGATCGCGCTTGACCTCGCTGCGGGGCTGGTCTAATCCATTTTAGAATTGTTCTAATGAATGCTTTCGGTATGTGGCCGGGGGCAGACATCTTTCTATTTCGATCCGGCGGTGAAGGGAGATCCCATGCAGGGCAAAAGCGAGGTCATCGAAATTCTCAACGAGGCGCTCAAGCTGGAGCTCGGCGCGGTTAACCAATACTGGCTGCACTACCGGCTCTTGGAAAACTGGGGCTTCACCAAGCTCGCAAAGAAGGAGCGCGCCGAATCCATCGAGGAAATGCAGCATGCGGATCGCCTCGTCGAGCGCATCATCTTCCTCGAAGGACATCCCAACCTTCAGTATGTGGCGCCGCTGATGATCGGCGAGAACCTGAAGGAAGTTCTCGAATGCGACCTCAAGGGCGAGAAAATCGCTCACGAGACCTACATCCGTGGCCGCGACATCTGCCGGGCGGCCAAGGATTACGTGACGATGGAGCTGTTCGAAGGGCTCATCAAGGACGAGGAAGGGCACATCGATTTCATCGACACGCAGCTCGACCTCATCTCAAAGATCGGCATCGAGAACTATGGCCTGCTCCAAGCCGAGCCGGCCAACGAGGTCGAGGGACACTGAGCCCCTCCCTCAGCGCGCGGAGGGGCCTCCCTCCGCGCGAGCGGCTTTCCGTTGCCCATAAAACGGTTCTTCGGTCTTTCTTCCAAGCCAGGCTGGCCGGAACTTTCACCTTAGGGGCCACGTTGCTCGACAGGTGAAAATGATGATGGCAAAAAAACTTAGCACCCCCGCCGAAGCCAGGAGCCCGGCGACCGTGCTGGTGGTCGAGGACGAGCCGCTGCTCCGCTACGCGCTCGCTTCGGAACTGGACGCGGCTGGTTTCCAGGTCCTCGAAGCCGGTAACACGGCCGAGGCCGAGACGGTTCTCGCCGCCGGCGCGCCGGTGGATGTTCTGGTCACGGACGTGCAGATGCCGGGGCCGCGCGACGGCATGGTTCTGGCGCAGATGGTCCGCGCGCAGTGGCCGGAGACCAAGGTCATCATCGCATCCGGGCGTCCGCCTCCTCAGTCGGTCTCGACCGTGGCCGACGCCTTCTATCCCAAGCCCTACGACCTGGATCGCGTGATTGGCTATATCGAGACGCTGACCGGCGGCAAAGCTTAGCGCGTCGTTCCGTAGACGCGCTGGCTATCCGCCCAGGACACGGCCAGCCACAGCATCGAGTTTCCGCAGCAGCGACGCATCGCGTGCTTCAGGTGCGGTGATGATCGCCACATCCAGCGCGCGATCGGACCCGATGGGGCATTCGGGATGCTCGCGCGGAAAATCCTGCGCGAGACGTGTTACGAGGCGCTGCGCCTTTTCCGTGTTGCTCTTCATGATGGCGATGATGGACGCGACATCCACGTCGTCGTGATCGTCGTGCCAGCAGTCGTAGTCGGTCACCATGGCAACGGTCGCGTAACAGATCTCGGCCTCCCGAGCGAGCTTGGCTTCGGGCATGTTGGTCATGCCGATCACGTCCATACCCCAACTCCGATAGAGATAACTTTCGGCGCGGGTGGAGAACTGCGGTCCTTCCATCACGAGATAAGTGCCGCCTTTCGTGTAGGCCACGCCTGCTGCGTCTGCTGCTTTCGCGACGGCGTCGACCAGCAGCGGGCTCACCGGATCGGCGACGGAGACGTGCGCGACGAGGCCCGGCCCGAAGAAACTCTTCTCTCGTGCAAAGGTGCGGTCCACAAACTGGTCGACCAGAACGAAATGACCGGGCGGCAGATCCTCGCGCAGCGAGCCGCAGGCCGAGATCGACACGAGGTCGGTCACGCCCGCGCGCTTCAGGGCGTCAATGTTGGCGCGAAAATTGATCGCGGACGGCGGCACGGGATGCCCGCGGCCGTGGCGCGGCAGAAACCGGATCGGCAGACCTGCAATCTCCGCGAACAAGATCTCGTCGGACGGCGCGCCCCACGGTGTCATCACCTTTTCCCAATGGGCGTTCTCGATGCCCGGAAGGTTGTAAAAGCCGCTACCGCCCATGATGCCGAGCACCGTTTTCGTCATTCGCATGTCCTTCCATCGCCGGAGCGTGAATGTTTGCGGGAAACGTACAGGCGTTCCTGTGCCGATTGAAGCCAGCAATAGTGGAGGGTGCGGATGATGATAGTCGGCAACGAAAAAGGGCTCCGTTCGCGGAGCCCTTGATCTTTTGTCAGCACACCGGCGATTAGCGTCAGTGCGCCTTTGCCCAAATGCGCCGCTTGCCGGCGTAGAGGAGGCCCGTGGTCACGATGAGATAGAGGATGACCAGCCAGCCGATCCGCTTGCGCTCGTTGAGCGAAGGGTCTGCAGACCAGGCGAGGAAGGCTGCGACGTCGCGCGCGTTTTGATCGAGCGAGCCGGTGCCGTCCTGATACGTTATGAAGCTGTCCTCCGACAGCATCGCCGGCATGGCGAACTGATGGCCGGGGAACGCTGCGTTGTAGAGCATGCCCTCAGCCAGATGGAAGCCTTCCGGCGGATCTTGGTAGCCCGTGAGCAGCGCATAGAGATAGTCCGCGCCGCCTTCCTGGTAGCCCGTCGCAATATCGCGGAGCATCGAGAACGGATGCGCCCACCACGTGCCGGTGTAGTGCGTTGTGCGAGCCTTCGCGATGAGCGAAAGATCCGGCGGGAGCGCGCCGTTGTTGGCCGCGCGCGCCTCGTTGTTGTTCTTGAAGGGGCCGCGGATCGGATCGGACTGAAGCGCGGGGCGCTCGAACATCTTGCCCTGATCGTCAGGCCCGTCCGTGATCTGGTTCGGCCAGCTTGCAGCAAGCGCCTTCACCGATTCTTCATCGAATTCCGGTCCGCCAGCCTCAAAGAGATTGCGGAAGCGCACACGGTTGAGACCGTGGCACGCTGCGCAGACGTCCTTGTAGACCTGGAAGCCGCGCTGAAGCTGGGCCCGGTCGAACTGGCCGGTAAAGCCCGAGAAGCTCCAGGACTGGCGATCGATGTGGACTGCGTCGCCGGCCGCGAGAGCGGGGGTTGCGACGGCTCCGCCGAAGAGGAAGGCCAGCGCAGCGAGAGAGGCTTTGGTCACACGCATCGTTGTCTCTCCCCTCAGCGCGTCTCTGGGGCCGCGGCGGCACCCTCGGGCGCGCCCGCTCCACTCTTCAACACGGACTCCGAGATGGAGCGTGGCAATGGTCGCGGTCGCTCGATCAAGCCCACAATCGGCATCACCAGCAGGAAGTGGGCGAAGTAGTAGAACGTGAAGATGCGCGACCAGGTGACGTAAGCGCCTTCGGCTGGCATGGCGCCGAGGTAACCCAGCGCGAGGCACGAGATCACGAGCAGCCAGAAGAACCACTTGTAGACCGGGCGATACTTGGCCGAGCGTACGCGGCTCGTATCGAGCCAGGGCACGACGACCAGGATCGCAATCGCGGCGAACATCGCGATCACGCCGCCGAGCTTGGAGGGGATCGCGCGCAGGATCGCGTAAAAGGGCAGGAAGTACCACTCCGGCACGATGTGCGGCGGCGTCACCAGCGGATCCGCTTCGATGTAGTTGTCCGCATGGCCGAGGTAATCCGGAAGGAAGAACACGAACCATGCGAACAGGATGAGGAACGCGAAGAGGCCGACCGCATCCTTGGCCACCGCGTAGGGATACATCGGGACCGCGTCTTCCTTGGTCTTGATGTCGAGGCCGGTCGGGTTGTTCTGGCCCGCGACGTGCAGCGCCCAGATATGCAGGATAACGAGACCCGCGATCACGAACGGCAGCAGGTAGTGGAGCGCGAAGAAGCGGTTCAGCGTCGTGCCGGAAACGGCGAAGCCGCCCCATAGCCACTCGACGATGGCGGTGCCGAGACCCGGAATGATCTCGTTAATGGACGAGAACAGGTTGGTGATGACGGTCACGCCCCAGAAGCTCATCTGGCCCCAGGGAAGCGCGTAGCCCATGAAGGCGGTCGCCATCATGACAAGGAAGATGAGCACACCCAGTATCCACAGAACCTCGCGCGGCGCCTTGTAGGAGCCGTAATAGAGGCCGCGGAAAATGTGAATGTAGACGGCGATGAAGAACATCGAGGCGCCGACCGCGTGCAGGTTGCGGATCAGCCAGCCGAAGTTCACATCACGGCGGATCGCTTCCACCGAGTTGAACGCTTCGGCTGCGCTCGGCTGGTAGTGCATCGCGAGCACGATGCCGGTGACGATCTGCGAGGCGAGGAAAAACGTCAGGATGCCGCCGAAGGTCCACCAGTAGTTGAGATTGCGTGGCGTGGGAAAGGCCACGAACTGCCCGTGGGCAAGGCGCGCGATAGGAAGACGGTCATCCCACCATTTGCCGAATTTCGTTTGCGGCTCGTAGCTCGACGTATGGTCCATCCGACGCTGCCCCCTCAGCCGATCTTGATTTTTGTGTCAGAGACGAACTCGTAGGGCGGCACATCGAGGTTGCGCGGCGCCGGGCCCTTACGAATACGACCCGACGTGTCGTAATGCGAGCCGTGACAGGGGCAGAACCAGCCACCGAACTCGCCCTTTGCGTCGCCCATCGCCTGTCCCTTCGGGATACACCCGAGGTGCGTACAGATCCCGACGAGCACCAGCCAGTTGGCGTGGCCCTCCTTCACGCGATTTGCGTCGGTGGCGGGCGTCGCTTCGGGCAACAGCTCGTTGCGTGCAGAGCGATCCGGCAGATCGTCCAGCTTGTCTGCCTCGGCGGTCTCGATCTCTTCGGCCGTGCGGTTGCGAATGAAGATCGGCTTGCCGCGCCACATCACGGTGACGGCCTGCCCCTCCTGGATCGGCGACAAGTCCACCTCGATGGAGGCCAGAGCCTGAGCGCCAGCGTCGGGATTCATCTGCGCAACGAACGGCCACAGCGTGACAGCCGCTCCTACAGCCACGAACGCGTTTCCGGCGATCACCAGAAAATCGCGGCGATTGACGTCTTCGACTTCGCTTGCCACCGTGGCCCTCCAAATTTCGAGGATGTTGTACTCGCGACGCGCCCTGCAGGGATTTGACTTCGGTCAGCCCCGCTCTACTGTTTTCCGCCTCCGCTGCGGTTCGCTTTCGAACGCGCATCAATGCTGCGAAAAAATCTTGGGCCAGGCAGGTAGGACAGCACTAACCGAGGCCTGCCTGCTCCGCAAGGCGCGCGACTGTGATCTCAAGCGCGAAATGCAGATCTTCCGACAGCCCCGTCCCGACGGGCCAGCCACTCGACTTTTGTTCTGGCATCGTTTGGAAGGGTGCTCAAGGGCACGCCTCTTTAGCGCCACGGGGCAAAGTGGCGCACAATATTTCCGGCTTCCGGAGTCGGAAAAACGACTATCGCGGACAATCAGCCCTTTTCGAGCAGCAGCGTCAGGCCGACCAGCGTTTCGCTGAAAAACTGGATCTCCACCATCTGACGCGTGTCTTTGACGATGATGTCCATGTTTGCGCTGAGCGTTCCACCGTCCGTACTCTGAACGCCGACGCGGAAGCCGTGCGGCGTCACGCTGCCATTGAGCTCGCCGCGGACGTTATAGACGTCCTCGCTCCACTCGCCGGAGATCGCACCGTCGGCATGGCGCACGGCGCTCTTAAGCTCGATCTTGCCGCTCTGCGACGCGCAGCGAATGTTCTGGCGCAGCGCGTTTCCTTCGCCCTCGACGAAGTATGTCGCGCGGCAGCGCACGTCTTCCGTCTTGCCGTCCGTAAAGCGAATGCGGCCTCTGCCGCCCCACCATCCCGCGAGATTTGCGAACGGGCTCGCGGACGCAGCTGGCGGCGGAGGTGCTGCACCGTCCACCGCGGGTGCCGCAGTCGCGCCGAGCAGGGCCGTCGCAAGGACCACAGCGGCGCAAGAGCAGCTCTGCGCAACAAGCTTTTGCAGACGGTTCATAAGGCCCTCTCGGTTTGAAACCCGATTCCCCATTTCAACAACGATGACGGGGCGAGCGGCGGATTCAACCTCCCGGGACAGGGAGGCGTGCAATCGGCCCCGCCGTGTGTCGATTGCGCCTCACGAAGGAAACGCGCCGCAAACGCTTCGGGCGGACCCGTGGCGCCTTGCCCGAGCCCGCCCGTTGGCGTTTGCAACTGTTCCGACGATCAGATGCCGAGCTTCGTCTTTAGCATCTCGTTGACGGCGGCCGGGTTCGCCTTGCCGCCCGTCGTCTTCATCACCTGACCCACGAACCAGCCGAGCATCGAAGGCTTGGCTTTGGCCTGCTCCACCTTCTCGGGATTTGCAGCGATGATTTCGTCCACCGCCTTCTCGATGGCGCCGGTGTCCGTCACCTGCTTCATGCCGCGGGCTTCCACGATTTCCGCGGGGTCGCCGCCTTCGGTCCAGAGGATCTCAAAGAGGTCCTTTGCGATCTTGCCGGAAATGGTGCCAGCTGAAATGAGATCGACAAGCCCGCCGAGCTGCGCCGCGGATACAGGGCTATCGGCAATGGCCTTGCCTTCTTTGTTCAAGCGGCCGAACAGCTCGTTGATGACCCAATTAGCCGACACTTTTCCGTCGCGCGGCTCCGCCACGACCCCATCGCGCCCTTTCGCGACTGCTTCGAAGAAATCGGCGTTCTCGCGCTCCGCGACGAGCACGGTCGCGTCATACGCCGAGAGCCCGTAATCCTTCATGAAGCGCGCGCGCTTTTCGTCGGGCAGCTCGGGCAGGTGCTGGGCGAGGCCGTCGACGTAGGACTGCTCAAGCTCAAGCGGCAAAAGGTCGGGATCGGGGAAGTAGCGATAATCGTGCGCTTCTTCTTTGCTGCGCATCGAGCGCGTCTCGCCCTTTACGGAATCGAACAGGCGCGTTTCCTGGTCGATGGTGCCGCCGTCCTCGATGATGTCGATCTGACGGCGTGCTTCGACCTCGATGGCCTGGCCGATGAAGCGGATCGAATTGACGTTCTTGATTTCGCAGCGCGTACCGAGGTCGTCGCCGGGCTTCCTCACCGACACGTTCACGTCGGCGCGCAGGTTGCCCTTCTCCATGTCGCCGTCGCAGGTGCCGAGATAGCGCAGGATCGTGCGAAGCTTGGTGACGTAGGCCTGCGCTTCCTTGGCCGAGCGAAGATCCGGGCGCGAGACGATTTCCATCAGCGCAACGCCCGAGCGGTTGAGATCGACGAACGAAAACTCCGGATGCTGGTCATGGATCGACTTGCCGGCGTCCTGCTCAAGATGCAGGCGCTCGATGCCGACGCGCTTTGCCTCGCCGTCCACGTCGATCTCGATTTCGCCTTCGCCCACGATCGGCTGCTTGTACTGGCTGATCTGGTAGCCCTGCGGCAGGTCGGGATAGAAGTAGTTCTTGCGGTCGAACACGCTCTTCAGATTGATCGCGGCCTTGAGGCCGAGGCCGGTGCGGATCGCCTGGGCGATGCATTCGGAATTGATCACCGGCAACATGCCGGGCATGGCCGCATCGACGAGCGAAACATGGCTGTTCGGCTCGGCGCCGAACGCGGTGGACGAGCCTGAGAACAGCTTCGATTCTGAGGCGACCTGGGCGTGCACCTCCATGCCGATCACGACCTCCCAATCGCCGGTCGCGCCGGGGATCAGGTTGCTCGCCGCCTTTTTGCTCTTGCCGCCACCCTTTGCGGTGTCCTGCATCTCAGCCGTCTCCTCTCGCCCTGCTTAGCGCGGGCGCAACACATATCCCACCAGGGCCCAGACCAAGCCGAACGCGAACTGCAGCGTGAAGAGTGCAGCCTCTCCACCCAGCGCGTGCACCTTGACGAGACCGACCTGGCCGCTCAGCCAATACAGAAGAAAACCAACGATGGACGCCGCGAACGCGACGACCGGCAGTTTTTGCCACTGGTCCGCGCGCCGGCCCATTAGAAACGCGACCGCGATCGTCGCGGGGTTCAGCGCCGCGATCAGCACGAGCGTCAACGGATCGAACGAGTTGATGGAAATCATTTCCGCGATCCGCCGCTACTCGCTTCCAGCTTCCGGAGCTTTTCTTCTTCGTATTGCACGAACCAGCCGATCATATTGCGCCATTGGGCGCCAACCATCTCGATCATTTCAGCGGGAAGGCCGCGCTGGCGCGCCTGCATCTTCACCTTGTCGATCACCTGCTGGATGCGCCAGGGCACGCTCGCCTCGCTCGGGTCTTTCTTGAGCTGCCAGGCGCGTTCGACGTAGCCGAAGCGCTCGGCGATCAGGTCCACAAGTGCCGCATCGATACGATCGATCTCCGCGCGGACCTCGCTCATGTCCGTGCACTCTCCTGGACGCTTCGGGTCCGTCATCTCAGTTGCCTCCCGGGTTCTTGGCACCCGTCCACCATCGCTCGGGCACAGCAAAGCGGCCCGCTGCGTTCTCGATTGCCTCGCCGGCGGCAAACAGCGTTCCCTCGTCAAAAGGCTTGCCGATGAGCTGAAGCCCAAGCGGCGTGCCTTCGGTCGAGAGGCCGGCCGGCACCGATATGCCGGGCAGCCCCGCCATGTTCACCGTCACGGTAAAAATATCTTCCAGGTACATGGCGAGCGGATCGCCGGACTTCTCTCCGAACGCGAACGCAGGCGACGGCGTCGTTGGCGTCAGCACCACGTCGACCGTGTTCCAAGCCTCGTCGAAATCGCGCTTGATGAGCGTGCGGACTTTCTGGGCCTTCAAATAATAGGCGTCGTAGTAGCCGGCCGAGAGCACGTAGGTGCCGATCAGGATGCGGCGGCGCACCTCTTTGCCGAAGCCTGCAGCGCGCGTGTTTTCATACGTCTCGGTGATGTCGCGGCCGGGCACGCGCAGACCGTAGCGCACGCCGTCGTAGCGCGCGAGGTTGGACGACGCTTCCGCGGGCGCGACGATGTAGTACGCGGGCAGCGCATACTTCGTGTGCGGCAGGCTGATCTCGTGGATCGTGGCGCCGGCGTCCTTCAACCACGCGATGCCTTTGGTCCAGAGATCCTCGATCTCCTTCGACATGCCATCGACGCGATACTCCTTCGGCACGCCGACACGCAGGCCTTTGATACCCTTGCCAAGCGCCGCCTCGTAATTCGGGACAGGAACATCGACAGATGTGGAATCCTTGGTGTCGTGACCGGCCATGGAGCCGAGCATGATCGCCGCATCGCGCACGGTCTTGGCAATGGGGCCTGCCTGATCCAACGACGAGGCGAAGGCCACGATGCCCCAGCGCGAGCAGCGGCCGTACGTCGGCTTGATGCCTACGGTGCCAGTGAGCGCCGCGGGCTGGCGGATCGAGCCGCCCGTGTCCGTTGCGGTGGCCGCAAGACAGAGCCCCGCCGCAACGGCCGCCGACGAGCCGCCGGAAGAACCGCCGGGCACGAGCTTTTCCGCGCTGCCCTTCCGTCGCCAGGGCGAGACGACCGGGCCGAATGCGCTCGTCTCGTTCGAGGAGCCCATGGCGAACTCGTCGTTGTTGAGCTTGCCGAGCATGACGGCACCGGCATTCCAGAGATTGGAGCCGACGGTCGATTCGTAGGTGGGCGTGAACTCGCCCAGGATCTTCGAGCAGGCCGTGGTGCGAATGCCGTTGGTGCAGAACAGATCTTTGTTGCCGAGCGGCAGACCTTCGAGGGCGCGCGCTTCGCCCTTCGCGAGGCGCGCATCGCTCTCTTTCGCCTGCGTGAGGGCGTGCTCGGGCGTGACCAACACGTAAGCGTTGATCGCGGGATTGGCTTCGCCGATGGCCTCGATGTGCGCCTGCGTCAGCTCCGTGGCGGAGAAGGATTTGTTTTTCAGCCCGTCGCGCGCTTCGGCGAGCGTCAGGTGCGTCAGATCACTCACGTTCTATTTTCCCTTCTTGGCGTCGCAGCGCGTGTAGAGTTCGGGCCCGTGCTCCTGGCCGGACTGATGCACCTCGAACGCATCTCCGTCCTTGACGAAGACGTATGTCGCCGCGTTGACCGTCATGCCCTCGGAGCAGACCATGAACGCGAGCCAGGATTGTCCGGGCTCATGCTCGAAGATCTTCGTAAACTCGCAGCCGCCTTCCCATCCGCGGAAGCCGTTCGCGTCGAGCAGCTCGGGCGCGGTGGAAACGTTCTCCTTTCCGCCCGCCTCGATCTTGCGCAACTTCTCGCATTGCTCTGCCGTCGCGTACTGCCCTCCGAGGAACGCCGCACGCTCCTTCGCGCCGGCGGCAGTGGCCGCCACGAGCGACGACAACACGATGACGAGCGTGCGCATCACAGTCCTCTCCATCTCCGTCAGACCGAGCGAGCCTTCTCGGCGTCGGCTCTCGCCTTGTTGATGTTGTAGGTGCGGCGCGAGTAGTAGAGGCTCACAAACCCGAACAGGATCGACAATGGCGCATTGACCTGCTCGGCCACCTCGCGCGCTTTCAGAAGATAGGGTGGCACCTCGACGGCGGCTTGCGGCGAAAGAGAGCGCGCGCCGGGCCCGGCCGGCTCCTCGCGCGGGACCGCAAGAACGAGTGCGCCCGTCGCGATGAGCGCAACGGCGAGCAGTGCGAAAATCTTCGTCATCTCAGCCTCCGTACTCGACCGATCCTGGTCCGCGCAGCCTACTCGACGACCTTCGGCACGACGAAATAATGGTCGTCCACGACGGGTGCGTTTTTCACCACGTCGTCGGCGATCTCGCCGTCGGTCACCTTGTCGTCTCGCGTCTTGAGCTTTTGCGCCACGACCCGCGTCATCGGCTCGACGTCGCTCGTGTCGACCTCTCCGAGCTGCTCGACCCAGTTCAGAATGCCCGTGAGCTCGCTTTCGAGGCTTTTCGCCTCGTCGTCCGTAATGCTGATTCGCGCCAGGCGCGCGATGCGCCGCACGGTGTTCTCATCAACCTGCATGGGGCCGCCCTAATACCAAAAGGGGACGCGGCGGAGCCGCCGCGTGGTTCCTCATAGCGGGAGCGCCAGACGCGCGCAACAGCGGCCCGGACTCTCAGTATTTCCGATATTGAGCCATGAAGGGCCCCAGAATATCGGAGAAATCGTCGGTCCAGGGGCGGACGGTGGGGCGGACGATGTCACGCGAGCCCTCGACGTGCCGGAAGCGCTCGATGGTTGCTTTATCCTTGCCGATCAGCACGACCGTCGAGCCGGTCTTGATGTAGCCGTCATCCACGAAGTCCTCGATGACCAGGGCGTGAAGCTCCACATCGAGTGTGGGAAGGGTCGCGGCCAGCACCTCTTCGAGGTCGAGGTAGCGGTTGGAGATGTGGAGCACGGCCACGCCGCGCTTCTTCAGCTTCGAGGCGTAGAGGGTGAGCGCCTCGGCTGTCATCATATGGACCGGGATCGCATCGGAGGAGAATGCATCGACGACGAAGAGATCGAAACTCTCGTCCTCCTCCCGGGCGAACGTCAGGCGGGCGTCGCCGAGCACCACCTCGGCGTTCGGCTGGCAGTTGGAGAGGAACGTGAAGTTGCGCGACTTTGCGATCTGAACCACCACGGGGTCGATCTCGAAGAAGCGCCACGTCTCGCCGGGCGCTGAATAGCACGCCAGAGATCCCGCCCCGAGACCTATGACGCCGAACTTGCCCTTCACGCCCTCATGCTGGTTGATCATGCTGGTGAGGCGTATCGCGGACGCCATCGGGCTTTCCGGGTGATAGTAGGTTGCTGGCGTGACGTCGGCTACGGAATTGCCTTCCGCGTCGCGGATGCGTTGAGCGCCATGCAGCGTCGTTCCGTGCTGGAGGACGTTAAACTCGCCGTCCATCGACTGAATGACACGGTAGACACCGAAGTAGCTGCGTTGCGCATCTCCGCGATGGACACCGGACGGCAGCAAAACCACCGTCAAATACATACCGAGCGCCGCAACCAGCATGTGCGGCGGGAAATACCACAGCGCGAGCGCGACAAGCGCGAATATCGCCGCGATGTCGGTCGTCGTGCCCCAGCGACCCAAGTGGAGGTCGTAATCGAATGCCAGCGTGGGGCCCCAGGTGATCAGCGCTATTCCAAAGGTGTAGTTTAAGAGCACCAGCGCCTTCCCGCGCCAGTCGTACTTTAAAGAGATCAGAATTACGACGACGGTAGCAATCAGAAAAGGCGCATTATCGTAAGCTAAATCCGTGAGTGTCTCACTGCTACGGTAAAAACGAGCCAAAAGCGCTGCACCCAATCCGATAACGGAATAACCTAGAACCGTGGGCATTGTCTGACGTGAGCGCGCTATTAGGGCTAGCGCGCCCGGGCGGCAGGCGAACGTGAGCGCGAGCAGCAGCGGGTACTCGAACACTTCAGAGAAGATGCGGGGCGCGAGAAGGGCCGCGAAGATGCCGCCCAGTACGCCGCCGACCGACATCCACATGTAGAATTCTGTCAGATTGCGGGCGTCGGGGCGGGCTTCATAGAGCGTGCGGTGGGCAACAAGCGTGGAGGCCACGAAGGCGGCGATGCCATAGCCCGCGGCGTAGAACCAAGTTTCCTTCTCGGTCTGCGAGAGCTGGAGCAGCGCGAGGAGGACAGCCACGGCATGCGCCGTCAGCAGCACGGGCCGCGGGATGAGCGCCCGCTCGCGGAACACGATGACGAACGTTAGAAGATAGAGGGCGAGCGGCACCACCCAGACAAGTGGGGCGGAGGCTACGTCGGTCGCGATGTGGTTCGTGAAAGCCGTGAGCAAAGCGGACGGTACGAACGCAAGGCCGACCCAGCCGACGCGGGCATTCCAGGTCGGCGCGTGGAGCGAGGGAGCGGAAGCCGGGCTTGCCGCATCCGCGCCATTCTCTGCTTCGGCTGCCACGGCGCGAACACGCAGGAAGCAGAGGCCCAGCGCCACGACGAGCGCCGCAAAGCCTGCCGTCCAGACGATCGCGAGCGCCTTCAAGCCGAAGACCGGCTCGAAGATGAACGGATACCCCAGGAGCGCAATCAGGCTGCCGAGGTTCGAGGCGGCGTAAAGAAAGTACGGATCGGCGCTGGCCTTGTGTCCTGCACGCGAGAACCAGGCCTGAAGCAGCGGCGCGTTGGCAGAGACGGCTGCAAAGGGAATGCCGATGGCGACGGCGAACAGGCCGAGCTGCCAGAGGTAGGCGTCGCCCGGTGGCGGCTCGGACCAGCCGGCCGGAATGGCGATCGGGAGGAACAGGAACGCGAAGGCCGAAAGGGCGAGGTGGACGAAGCCGGTGGATGCGGCCGGCACGTGCCGCACGAGAAGATGCGCATAGCCATAGCCGACGAGCAGCGCGCCCTGGAAGAACAGCAGCGCCACGGCCCACACCGATGGCGCACCGCCAAGCAGAGGCAGCACCATCTTGGCGAACATCGGTTGGATCAGAAACAGCAGGAAGGCCGAAAGGAATGTGGTGGCCGTAAAAATCCCTAAGGTGCCCCATGCGCGATGTGCGGTTGCGCCCCCCCGGGCGATCGGCTCAATTTCGGTAGGTGTCGTCACTGCTTCCCTGGACCTCGCCGCTTTCCCGCCAAAGAGCTGCCGGTGCGGACTTCGCCGCCGCCGGGACCATAAACGGGATGAAGCGTCCTGTCAGGGGTTGCGCACAAGAACATTGCATCGGCCGGCTAGGCACGGTTAACCCCCTCCGGTCACGTACGTTAGATGTGACAGGCGCGCATCGGGGGTGCCTCGTATCGCGACGGCGCAGCCCACAATATTGGCGACACGTGACGAGCCCCGAAGCACTCTATGAGCGACAT
>ERZ869909.716-NODE-716-length-33886-cov-7.487119_pt1 | contig 33886 bp, 37 predicted proteins | sample MGYA00520892_ERZ869909 | MGnify/ENA primary metagenome ERZ869909 (study PRJEB32215, sample SAMEA104723947) | bioreactor metagenome | biome: bioreactor; feature: anaerobic bioreactor; material: water | place: China | collected 2015-03-12 ...
TTGATAAGGAGAATAGTCATGCGTCTGAACGAACTGCGGGATAATCCCGGCGCGGTGAAAGAACGCACCCGCGTGGGCCGTGGCATCGGCTCGGGCAAGGGCAAGACCGGTGGCCGTGGCGTCAAGGGTCAGAAGTCGCGCTCCGGCGTGGCGATCAAGGGCTTTGAGGGTGGCCAGATGCCGCTTCACCAGCGCCTGCCCAAGCGCGGCTTCACCAAGCCGAACCGTGCAAGGTTTGCCGAAGTAACGCTGGGCCGCCTGCAAAAGGCGGTCGATGCGGGCAAGCTGGACCCGAAGGCAGCCATCGATGCCGAAGCGCTGATCAAGGCCGGTGTGATCCGCCGCGCCAAGGACGGCGTGCGCATCATCGGCGGCGGCGAGTTCAAGGCCAAGCTCTCCATCACGGCAGCCGGCGCTTCCAAGCCCGCCATTGCCGCGGTCGAGAAGGCAGGCGGGTCGATTACCCTGCCGGCCCCCAAAGACAGCGAAGCCTGATGCGGTTTACTGGACGGCTCCCCAGATGGGTTGAGCCGTCCAATTCCGTCCTGGCCCCACCGGGACCGCAAGGGAGCGAGACCAGCCCATGGCATCTGCCGCAGAACAACTTGCCGCAAACCTGAATTTCGGAGCGTTCGCCCGTGCCAAGGAGCTGCAGAAGCGGCTCCTCTTTACGTTGTTCGTGCTGATCATCTACCGGGTCGGCACGTATATACCGATGCCGGGTATCGACTTTGATGTGTTTGCCAGTGCCTTCCAGCAGCAGCAGCAAGGCATTCTGGGCGTCTTCAACATGTTTTCGGGTGGCGCCGTTGAGCGTATGGCGATCTTCGCCCTCAACGTGATGCCCTACATCTCCGCCTCGATCATCATGCAGCTCATGGCCGCCACCGTGCCGAGCCTGGAGCGCCTGAAGAAAGAGGGCGGCGAACAGGGCCGCAAGCAGATCAACCAGTATTCACGCTACCTGACGGTCGTGCTGGCCATGCTGCAGGCGTTTGCCATTGCCGTGTCGATGGAAAATCCTGACCCGACGACGGGTGCCACCATTGCGATCGATCCGGGCTGGTTCTTCCGCATTACGGCAGTGGTCTCGCTGGTCGGCGGCACGATGATGCTGCTGTGGCTGGGTGAGCAGATCACCGCACGCGGCGTCGGTAACGGCATTTCGCTCATCATCTTCGCCGGTATTATCGCGGAAATGCCCCGCGCGCTGTTCCAGACGCTGGAGCAGGGCCGGACGGGCACGCTGTCGGCCGGACTGATCATAGCCATGATCATCGGCATCATCGCTGTGCTGGTATTTGTCGTCTTCATGGAGCGATCGCAGCGCCGGTTGCTCGTGCAGTATCCCAAACGCCAGGTCGGCAACCGGATGATGGGCGGGGAATCCAGCTTCCTGCCGCTCAAGCTGAACACGGCAGGGGTGATCCCCGCGATCTTCGCCTCATCGCTCCTGCTGCTGCCCGCGACGATTGCCGGCTTCTCGGCCGATACCGGTCCGGAATGGCTGCGCACGGTCACGGCGCTGCTCGGCCCGGGCCAGCCGCTCTTCATCATCTTCTACGGCGCGATGATCGTCTTCTTCACCTTCTTCTACACCTCCATCGTCTTCAATCCGGAAGACACGGCGGACAATCTGAAGAAGTATGGCGGCTTCCTGCCGGGTATCCGGCCGGGCAAGCGTACGGCTGAGTATATCGACTACGTGCTGACACGCCTGACGGTTATTGGCGCGGCCTACCTGACCTTTGTGTGCGTGCTGCCGGAGATATTGCGCGCGGAGCTCAACATTCCGTTCTATATCGGCGGCACAGCGCTCCTGATCGTCGTGTCGGTGACACTTGATACGGTTTCCCAGATCCAGTCCCACTTGCTGGCTCACCAGTATGAAGGGCTGATCAAGAAGACCAAGCTCCGGGGCCGCAAGCGATGAACATCATCCTGTTCGGACCGCCCGGCGCCGGCAAGGGCACCCAGTCCAAGCGCCTCGTGGAGACGCGCGGCTGGGTCCAGCTGTCGACCGGCGACATGCTGCGCGACGCGCGCAAGGCCGGGACCGAGCTCGGCAACCGCGTCGCCGGGATCATGGATCGCGGCGAGCTGGTGTCCGACGAGATAGTCATCGCTCTGATCTCCGAGCGCCTGCCCGAGGCCGAAGCTGCCGGAGGGGCCATCTTTGACGGTTTCCCGCGCACGGTTCCCCAGGCGCAGGCGCTTGACAGGCTGCTGGAAAGCCGTGGCAAGCCGATCGCGAAGGTGGTCCGGCTCGTGGTCGACCAGGATGAGCTGGTGGCACGTGTGGAAAAGCGCGCCGGCCAGGAAGGCCGCGCCGACGACACGGTCGATGCCTTCAAGGTACGCCTGACGGCCTACAATAATCAGACGGCCCCGCTGATCCCGTTCTACACCGGCCAGAACAAGCTGGTGGATGTGGATGGCATGGGCTCGATGGACGAGGTTTCAGCCCGCATCAATGCGGCGCTGGATGCATGAGTCTCCCGCAAGGGCCGCAAGGCACCTGCGCGAGGTAGTGAGTTTTGTGGAGAGACGGCGCTCAAGCCCGGTTGACGGGTAGGGCTTCGTCACTATAAGAAGCGCCCTTCGCTCTGAGGGGCCGGCCACGAGGCATGGCGCGCACACCGTGTGTCGCGCCCTGAACGTGTCGGCTCTTTTTGCGGGCGGCATATGGAACAAGGAGTACGGTTGTGGCCCGCATAGCAGGCGTCAACATTCCGACGAACAAGCGCGTAACGATCGCGCTTCGCTATATTCACGGCATCGGCCCTGCCATGGCGCAGGAGATCTGTGAGAAGGTAGGCATCCCGTCTGAAAAACGGGTTAACCAGCTTACCGATGCCGAAGTGCTTCAGATCCGCGAAACGATCGATGCTGGCTATCTGGTCGAAGGTGACCTGCGCCGCGACACGGCCGTGAACATCAAGCGTCTGATGGACCTTGGTTGCTACCGCGGCCTGCGTCACCGCCGCGGCCTGCCCGTACGCGGCCAGCGCACCCACACCAACGCACGGACCCGCAAAGGTCCGGCCAAGCCGATTGCCGGCAAGAAGAAGTAAGGACCAGGCGCAATGGCCAAGGAACCGACACGCGTGCGCCGCCGGGAGCGCAAGAACATCACCTCCGGCGTGGCTCACGTGAATGCCAGCTTCAACAATACGATGATCACCATCGCCGATGCGCAGGGGAACACGATTTCCTGGTCGTCAGCGGGCACGATGGGCTTCAAGGGCTCGCGCAAGTCGACCCCGTATGCAGCCCAGATGGCGGCAGAAGATGCGGGCCGCAAGGCTCAGGAGCACGGCATGAAGACCCTTGAGGTCAAGGTGTCGGGTCCGGGTTCGGGCCGTGAGTCGGCGCTGCGTGCGCTGCAATCGGTCGGCTTCACGATCACGACGATCCATGATGTGACGCCGATCCCGCACAATGGCTGCCGCCCGCCCAAGCGCCGCCGCGTCTAGTATTTTTCCGGAGCCGCGCGCTCATCCGCCGCGGCTCCGGTACAGTTTAATGTCGCGCGCAGGCATCAGGCAAACCGGTCTGATACCAGGCGCGCCTTTCGCTTGAAGGGACGTTCCGTGATCGAGAAGAACTGGCAGGAACTAATCCGTCCGATGAAGCCCGTGGTCCAGGCTGGTCACGATGCTTCGCGCCACGCCAAGATCGTCGCCGAGCCGCTCGAGCGCGGCTTTGGCATGACGCTGGGCAACGCGCTGCGCCGCGTCCTGCTCTCCTCGCTTCAGGGTGCGGCGGTTACCGCTGTCCAGATCGACGGCGTGCTGCACGAATTCTCCTCCATTCCTGGTGTCCGCGAAGACGTCACCGACATCGTGCTCAACCTGAAACAGGTTGCGCTGCGCATGCACGGGGAAGGTCCGCGCCGCGTGGTGCTGCGCAAGAGCGGCCCGGGCGAAGTGACGGCCGGCGATATCGAGGAAACGGCTGACATCGAGGTGATCAACCGCGATCACGTGATCTGCACCCTCGATGAGGGCGCGAGCGTGCGCTTCGTGCTGACGGTCAACACCGGCAAGGGCTATGTCCCGGCCGAACGCAACCGTCCGGAAGATGCGCCGATCGGCTATATCGCCATCGACGCGCTCTACAGCCCGGTCAAGCGTGTTGCCTACCGCGTGGAAAACACCCGCGAAGGCCAGGTGCTCGATTATGACAAGCTTATTCTCGACATCGAGACCAATGGCGCTGTGACGCCGGAAGACGCCGTGGCCTATGCCGCGCGCATCCTGCAGGACCAGTTCCAGATCTTCGTGAACTTCGAGGAGCCCTCAGAGGCCCGCGGCCCGGAAGACGATGCGCCTTCGCTCGACTTCAACCCGGCCCTGCTGAAGAAGGTGGACGAGCTGGAACTGTCCGTGCGTTCGGCGAACTGCCTGAAGAACGACAATATCGTCTACATTGGCGACCTCATCCAGAAGTCGGAATCGGAGATGCTCCGCACCCCGAACTTCGGCCGCAAGTCGCTCAACGAGATCAAGGAAGTGCTGGCCCAGATGGGGCTGCACCTCGGTATGGAGGCGCCCAACTGGCCGCCTGAGAATATCGAGGAACTGGCAAAGAAATTCGAGGATCAGATCTAGGCAGGCTGCCGCGAGGCACCCCGCCCGGAGTGAAGGAGACATCCCATGCGTCACGGGAATGGATATCGCAAGCTCAACCGCACCGCGTCCCACCGGCGCGCCATGTTCGCCAATATGGCGGCTTCGCTGATCGAGCATGAGCAGATCGTCACGACTCTGCCCAAGGCCAAAGAGCTGAAGCCGATCATGGACAAGCTCATCACGCTGGCCAAGAAGGGTGATCTGCACGCCCGCCGTCAGGCGATCGCGCAAATCCGCAACAAGGACCAGGTGTCCAAGCTGTTTGCCACGCTTGGCCCGCGCTATGGCGAGCGCAATGGCGGCTACACCCGCGTGCTGAAAGCGGGCTTCCGCTATGGCGACAACGCGCCGATGGCCGTCATCGAGCTTGTGGACCGCGATCCTGAAGCCAAGGGCGCCATCGACCGTGCCCGTGCTGAAGAGTTCGCTGGCGACGAATAGGTTTCGGGCCATACCCGGACACGAGAAGCCCCGGTGGAAACGCCGGGGCTTTTTCGTTGCCGCGCCGGTATTCACCCCGAGTTTTCCCGACGAAAGTCGGATGTGTTTTTTTGATGCTCAGCCCGTCCAGGCTTCGCTCCTCGCCTGGGCTCGGGGGCGCGTTCGCGCTTGCGGCGCTGTGCGCCGGGCGATGAAACCTCCCCTTACCGCACTTGTAACCTTCAGCCCCTGTTCAGCCGCATTCAGGCATCTTAAATCGGAGCTGTGAGCAGGTCTTGAGGGAGCATGCACCCATGAACTGGAAGTTGCCGGTTGTCTGTGTGGCATTACTTGCGGGGTTGTGCCTCGCTGCGATGGCTGCCAATTCCGCCATCGGCCAGGAGGAAACCCTGGCCGGGGCCGGCAGTCCCGAGCGCACCTTGCCGCAGTCGCGCGCCGACATGCAGCTTTCCTTCGCGCCGATTGTCCGTGAGGCCGCGCCTGCCGTGGTGAACGTGTATTCGCGCCGTGTGGTCGCCGATCGCAACCCGTTTGCGGGTGATCCGATGTTCGAGCGCTTCTTTGGCCGCCAGGCACCCCGCCAGCGAGAGGTGCAGTCGCTCGGTTCAGGAGTGATAGTCGACGGCACCGGCCTTATCGTCACCAATAATCACGTAGTTGCCGGGGCACAGGAATTGCGCGTGGTTCTCTATGACCGCCGGGAACTGGAGGCGGAAATCCTGCTCGCAGATGAACGCACCGACCTTGCCGTATTGCGTGTTGCCACCGACGAGCCGCTGCCGGTCCTTCCCTTCGACCTTTCCGGGTCGGCCGAGGTGGGTGATCTGGTGCTGGCAATCGGCAACCCGTTCGGGGTCGGACAGACCGTCACCTCCGGCATCGTCTCCGCGCTTGCGCGAACCGATGTCGGCATCACCGACTACGCCTTCTTCATCCAGACCGATGCTGCCATCAATCCGGGCAATTCCGGCGGCGCGCTGGTGTCGATGAACGGCGAGCTTCTGGGCATCAACACGGCGATATTCTCGCGCTCGGGCGGATCGCAGGGCATCGGTTTTGCCATTCCCGCCGAAATGGTGCGAAGCGTGGTCCAGGCGGCCACGCAAGGCGGCGAACTGGTGCGCCCCTGGCTGGGTGCGCGCCTGCAGCCGGTGACCAGTGATATCGCGCTTTCCATGGGCTTTGACCGCCCCCGCGGAGCGCTGGTGGCTGACATATATCCCGGCGGGCCAGCCGATGCGGCGGGCTTGCGCCGGGGCGATGTCATCCTGTCGGTAGATGGCGTCGAGGTGAACAACGAAGCAGCGGTGCGCTTCCGCTTCGCTACCCGCGCGCCAGGTGACGAGGCGCAGGTTCGCGTCATGCGCGAGGCCCGCGAACGCACGGTCACCGTGCTGGCCGCAGCTCCTCCCGGAGACCGCGAGGGCGAACGCGTGATCCTCAATGGCCGCAACCCCTTCCAGGGCGCGCAAGTGGTGCAGCTTTCGCCGGCTTTCAACGATGCCAACGGGCTGGACCCGTTTCTGGAGGGACTGATCGTTACCCGTGTCCAGCGCCGCTCGGCGGCAGACTTCTACGGCTTCCAGCCGGGTGACCGCATCCTCAGCGTCAACCAGCGCGCCGTGCGCACTGTTCGCGAGATCGAGCGCGAGCTGGCCCGCAATGATGATGCACGCGAGTGGCCGGTGGAAATCGAGCGGGGCAATGAGCGCTATGCGCGTACATTGCGCCTCTAGCGGGCAGGACGCTTAGGGGGCATGTTGCCCCCGATGAGCGATCTGTTTCAGTCTGCCGGTCTGGAGCAGGGTGCACCGCGCCCGCTGGCTGACCGCCTGCGCCCGAAATCCCTGCATGAGGTGGTGGGACAGGACCATATCCTGGGCCCGGACAGCCCGCTTGGCCGCATGCTGGCGCAGGGCCGGCTCTCCTCGGTTATCCTCTGGGGGCCGCCTGGTGTTGGCAAGACCACCATCGCCCGTCTCCTTGCAGATGCGTCGGGACTGGAGTTTCACCCGCTATCGGCCGTGTTCTCAGGGGTCGCCGACCTGAAAAGGGCCTTCGAGCAGGCACGCGCGCGGCGGGCTGTCGGCAAGGGCACACTTCTGTTCGTGGACGAGATACACCGCTTCAATCGTGCCCAGCAGGATGGCTTCCTGCCGGTCGTGGAGGAGGGGGTCATCACGCTCGTTGGTGCCACGACCGAGAACCCCAGCTTCGAGCTGAACGCGGCTCTGCTTTCGCGCTGTCAGGTGCTGGTGCTGAAGCGTCTGGATGAGGCGGCCCTTGAAGCCTTGCTGCAGCGTGCCGAAACCGCGCAAGGGCGGCCCCTGCCGCTCACAGCGGAGGCGCGCAATGCGCTCATCGCCATGGCCGACGGGGATGGCCGTTACCTGCTCAATCTCGCCGAGGAGGCGCTGAGGCTTGAGCCGGCAGAGCCGCTGGACCCGCAGGCGCTGGGTTCGCTTCTGCAGAAGCGCGCACTCGTCTACGACAAGGACCGTGAGGAGCATTACAATCTCATTTCCGCCCTGCACAAATCAGTGAGGGGATCTGATCCCGACGCTGCGCTCTACTGGCTGGCACGCATGCTGTCGGCCGGGGAAGACCCGCTTTTCCTCGCGCGGCGCATTGTGCGCATGGCCAACGAGGATATCGGCCTTGCCGACCCGACCGCCATTCATGCCGCGCTGGCGGCCAAGGAGACCTATGATTTTCTCGGCAGTCCGGAGGGCGAGCTGGCATTGGCGCAGGCGGTGGTGCATCTCGCCTGCGCGCCCAAATCCAATGCTGTCTACGTAGCGTGGAAGGCTGCCCAGCGCCTTGCCGGGGAGACTGGCTCCCTCATGCCGCCAGCCCATATCCTCAACGCGCCAACCCGGCTGATGAAGGAGCAGGGCTATGGCAAGGGCTATGAGTACGATCACGATGTGCCCGGTGGCGTGTCGGGGCAGGACTATTTCCCGGACGCCATGAAAGACCGGCCGCGCCTGTATGAACCCAAGGACAGCGGACGCGAAGCGGCCATCACCGAGCGCCTGGAGCGCTGGCGCGCAGTGCGCGCCCGAAGACGGTCCTGAGCGCGGACACGAAGATCAGTTCTGCACGGGCGAAAGCACTTGCTGGCCCGGAAAAATCGGTGAATCTCTCGCCACTTTCGATTTCATCGGGGAGGACAGGGAAATGAAATTGGCAAAACTTCACCTGATCATCGGTATTCTCTATGCCATTGGCGGCATGCTCCTGGGTATTGTCATGGCGGAGTCCGGCGATCACACCCAGCACGTCACCCATGCTCATGCCATGCTCTTGGGCTTTGTGGTTTCTGCGCTTTACGCCGTGTTCTACCGCGTCTGGGGACTGCCCCAGGGATTGCTCGCGCTCATTCAGACCGCGCTGCATCACATCGGCACGATCGTCATCGTGATCGGGCTCTACATTCTTTACGGCGCTCTTATGCCTGAGGACCAGATCGGTCCGATTCTGGGCATTGCCAGCGCGCTGGCCGTCGGCGGCATGGCGCTCATGTTGTGGTTTGTAGTCCGCCAAAAGGACGCCTGACGCCGGGCTTTGCCGATTCAGGCCTGTCATTCGTTTAGCGTTGAACTAAAAAGTTCAACGCTAAACGAATGGATGAGCCATGGCATCGCGCAGACAGGTATTACGGCTGATCGGCGGTTCGGCGGCTGCGCTGGCGGCCATCGGGGCAGGCGGGGCGGCATTCGTCGGTACCCGCGAACCAGTGGCGGCCCAGCGCCCATGGTTCGATGCCGCGCACGGCAGTTTTGGCGAGCCCCGCCTTGATGCGCTGGCCTGGGCGATCCTGGCCCCCAACCCGCATAATCGCCAGCCTTGGCTGTTCGAACTGGCGGGTGATGACACCGTCATCGTCCACTGCGATTCTGATCGACTGCTGCCGCATACCGATCCTTTCGACCGGCAGATCGTGATTGGCTTTGGCTGCATGCTGGAGCTCTTGCGCATGGCGGCCGCCGAGCTGGGCTATCTGGCCCGCATCACCCCCTTCCCGGAGGGTGAGCCGCAACCACGGCTGGACGGGCGGCCCATTGCCCATGTCCGGTTCGAGCCGGGCGGGGTGGCTGATCCGCTCTTTGCCCATGCCGCGGCGCGCCGGTCTAACAAGGAGATGTTTGATGCCTCCCGCCCTGTAAGCGCGGAAGTGTTGTTGGAACTGGTCCGGCAGTCTGCTCCAATCCTGCAAACCGACCTGATCGCTGACCCCGCCGGCGTTGCGGCGCTGCGTGCGCTGACATGGCGCGCCATGGAGACCGAGCTGACCACGGCCCATGCCTACCAAGAGAGCGTTGAGCTGATGCGCATTGGCCGCTCCGAGATCGAGGCCAATCCCGATGGCATCGCGTTGTCCGGCGCGGCCATCGAGCTGATGAACCGGGCTGGGATTGTCACCCGTGCGCGCCTGTCCGATCCGGGATCGCCCGCCTTCCGCCAGACGCTCACTCTCTATGAGCGCCTTACGCACACCGCCATGGCCCATATCGCACTTGTCTCGCCGGGCAACACCCGCGCAGAGCAGATCAGGGCAGGGCGTGACTGGCTGCGGCTGAACCTCGCTGCCACCGCGCCGGGGCTGGGCCTGCATCCGCTCAGCCAGGCTTTGCAGGAATTTCCCGAGATGGCAGCTCATTATGACGAGGCGTATGCGCGCCTTGCCCCCAATGGCGGCACCGTGCAAATGCTGGGGCGCCTGGGGTATGGCCCCCAGGCGGTGCCCACCCCACGCTGGCCGCTGGAAACAAGGATTGTGAGCGTTTGAACAAGGATACCGGACAGGCAGGACAGGCGATCTTCGCGGCGCTCAACGAGATTGCGATCATCGGCCAGCTATCCGGCAATGCGTTTCTGAAAGTGATGCCGGACGGCCTGCAGCTGGCCCAGTTCGGCGTGCTCAACCACATGGTCCGGCTGGGCGATGGCTGGACGCCGGTGCGGCTGGCGAGCGCCTTTCAGGTCACCAAGGGCGCGATGACGAATACGCTCCAGCGACTGGAGGCGCGCGCTCTGGTGCGCATCGAGCCCGATCCGCAGGACGGCCGCTCCAAGCGCGTGTTCATCACCGATGCGGGCCGGGCGATGCATCAGCGTTGCCTTGGCGTGCTTGGGCCGAAACTGGCAGCGCTTGAGGCTGCGCTCGGCGGCGAATTGTTCAACCGCCTCCTGCCGGATCTGCAGGCCTTGCGCGCGCATCTGGATGCCGCCCGTTCCGGCTGAGCGACCGAGTCCCGGTCTTGCGCAAACCGGCCTGCGGGCCTAACCCTTCGCGCGATGAACCACCTGTTTCTCATTGCCGCCGGCGGGGCGCTGGGCGCGCTGGCACGCCACGGCGTCAATCAGGCTTCCTTGCGCTGGATCGGACCGGAATTCCCGTGGGGCATACTCGCCGTGAACGTGCTGGGCTCGTTTGCCGTCGGTCTGCTGGTCGGCTGGCTGGCGCTCGCCGGACGCCCCGACGCGACGGAAATCCGCTTTGCGCTGGGCATCGGCTTTCTGGGGGCCTTCACCACGATGAGCGCCTTTGCGCTGGAGATCGTGCTGATGATGGAGCGGCGTGAATTTGTGCTCGCATTCGCCTATGCAGGGGGTTCGGTGGTGTTGTCGGTGCTCGCGGTGATGGCGGGGCTGATACTGATGCGGACATTGATGGCATGAGCAAGGTTGAAACCCGCACGGTTGCCCCTGATGAGGCTGATATCCGTCTGGACCGCTGGTTCAAACGCCACTTCCCCCATGTCACGCACGGCATGCTGGAGAAGTTCCTGCGCACGGGGCAGGTCCGCGTGGATGGCGGACGGGTGAAGGGTAATCACAGGCTGGAGGCAGGGCAGGAAATCCGCATCCCGCCATTGCCCGCCCCCGGCGAGGCTGCGCCGCCCAGAACCATCAGCGCGGAGGACAAGGCCTTCGCGCGCTCCATGGTTATCTATGAAGATGACACGCTGATCGCCCTCAACAAGCCGCCGGGCCTGCCCGTGCAGGGCGGCTCCAAGGTGACACGTCATCTGGACGGTCTGCTCGATGCGTTCGGTACCGGCGAGAAGCGCCCGCGCCTCGTTCATCGTCTCGACAAGGATACGTCGGGCGTGATGGTCGTGGCCAAGGGCGCCGCCCACGCCGCCAGACTGGCCGCGCTCTTCAAGGGGCGTGAACTGGAGAAGACGTATTGGGCGATCGCGCTGGGCATCATGATGCCGCGCGCGGGCGAGATCACCGGTTACATGAAGAAGACGGTCTCCAGTCAGGGTGACCGGGAGCTGATGGTTGCTGCCCGGCATGGCGAGGAGGGTGCGCAATACGCGCTCACCCGCTACGCGACGGCAGATGAGGCGGGCCGCCGGGCAAGCTGGGTGGTCCTGCGTCCGGAGACGGGCCGGACCCACCAGCTCCGCGTGCATCTGGCTGCGGCCGGGCACGCCATACAGGGCGACGGGAAATACATGTGCGACGTTCCCGCACTCGGCGGCGTGTCCCAGAAGCTGCACCTGCATGCGCGCAAGCTGGTCATCCCGCGGGAAGGCAAGAAGCCGCTTGTGCTCGAAGCGCCCCTGCCAAAGCACATGGCCGATACGTTCGAGGCGCTCGGCTTTGACGCCGGGATGGATCTGCGTGCCGTGGAGTCGCAGCTGGCATGACCGGTCTGAAGCTTGCCGTGTTTGATGTCGATGGCACGCTCATTGACAGCCGGGAGATCATCCATCGCGCGATGGACCGCGCCTTTACCCGCGCGGGACTGGGCGAAATGCCGTACGACCGTGTGCGCACGATTGTGGGCCTGGAACTCTCCGAAGCCATCGCCCGTCTGGCGCCCGCGGATATCGGCCATCATCGCCTTTCGCTGCTGTGCACCTACTACAAGGAAGCCTTCGTGGAGCAGCGGGCCGATCCGGGCTTCGAGGAGCCGCTCTATGGCGGCGCCCGCGAAACACTGGAGCGTCTGAGCGAGGAGGGCTGGCTTCTTGGGGTTGCCACCGGCAAGGCCCGCCGCGGCCTTGATATCGTGTTCGGACACCATGGCCTGCACCGCTATTTCCAGACCCTGCAGACCGTCGATCACGGCGTGGGCAAGCCCAATCCGCGCATGGTGCTCGATGCCATGGCGGAAACCGGTGCGCGGGCGCAGGAAACGGTTGTCATCGGGGATACGAGCTTTGACATGGCGATGGCCCGCTCTGCGGGCACCCGTGCGCTCGGTGTAAGCTGGGGCTTTCATACTGCAGAGGAAATTGCATCTGGCGGTGCCCATGAAATTCACCACAGCTACGACACGCTCAATGACGCATTGAGCCGGTTCGTGCCGGATGAGGGGGGCGCGTATCCATGAGCATGTCAAAGGCCCGGGCGGAAAACCGCCCCTTGCCCAAGCGCTTCTATTCAGAAGCCAGTGCGGCCCCGGCGGCTGGCGGCTGGGGTGTATTCCTTGACGGCCGGGCGGTGAAGACGCCAGAGCGCCATGTGCTGGCCGCGCCTTGCGAGGCGCTGGCGGAGGCGATGGCGGCCGAATGGGACGCGCAAGTGAAGGAAATAGACCCCTTCACCATGCCGCTGACCCGGCTGGCGCACGTTGCCATCGACCGCATGGAACCGTCGCGGGCTGCAGCCGCGGCCGAGATTGCCCGTTTCGCGGGCACCGACCTCCTGTCCCACCGCAGCGATGATCTCGAACTGGCTGCCCGTCAGGCGCGCCAGTGGGACCCCCTGCTGGAATGGTCGAGGATTGCGCTGGATGCGCCGCTGAACAGTGCGGCGACCGTGCTTGCGCTGGAGCAGCCTGAAGCCTCTATCACGGCGCTGAGCCAGCGGGCGGCCGCGCTGGACAACTGGCGTCTGACGGCACTGACCAGCGCGGTCAGCCTCCTGGGGTCTGCGGTATTGGGCTTTGCCTTGCTGGAAGCCGAGATCGATGGCGAGACCGCCTTCGCGCTGTCGCGCCTGGATGAGGACTATCAGGCTGAACGCTGGGGCGAGGACAGCGAAGCGGCCGAGGCAGCGGCCAACCGCAAGCGTGACCTTCTTGCCTGTGAGAGGGTGTTCCGCCTGCTGGATGAGGCGAACGTTTAGACTTCCTTCATTGCCCGAGGCGATGCTTGGCACCGACTTGCACCGGGATAACGGCCATGAAGCCTGTTCAGCTCTTTCTCGCGAGCCTTCTCGCGCTGGCCTGTAGTGCCGTAGCGCAGGCACAGTCGCGCCCGTTCGAGGTGCCGGCCGACCATACCGCGCTGATCCGCCTGCCCGGTGATGCTGCTGCCATCATCATAGGCAACCCCAATATCGCCGATGCGACCCTTTATGATGCGCGCACCATCTTCGTGACCGGCCGGGTGTTCGGGCGGACCAACATGATCGCGCTCGATGATAATGGCCGTGTGCTCTACACCTCCGATCTCGTGGTTACGCAGTCCGGCCGTGGCAGCGTGCAGGTATTCCGCAATACCGAACGGCAGAGCTATGTCTGCGCCCCTGAGTGCCAGGCCGTACCTGTCATCGGCGACTCCTCGAACTGGTTCTCAGGCGTGTCCGGCCAGCAATCGAACCGGACCTCGGCCGGCGGCGGGCGCTAGCACATACCTTTTGTTTACCAGTCTTTTTCACCGCGAATTAAGCGCGGTGCGCGATACTGCCCGTCAGTGTATTCCGGCGGGGAGCAGCCAGGCGTGTTTGTAAAGAGCCCGATCAGACGTATGGCTGGCCGCCTTGCCACTGACAGGCGCGGCGCGACGGCGGTCGAGTTTTCGCTGGTGGCATTGCCGTTTCTCGCCCTGCTGGGGGCCATCATCGAGACGGCCCTTGTGTTCTTCGCGGGCATGATGATGGAACACGGGCTCAACCAGTCTGCGCGCGAAATTCGCACCGGCCAGGTCCAGCTTGCAGGCGGATCGCCCGATGCCTTCCGCACTTCGGTGTGCCAGCGCACGGCCGGGCTTCTCAATTGCAGCCGTTTGCGCATCGATGTGCGTACGCTCGCCAGTTTCGGCGGCGCGACGGACCTGCCCGTGGACGATGATGGCATGGTGAGTGTGGAGGCGGTCAGCTTCGTACCCGGCAATCCCGGCGAAATCGTGCTGGTCCGCGCCTTCTATGACTGGCCGCTGGTTGTGCCCAATCTCGGGCTCGGGCTTGCCAATATGAGCGGAAACCGGCGGCTTCTGACGGCCACGACCGCTTTCCGCAACGAGCCTTTCCAGGAGGCCGTGCAATGACATTGCTGAAACGCGCCTCCCGCTTTGCAGCAGACCGCAAGGGCGTCTCGGCGGTCGAGTTTGCCCTCATCGCGCCGCTGCTCATCATGCTCTATGTCGGCTCCGTCCAGGTGACGCTGGGGCTGTCGGCCGACCGCAAGCTGACCTCCGCCGCCAGCACGATTGCGGATCTGGTGGCGCAATCAGATGCCCTCGACACGTCTTCGCTGGGCGACATACTGGCCGCCGGCGAGGCAGTCATGCAGCCCTATTCACCGGCCAATCTGCGCGTCCGCGTGACGTCGTTGAGCTCAGACAGTGACGGCAATGCCAGCTTGGTGTGGAGCCAGGCGCGCGGGCTGGCCGCGCGCGGTGCGGGCGACCTGCCGCCCGTTCCGGCCGGGGTGTTGCTGCCCGATGGCGGGGTGATCGTCGTCGAGGCCTTCTACCACTATGCCAGCCCCATAGCCGGAAGTGATATCGGCCGGTTCAATCTGAGCGAGACCGTCTACATGCGGCCGCGGCGGGTTGGCTTTGTGAATGGCGAGTGGCAGCCCGATGAACCGCAAGCGCCGGAAACAGGCGGCGGTTCTGGCGGCGGAAGCGGTGGAGGATCCGCCCCCCCGCCCCAGCCGGAACCTGAGCCGGAGCCCGAGCCCGAGCCCGAGCCGACACCACCGCCGTCTCAGCCGGCGCCACCGCCACCGCCGCCCAACAATTGCCGCTATACCGGCATTCTGGCTGTGCTGTTCTGCCGGTAGCACAGCGCAGCTACCGGAGCCTGCCGGAGAAGTGCACCCAATCTTAAGCCTGTTGTGGTGACCTTCCCGGCCTCGAAAGCGAAGATGTGCGGTCCGCGATGTTTGTTTATTTCTGTGTGAGCGCAGCCGTTCTGCTGACTCTTCTGGCCGCGCTCGAAGACCTGCGCCGGTTCACGATATCCAACTGGATACCGGGCGCCCTGATCGCTCTGTGGGTGGTCTACGCACCGTTCTCCGGCATGGACTGGCCGGTAATCGGGCTTGGACTCCTGACGGGGATTGGTGTGCTGGCCATGATGATGGCCTTGTGGGCGCCCGGCTGGATCGGCGGAGGTGATGCCAAGCTCGTTGCCGCGCTGGCGCTCTGGTTCGGCTGGCCTTCGGTGCTGACATTCCTGCTGCTTGCCATGATCTGTGGCGGCATTCTGGCCGGTCTGTTGCTGGCAGCACGGCGGTTCGCACCGGCTCTGCCTGTTGCGCCGGAGCGTCTCGCAGCCAGCCCCCTCGCACCTGGCGCGCCGGTGCCATACGGTGTGGCAATTGCCGCCGGCACGCTGTGGGCCCTGCCTCATTCCCCGTTGATGGCGGCATTTGGTAGTTAGCCTGTTAACCCCCCAGTGACACAACTGGCACATTCCCTGCGCGGGACGCACCGGGATCGCGATTATTAACGCGGCCTTGAGGTTTTCCCGGTGAGATCAGGCTCAACTGCCTATTCGCGCCGAGGGACCCGCGAGCTGCCATGAACGCCACCAGAATTGCCATTCTCGTCGCTGCCGGGCTGGCCGCAATCGTTGCGGCCTTCTTCGTGCGAAACGCCATGCAACCGCGCATAATCGAGCGTACCGTAACGGAAGCACCGGTTCAGGCCCCGTCTGTCAGGGTGCTTGCTGCGCGCAATGATCTGGCGATGGGGCAACGTATCGCGCCCGGTGATCTCTACTGGCAGCCATGGCCGGAAGAGGCGCTCTTGCCCGCCTATATCCGCGAATCAGCTGACCGCGAAGCCATCACACGCCTGTCCGGCTCGGTCGTGCGCGCCACGATTGCCCGCGGTGAGCCGGTTACCGAGCGCCGTCTCGTCGCATCGGGGCAGAGCGGCTTCATGGCGGCTGTAATTTCGCCCGGCATGCGCGCGATTGCGGTTCCCACATCGGCCCGTGCCGGCGCCGGCGGCTTCATCCTGCCCAATGACCGGGTGGACCTCATCGTGACCACGCAAGGGGAAGGCAACGTGTTTTCCGCGCGCACACTTCTCGAAAACGTCCGCGTCCTGGCCATTGACCAGACCTACTCCGAAGACGGGTCCGGCGCAGTGGTCGGATCGACGGCCACGCTGGAGGTCACCCCGCAGCAGGCCCGCATGGCCGCACAGGCGATAGCCGGCGGGACGCTGACATTGTCCTTGCGCAGCCTGTCCGATGCCGATGACAGCTTTTCCGATGAGATGCCCGTTGCCGATAGCGGAGGCCAGCGGGTCGTGCGCGTCTTCCGCTACGGGCGTGAAGAGCGCGTAGCGCTCGGCGGTGGGGGTGGAGAATGATGGCCGCGCGTCAACGGGCAGCCCTGATAGGTCTGGCGGCGCTTGCGCTGCCTTTGCTGTGTGTGCCTGCTGCCTATGCACAATCTGCAAGCCTGGAGCGTAACAACACGCTGCAGGTCACGATCCGCCAGCCCGGTGACGGACCCGTGTCGGAGCGCCTGTCGCTGCCGCTGGGACAGGCCGCAGTGATCCATTTGCCGGTCGATGCGGCCGACGTGATGGTGGCAAATCCCGATATCGCAGACGCCCTGGTGCGCACGCCGACCCGCGCTGTCCTGCTCGGACAGTCTGTGGGCCGAACGAATGTCTTCTTCTTCGACGCAGACGGCGCGCTCATCCTCGACCTGTCGGTACGTGTGGAGCGCGACATGGACGGCCTGACCGATGCGCTCGCCCGCTTTGTGCCGGGTTCGCGCATCACGGCGGAATCCATGAACGCCAATATCGTTCTGTCAGGTTCGGTTCCTTCGGCCAGCGCGGCTGATACCGCACTGCAGGTGGCCCGCCGCTGGGCCGATGACCCCGATCAGGTCCTCAGCTTCCTCACCGTTGAGGGGCGCGACCAGGTCCTGCTGCGGGTGCGTATCGTGGAAATGCAGCGCACGCTGGTGCGCCAGCTCGGGATCAATCTCAGCGCCAACCTGAACACGGCCAGCCCCACCGTGAACCGCATCGACACCGAGAACGCTTTCGGCCTTGCAGGCGCGGCGCTCGGCGGGCTGACGGCGCGCGCCGATCTGCTTAATGCGCTCGGCGCCAACACCCGTCTTGGCGCGACCTTTTCCGCGCTCGAGCGCGTTGGCCTGGTGCGTACGCTCGCCGAGCCCAATCTCAGCGCCATTTCCGGGGAGTCGGCCAACTTCCTTGCTGGCGGCGAGTTCCCGGTGCCTGTCGGCCGCGATCGCGATGGCAACATCACCATTGAATACAAACCCTTTGGCGTGGGGCTGGGCTTCACCCCGGTCGTCCTCTCCGAGGGGCGCATTTCGCTGCGCATTTCCACGGAAGTTTCCGAGCTTTCCAATCAGGGTGCGATCACGCTCGGCGGCAGCACGCAGACCGATGCCGACGGTAATGTGATCGGCGGCGTGCCGGCTCTCACCATTCCGTCCCTCACCGTGAACCGCGCGGAAACTACCGTTGAGCTGCCCTCCGGGGGCAGTCTCGTCATTGCCGGTCTCATCAAGGAGGAGACCCGCCAGGCCATGGACGGCGTGCCGGGCGTCGAGCGCCTGCCGGTTCTCGGAGCGCTTTTCCGGTCGCGCGACTTCGCCAACAGCGAAACCGAACTGGTTATTGTCGTGACCCCCTACCTGGTCGATCCGGCCAATCCGAACGCCCTGTCGTCGCCGGGCGACGGGTTTGAACCTGCCTCGACGGCCGCGAACCTGTTCCTCGGGCGCGTGAACCGCGTTTACGCCGCGCCAGGCGCGCAGGTCGACGGGCGCGGCTGGTCCGGTCCGGTCGGTTTCACCGTGGAGTGATGCGATGCTGAGAGCCCTAATTCTGTCACTTGCAATCGCTGGCGTCACCGCCGCCTGCGCTTCAGCGCCGCAGGAACTGCCACGCGCGAGTGCGGTTCCGGAAACGGTGCGCGTGGAGATGCCGGTGGATCCGCGCGATAACGGACTGACCTGGGCACAGCTCGAGCTGATCGAGGCGCTGGCCGGTGAGTACAAGGCGAGAGGTCATGGCCCGTTCGTGATTTCCTATCCCCAGAACGCGGGCAATGCCGATGCTGCGCTGGGTGCCATCGCCGATGTCCGCAATGCACTCCACGGTCATGGCCTTGACTGGCGGCAGATCACCGGTGGCGCGTACGAGGCCGGTGGATATGTGTCGGCGCCCGTGATCTTTTCCTTCACCCGCTACCGTGCCATTGCACCCGAATGTGACAATCGCTGGCGGGACGTCCGCAACGCCCGGCCGGGCGGCCGCTGGGGCGGCTTCGGCTGTGCCACCGAGCAGAACCTGGCGGCGATGATTGCCGACCCGCGCGACCTCGTGACGCCCCGTACATTTGATGATCCCGATGCTGCCCGGCGCCAGGTTGTTCTCGACCGCTGGCGCCAGGGGCAGTCCACCACAAGCGAACGCAGCGCCGGCGAAAGCGGCACTGTCAGCCGCGCCGTTGAATAGCCTGTCGCCAAGCTGGAACGCACTCACGATGACACAAGCCAGACCCTACGAAGATGACGGATTTGACGCCGGGGATGACTTCCTCGACGACGACTTTGTCGTGCCGTCTGACCCGTTCCTGGATGCCGCCGCGATAGAGGCGCGCCTGATGGGAGATCCCGGGGCGCAGGACAGTGTGCACGCGCCGGGTGAGCTTGCCCCGCCGCCGGGACGCGCCAGTGGCTTTGGTGCACGGCTCGCGGCGGCCAACCGGGCTGAACCGGAGTTCGCGACGTCGGCCGAGCCGGCACCGAGACCGGCGCCGCGCGTCGAAACGGGAATGCGCGGGCAGGACCTGTCAGCCGTCCCGACGGGTCTTTACGGCGAGGTCGACGCGGGTGATGGCGAGGTGATCCAGCCTGTTCCGCGCATTTCGATCGAGGCGTTCTGCGAGCGTCCCGAGACCGGGGCCCTGATCCATCATGCCGGTGCCGACCGGCGGCTTGCCCGCGCGCACGTAAATGTGGAGCTGGGCGGGCTGGCTGGTGCTATCGAACGCTTCCACGACGCCTCCACACCCAATCTCCTCATTGTCGAGACCGGGATGCGCGGCGCACAGCTTTTCGCCCAGCTGGACGAGCTGGCGGCGGTTTGCGATGGCGACACCCGCATCATCATCATAGGGGCGGCAAATGATATCGGTCTTTACCGGGAGCTGATGCGCAGGGGCGTGAGTGAATATCTCGTGCCGCCCATGACGCCGTTGCATCTCATCCGCACGATTTCCGGGCTCTTTGTCGATCCGGACGCGCCGTTCGCGGGGCGGTCGATTGCCTTTATCGGCGCGAAGGGTGGTGTGGGATCATCGACGATCGCGCACAATATCGCCTGGTGCATGGGCGAGCAGCAGCATGTGGATACCGTGCTGGTCGATCTTGATCTGAGTTTTGGGACGGCCGGCCTGGATTTCAACCAGGATCCGGCCCAGACAATCGGCCAGGCGCTTGCCGATCCCGACCGGCTTGATGACGCCCTGCTGGACCGGTTGCTGGTCAAGTGCGGGGACCGGTTGAGCCTGTTTTCCGCTCCGGCAACGCTCGAGAGCGACTGGGATTTCGGACCGGAAGCATTCGAGATCGTGCTGGAGAAGGTCCGCCGCCAGGCGCCGTATGTGGCGCTCGACCTGCCCCATGCCTGGGGGCCGTGGGTACGGCGCACGCTGCTGTCGGCCGAACAGGTGGTGGTAACGGTGACGCCGGACCTCGCCTGCCTGCGCAATGCCAAGAACCTGTTTGATCTGGTGCGTCAGAACCGGCCCAATGATGAGCCGCCAAAGGTGATCGTCAACATGGCCGGCTGTCCGAAAAAGCCGGACATTCCGCTGAAGGACTTCTCCGACGCGCTGGGTACGGCGCCGATTCTGGTGTTGCCGTTCGAGCCGGCCCTGTTCGGTGCGGCGGCCAATAACGGACAGATGATCGCCGAGGTCGACGCCAAGTCGAGGGCTGCTGACGGTTTTGCCCATGTGGCAGGCCTGCTGACCGGGCGCAGCACTGCCGCGGCCCGGCCGCAACGGTCCGGCCTGAAATCCCTGTTCGGGCGCAAGGGCTAGGAGCCGCAGCAAGAGATGTTCGGCAAGCGCACCACATCCCCGCAGGCCACCCCTTCGACACCGTCAGCGGCTGGTGCCCCGGCAGCTGTGCCGGCGCCGCGCCCTGCGCCAGCCGCGGCGCGGCCACGCCCCGCTGCGGCAGCGGTAGCGCCCCAACCGCGCCCGGCACCTGCTGCAGCCGCGCCCCGTGCCCGGCCAGCCGTGAGTGTCGGTCAGGAACGCTCGGCCGAGTACTACGCGATCAAGACGACGATCTTCAACGCGCTGATCGACACGATCGACCTCGGCCAGCTTGCCCGGCTGGACAATGCGACGGCCGCGGAGGAAATCCGTGACATCGTCACCGAGATCATCTCGATCAAGAATGTGGCGATGTCGATTGCCGAGCAGGAACAGCTCCTGCAGGACATCTGCAATGATGTGCTGGGCTACGGTCCGCTCGAGCCGCTTCTGGCACGCGACGACATCGCCGACATCATGGTCAACGGTGCGGGCGATGTGTTTATCGAGGTGAATGGCAGGGTCCAGAAGACCAATATCCGCTTCCGCGACAACGGCCAGCTGATGAATATCTGTCAGCGTATCGTCTCCCAGGTTGGCCGGCGGGTCGATGAAAGCTCGCCGATCTGCGATGCGCGCCTGGCCGACGGCAGCCGCGTCAACGTCATCGCGCCGCCGCTGGCGCTGGACGGGCCGACCTTGACCATCCGGAAGTTCAAGAAAGACAAGCTGACGATGCAGCATCTGGTCGATTTCGGATCGATCACCCCGGAAGGGGCGAAAGTGTTGCAGATCATCGGCGCCTCGCGCTGTAACGTCCTGATCTCCGGCGGTACCGGCTCGGGCAAGACCACGCTGCTGAACTGCCTGACCGGTTTTATCGGGGAGGAAGAGCGGGTCATCACCTGTGAGGACGCCGCGGAACTCCAGCTGCAGCAGCCCCACGTCGTCCGTCTCGAGACCCGTCCGCCCAACCTGGAAGGCACAGGCCAGGTCACCATGCGTGATCTGGTCAAGAACTGCCTGCGCATGCGTCCCGAACGCATCATCGTCGGCGAGGTTCGCGGACCGGAAGCCTTCGACCTGTTGCAGGCGATGAATACCGGCCATGACGGCTCCATGGGCACGCTGCACGCCAACTCACCGCGCGAAGGTCTGTCGCGGATCGAGTCGATGATCACGATGGGCGGCTATAACCTGCCGACCAAGACCATCCGCGAGATGATCTCCGGCTCCATCGATGTGGTGGTTCAGGCCGCCCGCCTGCGTGATGGTACGCGCAAGATCACCCACATCACCGAAGTGCTCGGCATGGAGGGCGATGTCATCGTCACCCAGGACCTTTTCCTCTACGAGATCACGGGTGAGGACGAGCACGGCAACATTACCGGCCGCCACGTTTCCACCGGTATTGCGCGTCCCAAATTCTGGGATCGGGCGCGTTATTTCGGTCTCGAGCGCGAACTGGCTGCGGCACTCGACGCCTCGGAGGCGTGACCGGCCATGGATGACCTCTCCTTCCTCATCGTTGCTCTTGCCGCCTTCATCGCCGTGGCCGGCATCGGGATCGCCCTGACGAGCGGCGGCAACAAGCGTCAGGCCCAGCGCGTCCAGATCGCCGTCGGGGCGCCGCTGCAGGCCGGAAAGCGTCAGACGAGCGCGCTTGACCAGACCGCCCAGAAGAAACGTCAGGTTCAGGAAACCCTGAAGGAGATGGAAGAGCGCCAGAAGGCTGCCCGCAAGCGTGCGCTGACCTTGCGCGCCCGGCTGGAGCAGGCTGGTGTCACCTGGACCCCCCAGCAATTCTGGATCGGATCTGCCATTATCGGCCTGGCGGCTGCCTTTGGGGCATTCGTGGCGGGCCTGAACCCGCTTCTGGTGGTTTCGGCGGGCTTTGTGGCCGGCCTTGGCCTGCCGCGCTGGATCGTCGGCTTTCTGGTGTCGCGCCGCCAGAAGCAGTTCGTCAACAACTTCGCCGATGCGATTGATATCGTTGTGCGCGGCGTGAAGTCCGGCCTGCCACTCAATGAGTGCCTCAAGATAATCGCCCGCGAAAGCCCCGAGCCGGTACGCACCGAATTTGCCAAGCTCAATGAGGGCATAGCGGTGGGCGTTGATCTCGACGAGGGCATGCGGCGCATGACGGTGCGCATGCCCGTCTCCGAGTTGAATTTCTTCGCCATCGTTCTTGTCATCCAGGCCAAGACCGGCGGCAATCTGGCAGAGGTGCTCAGCAATCTTTCTGCCGTCCTGCGTTCACGCAAGCTCATGGGCGAGAAGATCCAAGCCTTGTCCTCCGAAGCCAAGGCCTCGGCGATGATCATTGGCGCCCTGCCGCCTCTCGTCCTGTGCATCGTGATGCTGGTGGCGCCCGACTATATGAGCCTGATGTTCACGCACCCGCTTGGCCAGCTCATGTTGCTGGGCGGGCTCACCTGGATGGGCATCGGGATTTTTGTCATGCGCGGCATGATCAACTTCAAGCACTAGGCGGCGCCAGATGACCGAGTTTGCCGAGTGGATCACGACGCCAGCCAACTTGTTCGGCCTGCTGGCCTTCGTGCTGGTATTCGCGACGGTCATCACCGTTTCGGGGCCTGCGCTCGGTGGCAACAAGCTCGACAAGCGCATCAAGTCGGTGGCCAACCGGCGCGAGGAGTTGCGCCGCAAGTCGCGCGAGGCGCTGGAGCTGGAAGCGCGTGGCGGCATGCTGCGCGGCAAGGACACCCGATCGCCCTATCGCAAGGTCGTCGAAAGCCTCAATCTCCAGACGCTTCTGGAAGACCCCAATCTCAAGAACAAGCTCATCCAGGCCGGCATGCGCGGGCAGGGACCCGTCTTCGCGTTCTACTTCGCGCGCCTCATCGCGCCGATTGCATTGTTTGGCCTGTCGCTGGCCTATCTGTTTGCCCTGAATGATTTCGGCCTGCCAACGATACAGCGGCTGGGCATCGTCATGGGGCTTACCCTGCTGGGATACTATGCGCCTGGCATCTATCTCTCCAACGCAGCTCAGAAGCGGCGCGATTCCATCATGCGCGCCTTTCCCGACGCGCTGGACCTGCTGCTCATCTGCGTGGAAGCGGGCATGTCTATCGAGGCGGCCTTCCAGAAAGTGGCCGCAGAGGTGGGCACCAGCTCAATCGAACTGGCCGAGGAATTGTCGCTGACGACGGCCGAACTCGCCTATCTGCAGGACCGTCGCCAGGCCTACGAAAACCTTGCCTTCCGTACCAATCATCCCGGCGTCAAGGGCGTGGCGACCGCGCTCACCCAGGCTGAGCGTTACGGAACGCCGCTGGGTCAGGCGCTGCGGGTAATGGCCAAGGAAAACCGCGACATGCGCATGGCTTCCGCAGAAAAGAAGGCTGCCGCGCTGCCAGCGAAGCTGACCGTGCCGATGATTGTGTTCTTCCTTCCGGTCCTGTTCGTGGTCATCCTGGGCCCGGCGATCATCTCCTTCCAGAACATGTGAGCACGCTTGACGCCGGTGCGGTAATGACGCTACGCCTCCCCTTGGTGGTGCTTCCGCGAGGAAGCTAAGAGGGAACACCGGTCAGGGGATTTATCTCCAAGTCCGGGACTGTGCCCGCAACTGTAGGCGGCGAGCCTTGATGCCAGAAGCCACTGGGAGCGATCCCGGGAAGGCGGCATCAAAAAGGCGTTGACCCGCAAGTCAGGAGACCTGCCACCGCAGTCGCTTGTGCAGGACCGGGTCCAGTTCCTCGGCACACGGATTTACTCCGTCATGGCGGCAAACAGCCGGGCCGGCTGGGCCTGCGCACTGCGTATCGCGAGTGTTCGCGGACGCGTTAGCGCAGCCCGTTCCGCCCGAAACGTTTGTGGCGGGCCGTTTCGCAGCGGCCTGCATGGGGGCGGAGTGCCTTGCGATGCGCGTGCGCATACTGATCGCCATGCTGTCCGGGCTTGTGCTCGCGCCGGGCGCGTGGACCCAGCCCGAGCGTATCGTGTCACTGGATTACTGCGCCGACCAGTATGTGCTGGGCCTGGCTGACCGCGGCCAGATCGCCGCGCTTTCACCTGATGCGCGCGCCGATTTCTCCTCTCTCTCAGAGCAGGCAGACGGGCTGGCGCAGGTGCGCCCGCTGGCTGAGGAAATTCTCGGCCTGCGACCCGATCTCGTCGTGCGCAGCTGGGGCGGTGACCCGCGCGCACTGGCCGCCTTTGAGCGCCTGGGCATTGCGGTTCACCAGATAGGCCACACCGCCGGCTTTGATGACATCCGCCGCGAGACGCGCGCCGCTGGCGCTGCGTTTGGACGTTCGGCAGAGGCGGAGCGGCGCCTTGAAGAGATGGAGGCCGCGCTTGGCCGTGTGCGCCCCGTGCCTGGCATGTCCGCCCTCTACGTCACCCCCGGCGGTGTGACGGCCGGGCAGGGCACCTTCATCGATGCGCTGCTCGCGGCGGCCGGTCTTGAGAATGCTGCCGGCGATCGACCGGGCTGGCAAAGCCTGCCCCTTGAGGCTGTCGCCACTCGTTCACCCGACCTCTTCGTTACCGGCTTTATCAGCAGCGCCACCGATCGTGTGGACCGGTGGAGTGCCAGCCGTCACCCGGTGATGCGCCGCGCTTTCGCCGGGCGCCCGGTGTTCGCGCTCGACACAGGCGTCATCGCCTGCACGACCTGGCTGGCAGGCGTGGAAGCCGCCCGCCTCAACGCCTTTGTCCTTCGCCAGACGGCGCTCTCGCATACGGGAGACCAGCGATGATGCCGCTTCGGGTCAATCTGGCGCTCGCCGGTGTGGCGCTCCTTGCGCTGCTTGCAGCGCTGGCGCTCCATAATGGCTGGGCTGATCTATGGAAGCTCGGACAGCCTGGCCCTGAGGGCGAGCTGGCCCGGATCCTGGTGCTGGAAATCCGTCTGCCGCGCATCCTTGCCGCTTTCGGGGTGGGCGCAGCGCTCGGCCTTGCAGGGGCGGCACTGCAGGGGCTCTTGCGCAATCCGCTGGCCGACCCCGGCGTGCTGGGCGTGTCCGGCACCTCGGCGCTGGGCGCGGTGATCGCGGTCTATTTCAACCTGGTGACGCTGAGCGTCTGGGCCATGCCGGGTCTCTCCATCGCGATGGCGCTGGGCACCACGGCCCTTCTCTACGCGTTGGGGGCGAGTTCGGTCTCCACCGTGCGGCTGATCCTGGTCGGGGTAGGGCTGTCGAGCCTTGCCGGCTCGCTGATGGCGCTCCTGATGAACCTCGCGCCCAACCCGTTCACCCTGTCGGATCTGGTGAACTGGCTCCTGGGGTCGGTGGCGAACCGGTCTTGGGCCGATCTGGGCTTTGCGCTGCCTTTCTGGGCTCTGGGGCTTGTGCTTGTCCTGATGGCGGCGCCGGGCCTGCGTGCGCTGAGCCTTGGAGAGGACGGCGCGTCGGGTGTCGGCGCGCACGTGGGCCGGGTGCGCCTGCTGGTGATCACCGGCAGCGCGCTGCTGACCGGGGCCAGCGTCGCGGTGGCAGGCATTATCGGCTTTGTCGGCATTGTCGCGCCGCACGTTGTGCGGCCACTGGTGCGCCACGATCCCGGCGATCTTCTTCTGCCCTCGGCCCTGTTTGCAGGAACGGTGCTGGTGCTTGCCGACGCGGCAGTGCGTGCCATGCCATTCGCGATGGAGATGAAGCTCGGCGTCGCGGCAGCGCTCATAGGCGCGCCCGCCTTCGTGTGGATAGCTGCACGCGCACGGGGGATGGGCCAGTGAGCGCGCGTCTGGAGATCATCTCGGCCAGCGCTGGGCCCGGCCAGCACGCCGTGCTGCATGGCGTGAACCTGACGGTAGCCCCGGGCGAGTTCGTCTGCCTTACCGGACCCAACGGGGCGGGCAAGTCGACGCTTCTGAGGCTCGCCGCCGGGATACTGCCCGCGCGCGAGGGCGAAGTGCGCCTCGGTGATGATGCTATCGGCGGCCTGCCGGTGCGCGAGCGGGCACGCCGCATGGCCTGGCTGGCGCAGGAGCGCAGCGCAGCCTGGGCGATGCGCGGGGTGGACATCGTCGCGCTCGGCCGCTTTGCCCATGAGGGGCGGCCCTATGAACGCCTGCCGGACACTGCCCGCGCCGCGATCAACGAGGCGATAGGGCGCTGCGGCGCGACTGGCTTTGCGCACCGCCCTGTCGATACGCTCTCGGGCGGCGAGAAGGCCCGTATTCACCTTGCCCGCATACTGGCTGCGCGCGCGCCGCTTCTCTTGCTGGACGAGCCGCTGAACGCGCTGGACCCGCGCCACCAGCTTGATGTGATGGCGCTGCTGCGTGCCGAGGCAGAGGCGGGCACCGCCCTTGTCATCGCCTTGCACGACCTTGCCATGGCGCGCCGCCATGCCAGCCGGGTGATCGTGCTGGACGCGGGCCGGATCGTCGCTGACGGCCCGCCTGCCGAGGCGCTGGGACCGTCCATTCTTGCCGACGTGTTTGCCGTGCAGGAGGCCCCTGACGGCGGCTTCGTGCCGGTCTGACTTCAATAAGGAGAAGTTCCCATGTTTTCAGTCAGCCTGATGGCTCTGGCCACCGCGCTCGCCGGAGAAACCGTCGGCGCGTCCGACATTGTGACCGTCACCGGCACGCGCGCGCCGGTGGAGGCTGAGCGCCTGGCCTTGCGGGTGGATACGCTGGACCGGGAGACCATCGAGCTGGAGGGCCTGACCGATCTGGTCAGCGTGCTGACGCGCTATCCGGGCTTCTCGGTTGTCCAGTCCGGCGGGGTGGGGGCGGCGACCTCCATTTTCGCGCGCGGCACCAATGCCAAGCACACGCTGGTACTCTTTGACGGTGTCCGGGTGAACGACGCCTCGACGCCGTCGGGACAGTTCGATCCCGGTCAGGATTCGCTCGGCGATCTGGACCGGGTGGAGATCGCACGCGGCCCGCTTTCCTCGCTCTACGGCTCTGACGCTATCGGCGGGGTGATCAATCTCATCCCGCGCCGGGGGGGGGACAGCGCATTCTCACCATATCTCGACCTGTCGGCGGGCTCGTTCAGCACGATCCGGCTGCTGGCTGGCGCGTCAGGCACCGCAGGCTCGCTTGAATACGGCCTCAGCGCAGAGCGCTATCAGAGCGAGGGCTTCAACGTCACGCCGGCGCGCATGGCGCTGTCCGGACATGAGCGCGACGGCGGCGAGATCACCACGTTTACCGCCACGGCGGCCTATGATCTTGGTAATGGCTTCACCCTGTCGGGCCTTGCCCGTCACCGGGAGTCGGCGAGTGACTTTGACACCTTCTCCGGCGGGCCCGGCTTCTCCCAGCGCGCGGATGATCCCGGTCTTGAAGTGTCACGCAACGACCAGACGCTCTGGCGCACCGGGCTCGGCTGGCAGAGCGCTGACGACCGGCTGGCAAGCGTGCTGCGGCTGGGTGAAGTGCGCCATGAACGCGAAAGCCGGGATGCAGGCACGGTTACCGACACCTATGCCGCCCGCCGCCGCTTTGCCGAATGGCTGAACACCTGGCAGCCGCAAGGGTTTGCTGCACTGGAGCCGGTGATCGCGTTTGGCGTGCACGCCGAGCGGGACTCAATTCGCACCGCCACAGCCTGGGACAATCCACTGTCGCGCTCGGAAAACAATGTGGGTGCATACCTGAACGTTCAGGCCCTCGTCGCCGGGGCGCTGGATGTCTCCGCATCACTGCGCGTCGACGACTATGGCGGCTTTGGCACACAGGCCACCTGGGCTGCCGGTGCGGTCTGGAGTGTTCCGCAGACCCCTGTGCAACTCTTTGCCCGCTACGCCACGGCGTTCAAGGCTCCCACCCTGTCGGAGCGCTTCGTCAGCTCCGCTTTCACCACGCCCAACCCTGACCTGCAGCCGGAAACGGCCGAAACCTGGGAGCTCGGCGCGCGCCTGAGCTTCGCGCTGGAAGGCGGTCGTCTTGCGACCCTCTCCATCAGCTATTTCGAGACCGGGATCGACGACCTCATCGAGAATGTGTTCGACTTCGTGACCTTTACCGGCACGAACCGGAATGTGGGGCGGGCGGATATCTCCGGCGTCGAGCTGGCAGGCCGCCTCGACATCACCTCCACGCTGCAGGCCGATATCGACTACGCCTATGTGGAAGCCACCAACGGTGTGACGGGTACGCCGCTCCTGCGCCGTCCGCGCCATGCCTGGTCGGCGGGCCTTGTCTGGCGTCCCCTCGAGGCGCTCTCCGTGTCGGCACGCTACCAGCGCACCGGCGCGCGCCGCGACGTGACCTATGACGATGACGGCTTCTTTGTCAGCGGGAACGCGCCGGTGGCCGGCTATGAGTTGGTGAACCTCTCCGGCCAGTGGCGCTTCAGCGATCAGGTGAGCGCCTACGTTACGGTCTCCAACGCGTTCGACACGGTCTACGAACAGCCAGCCGCCTTTGCCGGTGCGCCGCGCATGGTGATGACGGGGCTGCGCGTGCGATACTAGCGGCTAGCCGTCATAGGGTCGCACGGAGCGGACGGCCATGGCGTAGGCTGCGTCCGCAAGGTCGGTCTCGACGCGCTGTATCTCCATGCGCCCCTCAACCCACACGGGCTCCCACAGCGCGCTGAAGCTGACCGGCTGAGCCGAGCGCAGATAGACGATCTGGTTCGGCGGAGGCGGGGGATAGTGGATGCACGCCCCGTGATAGGGCAGGAACAGAAACTCGCGGGCCTGTCCGCGCTCGGCATAATCCAGCGGCAGGATATATCCCGGCATGCGCACGATCAGTCCGTCGAGGTCCTCGACCACGTTGAACGTGCCCATCTGTTCGTCGCGCCGCGTCTGGAACTGGCTCATCAGCGTAGGCGGGGCGCGGCCCTCCTCCAGCGCGAGAAGCATTTCCAGTTCGCCATCGGGCAGCAGGTCGCGCCAGTTCAAGAGCTCTGCTGGCGCATTCGGGTCGACGAACAGATCACCGTTCAGTTCCGCGACAGCTCGCGTGGCCCTCTGGTCGGGCTCGGGGGAACATGCCGCCAGCCCGAGAAGGCCGGTGAACATCAGGGTGGCAATCATCCGCATGGTTAATCACTCCGGAAGGGATTCTGGCCGTGAGGTTAACGTGGCACATACCCCGTTTTAACGTCCGTTGGCGCATAGTCCCGTCAGAACCGCAGAAAAAAAGCGGCTGGAGGGTGTGATATGGGGTTTGCTGAAGCGCGTGCAATTGCGCGCGAGCAAGAGACCGCGCGGCGTGTGCGTGAAGCGGCGCGTCTTCTGATTACAAGCAGCGCCAAGCAGGCCGTGCCGATGAACGTCATCGGCGCATTGGGCATTGGCGTATTGCTGTATGGATCGGTTCCGTTGCCATTGCTGGCTTCGTGGGTAGCGGCAATGGTGATCGCCTCAGTCCTGCGACTGGGCTCGATCAATCGCGCGCGCAAGGCCGGTACGGTGCCGACACCGGGCCAGATGGCCTGCTACATGGTCTGCACCGCGCTGGTCGGCGCACTCTGGGGCAGCATGGGCTTCATGCTGACAGACGAAACGTCTCTGGGCGCCATTCTGGCGGTTGCTGTCATGATCTCCGGCATGTCGGCCGGTGCCGCCATGACCTCGGCTGCAGAGCCGCGCGTCGTGCTGGCCTATAACGTGCCCTGCCTGTCGCTTGCCGCGCTCTGGTACGCCTCTTTCGGTACCATTACCGGCTTTGTTCTGGCGGGCATGACCCTGCTCTTTTTCCTGGTGACGACACGGCTGGCAGCCACTTACCGCAAGAGCCTTGTCGAAACCGTCGAGGCCAATGCCGCCCTTGAGGATGCGCGTAACGAGGCAGAAGCGCAGCGCGAAGCCCTGGCACGTCTGGCGGAACGCCACGAAGCGGCTGCTGGCGCGGCAGAGGAAGCGGCACGCGCCAAGGCGGCCATGCTGGCCAATATGAGCCATGAACTCGGCGCACCGCTGAACTCCATTCTGGCCCAGACCCAGATGCTTCAGGACGCGGCACTCCCTGCAGATGCCCAGCGCATGGTGGCGCGCATTGCGGAGTCCGGTGATACGCTGGCCGGCCTGGTCGCTGAAATTCTCGACGTGTCCCGCATCGAGGCCGGCAGCTTCGAACTGCGTCTCGATGACTTCCAGCTTGATCGCCTGCGCGACCGGCTGATGCGTTTCGGCACGGCGCGCGCCGCCGCCAAGGGGCTGGATTTCAAGATCGACCTCAATGTCGACGAGAAGCTGCACCTGCGTGGTGACCAGGAGCGTCTCGCCCAGATGGCAGAGATTTTCGTGGCCAATGCGGTCCGCTTCACCGGAGAGGGCGAGGTGAGCGTCAACTTCTCCCTCACCGAAAGCGGCAGTGACGGAACGAGCTGCCTGCGTGTCGCGGTGCACGATACCGGCCGCGGCGTGCTGGAAGCCTATCGCACCCACCTGTTTGATGCGTTCGCCGAACAGGCCGCAAAACCCGGCTCTGCCGGCGGGACCGGGCTGTCGCTGCACCTTGCCAAGCGGCTTGCAATGATGATGGGCGGCGAAGTCGGCTACACGCCGGGCAATCCCGGTTCGGTGTTCTGGTTCGAAGTCCCTGTCCGCACCGCCGCACGTCCGGGCCGTTCTGGCGATGAGCGTCTGGCGTTCGCCAATCGCCGCTTGCGCATGCTGGTGTGCGAGGCTGATCCGGCCCGCCGCGCGGTGCTCCTCGGCTACCTCAAATCCTTCAACTGCGTGGTCAGCTGCGCCAGTTCCGTGGGCGACATGATCGAGGGGCTCGGCGCCTCCGCCTATGATGCCATCATCCTGGGGCTGAACCTCGGCAATATCGAGCCGGAGGACGCTGTCCAGGACGTCCGCTCCCTGGCGTCCACGGCCTCGCTGACGCCGATTGTGCGCCTGGCGCCGCATCTCCCGGTACCTGTGCAGCGCGCCGGCAGCGAAGTGCTCGTGCGGGCGCCGGTTACCTCAGAGCCGCTCCTGCAGGCGCTCGAGGAGGCTCTGGTGGAGGACCCCTCGGCCATCGCCTATCTGCGCCGCACCGCCTAGGCTGTTTCGGCTAGTACCCACTGGATGAAGCCGGCCGCGCTGAAGCCGGCGTCAGCAGGCAGGGCCAGCACGCACGGCTCGTCATAGGGGTGAAGTTCAATGAGGCGCGCACGGGCAGCCCCCGCGCGCGTCCTTGACGTCTTGAATAGCGCTATGGTCTCCGCGCCCGCCTGTACGGCGCCATCCCAGCGGAATACGGAGCGTCCCGCCGGGAAGACGTTGGCGCACGCTATCAGGCGCTCCTCCAGCAGCTGATGAGCCGCGGCTTCAGCCTGCCCTCCATCCGGCCAGGTCGTGTAGAGCACAACCACGCCCTGGGATTCATCGCCCGTCTGCATTGTCATGGCACTCTCTCTTGCGGTTCGCGCCCTCTGCCCGGATATAGCGGGTAGCACAGAGGTTAGATCATGGCTGTCCACGCGAGCAAACCGGCTGCTTCCGGCGCGAAAGGCGCGCTCGTCCTGTTTTCCGGCGGGCAGGATTCGGCTGTCTGCCTTGCACACGCGCTTACCCATTACGACCGCGTGGAGACCATCGGCTTTGACTACGGCCAGCGTCACCGGGTGGAACTGGACGCGCGCCAGCGGGTGCGCAGCGCCATGGCCGCACTGAATCCGGCGTGGGCCGAAAAGCTCGGCGGGGATGTGCTGGTGGATATCAGCGGTTACGGACAGCTGGCTGAAAGCGCTCTGACCTACGAACGCGTCATCGAAATGGGCGAGAGCGGCCTGCCGACAAGCTTTGTGCCGGGCCGCAATCTGGTGTTTCTGGTGATGGCGGCAGCCCATGCCTGGCGGCGCGGGCTGGATGTGCTGGTCGGCGGCATGTGCCAGACCGATTACTCAGGTTACCCGGACTGCCGTGAGGACACGCTCAAGGCCCAGGAGCGCGCCCTTTCGCTGGGCCTCGACATGCCGGTCACCATCGATACGCCGCTCATGTTCCTGACCAAGGGCGAGACATGGGCGCTGGCGCGGACGCTGGGCGGACGCGCGCTCGTGGATCTCATAGTGGAGCACTCCCACACCTGCTATATGGGCGACCGGCAGCACCGGCATGACTGGGGCTATGGCTGCGGCACGTGCCCGGCGTGCGAGCTGCGCGCGGCAGGCTGGAAGGAATGGACGGGCGCATGACCTATTCGGTCAAGGAAACCTTCCTGACGGTGCAGGGCGAGGGCGGCCAGACGGGCCGCGTGGCCGTGTTCCTGCGCTTTGCGGGCTGCAATCTGTGGAGTGGTCTGGAGCGCGACCGCGCCAAGGCCATCTGCCAGTTCTGCGACACCGATTTTGTCGGTACGGACGGGCAGGGCGGCGGCAAGTTCGCCAATGCCGAAAGCCTGGCCGCCCATGTGAAAACCTTCTGGCCGGGGGGCGGCAGGCCGCTGGTCGTCTGCACGGGCGGAGAGCCGCTTTTGCAGCTTGATGAGGCGGCAATCGCCGCCCTGAAAGCCCAAGGCTTCGAGATTGCGGTGGAGACCAATGGCACGATTGAAGCGCCCGCCGGCCTCGACTGGATCTGCGTCAGCCCGAAATCGACCGCGCCCTTGAAACAGCGCTCCGGGGATGAGCTGAAGCTGGTCTATCCGCAGGCCGACGCCATGCCCGAACGGTTTGAAGGCCTCGATTTTCGAACCTTCCGCCTGCAGCCCATGGACGGGCCGCACCAGATGGAAAACGCCAAGGCGGCGTTTGAGTACTGCCTCGCCCACCCGCAATGGAGCCTCTCGCTCCAGACCCATAAATGGATCGGGGTGGATTAAGGGGGAGAGGTCTAGTCCCGTTCGCGGCGGCGGCGATTTCGCTCTTCTTCCTCGTCGCTGGTCGTAGCGACATCGACCGCCCCTTCTGCGATATCGCCTGCAACGCCGATCGTGGCTCCGGCTGCGCCCACCACGGCTCCGGTGGCTGCCGCTGCCAGACAGCCCGGCAGCATGAGAAGTCCCAGCGCGCTGACGCAGGCGAGCAGGCGCGGTCCGGCGGGTGAAAGGCGGGTCATGTGACATCCCGTGACAAGAGGAAGCACGAGTCTGACACGGCAATGGTTAGCGAAGTATGGTGTAATGCACAGGGGTGGCGGCGTCAGTGACACCGCATGCTGGAGGTGCCAATCAGATCGCGATTTCTCCCCCCGTTTACGGGGGAGTGCCGCGAAGCGGCGAGGGGGGAACCTAATACCAGCTCTCCCCCTCCGGTCCTTCGGACCACCTCCCCCGTAAACGGGGGAGGACAGAACCCGCCTGCGCGGGAACGACGCTGGGGTATGCGAACTACAAGCTATCCACCATCACGATTTCGGCGTCTTCGCTGGCCGTGATGGTCAGGACCGGCTCGTCCTTGATGGCAGCGCCGTCGCGGGCATCTAGCACCGTGCCGTTCACATCAACCTTGCCCTTGGCGGGCACGAGATAGGCGTGACGGCCCGCCGCCAGCCTGTACTCGATGCTCTCGCCGGCCTTCACAGTCGCGCCGAGTACGCGGGCATTGGCCCGGATCGGCAGGGCGTCGCTGTCGCCTTCAATCCCCGAGGCCAGCACCACCAGCACGCCTGCGCGGTTGTCTTTCGGAAACTCGCGCGCATTCCAGAACGGCTCGCCGCCGCGCTGGTCGGGCATGATCCAG
>ERZ869909.717-NODE-717-length-33874-cov-7.281149_pt1 | contig 33874 bp, 27 predicted proteins | sample MGYA00520892_ERZ869909 | MGnify/ENA primary metagenome ERZ869909 (study PRJEB32215, sample SAMEA104723947) | bioreactor metagenome | biome: bioreactor; feature: anaerobic bioreactor; material: water | place: China | collected 2015-03-12 ...
ACTACATTGTAGCTATCTTCAAAGTTCAATGTATCCGTCACTGTAGCAGGTGCTGTTGCATTTCCACCATTTACAATATAATCAACAGTCAATGTATAATCAATTGCATTCCATTGTGCATAAACAGTTACGTTTTTAGGAGCTAGTTCAATAAATCCATCTACATATTCATCTATACCATCAACGTCCCATGTCCAGCCAACAAAATCATAACCTTCTCTTGTAAATGTTGGTTCATTGACACTACCGCCAACATTAAATCCTTGTACATCAGCATCTTGATCTCCACCATTTGGTACAAATGTAAATGTATAATCAATGGCATCATAGATGACATCAATTGTTTTATCTTCTGCATCCATTTGACCAGTTACTGTTGCTGTTCTTGGCAAGTAACCTGCTACACTTGGTGATTCAACACTGAATGTATCATTTACATGCATTGTAGAGTTTACATAAGAAGTTGCTAATGTATTATCATCAACATCAATGTAATTAATTGTAAGAGTGTAATCAATTGGTTTAAAATTCGCAAAGTAAGTAGCAGCAACATTTAAGCCGCCAACCATTGCTGGTATGAAGTCTAACACATCACCAACTTCATCATTAGATGAATTGGTCCAATTCACAAATTCATAACCATTTGAAGGGATGGCTGTCGAACCTTGAGCTTCCCCTGTAACGGGTGCTAATGTTTCACTATCTTCTGAAACGGTTCCCCCGATATTTGCGATATACTCAATTGTAACAGCATCTTTTTCTCTAAAGTTCGCATAATATGTTGCAGCAAAGTTTAGGTCCTCACTATTTTTGGAAGGAACATAGTTAACTTCCGTTGATACAACATTATCTTGTTCATCTGTCCAGTTTACAAACTCATATCCATTGCTTGCTGAAGCAATAGATCCTTGAGCTTCCCCTGTGGCTGGAGGCAACGATTCTTCATCTTCACTTACTGTACCACCTGTACGAGCCACATATTGAATCAATACATTTTCGTTTTCTTCAAAATGGGCGACATAGGTAGCAGCTACGTTTAGTCCATCCACTTTCTCAGGAGTGAACTCTTCATCTACAGAAACTTGAGTGTTATCTTTCGTCCAACGGACAAAGCTATATCCAGGATTTGCTGTTGCTACTGATCCACCAGCAACACCTGTTACTGGACCAATTGTCTCACTATCTGGTGAAACACTTCCGCCTGTTTCTGCTTCATAGTTGATTGTAATGTTTGCATTTTCAGTAAAGTTTGCAATCCATTTCACGTCATTAGCAGGCATTGTGAACGAATAAGTTGTGTTTGAAGAACTTCCTGAACCACCATCCTCACTCCATCCACTAAAAGTGAACCCTGCATTTGCTGTGGCTACAATATTTACTGTTTCATTTGGTAGATATCTACCTTCACCACTAACACTACCGCCAATTTCTGGATTGGCTTCAAGTTCCACAATGTAACCTACTGGAACTTCTGGTTTTGGGAACTCTTTGGTTTGTGGTGTATTGTTTATATCCACATAATCTAAATCAGCCCACTCATTGGTTGGCCAAGTTCCACCAGGAGCATCATCATGTAATCGAACTTTGTATTTTAATACTCTTTGTTGATCTCCAACATTACCAACATTCCAAGTTAAAATGCGAGTAGTTGAGTCATACGATGTATCTTCTCCAGTATAATCATCTGAAATACCAACAAAGTCAAAGTGATCACCAATTTTATCGGTTACTACTGCATTGGTAGCTGCTAAAGAAATATTATCAGCAATCATCCCATATATGGTTTGAAGGTTTGATTCAGTTGCAGTATAGTATCCCATATTTTGAGATGCTTGTAATACATCTGCTCCTGCAGCATTAACTTCTAAACCAATCGAGAAGATATCATATCCTGCACTGATTGCTTGATTAGCATGCCACACAACAGAATCCTTTAAATTGAAAGTCTTAGTAAAACTTGCATCTGATCCAGTAAAACAATTTTGATCGGAGTTAACGGTTTTTGTAAATGTCATACTATTTCCTGATCCAACTCTTGTAGAATAATCAAAATTGTATCGACTACCAGTGTAATTGTTCTCAAAATCATTCGAATCTGCTTCACTTACTGTCAATCTACATGGTGGCCATGTAACGGTACCTGGGCCTGTATAAGTTCCAAGGACAAAGTCATAACCATATGTTGGTTCACCATCACTCATAAGAACAATAGCTTTATTTCGACCTGAAGGAGAACCTGCATCTAGCATTTCTTTCGCTAACTTTATACCTCCTTCAATGTGAGTTCCGCCTGTAGCACTAAGTGCGTTAATTGCAGAATTAAGCAATGCTTCGCTATCTGTCAATACTTGTCTTTCAACAGGATTAGACGCAAAAGAAACAATGCCAATTTTATGACCTTGATTCCAACTGAGTACTTCATCCACGAAATTATTCGCAGCATTTTTTGCAGAAGTCATCCTACTTCCTTGCATACTTCCTGATGTATCAATTACCAACACAATATCAGTTGGAGTTACTTTCGGAACACCATCAATACTTAACGTAATCTCGAAAACACCTTCATGACCTTCATCCCGTGTTTTATCGATTGTTACTGTACCAGGTTCTCCGGTTGTAGCTAGTACATTTGCTGGTGTATAAGCAATACTACCAATAACCAACAATGTACTGACAGCTACCCTGTAAAGTCGTTTTATTATTTTATTCATCGACTTTTTCACTTCCTTTCTTTTTTTTATACTCATAATCTATTGAAACTTTCTTTCCCTTATCCTTTATCAACCATTCTATCTCTGATCCATCAAGAGCAACCATTTCCATCCCCATGGAATGCTTGCCTTTCTCAAAATGGATTGGTGGATGGTTAGACAACAGTAGGGCTGCACCACGCGAAACAAGAATATTACTTTCTTTATAATCTACGTGGTATGTTCTACTTGATTTGTTATGGTACCCCCATATAATATGATAGGTTCCATCATCCAATACTTGGATGTTTGAAACAAAAACTTCGATGGGGTTGTTGTTAAATTTGTAGACAATGATTGCCATCACTACAAACAATGCCATAAACATAAAGTAGAGAATAAGTGTTGATTCATTAATCGATACAACACTGATAATAGGGTGTAAGATACTTATCATTTGTTTAATTAACACAAAGCACATCACCTCTCTTTTTGTAGATTACACCACCATTATGAAGCTTTCACGTTAGAATTCGGTTAGAAAGATAAGTAAAAAAAAGCTCTAACACTTGTTTAGAGCTTAACTTATATTTTTTTCGATAATTGTGTAATATGATGCTTTAATGTTATCAGCGGGATTTCTGCATTGGATTTGTAATTCTTTTTAACTCGATTGACAATATTGTCAATGTTATTACAAGCCTCGCAAGGTATTAGTATCACACATTGCTTAGGATTCATTCTTGTAAACACATCTCCTTTTCTAAGTGATGATTGAATCGCAAATATTAAATCCTCCATAATGGTGTTACTTTGCTGGTGAGAAAATGAGTCTGGAATTTCAAAAAGGACAACATAATAACTTGCATGATCACGTTCAGATGATCGCTTTGCAATCTGATAATACCTTTTAAAAACTTCATAGTCACAATAATAACTACCTTCACTTTGAAAATCATCAAGCTCATTCATGAGTTGGTTCATGTTGACATGATTTATTTGTTCTTGTTTGATAATGAATGTATACAAGTCTTTTACTTTCGGTGATAAAGATGTTTGAACTTCCTTATGAAAATGACCAATCAACCATTGATAATATTCTATGGCATCTCGATATCGTTTTAATGAGATTAAACCAATTAAGTAATAATAGTGATGATCTTCATACAAAGGATCTACCTGTGTCGCTTTCTGGGCAATGATAACAAGCTGATTAAACTCACTTTGCTCATGAGCATATTGCATCAATTGAATGACACTTGCATTGTATGTTGACTTATAGTATTCACGGATGGAATGACACCACATAACATCTACACTATTCTGCAAAAATGGTTTGTCAATTATGTCGATTAGTTGTCCAAGTATTTCCATTTTCTGTTTTATACTTATATCCTTTTGTTTTGACATTGAAAGCAATTGATCTGCCTTTTCTAAGTCGCAAGTCATCAAAATTAGGGGATTAATAGAGTATCCATTCTTTTTTGTAATTACAAGCTGTTCATCAAAAAAAGATTCCTTCTCTAAAAGTGATCTTAATCTATGAACAGAAAACTTCAAAGCACTTTCAGGATTGTTTGTGTTTGGCCATAAAGTATCAATCAGTTGCTCCTTTGCTATTACCTGATGACGATGACAAATTAAAAACTCCAAAAGGTGTATTAAGTTTTTACTTAGCACATCTGTTGGCTTGAATACTAAATCATTTTTCTTAAATGTCAGTTCACCAAAAACATTGACATAAACTCCATGTTGTTGCATTGTCAGTGGAGACCCCCTAACATTACCCCTTGATGTAACAAATTATAAACAAATATTAATCATCATTCAAGTTTGATACTTTTTTGTCTTTTTAATCAAACATTATTCTATTTATTTTCACAAAAAAAAGAGTACAATAAAGTCAAAGAACAAAGAAAGGGTAACACCATGAAAGGGATAAAATTAATAACTGTGCTACTACTTGTTTTTGTTGTTGGATGCTCATCGAATAATAATGCTAATCCTGACCCCAACAACAATCAAGAACCAAATGATGAATATGTCATCAAAACATTAGAGAAGTATCCAATTGATTTATTGCCGCTGTATGAAGTTATTCGTGTTAACTCCAATGATTATCATGTCCGAGAAGACAAAGGATTTATCATAGGAAAAGACTTGTATGCCATCAATTTTGAATCAAGTGCCGATATTGATGACATTGCTGAGTACTATCGAGAACTAGTGGATGAGGTTGATCCAGATATGGATTACGACACGTATAATTTTAGTGGTATCATCGATAATAGAAGAATCAACTTCTTTATTCAAGAAGGATACGCAGATAATGCTGTGGGTAATGATGTGATGCTGAGCATCGGTGCTGATCCTAGTGAATATGCCGATACAAACATGTATTTCAATACATACCCACAACTTATAGAGGTGTTTGGGTATGATAACTCCATCGAATACACATACACAGAAAACTACACGTTTGACTATGTACGCTATGTCATATCGTATTTCACAAAACTAAGCAAAGATGAAGTATTTGACCACTATCGTGAGCTTTATAAGGACAAAGAAAACTTCACTGAACAACAAAGTACAGAAACAACCTATACAATGTATTGGTATGATCAAGGTTACTTGGTGCAAGTCTATTTTAATGACTATAGCGAGAACAAAGGTATGTCAATATCGGTTGAAAAAAGAAACTAAAAAAGATTGGTGAGAATTATTTCTCTACCAATCTTTTTTCTCCTATTAAGGATTGAATATCCGTAATGTCTTGGGTAACTTCAAGTGTCCCTAAAAACTTTCCTTGAGGATTTCTCACTGCAAAATAGCGAATGTGGACAAATCGTTCTCTAAATTGAATCCAAAAATCTTCATTGTCTTTTTTTCCTGTTCTTAAATCATTCACAATATCTAATACGACATCCACACTTTGTGGAGGATGACACAAATGGACTGGTCGATTAATGACTGATGGTGGTCGATCAAAGATTCTTTCTTTTCCCTGAGTTACAAACTTCACGCGATCACTTGCATCAACGTATGTCATGTCAAATGGAACAGTATTAAAGATAGCATTAATCTCTTCTGGGTTTAAACGCCCTAAACTCATTGGAATATCTGTATCGGATAAAGCTTCATCAACGTCAACTTTTGGTTGATATTTCTCATTAGCACCATGCTCTAAACTTAAAGCAATGTCTTTAATCTCATCTTGCTGTAGCTTCTCTTGCAACATCGGAAATAAAATATTGTTTTCTTTAACAAGCATTTCATCAACCATGTGCACTGTTTCAGCCAGGGCTTCTTTAATTACTTGTGCACTTGTCTCTTCATTGGCTGCTTTTTTAGCTTTACGTATACCTTCACGAATTTGATTATCTACACCCCACATCACTTGCGGAATGGTGTCGATACCACGTTTTTCTAAAAATGGAAACAATATATTTTCCTTTTTAGCATAATGTTTTTCAGTAAATGTAAAATCATCAGTCAAATCAGAAACAAACACTTGGATTTCTTCAAAAGACAAGTCTTCTTTCTCTAAGATTGCTTTGGCATTATCAACCCACTGCGCAATCTTTTCATTGTCTTCTTCAAACTCACTTAATGGATTCACGGTTAACATATCACTATGCAACTGTTGTAGTGATCCCTTAAAAATAGATGCATGAACATCACACAAGCTTTGAATTTCTTCAATGCTTACACCCTCTTGTACAAGGTTGTACTCCATTTGTGCAAGTTCTGCACCAGTAATGGTTCCAAACTCACTTTTAAACTCCGCCTCAATCTCGTCACGATTACCTTCATTGTTATGTAATCGTTTGATTAAGTCTTTTAGTTTTTTTTCTTTTTTGCTTTGGTTATTAATTAACTCACTCATATTCTTCACCTCTACTTGCTATTATATATTGTGACTAATCTATTTAATGTGATATACATCACATTTTTGGAAGTATTATTTCTTTTCTTGAAGGCATCCTTATTGTTTTATCTTGCACGAGTTTCTTTAAGTTACGGCTAATGCTTTCACGTGTTACTCCTAATCGCATGGCAATTTCTTCTTGATTCAAAGGAAGTTTTAAAATAATTTCAGATTTATTATGTTTACCATAATCTTTGCTTAAATCATACAACAACCTTAACAAACGAACTTCAATTTTCTCTGCTGCTGCACTTGTTATTTCATGTTCTAAATACGACACCCTTTCTGTTAAGGCGCTTACGATGGATAGTGATAACTCAGGCTCTTTGATCATTAATTGTTTCATGGTTTGGGAATCAATCATACAAAGAACACTATCTTCTAATGCCTCTATCGTATAAGGAAGGTATTGTTTTTCAAACAAGGCGTTTTGGCCAAAAAACTCACCAATTGAAAAATAGTAAAGAACATTTTGTTTGCCTTCAATAGAATGGCTATATGCTTTAAATCGACCTTGGCTTACAATCACAAAAGACGAAAGCGCATCATTTTCATGCAAAAATATTTCTCCTTTTTTAATGATTTTTCGATTCACAAAAGAAATAATCAATCGTTGTTGTTTTAATGTTAAATTTCGAAACAGTGCAATTTTACTAATGCACATTGGTGCTTGACAGTGCTTACAATTTGCAATCATAATGTCTCCTTTTTTGTCTTTTTACTTAACAAGTATGTTGTAACACACACTGCCGCTAAAAGACTGACTATTTGACCAATTGTATTTCTAATAAAAAAGACCACAGAAATAAGAATACTACTCCATAATATAACTAGTGCTTTTATCTTTGCTTTTTTAGAAATACCATCATCAGAAAGATACTCTATTACTATGGGACCAAGTTTTGGATGTTTCACTAACCACTCACGATATTTAGGGTCGGATTTATCAAACAAATAAAACGACAACAACACAAATGGCGTTGTCGGTAAAACTGGTAATATTGCCCCAGCAAAAGCAAATCCGACACTAATTGATCCTGTTATTTTCAATAGCATTCTCACATCATCACATCCTAACCGACGATATTATACCATACATAAAAGAAAAATGTGACATTTGTCACATTAATTTTGTTCATGATTTAATAAAAATTGTTTGAGCTCTAATCCACCCGTGAACCCACCTAAGGAATGATCTGATGCAATAACTCGATGACATGGTATCATAATAAGATGTTTGTTTGTGGCCATTGCCATGCCAACTGCTCTTGCGGCTTTGGGATATCCTGCATTAATTGCTAATTGCTTATAGCTAATGACTTCTTTTGCTTGGACTTTCATTAATGCTTCATACACTGCATTAATAAAAGGTGTCCGTTTATAATCTAAACACACATCAAAAGTAGTACGTGTTTTATTTATGTATTGATAGAGTTGTTGTTTTGCTTTGTATACTTCTTTAAAACCATCTTGCTCTTGAAGGTATGCATCGACATACTCAATAGAAGTAACACATTGTGATGTACCTGTTATTTTTAATGTACCTTTATACATAGGTAATGTTGCTTCATACAGTTGCATTAACTTCCTCCTTGCTTTTAATCTTCTCTTGATACATGTTTTTATCCATGATTTGAAAAAATGTATCTTTATCAAGATTCGATTGTCTACTCCATACTAAATAACCAATCGATAATGATACATCAAATTGAAACTTTTCACTTTGATTTAATTGCTCAATTCCTTTTAACACTCGTTGTTTTAACATACTAGGATGCACATGATGAGAATGTGCTAACACTGCAAACTCATCACCACCAATACGAGCCACAAAATCATTAACTCGAAAACTCTTTATTAGTATTCGACTTATCTCTTGTATCACTCTATCTCCTACATCATGACCGTAAGTATCATTAATGCTTTTAAAGTCATTAATGTCAATAATCATACCAACAAATCCCTTTTTAGGTTTGCGTGAAACAAGGTTATCTAACACTGTTTCATATTCCATTTTATTATAGAGCCCGGATAAGTAATCTTTCGACATCGTTTTATTTTGTACATACACAAACGCAATTAAAAGAGAAAAAACAATACCTGGCCACACAATAAGAATACCTGGGTTAGCAATTTGAATTAGATTGCTCACTGTTGGAGGTACTATAAATATAACTAATGCAAAGAAGTCTTGTTTTCGAATGTAACGGATATTCTTAATTAACAATATTGTCGCAAACATTATAAACACATACGAGATTGCACTGTTAAATAAAACAACTGGTCCACGTTCATAAACGTTGAGATTATTAATTGTAAAGTAAAACCCAAATGGTTTACTAAGTAGTGCAACACATGCATTAAACACTAAAAATAAGACTGATATTTTTTTGAATGTTTGAATGATTGATGTTTTTTCATGAACAAAAACACCGATATAAGCCAACCAAAAAAAGGATGGTAACGGCGACAGGATAAAAGACAATGTGTTGCCTATCCACAAAATGTTGTTGATGAATGAGTGTTGTAGCCCTTCTAGTGACACTAAAAGTATGTCTAACCCAATTAAGATACCAACAACAAAGATAATTTGCTTTAGAATCGTAATTTTTTGATCATACACAAACTTATCTGTTTGTAGTGATACAAATAACACAACTAATATTGATAATGCATAAATACTTAAGTCTAAACTTGCCAAAGCGTTCCTCCTGCTCTTATTATACTACGTTAGACCTTATGTAAAAACCTTTATATGCCAGTAACACATAAAGGTTTATTGATTAATCAATTGGATCAGGTTGTACTTTTGCTTTTGGTATAAATTGTCGGTAGTTATAGTAATTATTATCAAGTATCGCCTGTGATATTTGATACAAGTTTCGACTTATTTGATTGTATCGAATGATGGTTTCATCATTAACCTCATAACCAGGATTTGGTTCAAAGATTTGAGTGACCGATTCATAATACCCTTGTTCTATAATCCATCCCCCATCTTGCAACAACACTACATGATCTGCTTCATCACTGATGATATCCACTCCTAAATACACACGAGGGTCGTATTGTAAATCAAACAAGTTAGCAAGTGTAGGCACTAAGTCCTTTGTAGAACCATAGTTAGATACAACCATAGGTTCTGTGGCTGAATTGTAAATAACCATTGGCGAACGATGAATATTATGACCATATTCTCGATCAACATCATACGTATAATCATACAAGATTTCTAAGTCTGTTCGAAGCAGATGATGATCACTAAACAACACAATGACAGTATCATCCATCTTACCTGTTCTTTCAAGTTCAGAAACTAGAAGTTTTAAAGAATTATCAAACTCTCTCACTTTTGAAAAATAACGAATAACATCATCTGAATAATCAGGATACATTGCTTTGATTTCATCAAAGTACTTAATCCCATATATCGTATCACGATCATACACATTGTGCATGGTCACAGTAATTAAAAAGCTAAAAAACTTGTCTCTATCAATAAAGTATGGTAATGATTTTTCCATCAATTCAACATCACTTGGCCATTCAGGCCATGGCAATAATCCTGTCATACCTAAAGCATCATAATCATAGTACGCTTGACTTCCAAAATTTCGGTGCATGATGTTTCTCATATAATAACTATCAGGAAAATTATGATAAGAACTAGCATAATAACCATCATTTTTAAACAGTTCAAACAAAGACGCTGAAAAGCGGTTAGTATAATATTCATCATGATTACACATACCAGGAACACTGATTAGTGAAGTAATAGACATTAACTCACTATCCCCTGTAGAACAAGCTGAAGTAGGCGCAAAATAATTTTCAAAGAAAATACCTTCCTTCATCATTTTCATCATCGTCGGGGCAACATCGTCATTCATCGCGACATAATCAAGTGCTTCCACCATAATAAAAACAACATTCTTGTTTTTGAAAATTCCTGTCATTTCATTTTTTGGTGTAATCTGACGATTAAGCAAATAGTTATCAATCATTTGCATTGTTTCATTTGTTTCATTTTCAGCTAAATAACGCCACTGTTGATCATCAATTCCCCGTGTGAAATCCACTGGTGTATCCGTTGGATCTTCAAGATCTTCTGGTATAATCACAATTTGCGTTTCACGTCCACTTAGAGAAAACAACAAATCACGCATCATAAAGCGACTAATCCCAAATTGTCGCATCGCACTTTCTAACTGAGTTGGACTATAATACAACTCTTGTAGTGTATACGCTGCGGTTGTTTGTGGCCACCATGATAAAGAGAAAAAAGCTAACCCATGAACCAATAATCCACCAACAAGCAATGCCAACCATTTTTCTTTATCAAAAACACCTAAATATTGTTTGCTTTTCTTTTTAACTAAAAGCACATACAACACAATTGGTATCGCTACTAAGAAATAATGTGGACGAATGTGAAGTAAAAAATCAAAGGCATAATCTCCAACATCCCCTGCTTTTGATAGCGCAGTACGAATGGAAAAAAAGGTATTCATGTAATTTTTATACGCTAATTGCGTAATTGCAAACACTATCATGACCATTAAGTAAATCGAAATAAACCAAACATTTACTTTTGCTTTAAACACATACGCTAACGATACTACGATGCCTGATGATGAGATTGCAAACAAAAATATCCTTAATAGTGTTTTCCCATCAAATCCAAGACCGCTTCCTAATAAGAAAATAACTTCCAAAATGATTTGCAAGCCAAAAACAATCATCCACTGATGCATGATTGATATGTATTGGCTTTTACTTTCCATGTCTTTAATTTTATTTAATACAGTGTCCCTTATCTTATCAAACAAAAAAACACACCACCATTTCTTTTAACAAATACTATCATACTCTCAATTTTATATACTTTCAATAAAACTTGTTATTTATCTCGCAAGTTTCCCGTTTTTTGTAATATGTTGCATCATTTTTACTTCTTCAATCGGTACACTTAAATAAAACCCTTGACCATAATCACATTGAAGTTGCGTAAGAGCTTCAAACTGATGACTTGTTTCAATTCCTTCCACAATCGTTTTTATCTCTAACTTCCGTGCAAGATCGATGATTGACTGCAAAATTATATCATCTTTTTTATTGGTTTTTATTTTATGAGTAAAGCGACTATCTATTTTTAATATCGAGATTGGCAACTTTTGTAAATAGGTTAGAGAAGAATACCCAGAACCAAAGTCATCTAACGCCACAATGCAACCCAACTCCTGTAACATGTTTAAATGAGTAGTTGCTATTGCGATGTTTTTAATCATCGATGTTTCTGTCACTTCAATTTGAATTTGACCTTGTTGTATGTTGTATTTGAAGTACAACGATTTAATATATGCAATAAATGCTGGACTTGATAATCCCTTGGAAGAAAGATTGATCGATAACACCGTGGTGGTATCGTTCATATCATTCCATGTTTTTCTAAGTGACATCGCTTTATCAAACACCCATTCTTCAATTTCCAATATTAAACCGATGTTTTCTGAATATTGGATAAATTGTGCTGGAGATACTTTACCATATACTTGGCTTTCCCATCGTAAAAGTGCTTCAAAACCAACGATCTTTTGATCATCCATCGTAAAGATTGGTTGATACATTAAATACAAGTCATGATTATCAATGGCTTTTCTCAGTTCGTTGATCATGTTTGTTTTATCAAAACGGCGCAAAATATAATCTTCATCAAAGAAAACATAATTGTTTTTGTCATTTTCCTTCACATGATTCATTACAATATCTGCCGCTTTATATAGCTGTAAGAATGTTAATCCATCTTTTGGAAAAAGTGCAACACCCATCGAACAAGTCATGTATATTTCATGTTTATCAATAATCCATATGCTATTTACTTTCGCAATAATCTCATCTAGAGTTTGTTTGATAGTATCTGCTTTTTTTGAGTAATACGTAATTGTAAAGACAAATCCATCACCATCTCGACCAATTAGTTCATTGGATGATATTATTTGAACAATCGCATCCTTTAAATCCACTAACAATTGATCACCAATGGTATAGTCTAACAGTTCATTAATGTTGGAAAAGTTATCGACATCCAAACGAACCAACGCAAAGCGATTGCTTTCATTATCTTTACTTATTTTGATATGCAAACGTCGTGCAAACTCTTCTTTAGTTGGAACCTTCGTTAAACGATCATGAGTAGCTTGATGCACCATTTCTTTTGTAAGAGCATGAATCATGGCATAGCGTGTTTTTAAGATAAAGAAAAACAACACCCCACTAGTAACAACGAAAAACCATCCTTTTACTATTTGCAGTGTTGTAAGTAGCGCAACATCACTAACTAACGATTCTAAAATTTTATCTGATCCTACTATCCAAAGTAAACTTAAAACTAAATATATCGCCACAAAACGAACCGCTTCAAAACGAGGATTTCCATCCCATTTACTCTTAAACAATGAGAAGCGTTCTTTCTTTGGCTTTTTCATACATACCCTCTACAGTCATTTTACACTGAAAGCATGTGAATCACAACTTATTTAGGTTGATTTGCTTTAGCACGTTGATGAAGTGCTACAACCCTTGCCATTTCATTGTATACAATCATAAACCCTTCATCGACACCCATTCCAGGTTTAGCTAACATTTGAGTAGGGTGGGTCGCCATAGCAATGTGCACGCTAATTTGTGCACTACGATCTGTTTCATTGCAAGTGCCACCAAGATAAGCCAACATGTTGTTTTTCTGACAATATAAAATAGATTCAATGGTGTTGTTTATCCCCCCTAAATCAGGTGTTTTTATTTGCACCATGTGCCCTGCTTTATTATCCACAAAATCCTTAATATCTTCATAGGTGTTGCACCATTCATCCGCTACAATCTCTACATCCACATTTGCTTTATCTAACTTAGACACTAACATTGCTAATTGTTTGATTTGTTCTGTTTTTTCTTCCACATCCATCGGACCTTCAATACGTAACTTTAATGGTGATGCTGCTTGCTGTGCCTTTTTTAAGTAGTCCACCATTTTATCGAGATCCATATCAAAAATAATTCCTAAAGTACCATACACATCAAGATGAAGCACAGGATGATAAGTATCACTTAATCGTTTCGTTAAAACACGATTCTTCAACCATGTAATATACTCTAATAACAACTCACCTTGATAACCTAGTTTTGTTGGGACATGATTAATTAACCCATGAGGTAAAACATCCGCTTGCTTAATAATCATTTTATCCACATTTACATACCGATCATCACCAGATTGCATAAAAATAGGTATTGGATCATCACTAAGTGTTGTGTTATATTCTAAAGCAATAACATCCGCCATAATCATCTTCTTCGCTTTTGCAACACCATCTAATAGCGCTTGTGTAACACCATAGCGAATCGCAGTATGAAATGGTTTGTTTGTATCAGGGTTAATCATGGTATCTATTTGGTGTGCTAACTCTTTAAATGAGGTTAACTCTTTATGCAAAAGAAAAGGCTTTATATGTTTGTTAATGATTTCAATGTAGTTTTCAGCCACAAAAAGTGGATCACGTCCACCAGCACCTGAATACTGTACTGCAGCACAATCGCCATAGGCAATTTGATTATCTTCCAACAATAACATCACACTAATGGACTCTCCTGCTTGACGTACGGATGTAAATCCTTTTGTTTTTGGTGTTCCTTCATACATCGCACCATCCACCACTGCATCTTGTTTAATTGCCCGTTGATCATCAAAAAAGAATCCTGTTTTACCTGCACTGCATATGACATCAATAATTTTCACTTTAAATACCCCGCTGCTCTTCCAATCATTTGGCCTTTACCAACGGCGTAAATATCATCAATAACCATCTGAAAATCCACCGTTCTATTTTCTGCTTTTGCTCGTAGTTTTAATTTATCCGCATGAAATGCTTTAATCTCTTCGTTAAATGGTAAATTGCCCATTTCAAACATTCGAATAGCCCCATCATTGTCTCGCACAGGCAACACTAACCCTTTGTTTAATTGACTTGGTGCAAATGGCACATCAATAACACCCGCCTTAAAGCCAATAATAATACCTTGTGCAATGTCATTGTTTCCAAGTTCTAATAGTTTACTTATAATTGCATGTACTTCTAAATTAATAATGTTGATTTCACTATCTAAGATTTCGTTGTGTTTCATTTTTTGATCCACCAACATATCAACCACTTGACGTGTTGTTTTTAATCCTCTTGCATTAGCACTTGCAGTAGGTATTCCTAATGCTTCATGTGGTGACTTTACAATAACTTTACTTGCACCAGCTAATGCAGCACTCATCGCACCATAACTAATAACTCCATATGCCTTTGCTTCATCAGCAGGAAAGCCACCCATCCACTGATGAAAAACAGTGCTAATGGTAATATCGTTGTATCCAAATTTCTCTAAATAGTACTTTGTTAAATCTTCTAATGTGGCTATCGCAGCGATATCTTGAAAGAGATGACCACTTTGACCATAGCCTACAGTAATATCTTTAACACCTTGTTCCGCTGCTAAAAGAGCTTCCACAATCGCAACTACATGACTAATGGATGGTGGTACTAGTGTTCCTGTTAAAGGTCCAAAAGGTTCTCTATTAATAACTATTCCTTGCTCTTGATACTTTCCTACTAAACGATCAACGTATTGCCAATCCGTAATTGTTTGTTCAAGCAGATTGTTTTTTGAGTAAGGGATATTATAAGAAATGCCACCACCTTCATAAGAGGTAAACCCACCTGCTAATGTAATTTCTGCCAGCAAACGAGCATCCGGTGTACCATGGCGCACTTGCACTGGTGCATCGACACTGCTTGTCATTAGGCGACATTTTTCAACACCATGATTTACTGCTGGAAAACCATTAAGCAAAGAACGTCCTTCTTCAATCGATTGTTTTAAACCAACCTCTGCTTCATCAAAACGATTATGTCGTGTATAACTATCAATAGTAGCACTTAAACAATCAGCACTTCCTTCTTTGTGTAAGTACTGAATAAGTTCAATATGCTTTTGTACATCTGCAACCCCACATCGTGGTTGAATTAATATCCTTTTTTCTCTGTTTGCTTTTTCAAGCACAAAGGCAAAATTTTGACTTTGCTTTTTTTGTTTATGAAACAATATAGCTTCATCAAAATTGACATCCTTCCCTGTTTTATATTGTTGTAAAACTTTCTCTTGGATTGAATAAAAGGTTTTGTCATCTAGTTTTTTATTAAACACATCCATACTTATACCTCGATTAAGTGTTTCTTTAATAATGTTAATGCAGCTTTAGGATGATTTATCGATAATAAACCCATCGCTGCGATAATGTAGTCTTTATCCAAATAAAAACGAGCATCCGTTGGACGTAAGCTTAATGGATCACGATTATCATGCTGACTAGCACGAAGTGCTGAACGTACATTTAAATGATGAATCAAAGGACCACCTGTACCAATGACATGATGCACACCACTTAAATCTTTCCCGATTTGCTCATACACGGTCCCAAATGGTGTGTAATGCACTTCTAAGTATCCTGCATGTCTTTTAGTTGATTCTTTCACTGCTATTTCCGCCGCCACATCATCCAATGTCTTTAACAACCCTGGCTCTTCCATAAAGGATTCAGGATGGTTTTTTAAATCATCCAAGATTTGTTGGACAGTCATTCTTGATGTGCCAATAACAGAAGCCACAACATCAATACCTACTCCATCCACTAGTGCAGGTAAGCTATATCGAGCACCTAAATCACCTTCTACTGTACGTTTGACAAACGGTTCCATTAATCCTTTAATAATAACATTCGACTGTTTTGGCTCTCCTTTTGCGACGCTATGCACATCGGTTGTGGCACCACCAACATCAATAATCATTAACTCCCCAATCCCTTTAGAACCTATAGTTCCAACCGATAAGAGTTCCGCAGCTTTTAAAACCGCAGAAGGAGTTGGCATGATGATGTTTTCAATTGTTTTTTCTACTTGTGTTAGTCCTTTTGCGATAACAATGTGCTTTAAAAAGACTTCACGAATGCATTGACGAGCTTGTGTGATGTTTAAAACATTAATCGAAGGCATGACATTATCAACGACATACACTTCCCAATTACAAGCACTTAATTCTTTTTTAACTGTATCAGAAATTGTCTTATTTCCTGCATAAATAATTGGACAACGATGGTTTAGTTGACGCAATCGTTGTGTGTTACTTAATACAACACTTTGATTACCGCCATCAATACCACCAGTAAATAAAATGATGTCTGGTTCTAACTGTTGTATTTCATGTATTTCTTTTTCATTAAGTTCAAAAGCGTATGTCTTTAATACTTTTGCACCTGCACTTAAAGCAGCCCGTTTGGCTGCTTCACTTGTTAATTCAGGCACTAAGCCTATCGCAATCATCTTTAATCCACCCGCCGCACTTGAACAAGCATAGCGTTGTGGCCATGATGAAATGTTTGTTTGTTCAATAATATCTTGTAGAGCCTGATCGAGCCCTTCATTAATATCACTATTAATGGTAGTAAAGGCTTGTGAGGTTGCAAGGATTTCAGGTTTATCCACATCAATGGCTGTCACCTTTGTAAATGTGGAACCAAAATCAATACATAATACAGGTTGCATTATCGGTTTTGCACATCCTTTTTAATATGTTCTACACTTAGAGCAGGATCGCTGCCTGGCTCATACACACGGTTAAAGCCCATGTCTAAAAATTTCTTTTCCACTGTTTTAAAATCAGTCTTTCCAACCACTAAATTTCCCCCAACATACAACAAGATGTTCTCAAGTCCAGCTTCAATGCATTTATCACGGAGTCCTTTACAATCTAGCTCACCATGACCATACAACGAAGAGACGATAATCACATCCGCTTCTGCTTCCATCGCAGCGTCAATAAATTCTTCTTGCGATACCATTACCCCAAGATTGACCACAAAAAAACCGGCCTGAGTATATGCATAGTGCAAAATCTTGTTGCCCACCGCATGAACATCAGCTCCGATTACTCCAAGAATGACCTTAATCTGTCTTTCCATAGTTCCCCTTTAAATACTTAAGCGTGTAAGCGCTCTCACTACACTACTATCATAAAATTGTATGCCACGATTGTCAAGCTAACACAAGATAAAAGTTCACCTTTTTTTCACACTGACGCAATTGCATACAACTCATCAAGAATACTACCATCACGATACAAGCTTACACCAATTTTTTGATCAGCAAAAGCAATCTTGTTTGGAATACCTGTTAGAGAGATTGCTAAATCATATAACTCTCTTATGTCTTTGATGGGAAGATTGGTTGTCTTTTTTAAATGATCAGCTAATGCTTGATGTCTTGGATGAAGGGCAAGTCCAAATTCACACACAAAACAATCGATGTCTTCACTTGGTGTTGAAATTGTAGTTACCTTATCCACGACTACCGATAATCGAGATTGCATTAATTTAGAAACAATGATCGTCATCTTTGCCCCATTAGCAACATCTGCATGACCACCACTACCTCCCATGATGATGCCATCACTTCCTGTAGTGACATTCACATTAAAATCAAGGTCAATTTCTGTCGCACCTAAAAATACCACATCCAACTTATTGGCGATATTATCTTTGTATGTTATATCGGCATACTCCATGGCGGACATTTTTTTATGATTTTTATTTATTGCTAGCGATTGTATCGCATCTAAATCAAAACATTGTACATCATATAGTTGACTCACTGTGTTATCTTCTAACATATCTACAAGCAGCTTAGTCGTACCACCAGAAGCAAACAAAGCTTTGATATTTTTGTTTTTTAAATGGTGATGAAGCTTATCCATAACAGCAAGTGAAATACCACCTGCTCCACTTTGAAAGGACATGTTTTCTTTGATGATATTGGCTGCTTCACAAAAATCAACGGCAAGTTGCGCAATTTTTAACCCAATCGGATCTTTTGTAATTTGCGTCGTCCCACTTACAATACCAGAAGCATCACCAATACTATCAACTTCACATACCACATCCACCCAATCTGAATGGATTTCTGGTTTATCCACTGGCACTATACTATCACTAAGGATAACCACTTGTTGTGCACTTTGAGCATCTGCTATCGCATACCCTAATACACCACATGGTGTTTTCCCAAGTGATCCACTCGCATTACCTTGCTTATCACTTGCTGAAGCAACAATAAACGCCACATCCACAGATACAAGGTGATGAGTAAGCATGAGTGCACGATAACCATGGGTGTGCATCACAAGCCCATCTTTTAAGTAGCCTTCACTAATCACTTCACCAACCTTTTTAGATACATATGCCGCGTATATTTTAGTGATCGTTTGATTTTTAATAAGGGGAATAATCTTTTGGTGCACATCAAAAAGTGAACTCGCCACTAAAGTGATGTTTTTAATGTTGCGCTTTTCTAACTCCAATAGTATTTCATTAAGCCAATAATCGCCATTACGTAAATGATGATGAAAAGACACACTCATTCCATCAAAGAGCGTAATATGCTCAAACATTGTTTGTATGCCTTTTACAAAATTGGTGTCATTTCTTTCTTTTATGGCATGTCGTGTCGTTGTTAGTGGTGTTATGCGATGAGCATAGGCTTGATTAGTCATGTTTGTTTCCTTCAATTGAGTTTATTATATGCATAGCACGATTTAAAACAGGTTTATCGACCATCTTACCTTTAAAAGAAAACGCACCCAAGCCTTGTTGTTGAGCTTGATTATAGGCTTCAATGATTTCTTTTGCTTGATTAATTTCTTCTTCTGTATAGCTAAATACTGCATTAATTACATCGACTTGACTTGGATGGATTGCAATCTTACTATCAAAGCCAACATTTTTAGCTTGTATAGCATCTTCAAGCAGTCCTTTCTCATTGTTTATTTCAACATACGGTGTATCATAACATAGCAACTTCTTTGCCTTTGAAACCATCGCTACTTTTGCACGTGGATACGCTAACTCTTGACGATTATATGTTTGTTTTACATGCAAATCACTCATTAAATCTTCTCCACCTAATAAGACATGCGTTATTCGGTCCGTGGTGTTTACCATATCCCATAATGTTTCAACTCCAAGTGCAGTTTCCACAATTATCCACAAAGGTGTTTGCTTTTTACTATGCTGGGTTTCAACTTGTTCACACCACTTGATGATTTGCAAAAGATTGTAAGCATCTGCTTTGGGAATCATTAACCCATCGATAGGTGCTTGAATCATTTGAGCAATGTCTTCTTTAAAAAATGGGCTATCTATTGGATTAACACGAACATACTTAGGTATCTTAAACATGGTTAATGTGGACAATGAATGACGAAGGAGTGTTCGAGCACTATCTTTATGATGAAGTGCCACCGCATCTTCTAAATCAAAAATAATCGCATCGACATCAAAAGCAAAAGCACCTACATGCATGCTTGCTTGATTTCCAGGTACAAATAAAGCACTTTTTCTCATGATAAACTCCTTAGTATGGCACTTTCAATGCGAGCTGCTAGCACATGATCAAGTGCACCCTTATCTTCGACAACAATAATACATGATGTAATATCAAATTGTTTTAAAGTTTTTTGTATAACTTGATGTATTTGCTCCCCAAATTGCTTTATGACGACACTTGTTAGTTGAATATCAATGGTATGATTGGGGTTTTCAAAGAGTTGAACATACACATCATTACTTTCATAGGTTCCTGCTTGAGCTGCTTTTTTTATTTCCATAAGATTTCCTCACCTTTATCATAGAAAAAAACACGTAAAATTACAAGCAGTGCTAACACATCTGCACTACCACCTGGACTAATGTTATAAGCGATACATTCCTTAGAAAATGCTTCCCATTTCTCTTTGTCTTGTGAGATGGTGGATGCTTTTTGTTGAATGGTGTGTAGAGTAGTTAGGCCTGCACGCTTTAAGATCGTTGTATCATCCACAAAGCTCATGCATGTTAATAATGTACTTGCAAAAGCATCATTAATGTCCTCGTATCTTTTCATGTTTTTATGTAGCGTATTTTGAGTCTTTATTATCTCACTAAAGCCTTCAAGTGCATGATGGCGAATGCTTTTAATGTCTGCTTTTTTTGACCACTCTAAACCTGCTGTGTCAGGTTGTAAATCAAAGTCTTCTTTAAGAAAGAGGGCAAGTTGTTTTATGGATGTTTGTAAAGCTTGGTTTGGGTATTTATGATAAGCCCCAAATAGCATTAAGGCTAAAAAAATAAATCCTTTGTGTGTGTTTATGTTGTTTGTGGCTTTTAGCATTGCCTCTTCCATGCACATTCCAAGGTTGCGTAATGCCATAAAATATTGCTTGTCACTAAGAGATGGATCAATATCACTTACCTTATTAAAATATGGCGCAATGCTTTGAATGCTCACAATAAAGGTAGATATATCCATGTCTGAGTGGATTCCACTAGTGTATGGTGTCACTCTACCAAAACTTGGTGTTGTGGCACATTCACAATACATCGCTAATGCGGCTGTTTTTTCTTTATTAAACTTACAATAATCAATAACACGATCAATAAAGGCTTGTTGTACTTCTACTGTTGTGTGAGTTTGATTTACAATACAAACATGAGCAATGTTCTCACACAAATAACAACGTCGTAATGGTTCGTTGATATCAATTCGGCCTATCATTTTATGCTTTGTCAAAACATCAATATCAATTAATCGTCCAAGTGGATGCGTATTTTCAAAGGTTACAAACCTTTGTTTTAATACAATTGGATCTTCTTCACTTATCATTATCCCTTCAATGCCATGTTGAGAATAAGTAATATCAATATCCTCTAACTTAAGTGTGTGTATACACTCATAAAACACAAACATCGTAAAACCATTAAGTTTAGACAATGAAGGATAGTTAACCTTAAACATAAGCACGGATTGATTATCACTTACCATCGCTTGTGCTTTATAAAAGTTTTTTTCTTTTTGTGCTAAAAAGTTAGTGAGTTTTGTCATAGGTTTTTGCTTTTTCTACTAGTTCTTTATTTGCCATGATTTCTTTATATGTAAGATCAGACACAAAATCTTTTAGTTTAATATAATCCCCTTGCTTTAAACATTCCCTTACTTTCGATGCACTAATCACACCATGGTTGCTTTCTTTGCGTGGAATAATTTTTAAATGCATTCCATGTTTTGGCAATTCTTTACGCAACATTTGGTTGTACATATTAGTCATAGGATCTAGTGGTTCTTCTCCAACAAAACGAGTTTGAATAAACAGCTTTGAAAAATGCTTCGCAAATAAACTCACATCCAATGTCGCATACATTTTAAAATGATGGTCTAAATCACGCATGAAATAATTTGGAAAAGTTGCGTGGGAAATAATATACGATGTTGAGGCTAACACAACCACATTATCTAAATGCTTGGTGTTCTTTTCAATCAAACGATAGCGAAACTCAAAACTAAAGAAAGAAACATCTTCTTCTACTACAAACACAAACAATCGATCTACTTGTTGACTAGCTTGTTCTATTAAATATTGATGACCAAGCGTCATTGGGTTTCCATTAATGACAATCGCTCCATGATTACCTTTTTGTATATTGTATTGTTTAATAATATTTTGAATAGTTTGATCAATATTCTGGCTTCCTTTTTCTAATAACACCACTTCATCTGTAGCAATCACTTCATGATAAAACAAGGATGTAAAGATGTGTTTGTGTTTTACTGGCGTAAAGATAAAGGAATGGGTAATGTTTTGTTCAAAAAGAATGTGTTGCATTTCACTTAATAGCGTTGCTGTTAAATTGTTTTGTTGGTAATTACAATCAATTGCAATCATTTTAAGCACATTGTTAAACTTACAACAACTACCAATAATAATACCATCTTCTTTTAAAACAAGTGCAGCATCGATTTTATCCATTGTTAAATCATTCTTTTCTAAAAAAGAAGCTAGTTCATCCATTGCTTTTGGCAGGTTTACATCTAATCTTTCACTGTATATCATAGGTTGTCCTCTTTATATATAGTCATGTTTTCCTACTTAAGAAAAGAACAGGAAAACTCATTGTGAAAGTGTTTTATTCTGATACAATAATACCATGAATAGTAAAATTTATGGACCCATTCCTTCTCGAAGATTAGGAAAATCACTCGGTATTAGTCCAATACCAAACAAAACATGCAATTATGGGTGTGTGTATTGCATGTTGGATAAAACAACCAACATGGTTAATACACCCCAGATGTTTTATCCTGTTAAAGAGATCGTCGATGAACTAAAACAAGTCATTGATCAAGGTGTTGACTATGATGTGATATCGATTGTTGGTGATGGTGAACCAACACTATATGCTGGTTTAAGTGAACTCATTGATGAAATACGAGGTATTAGTGATAAACCTATCGCTTTAATAAGCAATGGCGCAACCCTTGATCAACAAGACATCTTCAACGCATGTTTAAAAACAGATATCTTTTTACCTTCTGTAAATGGGTATGACTTAAAAACCTTTAAAAAGATAAATCGACCTCATAAAGACATTGACTTTGACTCTATAACTCAAGCACTTGTAACTTTTTCTAAAGAATACACGGGTGAACTTTATTTAGAGTTAATGCTTATTCATCAACTTAACGATTCTACTGAGGATTTAATACGATACAAAGAGTTTTATACGCAATTTAACTATGATCGTTTGTACATCAATACCCCTATTAGAGTTCCTACAGAAGACTATGTCTTGCCAGTGACACACAATAAAATGATTGAAGCCATGACATTATTAGGTGGTGTAGGCATAGAAGATGTTACTACAAACACATTTGTAAGTACAATAAGTGACAACATGCAAGCCATTCTTTCTCTAATTGCTCGTCATCCCATGAACCAACATGAAATACGAAGCTTCTTAATGTATCGAAAGTGCACAGACATCGACCAAGTGTTTGACACACTTAATAATGATCCAACGATACACAAAAAGATGTATCGTGGATACATTACCTATCGCACATAAAAACCGAGTTTGACCTCGGTTTTGTTTTTCTATTTCTTAAAGTTAATAAACAACTCTAACAGCTCTTTTGCTGTTTTTGATAAATGATCAAAGTTTTCACCTTTAACACCAAGCCCAGTATATACTTCTCCAACCTTAACATCACTATCATCCATTGCACTAAAATATTGATCAATTAAAGGATCACATGTTGCTTGATCTTGCATTGGCGCAAATGGATTGGCAAAATAAGTGGTGGATAAACCAACTTCATGTGTTGTCGCTAAGGCCATTCGTTTACCTTGTACAAACACATCTTTTAAATCCAACGCTGAATCTACAACCGTATAACCAATTTTATCGGTGTAATTATTAGCATAAAATAAGAAATCAACAGGATGCTTTTTAACAATCAAGTGATACGGTGCAACAGGAACAATAATACGAGCATTAGTGCTATCAGGATTCATAAAGATAGAACGATCCATTGATTTATACGGCGATCCTTTATCTAAATCATCCAAACGAATAAATGCTCCTATTTCACTTCCTTGAGCGACAATTTTTCCATCTTCTATGCTAAAGGAACCCATATCATCAAACACAACATCCATCGCCAATAAGTCAGGGTGATTTAACATTTCCATCGCTTCAATTGTTTCTGATTTACCTGCTCCAGAATCACCAATAAAACATACCCCAACTTTCTTGTTGTTTTTTAAGTGTAAGTTAATCATACTGCCATGAATTGGTAAACGACCTTTTTTCATCATAATGGCGTTATGCATCGTTAATACCATTTTCTTCATGTATCCAAAATAACTTATTTTTTCCATGTATGGTACTTTACCTACCCAAACATCTGCTTCTTGATCATAACTATAACAAGAATCTTCACTATCATCAGGATAACCAAACACCATAATGCCATCTGGTTTAGTATTCGCCACTTCTTTTCTATCCGCAAGTTCAAAGAGATTAGCATTAGAAATGCCAGAAAAAGCAAAATCAAAGTTCACATATATATGTATGAGTAGTTCTCCTACCTTTGCTGGATAACAATAATACTGATGATAATCTAACTCTTTTCCTTTAATAGGGTTTTCACTAGCTAATCTAAAGGAACCATAGCGTTTGTTTCCTTTAGGATAAAGAAGCAGTGGTGGTTTTAATAGTATTTCTGAAGCAAACGGAATTTTACTTAATCCTTCATAGCCTTTTGGTACATCCCAATTAACATCGGATAATACCATGGCCGCATCCGTTCCTGATTGAAGTTGACGATACACATGAAAACGATACCCCTGAATTTTTTCACTCAAATTACGATAAGTATACCTTAACATGTTATTAAAGCGGGTATCCGCATCCATAAAGCTAACGACATATCCACTACTTGCTTCAGAAATTTTAATGGTAGCTAAACGTTGTAGTTTACGCCAAAACTCATAAAACTCATCCACAACATAACCAAGTAGTTCTCGATTTTCAAACAGTCTTGACTCTATTTCTTTAACATCCATGATATACAGTAGTTTTAAAAACTTCTGCATTTTAGGAATAAATGTTTCATAGGCTTCATCTTGTGTAATCCAATAGTGAGTCTCGGGATCTTTTTTCTTAAACTCATTTAAAAACTTCTCTGCTATTTGATAAAACACATTGGATCCTAAAAAAGCTTCATTGGATTTAGGATAAAATGTGGAAAAATTAAGTATTACCGTTTGATCACTAATATAAATTGGGTCTTTCATTGTTTTTCCTCCGATTAATTTGTTATAAAATTATCATAACATAAAAGCAACACACACTAAATGAAAGATGCATGAAAGCATAAAAAAACAACTCATGGTTGTTTGAGTTGTTTAGTGTACGTATGTTCGTGATGGTTCGATAATTAGTTCACCATTTCGTACCATGTGCACAAAGACTTGTGCTAAGTAAGGATCAAATTGGGTGCCAGCACAACGTTCTATTTCATCAAGTGCATAATCGACACTTAGTTGCGATTTGTAATGACGATTGGATGTAATGGCATCAAATGCATCCGCTACCGCAATACAACGTGCCGAAAATGGAATGTTCTCACCAGCAATCTTACGTGGATATCCCTTACCATCCCAACGTTCATGATGACCTAAAACAGCAGGTATAACATGATTAAACGAAGGTAAATATTTAATAATCGTCACTGACATTTCAACATGCATTTTCATCGCTTCGTATTCATGATCATCTAGTTTATCAAACTTCGTTAATACATTTTCAGGAACCCCTATTTTACCAACATCATGCAGTAGTGCTGCTTGATGAATGGTTTGCACTTCTTCTGGTGGTGCTCCTGCTTTTTGAGCAATTGCACTTGCATATTTCGCCACTCGTTGTGAATGACCAAAGGTATAATGATCTTTCGCATCAATAGCTGCAGTAAGTGCATAAATAGTAGCCATGTGGTTTTCTTCGTTTTCTTCATTTACCAAGTTTTCATGAACTTTACTATCGTATATGACCGTTTTGTTTTTCCCTGTTAATTTTGCATGATGTAGTGCTTTTGTGGCTTGATCAATAAGTTGTTTATCATCTTTTGCAAAAATTGGTGTAACACTTAATCCACAAGATAAGGTTAAATGTCTTTTTGACACATTTGGTTCAGCCATTGAAGTAGTTTCAATGCGCATACGAATCTTCTCTGCAATTTCATAGGCTTGGTTTGTATCTGTATTCGCTAATAAGATCGCAAACACATCACCACCATAGCGACACTTAATGGCTTGATGACCACAAACAAAATGAATGGCTTGTGTTACTTTAATGAGTGCCTGATCACCGCTATGATGACCATAAATATCATTAAACATCGCAAACATATCCAAGTTAAGCATAATTAGAGTAACTGGATGTTTGCTTGAATCGGTTGTCATCTTCTCACATTCATCGATAAAATAGCGATGATTGGTTAAACCCGTTAAGCTATCTTTAGTAGCTTCTTCTTGGAACTTCTTAAACATACTGGCATTGTTAATGGCAATCGATGCGGTTGCACATAATGTTTGTAGCATGCTTATTTCTTCATTTGTTACTACCATCGAATAATCATGACGTCCTAACACTAACATACCAAGAAGTGTGTTGTTGTATTTAAGTGGTACTGCTAATTGAAAACGCATGATTAGTAAGTCTTCAACTTCTTTATCCCACATGGTCTTAAAAAATGGATGGTTATCAACATAATCATCAAAGATAGCTTCATCTCCCTTTAAAAACCAACGAATAAATGGATGTGTATACTTAAAACTGAAATTTATTTTATCTAACTTCTTATACGATACAAAATGATCGTATGACTTTGTTGATTTGTTGTTTAAGAAAATATAAATGCGATTATTCTTTGTAATCTCTTGAGCAACACCTAACAAACGTTGTGTGATGTTTTCTAAGTCTAAGTTATTGGAAACACTTAATGAGAAATCTTTGATTAAAGTGTTTTGATGATTAAGTTTTTGATAAAAGTGACTATCTATTTTTTTGTATAAAAACTGAAACAATGGCATGAATAAAATAATGGTCGCAATGGTTGTAATAAGCAAGAACACTTGGTCACTAACTCCAGTATCTACTGTACTAAAAAAGGATAGTACTTGATTAGTCACTAGAGCAATAAGTCCAAACAACAGTGAAAAACTAAAGGTAAACATGAGTGTTCGTGTAACGACAATCTTTAATTCAACGAGTCTATTTTTATAGATCGACGTAAACAACAACCCTGATGTTACTAACCCAAAGGCAAAGTCTACTGGATATTTACCTACTTCAGGAATGATGTTTAAAATCATTCCGACATAAAGCACAAACAAACCTAATAAAACAGGTTGTAGTTTCTTTCTTTGATTGACATTATCCGCAAACGCTTTTCTCATTTTATTTAAACATACTGCCAATAATACAAACACACTACCAAAACCAAAGTACGCCCATGGCCCTAAAGCATAATCAAGTTCATAAGTAAGCACACCATTATCCATTGTTGGAATCATTTGTGCAGAAGTGACCATGTAGCCTAATGCATTTAATGTTGTAATAAAGATGATTACTGCTCCCCAAAAAACAAAGCCGAGCTTTTTAACTTGATTAGTAAAGTAACTAACAAAAACATACGCTAAAAATGGAACAGCTGTTATGGCTGTAACCATCATACGATTCCAAAATAATACACTTGGGAAAAACTGCAGTTTCATTAACAACGATGCCCCTGCCCATATCATCATGACAAAGATAAAGACCATAAGCACTCGTATTTGTTTATCTTTTTTAGACAAGCTTAAAACAAGTAACAACACACTATTACTTATAAAGGCTAATAATGGTAACCCCCAGTAAATTACTTGTACAAGCATCAACTTCTCCTAACTGCGTGAATTTGCTCTATTGAGTACTTCAATCACATCAAAATGTGATGGATTCACCTTGCTCATTGTATGAGGTATGGTGTCAGTGTATGACTTAATAGTATAAGTTGGTAGTACTTCTACTTGAAGTGGTTCAATACCAATCATTTTCTTTAAGTTTTGATAATCTTGATCGACGTATCTAAAATAAATCTCTAACTGTTCTTTAATTAGCTTAGGATCTAGTAATCCTTTCCCTTTTTCATCGACATCAACTTCGATGTACAAAGCCACATATGGTCTTTTTTGCTCATCGTATTTCTTTTGTGCAAACCAATCAACAATATTCAACTTTGAAAGTTCAATAACCGAAGTGATTGTTGCTTCGGTAATGCGAGTAAACCCTGCTAAATCAATAATAGGATCAACACGATCAACATATCTAAAATGTGGTAGTTGAATGTTGTCTTTTTTATCAAAGAGTTTTTCACATTTAAACACATCACCAATACGATACCTTGCAAAGGCTCCACCCTTTAATGTAGTAATCACTATTTCATAATACTCATCTTCTTTAACTTCATTCATTAAGTATGTTTTTGGTGTATAACTTGGATCTTGTAAGTTTTTGTAATACTCACTCATTGGAATAAATTCATAAAAACAAATATTAGGAAATAAGATAAGTCCGTTTTTACTCCACGATTCTGCCCCAATAGCGGTAGCTTCGGTACCACCAAAGATTTCAAGTGGTTTAACACCCCAATAGTTTTCGATTTTATCTTTAAAATGAGCACTATCAGTACCTGCACATACAAACCCTTTTAAATCAAACACATCCTTTGGATAGATTGGTTTCTTGTTTATTTTCTGTGAAAGTTTCGCTTTCGCAAACTTTCCTAACATTTTTAAATCAAAGTTCATTAAATCAACACTAGAACTTGAAGAAGAGCCTTCCACAAAGCTTTCGCCCATTTTTACAATGACGCTGCTTAACCCATAAAACAAATCAATGCCTTTTTGCATACCTAGTTTAAAGCCTGCTTTGTTTCTCTCTCCAAAGCCCATTTTATTGCCTTCTTCAATGCTTGGCATAAAATTAACCGTGTACTCCCCTTGAATTGAATACGGCAACAAGCCCGTTAAATACGGCAGTGGTGCCATACCATTAAGAAAGTTCATGCCTACTTCTAAATCAAACTCACCACGAGCTTTGCTGGTGGCTAAGATAATGCATGTTAAACATATATCTCGATGATGAGAAATCATTGTTTGTGTATAAGGCGCAACCTTTATTGGTGCTTTACCACCTTCCCATGTAGTTTGAATCCAAACCACAGGTTCTGAAGGTAGCACATCATCGTTTTTAGGTAGTAAATAATCGGCATAGTCTTCATAAGTTGTGAGTGGGACTTGCTCAATAAACTCACGCACTGACTTAGGATGCTTGTTATTCATAATATGTTTGCCTAACTCACAGTCAGCATACATATCAATTTGCTCTAAAAGCAAACGTTCTTGAATATCCATGTACTCATCGATTGTGTAGTCTAAAAAACCGCAATAGCGTTGCCATATTTCTGAGTACTGTTTGTTTTTTAACATTTGATCCATATTCATAGTCTATACCCTTTTGAAGCTTGAAACACATTGTTTTAAGCTATGTCGATTAAAAAGTAGAAACGGAGTATTTTGTTGGTAGTCAGTATATCCCTTTAAAGTCTTAGGAAAGAAATATTGATCTTGTATCCATACATGGAGAATGTCCATGATTGTCCAAAGCACACATGCCGCTAACATTAAGATATTTCCTGTTGCTAAATACAAAAAGAAATAAAGAAAGAAAAACCCCCAAACACCAGGATGACGACATAGTGCATACACTCCTGTCGTAATCGTATGATTGTCTTTTGTTTTTATGTAGGTTTGTTTAAATGGTAATGCACCAAAAAGGGCATAAAACATAAACAATCCGGATACAAAAGCCAATAAATAAAAAATCCCAGCAAGCCAAAAGTGTACTGAGAAAGTGGTTATAGGATTTAGATGAATCATGATGGAAGCATAAGCAATCAAACTTATACCAATCATAAAAAAGATTTGAAAGATGTCATGAACTCTTTTTACTTTGTTATAGTCGAAAACGTATAGTAAAAGAAAACCCATGCTACCTAAAACTAAATATCCCATATTCTCTCCCTTGGCCGTAATAGAATTGTACACGTAAAAGTTACTCATTTCAACATGCTTTAATGAAATAAAGAGGGAGAAAATAAAAAAATCACGAATTTTCTAAGAAAATTCGTGATTTTGTGCTCACAGTCTACTAAATGAGGTATACACTATTCAGGGTAATATTTACTATTGAAGTAGTTTAATACGTCTACGCCATCTTGAGAAGTGTGTTTACCATCATATATAAGTAAATCTCCAATTTTGATATTATTATTTACGGTGATATACATCGGTACACTATTAAAAGTTGCAGTTGTGTTAAAGTTGTTCACATTAAATGTCGTTCCATTAATGTCAATATACAACTGATTATCCCAAACATTCATTCTGATGAAATTCCAAGAATTCGTTTTAAAATCTTCTACATTAATTGCTGTTTCTCTAATAGAGCTTGATGAACTTGTATATTGGCGTCTTAAAATAAGTTGATTGTTGTTGTATACTAACTCCCATCTTGAGCTTCCAGAAGTTGAACCAGCTTGTAAAATCGTAGTTCCATTAATCAAATCTTCTGACAAATACAATGATAAATAGGCAGTAATGTTTCTTTTAGAGTTAATGCTTGTGGCAGATCCCGATATAATACTCTTATTGTTTGAGTCTATACTAGTTACAACATTTACTAAGTTTGATGAGTTTTCTCCTACAATTGTCAATCTTTCTAACAAAGGTGGGGAACTGCTGCTTTGTGATCTTCTCATGTCTACAGGCACAACAGATAACCAACGTGAAACTAGATTATTAAGACCACTCTTTGATATTTGGTCTGTATCATTTACATTAATATATGAGCTATCCATTCTAACTAATAAGTTTTCATTTTTATCAAATTGAGAAATGTAAATCGAATTACTCTCTACAGATTGCCCCATTCTTCCTTTTTCTCCAACCGGAGTTACAACCAACTTAAGGTATCTTCCTGCATATTCCTGAGGAATGTTTGTAAGCATTCTAGTTGTCTCACCAGGTATCAAGGCATAATTATCTGGAAAAACCGGTTCGTCGTATGGTGTATACCCAACAGTATCCGAAATATACCAGTAGTAGAGATATCGAATTAGTAAACCGTCATTGGATGTACTTAAACTACCGACAACATCAAGACTTAAACTTTCAATATCAATGGTTGGATACTTTGCAGTTCTTGTAATTCCGCCATCTAAATAGCTTGCGGCAATACTAAAAGGATTCAAAGTAGGAACCCGTAGTTCAGGAGGTCTTGTTTCTGAAACTAAGGTTTCCAATGTTACATTAGATGTTGCATCAAACTTCATATGATATCCGTTGACTGTCCTTTGTTGTGAACCAGAAAACAATGTATACTCGTTTAAATCATATTCACTTATTGCTTCACTGTTTATTATTCTATCTTTTACACTTAAAATCTCATCTTCTAACTCTCTTTGAGCCAAAAATGTTGCTTCAGTAACATCGGCAGTTCTGTATGTATTTATAAAAACAGCTGAAAAAAGACTATAAAAGCCAACACTAATAATAGTGAATATTGCAAGCGAAACAACAATTTCAATAAGTGTAAACCCTTTTGTCTTGCTCAACTTTCTCATTTTCTATTCCTCTGGATTAACAAGATTTGGACCTAAGAAATGCCATAAATCGTTTGTAATAGATAGTTGGATATCTGTAAAAGACAGTCCTAACTGATCATCATCTGCGGCCCAAAATTGTCTTTCTTCTGGAGTATTTGTTGCATTCGCAATAAGTTGTATCTCACTCGCAGCAACATCATTGGAAAATGCAATAAGGTAGTTTGTAAACATTTCATCATCACTAAGCATCGTCCCAGTTGTGTTTACATAATTGTTTGCATTGGATGTGCTTGAACTGTTGTAATAGATATTATACCAACTGTTGTTTGTTCCTGAGTAATCTTCAGAAAGAACATCACCATCATCTATCAATAACGAACCGTTTCTCCAACTATTCGAACACCACCATAAGAAACAGCTCTGTCTTAATTGAGCTCTTTCACTGTGGGTATTTGACTGACCATCCACCAAGATAATAGTATAGTTTTTTATAATCGTATCTTCAGTAGCTTCGTTAAGATCCTGAGCTTGTTTATTAACTAATTGATGATACGCTCTTCTCAATCCATCTCCGGTATTGGTATTTCCTGATGCACGTAGACCGTTAATGCTATTGACAAGTACATTTCTGGAAGAAGTTGATTTGACATTATAGAAATCAGTTGTGTCATTTGCATGGTAACTGAAAGGAATCAAGGACATATAAATAGAAACATCATCGTTACTGTTTTGAGAAAACTGTTGAATCAACTCATTTGATTTCTCTCTTAATATTTGAATTCTAGTAGAATTAGATAACGATGCTCCCATACTTCCAGAAACATCAAGTACCAAAGCAATGTTTACAACAAGATTAAAATTCTCATAAGCAAAATCATCACTTCGATAAGCAAGTACTGTAGCAGGATTATCAAACGTTCCATAATCGACCACTTGCAGAGCATTTAATGCTTCATATCCACTCTTTATATCAAAACGCTTAACAGTTCCTTCATTGGTATATGCTTCATAATACATTCTTAGCGTATTGTCTTTACTCATTGAATTCTCTTTATCAAATCCAATATTAAAAGTTATGTCTTCAAAAGGACCTACTAAAACACTAACAACATGACTATTGAGTGTCGGATTCCATACGTGACTTTCAATAGTTCTTCCATCATCACTGACAGCAATATAATTCCACTCTGCATCATAGTATCCAGTATCTGGAACAGCAAATACAGCACGAGAATTTCGAACCATGGTGCTTATTTGTTCCATGGATAGTTTAACTTGGCTTTGAAGTGTAAACTCATTTGTAGTTTTTCCATACACATCATAACCAAAAATAAGAATGCTTAAAATTGTTGTAATAACTAATCCGATAATACTAATTACAACAATCAGTTCAAGTAGAGTAAATCCCTTTTTATCTAACTTAGGAAATTTCATAATTTCACCTTCTTAGTCCCACCGCTGAATTTCCGGAAATCGAGCATTAAAATGCATATTTAACAGTCTAGTAACTGTAGTATTATTAGGTATCCCTTCAGCACTAATCTTTATGTATCTTTCTTCATTTTCAATATAACTACTAATTTCAATTTCAACTTCTCCTTCATCAAGTTCAATTGTGTCTGTTAAAGGAATCATCGTTGAGGTAATATCATCTCGTTTAAAATACGAAACAATTAATGGGTCTCCATCAGTATTATCTAACACGGCCGCAAAAGCTATTTCAACTCCCGAAATCGCAAGAAAATGCGCTTTAACAGAATCCTGTTGGCTCTTAGCAGTTGCTAAATTACTTGAAAACAATGTAAATACAGCCACGCCTAAAATCGTCATTACTAAAAGTACCAGAATAACAAAGATTAAAGTAACACCATTTTTATTAAGAATTTGCTTTGTAAAGCTCTTGGTCATGGCATTTCTCCTTTGAGAAGAAAAATATACACTATTTCATTTAAATTATAAAGCAAAGTGCTATTGGTTGCAAACAGAATGAAGGGAACTAGCCCTGAATTCTTTTTGTAACTTCTGTTTTTGGAATAAAACAGAAATAAGTTTAACTAATCAATGCTATGATAACTTTG
>ERZ869909.718-NODE-718-length-33836-cov-83.635623_pt1 | contig 33836 bp, 27 predicted proteins | sample MGYA00520892_ERZ869909 | MGnify/ENA primary metagenome ERZ869909 (study PRJEB32215, sample SAMEA104723947) | bioreactor metagenome | biome: bioreactor; feature: anaerobic bioreactor; material: water | place: China | collected 2015-03-12 ...
GGCAAGACGCGCGCGCTCTGTATCGGACAACGCCGCGTCAAGCTCGGCAATACGGGCGGTGGTTTCAGCATCCAGCGTCGCCAGATCGGCCAATGCCTGTTGACGCGCCAGATCAGCTTCCGACAGCGCCGCGTCAAGCTCGGCAATCCGGGCGGTGGTTTCAGCATCCAGCGCCGCCAGATCGGCCAATGCCTGTTGACGCGCCAGATCAGCTTCCGACAACGCCGCGTCAAGCTCGGCAATACGGGCCGCAAGCGCCTCTTCGCGTTGCACCATATCGGCTAACGCCTCTTCACGCTCACGCAACCGCGCCTCGGCAGCATCACCGCGCGCCAGCGCGTCGTCACGCGCGGCCTCGGCGCGGCGCAGCGATTCGCTGGTGTTGGTGAGTGCTGCCAGCGCATTGTCGCGTGCCGCCTCTGTGGCATTCAGCCGTGACAGCATTTCTGCCAATGAAGCCTCGCCCGCCTCGGCACGCGCGCGCATCTCGGCCAGCGCAGCCTCAACGGCCTCGCGGCGGGCGGCATCGAGGCGCGCGGCCTCAGCGGCGGCATCGATTTCATCACGCGCCTGGGCAAGCGCCAGTTCCAAGGCTTCGGTTTCCGACAGGAGCGTGTCGCGCGCAGCCTCGGTTTGGGCCAGTTGTCCGCGCAGATCGCGCCGCTCCGAGATCAGCGCCGCAACCTGGGCTTCAAAAGCGGTGATGGCGCTGCGTGCCTCACCCAGTTCGGCCTCGCGCTCCGAAAGCTCGCGCCCCAGCGCAGAGATCTGCGCTTCCTGGGCCCGCAGGTCGCCGCGCGCCGCCTCCAGATCACCGGTCAGCCCGCTGACCTGCCCTTGCAGCGCGGCGACGCGGTCGCGCGAGAGGCCCAGCGCGTTGGTCAGTGAAGCAACCTGCGCAGCCAACCCCTGCAATTCGCTGTCCTGGGTCGATATGGTTTCACGCAGGACGGACTGGACGATCATGAAGATCGACAGAACGAAGATCATCACCAGCAACAGCGCGGTCATCGCGTCGACAAACCCCGGCCAGATCGAGGCCGAGAAGCGCTGGCCAGACCGGCGCAAGGAGGCCATCGCTCAGCCCTCGTCGCTGCGCGGCGGCATGATGACCGGCGGCGGCTGTCGGTTGAGCTGGCGGATCGCCTGGGTAAGCGTAGCCAGATCGCTGCGCAGATCGGCGAGCGATTCCTGACGCCCCGCTGACAGCTCTTCGAGGATGCGCAAAAGCTGCACATCCATCGAACGCAGGCGCATGCGGGTTTCGGCCTCGATATGGGCCTCGGGGTCGGCGGTCAGGGTTTCGAGTTGTTCGATCACCCGCTCCTGCCCATCCGCCAGCCGGCCCAGCGCGGCGGCGGTGCTGCTTTCCATCTCGAAGCGCAGCGACAGCCGGTCGACGGCCTCGGCCAGTGTGGCGAGGCCCTGATCAAGCTGTGCGCGCCCGGCTTCAGCCTCGGATTGCAGGTTGCGCATCGCCTCAAGCTGTTCGGCCATGCTGTCGAGCACCGTCACCAGGGCCCCCATCTCGCCGCTCGCCTCACCATCGGAGTCACCGGCAGCGGTGCCAAGGCGGGTAATCGACGAAAGCCATTCCTCAAGCTCGCGGTAAAAGCGGTTCTGGCCGTGGCTGGCGAACAGCTCCAGCATCCCCACCACCAACGAACCCGCAAGGCCCAGCAGCGACGAGGAAAAGGCCACGCCCATCCCGTCAAGCTGCGCCTCAAGCCCGGTCATCAACTGACCAAAGCCGGAAAGCGCATCCTGCCCTTCCTGCGGCGCAAGCGAGCGGATGGTCTGCACCACGGCAGGCACCGAGGTGGCCAAACCATAGAACGTGCCGAGAAGCCCGAGGAAGATCAGAAGGTTGACGAGATAACGCGTGATATCGCGCTCTTCATCAATGCGGGTAGCAACGGATTCAAGGATCGAGCGCGCCGAGGTGGCGGTGATATGCGTCGACTTGCCGCGCGTGCGCAACAAAGCTGCCAGCGGCGCCAACAGCCGGGGCGCGACCGTGATCTGATGTCCCGGCGTCTCAGCGGCGAACCCCTCGATCCAGGCAACCGAACTGGAGATCTGAAACACCTGCCAGAAGGTGGCCAGAACCCCGATCAGAAAAACAGCAAAGATGAAGCCGTTGAGCCAGATATTGGCCAGAAAAATGCCAGAGACGCGCGGGAAGGCGACATAGACACCCGCCGCGACCAGCGCCAGCGAGATCAGCATCAGGGTGATCTGGCGAACCGGCTGCGAGAACTGCACGCGACCGATCGGCCTCAGGGAACCCGCTTTGAGTTGTCTCGCCATACTGTCTGACCTGCTGATAACACCACAAAATCTAGTAGGAAGCGGGTGATTTGCCAACCGCAAACTACGTGGACTTCAACGCCTGCACCCTTTCTGACAGCCAGTCAAGCTCGGCATCGGCCAGCCCCAGCGCGCTGAGATGCGTTGCGGTCTGATGAAGATAATCGCAGTTCGGTCCACGCCCGCCTACCGCGCGGGCGATGATCTGTGCCTGCTCCTCCAGCGGCAGCCCCCCGCAATACTGAGCGTGCGCGCGGTCGATGACATAGGCAACGGCTTCAACCTGCACCCCATTGGCCAGCGTAACGGGCTGCAAAGTTTCCAGATAGGCTGCCGAGATCAGCTCGCGCGCGCGCAGATATTCCAGCGTTTCCTCGGCGATCTGCGGTGCGATCTCGAAGGCGATACCGGTGCAATGCGCATCCTCGGCGGCATCGAGCGCCAACACGAGGCCCGGCGCCTCAATGGTGCCGCGATGATGGATCGAGCGCATGCAGAAAGAGCGATGGAATCCCTCCAGCCGGGCGACAGTTTGGCTGCTCCAGGCAAAACCGGGGCTCCAGATCAGCGATCCGTAACCAAAAACCCAAAGCGGCTGCACCTTACCCCCAGTCGTCAGATCCTGTCACCAAACCGTGCGTCCGCGCGGCAATGGCTGGCCCCGGGCGCGGCGGGCATGTAAACAGCTTGCGGAAGGAAAACAACCGAGGTTCGGGCAATGCGGGTGATCTGGGCTCTTCTGGCCGTGGCGGTGATCGCAACGATCGGCTGGGGCGGCTACTGGTTCATGGGCGCACGCGCTCTGGACCGGGCGGTAAGCACGGTATTGCAGCGCAATCCGGCGGTTTCCGCCGAAAGCCACAGCCTGCAAGGCTTTCCCAACCGGTTCGATCTGACACTGAACGCGCCGCAAGTGACCCAGGGCGCGCTGCAATGGCGCGCGCCCTTCGTACAGATTTTCGCGCTCAGCTACCGACTGAACCATATGATCGCGGTCTTTGCGCATGACCAGAACATCACCGTGCTGGGTCAAGAACTGACCCTGCACACCGAGGATATGCGCGCCAGTCTGGTCATGGAACCCGGCCTGACGTTGCCACTGGAACGCTTTGCGCTGGTCGCCGAATCCCCGGCGCTGCGCAGCGCGCACGAGGCACACCACGCCGATACTGCGCGGATTGCCAGTCACGCGCTGGACGCGCGACGGCATCGGATGGTGATCGAGCTGGAGAACGCCTTCCCTGACCCGTCCACCATGGCAGCCCTTGACCCGCAGGGCCATTGGCCGCGCAGGTTCGATGTGATCCGGCTGGAGGGGGAAGCCGAGTTTGACCGCCCGCTTGACCGCCATGCGCTGGAAACGGTGCCGCCCCGACTGCTGGAACTGGCGCTGACCGGCGCACGGCTGGTTTTCGACGGCAGCGCTGTCACCGCGCGCGGCCGGCTGATACCCGATGCACAAGGTTATCTGTCAGGCGAGATGGTGCTGGAGGTGCAGGGGTGGCGTGCGCTGATGCGCCGCGCGCGTGACGCCGGGCTGATGCCTGCCGAGCATGACATGCTGGTCACGATGGCCATGCAATCCATGGCCGATCCGGAAAACCCCGAGCGGCTGGAAGCGCCGCTGGCGGTCCGGGCGGGCGATATCATGCTGGGCCCCGTGATGCTGGGCTCGATCCCACCGATCTACTGACGCGATCCGGCATCCAGGCTGAGTGACAGCGCAAGCGGGTTTTGCCCCCCTCTGGGCCTCCGGCCCATTCACCCCCAGGATATTTCCGGACACAAAATGGGGCGGTCCGCCGAGTGCATGAAAAAACACCCCCCGTTGCCGGAGGGTGCTGCTTGCGCCATCAGTCAGAAGACCGTTGGTATCAGGCTTCGTTTTCGAGCGCATCGAGCGCTGCTTGCAGGTCTTCCTTCGACACTTCGCGCTCGTTCACGGCGCTCTTGCCGACGATCAGGTCAATAACCTTGTCTTCAAAGATCGGGGCGCGCAGTTGCTGCTGCATTTGCGGGTTTTGCTGCACGAATTCGAAGAACTGGCGTTCCTGACCCGGATACTGGCGTGCCTGGGCCAGAACGGCCTGGGTCATTTCGGCATCGGTCACCTCGACCTCTTCCTTGCGGCCGACTTCGGCCAGAAGCAGGCCCAGTTTCACGCGGCGCGCGGCGAGTTTGCGATGTTCGTCGGTGGGTTCGATCTCGGGGTGGTTATGGCCCTGGACATCCGGGTTCTCGTCGTGCCAGAGCTGATGCGCGATCTGCGCAGCCTCGGCATCGACCAAGCTGGGTGGCAGATCGAACGAGATCTTTTCGTCCAGTTGATCGAGCAGCTTGCGCTTCATCACCGCGCGGGCAGCCTGGGCGTATTCCGCTTCCAGCCGCTCGCCGATCTGGGTTTTCAGCGCGTCAAGATTCTCGGCACCATAGCCCTTGGCCATTTCATCGTCGATGGTCGCAGCTTCGGGTGCCTTGACCTCCTTGATGGCGCATTCAAACACGGCTTCCTTGCCCGCCAGGTTTGCCGCGCCGTATTCTTCGGGGAAGGTCACGGTCACATCGCGCGCATCACCGGCCTTGGCGCCCACCAACTGCTCTTCGAAGCCGGGGATGAACTGACCCGAGCCCAGCACCAGCGGGAAATCACTGGCGGTGCCGCCCTCGAAAGCTTCGCCGTCAACCCGGCCGGTGAAATCGAACACCACCTGATCGCCGTTTTCCGCTGCGCCGTCCTTGGTGGCAAAGTTCTGCGCCGATTTGGCGAGGTTTTCCAGCGCCTCGGTCACAGCGGCTTCATCGGCCTTGATCACCAGACGCTCCAGCGCGATCGCCGAGAAATCGGGTTCGTCGATTTCAGGAAGCGCCTCATAGCTCATCTCGACGACGACATCGTCGCCTTCCTTCCATGCTTCGCCGCCCTGCATCTCCACCTTGGGCTGCATCGCCGGGCGGTCGCCGCTGCTTTCAAAGTGCGACTGCATCGCGCCGTCGACCGTTTCCTGCATGGCCTCGCCCAGCAGCCGCTGGCCGAACTGCTTTTTCAGCATGCCCATCGGCACCTTGCCCTTGCGAAAGCCTTTCATCTCGATCTCAGGCTGCGCCTCGACGAGTTTTTCATTCACCTTCGCTTCAAGCTCGGCGGCGCTGACGGTAATCGTGTAGCCGCGCTTGAGGCCTTCGTTCAGGGTCTCGGTGACCTGCATCTTGTCTTCCCTTTGTTTCATCTGGTGCGGGTGGAGGGACTTGAACCCCCACGCCTTGCGGCGCCAGAACCTAAATCTGGTGCGTCTGCCAATTTCGCCACACCCGCAAATACCGTCCTCGGCCCTGCCCATCGGGCAACACCGAAATCGCGCGGGTTCTAGCAAGAAGAAAGCCCCGATGCGAGAGGAAATCGCCGCACAATTGCGGGAAAGGTGCCAAATTTAGGCCATGGTTGGCGCGCAAACAGTTAACCATAGCCCAGAAAGAGCGAGTCACATGCCCGACCTTTTGCAAATCCACTCTGGCGCCATCCCCGTGGTGCATCAGCGCGAGCGCCCCACAGGGTTCCTTGAGGGCACGCTGATCCGCACTGCCGAGGGCGACCAGCCGGTGGAATATCTGCTTGCCGGTGACCGCATCGTCACCCGCGACAACGGCATTTGCGAACTGCGCGGCACCAGCACGCTGGTGGCCTGCGATATAGATGTCGTCACCTTCCATCCTGCCAACGAGGCTGAGGAAGGGGCCGAGCCCCTTCTGGTGGCACCCGCCATGCAGCAGGTGGCGGTCGATGACTGGCGCGCGCAGGTCGTGTTCGAGCAGCCATCGCTGGCGACCCCCGCCGGATCACTGATCGACGGTGTGCATATCAAGCGCGAGACGCGCAAACTGGTGCGGTTGTTCCGCCTGCATTTCGACAGTCCGCAGTTGGTTCTGAGCAACGGCTTTTATCTGGCGAGCGAAAAGACACGCGCACCGCAACCCTTTGGTGGTGCCGATGAGGTATTGTCCGACGAAGACTCGCCGCTGCCGCCGCGCAACCAGATGCATTGAAGAACCGATCAAGCAACCCGAAAAGGCCCCGAAACCGTTTCGGGGCCTTTCTATTTCCGTGCCGCGTTCTCGTCAGAACGATCAGGGGCGCGCGCGGTCTGAGCACGCAGCACGCCTGGCAGCGCTTCGGGCAGGTCTTCGGCGATCAGGCCAGGACCGAAGGCGCGGGCGCATTCGACATGCAGCCAGGCCGCTGTCTCGGCCGCCTGTGGCGGCTGGGTACCACGCGCCAGAAGCCCCGCGATCAGCCCGGCCAGCACATCGCCCGCCCCTGCCGTCGCCAGCCAGGGCGCGGCGCGCTTACCCAGGGCCGCGTGCACCACGGCCCGGCCGGAAGGCGCGGCAATCACCGTGTCGGGGCCTTTCAGCAGCACCGTCGCCCCGGTCCGTGTGGCTGCCGCGCGCGCGGCATCGAAGCGTGAAAAGGCCGGGCCGCGCGTTTCCGTGTCACGCAGACGTTCATCGAGTTTCGGAAAAAGCCGGGCAAATTCTCCCCCATGCGGGGTCAGCACGCAGCCCCGGTGCAGTGCCGACATCAGCGCCGGATCGCGGGCGATCAGCGTCAGGGCATCGGCATCCAGCACCAGAACGCGGCGCGATTCGAGCGCCGCCGCCACCAGCCGGGCGGCGCGCGCGTCCAGCCCCAGACCGGGCCCGAGGCAAAGCGCGTTGATGCGCGGATCCTCCAGCAGCGTTGTCAGCGCCGCGCCGTCGGACACCGGGCGCAACATCACTGCATCCAGTCTGGCAGCGTTCTCGGGCAGCGCTTCTGGCGGGCAAGCCAGTGTCACCAACCCCGCACCGATTCGCAGCGCAGCGCGCGCCGCAAGGCGGGCCGCTCCCCCCTGCCCTGCGCCGCCCGAAAGCACCAGCAGATGCCCATGAGAAAACTTGTTCCCCTGCTCCTTTGCCAGATCCAGCGCCGGCCCTTCCACAAGCCGCGCCAATCTGCCCGCCTGAGACAGCGCGGCCAGTTCCTCGCGGATGCCGATAGGCACCAGATGGACCGGTCCGCTCAGCCAGCCGCCCTGATCCAGCACATGCCCCAGCTTCAGCGCCTCGAAAGTCAGCGTCAGATCGGCAGGGCGCGTCACGTAGCCGCCTTCGGCACGAACCCGCCCGCTGTCAGCGCAAAGCCCGGAAAGGATATCGACCGCAACCAGTGCTGCACCGCGCGCTTGTGCGCGCGCCAGAATCTTCCAGACCGGCGCTGCGACCGGCCGTTGCAACCCCGTGCCGAAAAGCGCATCCACTACCAGAGTAGGTGCGCCCAGAAATTCATCCGAAAGCGCTTCAAGCGATGTGACGCTGCCCACCGCCTGCCAGCGCGCCCGCGCCTGTGCTGCTTCGGGCGTGGCGCGGGCGCCATCGTCCATCGCATGCACCAGCACCTGCCAGCCCCGCTCGCGCAGAAGCCGCGCCACCACGAAACCGTCGCCCCCGTTGTTACCCGGCCCGCACAGCACTACCGCGCGCCCGCCCTGCCCCCAGCGCACCGCGATCGCGTCCGCCACGCCACGCCCGGCACGCTCCATCAGCGCCGCCGCCGAGGCCGCGCCCGACTCGATTGCGGCGGCCTCAATGGCGCGCATTTGGGCAGAAGTCAGCAATTCGGTCATTTAGCGTTCATTCCGTTCATCAGATGCCCTATTCTTACCATCCTGTGACTATTTTTTAATCAAACCCATCGGTTTCACGCCCACCAGCGGCAAATAGCCCATAGTGCCAAGGCTATTCGATTGTCGCGCCCTTGGGAACGTGGTCAGTGAGCGCAAGCCCGGCGCCGATGTGCAGGAGAATACGAATGAAAAAGATCGAAGCCATCATCAAACCCTTCAAGCTCGATGAGGTGAAGGAAGCGCTTCAGGACGTTGGCATCCAGGGCCTTTCGGTGATCGAGGTCAAGGGCTTCGGCCGCCAGAAGGGCCATACAGAACTGTATCGCGGGGCCGAGTATGTCGTTGATTTCCTGCCCAAGGTGAAGGTCGAGGTGGTGGTGACCGACGATCTAGTCGAACCCGCCATCGAGGCGATCATCTCTGCCGCACGCACCGACAAGATCGGGGATGGCAAGATCTTTGTCACCCCGGTCGAACAAGTCATCCGCATCCGCACCGGCGAGACCGGCGAGGATGCTGTCTGATCCACTGTCATTAGCAATATCAAGGGGAACAACCATGAGTGTCGAAAAGGTTCTCAACACGATCAAGGATGAAGGGGTCGAATATGTCGATATCCGCTTCACCGATCCGCGCGGCAGATTGCAGCATGTCACGGTGATCGCCGATCTCGTCGATACCGACTTTCTGGAAGAGGGCTTCATGTTCGACGGCTCGTCGATCGCCGGCTGGAAATCGATCGACCAGTCCGACATGAAACTGATGGCCGATCTGGACAGCGCCTATATCGATCCGTTCTATGCCGAAAAAACCATGTGCCTGCACTGTAATGTTGTGGAACCCGACACCGGCGAACCCTACTCGCGCGATCCGCGTGGCACCGCGGTCAAGGCCGAAGCCTATCTGAAATCGACCGGCATTGGCGATACGGCCTTTTTCGGCCCCGAGGCCGAGTTCTTCCTGTTCGAGGACGTGCGCTATTCGAACACGCCCCACAAGGTGGGCTTCGAGATCGATGCCACCGCCGCCGCCTGGAACACCGATGCCGAGTTCGAGAACGGCAACCTGGGCCACCGCGCGGGCCACAAGGGCGGCTATTTCCCGGTGAACCCGGTCGATGACGGCCAGGATATCCGCTCTGAAATGCTCAGCACCATGAAGGCGATGGGCATGAAGGTGGACAAGCACCACCATGAAGTCGCCTCGTGTCAGCATGAACTTGGCCTGATCTTTGGCGGGCTGACCGAGCAGGCCGACAACATCCAGAAGTACAAGTATGTCATCCACAACGTCGCCGCCGCCTATGGCCGCTCGGCAACCTTCATGCCCAAGCCGATGAAGGGCGACAACGGCTCGGGGATGCATGTCAACATGTCGATCTGGAAAGACGGCAAGCCGCTCTTCGCAGGCGACAAATACGCCGACCTGTCACAAGAGGCGCTGTGGTTCATCGGCGGCATCCTGAAGCATGCCAAGGCGCTCAACGCTTTCACCAACCCGGCGACCAACAGCTACAAGCGCCTTGTTCCCGGTTTTGAAGCCCCCGTTCTGCGCGCCTATTCGGCCCGCAACCGCTCGGGTTGCGTCCGTATCCCGTGGACCGAATCGCCCAAGGCAAAGCGCGTCGAAGCCCGCTTCCCCGATCCCGCCGCGAACCCCTATCTGGCCTTTGCGGCTCTGTTGATGGCTGGCCTTGACGGGATCAAGAACAAGATCGATCCGGGCCCGGCTTCGGACAAGGATCTCTACGACCTGCCGCCTGAGGAACTTGCCGAAATTCCGACCGTCTGCGGCAGCTTGCGTGAAGCGCTTGAGGCACTCAGCGACGACCACGACTTCCTTCTGGCCGGTGATGTTTTCACCAAAGATCAGTTGGACGGCTATATGGCGCTGAAATGGGACGAGGTTTACGCCTACGAACACACGCCGCATCCGATCGAGTACCAGCTCTACTACAGCTGCTGATCACCACTTCAGATTGCAATTGCCCCCGCGCCACCGGTGCGGGGGCTTTTGTTTCCAATCTGAAGATACACAGTTTTTACCTATCGTTTCCTTGAATACGCCGTTTTCTCCGAATAGCTTCTCCGAAAAGGCGAGCAATATCTGTATCGTCGGAGAAATGGGGCAATGCGGGGAAGATCCAGATACGCCGGCGCGATGCTGCTTTACGGGCCCCAGGCCCGACCGCCCGATCTGACGCTGGCAATGCAGTTCCTGATCGACGATCTGCGCTTTGAGGGCCGCAAGGTGACCTGGGTCGCCTTGAAAGGCAGCTCGCTGCGACTGCGCGTCGAAGGATACGAATTGGTTCTTGCGCATACCGATGGCGCCTTGCCCCAGCAGGCGTTCAACGGTGTCTTGCGGCCCGCCGCAGGGCATTGGCTGACCTCTCTCGCCACTGAGGACAGATCGGCAACCGGGGCCAACGATGACATGACGCAGGATACTGGCTGCGATCTTGCGCGCGGGCGGGTGCTGCACTCACTGCGCCATCATCCCTGCGCGCTAAGTGTGTTGCTGCGCCCGCGCGGAACGCTCCCTGATCCTGCCCCGCAGGGTGACTCGGTCGAAGAAGCATTGCTGTCGCTTGTGCGCGAATGCCGTGCCCTGCTTGAGCCGGTGATCGAGGCTGCGCCGCCCGCGACCATTATCTGGCAACCGGGTGCCGTGGCCTATACCTGCGAGGAGTTTCTCGCCAGTCGCGCCGAGGCCCTTGTTCGGCCGGGAGATGCGGCACGCCCGCTACAACTTGTCTCCGACGCCGAACGCCCACGCGACCGGCCAGCGTTGCACGCGCATTTCGATGCCATCCTGTCTGACGAATCCGCTCTGCCCGCCACGCGTGCACCATCGTCGGACGAACGCGCCCTCGCATCCGCCAGCCCGCTCCCGCAAAGCCGCATGGACCGCACAGCGAGACGTTCAGCGGGCCAGTTGTTCGGCTCCGCACGCGCCACGCGCAGACCAGTTGCCTTGCCGCGTCTGCATCGTCAGGATGCGCGTCTTGCTCAGGCGATGCGCGCCGCCCACCTCGCCCCCGAGGCCGAGGCCGCTGCAAGGGCACGCCAACGGCGGCTGAACGTCGCCCGCATCGCCAATCTCACCGCACTGGCGCTTTGGTACATGCTTCTCTTGCCCCCGATATCCGGTATCCTTTAGCGATATGCCACGAACACCGGTTCAGGCCGGATGCACGTAGTCGCGGAAGGCCGCCTCTGCCTCGACGGGCAGTGAGGCGCGATGCACGAGATAAGTGTGGATCGAAAACACCACCGCCCTGCTTTTCGGCAGGCGCAACAGGCATTGGCGTTCCGAGCGGATGAAGGCCTTGTCGCGCGTGCCTGTCGGTTTCGTTTCCCCCTCGCGCCGGGGCTGATAAAGGGCCGGGTCTGCATAATCGAGAACATTCGCGCGCCATAGCGGCTGTTCGGGCCGGATCGCGTCGAACAAACGCTGGACACGGGCGGCGATATTGGCGTCATAGCTTTCGACCGGGATATGGATACCCAGAAGGTTGCGGCCAATCTTTTGCGACAGCGTCCAGCTTGCCGGAAAGCACAATATCGCCCCGGTCAGGACATGGCTTCCTTCGGGGCCGGTTTGGAGCAGGCAGAAATCCTCCTGCAAAAGGCGCCCAAGGGTCAGAAGAGGCCGCGCGCGATCATCTGGCACTCGCCGTCCGTCGGGGCAAAGCCAGTCGCCGTCCTGATGATGAAACCCCAGTCCAGGCAGCCGTGCGGCGATCATGTCGTAAAGCTCCTCAGCCGGTTCGCGGGCCTCGGGTAAAAGCGAATGAACCTTGTCGGGAATCGAATCGATCAGCCGGATGCGCTCGGCCATCTGCGCGGCATAGGCCTCGTCGATACGCAGCCAGTCGTCGATATCCAGCGGCAGGATGCCCGGCAGGCGGTTCAGGCGCGGGTCGGTCCAGACATGAAAGGGCAAGCGGTCGTGCAAAATGGGCAAGGTGGTTCTCCGGTCGGGGATGCCGGCAGACTGGATCAGCGGACGCGCCAAGGCAAGTGTCGGTTGCTGCCGGACGGATGCGCCACCCTGCGGCAGATGTGAGGCCGCCAGGCGCGTTGCAAGCGGCTTTGCAACCCGGTTCTCCCCTGACAATTCGCCACCCGCCCCCGCTGCGCAGCACGCCGGGCATGGTGCCTCGGGGGCGAAGCACCCGGCGGCCGCCCACCCCTCGATGGGGTGGGCGGCCGCGCGCCCCTGACCGGGTACCTTGGCGCTACTCGGCTGCGCGCAATGGCGAGCGCGGACTGTCGGGGCCGGGGTCCCTGCGTTCGGGTGCGTCGGGTCGCGGTTCGGACGGAACCGGCACTGGATCCCAGATGATTTCGGCATGGCGAACCTTGCGGGTGCGCGCCGTCAGCGCCCGGTCGTCGCGCGCCTTGCCACGCCGCAGCGCCGCCAGCGCGGGTGCCACGCCCTGCACCATCGCCGATGCCCAGACCCGTGCTGCCAGCAGCGAGGGCGTCAGGATCAGTGTCAGTATCGTGGCGATGCCCAGCCCGAACACGACGGCTGTCGCCAATTGCTTCCACCACATCGCCGCTGGCGCGTTGACCGTATACCCTCCAGCGAAAAAGTCGATCGATACGCCCAGCATCATCGGTGTCAGTCCGGCCATCGTCGTGATCGTGGTCAGCAGCACCGGGCGGATACGGTCTTCGGCGGTGCGGATGATCGCCTCGATGCGGGGCATGTAGCGCGCGTAATCCTGATAGGTGTCGATCAGCACGATATTGTTGTTCACCACGATCCCAGCCAGCGCCATGATCCCGGTCCCGGTCATGATCACCGAGAAGGGCTGCGCCATCACCAGCATACCGATCAGCACGCCCGTGGTGGACAGAACCACAGCCAGCAGCACCAGAACCGAGTTGTAGAAACTGTTGAACTGCGTCAGCAGGATCAGGAACATCAGCCCGAGCGCCGCCCCGAACGCAACCATCAGGAATTCGCTTGCCTCCTCCTGATCCTGCTGTTCACCGGTCCATTCCCAGGCCACATCTGCGGGCAGCGGGCTTTCGGCTTCCAGCCACCGGCTCAGCACCTCAATCCGCTCGCTGGGGGTGACCGGCACCAGCCGCTGCCCTGCCGCGCGTATTTCGTCGCGCAATTGCGTGGCAGCGCGCGCCTCGGCGGAGCCATCGGCATGTTCTCGCGGGTCGGTCTGGGCGCGCGTCAGGACGCGAAGCACCGTGCCTGCCGCATCCTGCACCGTGAACAGATCGGGCGCGACCGCGGCCTTGACGTCAAAATAGCGTTGTTCGTTGAAACGGTCGATCTGGCCGCGCAGGGGCATAGGCTCGATCGTCACGAAATTCGACAGCGGCACCAGCCCCGCCCGCGTCTGCACACGCAGGGTGTCAAGCGTGGCCAGCAGCCGGTCGTTTTCAGGCAGTCGCACCCGGATTTCCACCTCTTCGTCAGAGGTTTCGACCCGCATCGTATCCAGCATCAGTCCGCGCGTGACCAGTTGCACCATGCCGCCCACGGTCGCCACATCGGCGCCAAAGCGCCCGGCGCCCGCCACATCAACGCGGATTTCCCAGTCGATCCCCGGCAGGGGCCGCGTATCCTCGATATCGATCACGCCAGCCATCGTCGCCATGCGCGAACGCACGGAATCGACAGCCTGGCCCAGCGTTTCGAAATCCTGCCCCGTCAGGCGCAGATGCAGTGGCTTTTGCCCCGCCGGGCCACCTGACATGATCATGTATTCGGTGAAAATGCCGGGGATCTGCTGAAACTGCGCCTCCATCCGGTCCAGGACCACCCGGCCGCGCAGCGCGGGATCATCACCGCGCTCGGACCATTCCAGCAGTTCGAACTGGATTTGTCCGATCGAATCGCGCGGGGCCTGGGCACCGGCGGTATTGGCATTCAGCCCGCCTGCCCCGGCAAAGGCGAAGCTGGCGGCCACACCCGGCTCTTCCAGCACGATCGCTTCGACCTGTCGCAAAAGCGCGTCCTTCTCGGCCAGCGAGAGGTTACCGCGTGCCCGGACATAGATGATGCCTTGTTCGGGTTCGGTGTCGGCAAAGAATTCGACGCCATAGTTATTTTCGCCGAAATAGAGGAATACCTGCACCACGACGAAGATCACGGCGGCGATGGCCACAAAGGGCATCACCGGGTTGCCGACCAGAAGCGTCATCACCCGCCCGAACAGCGTGCGCTGGTGACCGACCTTCACTCGTGTCGGTCGCCGCTGCGGCAGCACAGCGCCGAGGGTGATCGACATGCCCATCGCACCCGACATCATCATCAACCCGCCAGGCAGGAACCGCATGCCCCCCGTGGCCCCTTCAAGCCCCGCCAGCGCCGGGTTCAGAAGCACCATCGCGCCCCCCGCCAGAAGCGCCATGGCCACCATCAGGAACGGCAGACGCAACAGCCACGGCAAGCGGCGCAGCGTGGCCGATCCTTCCTCGAACCGGCGCGAGATGCGGCCCGCCACGCCGCCCACCACCGGCAGAAAGATCAGTGCGACCACCAGTGAGGCCGTCAGCACAAAAATCAGCGTCAGCGGCAGCATCCCCATGAACTCGCCCGCCACGCCGGGCCAGAACAGCATCGGCCCGAAGGCGCACAAGGTTGTGGCCGTCGAGGCGATGATCGGCCAGAACATGCGCTTTGCCGCACCGGTATAGGCACGCATCGGCCCCTCGCCTTCGGCGATGCGCTTGTCGGCATATTCGGTCACGACCACCGCACCATCAACCAGAAGGCCCACCGCCAGAATGAGGCCGAACATGACGATGTTGGAAATCGTCACCCCCAACAAGCCCAGCAGGATGAAGCACAGGAAGAACGAGGTGGGAATGGCAAAGCCCACCAGAAGTGCAGAGCGCGTGCCAAGGGACGCCAGAATCACGATCATCACCAGTGCAATCGCCGTCAGCACCGAGCCTTCAAGCTGGCTGATCATCGACTGCACCTGCCACGAGCGGTCCAGCGCCGGGGTGACGGTAATCGCCGCGCGCATCTCCTCGGGCCAGGTGGCGATCTCGGCAGCGATGGCGGCATCCACTTCGTCAACGGTGCCGATCAGGTTGTAACCCTTGCGCTTGACCACCTGAATCGCCAACGTGTTGGTGCCCTCGAACCGGGCCGTCCCCGCGCGGTCCTGAAACGTCATCTGGATCGTCGCCAGATCGCCCAGCGTCACCACGCTGTCACCGTTCACCTTGATCGGCAGCGCATAGATATCCGTCACATCCGCGAAATTACCCGGAAGGCTGAGCGAGAATCGCCCGCTTTCCGTTTCAACCTCGCCCGCGGCAACAAGCTGGTTGTTCATCGTCACCGCGTTGATCAACTCGCCCGCCGTGACGTTATACGCTTCAAGCTGCAGTGGATCGATGATCACCTCGACCATCTCGTCGCGGGTGCCCGCGACATCGGCCGACAGCACCGCCTCGACCCCTTCGACCGCGGTTTCCAGGCTGCGCGCGGCGCGCAGCAGTGTCCGTTCCGGTACGTCGCCGGACACCGCATAGATGACGATGGGAAACTGCGAGAAGTTGAATTCGTTGATCGAGTAGTTATCGGCCCCATCGGGAAAACTGGCCTCGGCGCGGCTCATCCGGTCGCGCACCTCGGCGATGGTCGCGTTCTTGTCCCATCCGAACTCGAATTCCAGCACGATCCCGGCATAGTTCTGAGCCGCCGTCGCCGACATCCGCCTGAGTCCGTTGATGTCGGAAAGCTCGCGCTCCATCGGCCGGATCAGAAGGCTCTCACTATCCGTTGCAGAGATACCCGGAAACGGCACCGAGACGAACAGCGCCGGCACCTCGATATCCGGCTCGCCTTCCTTGGGCAGGCCGACATAGGCCATCGACCCGGCCCCCAGGGTCAGAAGGATCAGGGCGATTACCATACGAGCGTGGCTGGCAGCCCAATCGACGATGCGTTCCATCGCTCTACTCCCCGGCGTTGCGGCGGTGCACCTGAACGACGATGCCATCGGTGGCATATTCCTGCCCCACCACCACGACATCGGCCGGATCAGGCAAGCCGGCGACCCAGAAACCCTGCGGCGAATCGCGCAGGACCGATACCGGTGCAAAGAAGGTGCGGTTGTCGGCATCCACCAGGCGCAAGCCCAGCAGCCCCTCATCATCCAATGTCAGCGCCGATCCCGGCACCAGATGGCCGCGTGTGGCGGTGGCGGAGACCAGGATATCGGCGCTCATTCCCTCGCGGATGGTCTGATCTGCGTTGGGGACCGTCACCTCGACCCGAAAGGTCCGCGTGGCCGGATCGGCGCTGCGCGCCAGAAAACTGACACGCCCCATCACTTCCTCGCCATTCGACAGCCGCGCACCGGCCAGCGCACCGATTTCCAGCCGGTCGATCTGGGTTTCGGCGGCGTAACCGACAAGGATGATCGGATCGAGCCGGATCACCGTTGCACAAAGCGCACCGGGCGACAAAAGACTGCCCAGTTCGGCCGTGTCATTCTCCAGCAGACCGTCGAAAGGGGCACGGATGGTAAGGCGATCCAGCTCGGCCCGCGCGGCCTCGACGCCGGCAAACGCGGCGCGGCGCGCGGCATCGGCACCGGCCACGCGGGTCTGGGCAGCGAATCCGTCCTCGCTCAGCCGGGTGGCGGCGTTGTAATTGATCTCGGCCTCGATCAGGCGCGCTTCCGCCTCGGCCAGACTGGCCGCCCGCGTGCCCGGCGCCAGTTCGCAAAGTACCGCGCCCGCTTCCACCACGCTGCCACGCGGCAGCGGCGACGACACAACCAGCCCCGAGGTTTCGGAACGTACCTCGACCTGACGGGCCGCGCTGGTCCGGCCGCGCAACACCACAGCGCTTTCGATTTCACGCTCCTGGATGCGCTGGACGACAACGCGCAACTGAGTCTCTTCTGGCGGTGCAGGTGCCTCGACTTCGGCGGGGACGGCCCCGGCAAAGGCAAGGAGCGCTTCGCGCTCCATCACGATCATGTAAAGCGATACCAGAACCAGGAACGCCGTGATCAGCGGAACAATACGCATCGAATAAAACCTTCCACAGGGTCGCATGGCACCTGAAAGCGCAGCCAAAACAACAATAGCCTGCATGTTCGTGAAACGCGCGTCACGCCCGAGCCGCAATACAGGCCACATTTCGGGCCAGTGAGCACATTCTTCAAGCCCAGTTCGGCCAGATTGTGATCGACTTGTCCAATTGCGCATCGCATTACGCCTGTTGTCGCGCGCGCGCAACAGGTTGCGTTGAGGCGGGGGTGCCCGTTATCGTGATGTCAACGCATAAAACCGGGGCACAGGAAAATCCCGGCTGCGCACCGGGGGCGGGCTTGGCAAGCCTTGCGCCTTCGCGCTAGAAGTGGGCAGGGTCGCAGGGCCAGACAGGAACCGTTCAGAGCAGGAAACAGGACAGTTGAGCAATACCGACAGCTTCATCGACGAGGTGAACGAGGAACTCAAGCGCGACCGCTTGTTCGGACTGATGCGCCGATATGGCTGGATCGCGGTGGTCGCGGTTGTTGCCATCGTCGGTTTCGCGGCCTGGAACGAATGGTCCAAGGCACGCCATGAAGCCGCGGCGCAGGCCTTCGGCGACAGCGTCATGATGGCGCTGAACCAGGACGACCTGGCCGCGCAGCGCAATGCGCTGGCTGCGCTTGCCGAGGAGCAGGCAAGCGCCGGGCGTGATGCGCAAGGCCGTCTGGCGATCGTCAACCTGCTTATGGCCGCGCAAAGCCTCGAAGACGGTGATCGCGCAGGCGCGATGGCCGCGTTGCAGGCCGTGGCCGCCGATACCGCCCTGCCCGAAAGCTATCGCCAACTTGCCACGCTCAAGCGCGTGATCATCGCCGGCGACGCGTTGCCTTTGAGCGAGCGCGAAGCCGCGCTGAACCCGCTGGCCGCTGCCGGACAGGCCTATCGCCCGCTGGCACTGGAGCAGTTGGCGCTTTTGCGTGTCGAGGCGGGCGAGACTGACGCCGCACTGGCACAGTTCCGCGCCTTGTTGTCCGAACCAGACCTGACCGGCGATCTGCGTCGCCGGGTCACACAGATGATTGTCGTTCTCGGCGGCGAGGTCGAAACCGACCTCGGCTGACGGGCCAGAAGCAAACCTTGCGCACCGCGCGAGGACAGTTGAACCATTGAAAGGGGCACCAGCGTGACCTTGATCAGAATCGCGGCGATACTCGGGGTGGTGGGCGCGCTGGGAGCGTGTTCACGCGACGAAATCCTTGAAGGCGACCGGGTGGATATCCGCGCGCCTTGGGGGGGCGCGGCCGAGGTGGTGAACCGCGCGCAGCCGATTTCACTGCCCGCACAGGTTGCCAACAGCGCCTGGAGCCACCGACAAGGCAACAATGGAGCGCGCCCGCAGCACCCGGCGTTGTCGGCGTCGCCACAGCTTGTCTGGTCCGCCGACATTGGTGAAGGCGATGCACGCCGCCAGCGCCTGTCCACCGAACCGGTTGCCGCTGACGGTCGCATCTATACGCTGGATGCCAATGCCCGGCTTCAGGCCACGTCCGGCAACGGGCAGGTGATCTGGTCAACTGACATCACGCCGGACTGGGCGCGGCGGGGCTCGGCCTCGGGCGGCGGGCTGGCGGTGGCGGGCAACCGTGTCTATGTGGCATCGGCCTATGCCTTCCTGGCTGCATTCGACGCGACGACTGGCGCAGAAATCTGGCGCGAGCGCTTCGACGCGCCTCTGATGGGCGCCCCGATGGTGGCAGGCGATCAGGTCTTTGTCAGCGCGGGCGACAGCACCCTCTGGAGCCTCGATGCCGCGACCGGCCGGATCGCCTGGACATTGGCGGGCACAGAATCCATCTCGATCATGTCGCGCACGGCGGCACCTGCGGCGGCGGGCGATCTGGTGGTGTTCCCCACCCAGTCGGGTGAATTGCGCGCCCTGCGACGCGCCAACGGCGCTGCGGCCTGGTCGGCAATCCTTGCCGGTCGGCGTGTAGGCGCGGCCTATGCCAATATCTCATCGATCACCGGCGACCCGGTGGTCGATGGCAACCGCATCTATGCTTCCAACCAGTCCGGTCGCCTGATGGCGGTGGATGCGCGCAGCGGCGAGACCCTCTGGTCAGCGCGCGAAGCGGCCTACAGCCCGGTATGGCCTGTGGGCGGTTCGGTCTTTCTGGTCTCGGACGAGAACCGCGTGATCAGGCTCGATGCCGCCACCGGCGAACCCATCTGGGCACAGGAATTGCCGCTCTTCACTGACGCCCGGCCCCGCCGGCAGGCGCAGATCTTCCCGCAATATGGCCCGGTGCTGGCTGGTGGACGGCTTTGGGTAGCCTCGGGCGACGGCGCGTTGCGCGGCTTTGACCCGGCCAGCGGCGCGATTATGGCGCAGGTCGAGGTGCCGGGCGGCGCCGCTTCGGGTCCGATCGTGATGAATGGCACGCTCTACGTGCTGGGCCGCAACGGCGTTTTGCACGCCTACCGCTAAGGCGGCCTGCCCCATCCTTTACACGGCGCCCGGCATACCCTATGTCGGGCGTCTTTGACGTATGGCAACGCCCCCGGAGGGTGACATGAGCTTCACACTGGCCCTTGTGGGCCGCCCCAATGTCGGCAAATCGACGCTGTTCAACCGGCTTGTCGGCAAGCGTCTGGCGCTGGTCGATGATCAGCCCGGCGTGACGCGGGATCTGCGCGAGGGTACGGCGCGGCTGGGCGATCTGCGCTTCACCGTGATCGACACCGCGGGGCTTGAAAATGTCACCGACGACAGTTTGCAGGGCCGCATGCGCCGCCTGACCGAGCGCGCGGTGGAAATGGTGGATATCTGCCTGTTCATGGTCGATGCCCGCGTGGGCATCACGCCCGCCGACGAAATCTTTGCCGAGATCCTGCGCAAACGCGCGCGCCACGTCATCCTCGCCGCCAACAAGGCCGAAGGCCGGGCCGGTGAGGGTGGTTTGCTGGAGGCCTATGCGCTGGGTCTGGGCGAGCCGCTGCGCCTGTCAGCCGAGCATGGCGAGGGGATGGATGAGCTTTATCACATGCTCCGCCCGCTGGCCGCCGAATTCGAGGAACGCGCCGAGGCAGAGGCCCCTGAGACCGATGTCATGGTCGAGGAAGGCAGCGAGGTGGACGATACTGAAGCCGGTGAGGCCGCGCCTGACTGGACCCCCAGCGAAAAACGCCCCCTACAGGTGGCCGTCGTGGGCCGCCCCAATGCTGGCAAATCGACGCTGATCAACGCCATCATCGGTGAAGACCGGCTGCTGACCGGGCCCGAGGCCGGGATCACCCGCGACGCTATCTCGCTGCCTTTCACCTGGGGCGGCACGCCGATGCGGCTGTTTGACACCGCAGGTATGCGCAAGAAAGCCAAGGTTCAGGAAAAGCTTGAAAAGCTGTCCGTCGCCGATGGGTTGCGCGCGGTGAAATTCGCCGAGGTCGTGGTGGTTCTGCTGGATGCCGCGATCCCGTTTGAAACCCAGGACCTGCGCATTGCCGATCTGGCCGAAAGCGAGGGCCGCGCGGTGGTTGTCGCGGTCAACAAGTGGGATCTGGAAGAAGACAAGCAGGACAAGCTGAAAGCACTTCTGCAAGCTTTTGAGCGCCATCTGCCGCAACTGAAAGGTGCGCCGCTGATCACCGTTTCGGCCAAGACCGGACGCGGGCTGGATCGGCTGCACGACGCAATCCTGCGCGCGCATGCGATCTGGAACCGCCGGGTCTCGACCGGACGGCTGAACCAGTGGCTGGCCGCGATGACCGAATCGCACCCCCCTCCCGCCCCCGGCGGCAGACGGATCAAGATGCGCTACATCACTCAGGCCAAGACCCGTCCGCCAGGCTTCGTGATCATGTGCTCGAACCCCGAAGAGCTGCCCAAAAGCTATGAGCGCCACCTGATCAACGGCCTGCGCGAACGCTTCGACATGCCGGGCACGCCGATCCGGCTTTACCTGAGATCGCGCGCAGATCAGAACCCCTACAAGGACCGCAGCAAGGCCCAGCGCTCGAAGCTGAAAAAGCACATCAAACCGAGCCGGGGGTGATTGCCCGGTGACGGCCCACAGAGCCACATTTGATCCATATCATTGATGGATGCCGTCATTCGTGGCCTCCTGCTTCCATTCCGGCGCGTGCCGGAAACGAGATGGAGGGCAAAGCATGGGCTTTATCAACAGGGTCGACCATCACACCGATCTATTGAAACGCATGGCCGAAACGGTGCATGTCGATATCGGTGTCGCCTTGGAAAACGGCGACGTACAGGGCGAAGAGATCCGCCGCGCAATCTTCACCTGCATGGGCTGCGCCAGCGCGTCCGAATGCCCGTCCTGGATGGATTCGCATGAGACCGGCAGCGACAGCGCGCCCGACTACTGTCGCAACCGTGGCTGGCTGGCGCGGCTGGCGAGCTAGACGAGAACTGCCGGCACATTGGTAGGCAACAGGGCCCGTTCAGGCGTTGAACAGGAAGTGCAGCACGTCGCCATCCTTGACCAGGTAGGTCTTGCCCTCGACACGCAGCTTACCCGCCTCACGCGCGCCCGCCTCGCCATTGCAGGCGACGTAGTCATCAAAGGCGATGGTTTCCGCGCGAATGAACCCGCGCTCGAAATCACCATGTATCACACCTGCCGCCTGCGGGGCCAATGTGCCCTGCGTGATGGTCCAGGCACGCGCTTCCTTGGGGCCGACGGTGAAATAGGTCTGCAATCCCAGAAGTTCATACCCCGCACGGATAAGCCGATCGAGGCCGGGTTCCTCCAGCCCCATCTCCTCAAGGAACATCGCCGCCTCGTCGGCTGACAACTGCGCAAGTTCTTCCTCGATCCGCGCCGAAATCACCACATGCGCCGCCCCCTGCGCCGCGGCCATTTCAGCCACCCGCGCCGACTGGCTGTTGCCCTGCGCCGCCGAGGCCTCTTCGACATTGCACACGAACAACACCGGCTTGGCGGTCAGAAGCTGCAACAGATCCCAGGCGCGGCGGTCCTCGGCGTCAACCGTGATGGTGCGCGCGGGCTTGCCCTCTTCCAGCGCCGCCTGCGCCAGCCGCAACAGGCGGTCCTGCTGCACGGCCTCCTTGTCGCCCCCTTTGATCTTGCGCGCCAGATTGGCCAGCCGCCGCTCGACCGATTCCAGATCGGCGATCATCAGTTCGGTTTCGATGGTTTCGGCATCGGCGATCGGATCGATGCGGCCCTCGACATGGGTGATATCGCCATCTTCAAAACAACGCAGAACATGCGCGATGGCGTCAACTTCGCGAATATTGGCCAGAAACTGGTTGCCCAGCCCCTCGCCTTTCGACGCCCCGCGCACCAGCCCGGCAATATCGACAAAGGTAATGCGCGTGGGAATGATTGCCTTGGACCCGGCGATCTGCGCCAGCTTGTCCAGCCGCGCATCGGGCACCGCAACATCGCCCACATTGGGCTCGATGGTGCAGAACGGGAAATTGGCCGCCTGCGCGGCGGCGGTGCGCGTCAGCGCGTTGAAAAGCGTCGACTTGCCGACATTCGGCAAACCCACGATACCCATCTTGAAGCCCATCGCACCCTCCGGTCCATTCCGGGCCGCTTCTAGGCGCTGGCGCGGCAAGGTTCAAGCGTACCCGCCCCTCCTGCCGATGCGGCATTGATTTTTTCGCCCGCGCCGTGCAAACCGCACCCGACAGTGAGGGAACGCACCATGACCAGAATCGACGCCACCTTTGCCCGCCTGCGCGCCGATGGCCGCAAGGCTTTCGTGTCCTACATCATGGGCGGCGACCCGGATCTTGAGACATCGCTGGCTGTCATGCAGGGCCTGCCGGGCGCTGGTGTGGACATCATCGAACTGGGTGTGCCCTTCACCGACCCGATGGCCGATGGCCCCACCATCCAGCTTGCCGGGCAGCGCGCGCTGGAAGGCGGGATGACGCTGGAAAAGACGCTGGAGATGGTGCGCCGGTTCCGCGCGGTGAACGATGAAACGCCGATTGTCCTGATGGGCTACTACAATCCGATCTACAACCGGGGTGTCGAGCGCTTTCTGACGGATGCCAAGGCGGCGGGAGTGGACGGGTTGATCGTGGTTGATCTGCCGCCCGAAGAGGACAGCGAACTGTGCCTGCCCGCGCAGGCGGCTGGCCTGAACTTCATCCGCCTCGCCACGCCGACGACCGACGACAAGCGCCTGCCGGTGGTTCTGAAGAACACCTCGGGCTTTGTCTATTACGTATCGATCACCGGGATCACCGGCGCGGCAGCGGCACAGGCGGTCGATGTGGCCCCCGAGGTGGCACGGATCAAGGCCGCGACAGACCTGCCGGTGATCGTGGGATTCGGCATCTCCACTCCTGACACGGCGGAGGCGATTGCGAATGTGGCGGATGGCTGCGTTGTCGGCTCGGCCATTGTGAAGGAGATCGCCGAAGGAAAGCCGGTCGATGCGGTTCTGTCCTTCGTTGCAGGGTTGGCCGACGGGGCGCATCGGGGCTGAGGGGCTGGAAAAACCGCGTTGCCTCCCCCCGCAAGCGGTTGACTCATCCCACCCCGCCCGCTTAAACGCGCCACGTTCGCCCCGCCGGGCATTTTCATGGAGGCCACATTGGAAGACGGAAGTAGTAGCTTGGCTGCATCCCGCGACCTGCGTGCTGTGGCCGATTCCATTCTGAAAAGCAGATCCCGGACCAGCGGCTGAACGACTGACCTGCATGGTCATGCGGGGGCCGTTCGGCCCCTTTTCCTGACGGAGCATGACCCATGACCACTGTCACACTGAACACCGACGCCATTGTGCGCTCCCTGCGGCTCAACGACATGGACGCCATCGCCGCTGGCCTGCGCCACGAGCATGCAGCCGATATCGTCAGCCTGATCGGCGATTTGCCCGCCGAGGATATCGCCCGCGTGCTGCTCTGCCTTGACGAGAAACGCCAGGCCACGCTCTTTGGCTATTTCCGCCCCGCGATGCAGACCGCGCTGGCACGCGTCATCGACCGCACCGAAATGGCACGGATCTTCGGCGCCATGGCCCATGACGAACGCGCTGATCTCTTCGCCCATCTGACCGAAGAGCAGAAAAACGCGCTCATGCCCGGCCTCGCGCAGGCCGAACGCGAAGACACGCGCAAGCTGGCTGCCTATCCGAAAGGCACGGTGGGCTCGGTCATGACCTCGGATTACGCAACGATTCCACCGCATCTGACGACGGTTCAGGCCGTCGAACATCTGCGGCGCGTCGCGCCCGATACCGAGACAATCTACCACTCCTATGTCGTCGATACCGAGTGCCGGTTGGTCGGCACCGTCAGCCTGCGCGACCTGATTGTCGCGCATGACGAAGCCACGGTTGAATCGGTGATGCGGCGCGAACCGCCTTTCCTTCGCGCCGAGGACAAGCGCGAAAAAGCGGTGGAAATGATCCGCAAATACGACCTGCTGGCGCTGCCGGTCATCAATGGCGGCGACAGGCTGGCCGGTATTGTCACCTATGATGACGCGATGGACGTAGCGCGCGAAGCTGAAGATGTGAACTTTCACAAGACCTCGGCGGTGGCGGGGTTGGGGGCCAATATGTTGCAGGCCTCCGTCGGCCTGCTCTACCGCAAGCGGATTCCCTGGCTGGTGATCCTGGTGTTTGGCAATATCTTTTCCGGCGCCGGCATCGCCTATTTCGAAGACACGATCGCCGCCTATGTCGCGCTGGTCTTCTTCCTGCCGCTCTTGATCGACAGCGGCGGCAATGCCGGCAGCCAGTCGGCGACGCTGATGGTGCGCGCCTTGGCCACGGGCGATGTGAAGATGTCCGACTGGGGCAAGATGCTGGGACGTGAGGTCATGGTGGCTGGCGCTCTGGGGCTGACTATGGCGCTGGCCGTATCTGCCATCGGCGTATTCCGTGGCGGTCCGGAGATTGCGGTGGTTGTGTCGCTGACGATGGTGATCATCGTTCTGGTGGGTTCGGTTCTGGGAATGTCGATGCCCTTCATCCTGTCGAAGTTCCGCATGGACCCAGCCGCAGCCTCGGCGCCGCTGATCACCTCGCTTGCCGATGCGCTCGGGGTGGTGATCTATTTCGCCATGGCGACCTGGCTGTTGGACATGTCCGCTATCGGTGGTTAACGGCAATCGGCCCGGCCGGTGACGGTCGGGCCTTTCCTGCTGATCCGATCAGCGCACGATATGCACAACCCGGCGCTCCTGAGGCTCCACGATTACCGGCACACCATTGACATAGGCATAACGGAAATCGCTTTCGGGCACCGGTTGCAGCATCACGGCCTCGGGCAGCCCCGCACCAACCACGACTTCGCCTTCCAGATAGACCGGCTCGACCGGGTTTTGCTGAACATAGGTCACCGTGGTTTCGCGCGGCGCAAGGCCGCCTGCCCCCATACCTGCCGCAGCCCCCACGGCCGCCCCAAATGGACCGCCGACGATAGCCCCGACAACCGCCCCGACAGTGCCACCACCGATCACATTGGCACCAGCGTCCTCACGTTCGACCACGCGGATCTCGCGACGCACCTCGGGGGTGGAAATAATAACCTGCCCGGCTTCAACCTGCGTTTCAAGATAGTCGCTAAAAGCCCAGCCTTCGGCGCCATCATGGTTTACTTCGCACCAGTTTTCCGCCTCCAGACAGCCCAGAACCGAAACGCTGCCGCCTTCGGGAATTACGCTGCGGATCGCGTGGGTTGGCCCCGGCCCGATACGCAGGTTCAGGTCAGTGGTAGCCGCAGCAGTGGTCTGGGAAAGCGCGGTCGAGGCAAACAGACTGGCTGCCAGAGCACCGCCAATGATAATCTTCGGTTTCATCGTCATCTCCTCTTCATTGTCAGCTGCCTTCCGGTTCTGCCGGTGCAGCACTCACGGCACGACAACCTTCCACCTGCCACAAGGGTTCCAATGCCCGGACAGGAAGCGGCGCTTGCCCGCTTACGGGGGCTCTGGTAAGCCAAACTTACCAATCTCCGGAGTTGCACCAATGCCCGTGATCACCTGCATCGAAGACCTGCGTCGCATCCATGCCCGCCGTGCCCCGCGCATGTTCTATGACTACGCGGAATCCGGCAGCTGGACCGAACAGACGTTTCGAGAGAACACCACCGATTTCCAGAAGCTGCGCCTTCGTCAACGGGTGGCGGTGGACATGACCGCCCGCTCCACCCGCTCCACGATGATTGGCCAGGACGTGGCGATGCCAGTAGCGCTGGCACCGGTGGGGCTGACGGGCATGCAGCATGCCGACGGCGAGATCCTCGCCGCCCGGGCGGCTGAAAACTTCGGCGTGCCGTTCACGCTGTCAACCATGTCGATCTGCTCGATCGAGGATGTCGCTGCGCATACAAGCAAACCCTTCTGGTTTCAGCTTTACGTGATGAAGGACGAGGATTTCGTGCGCCGCCTCATAGGGCGGGCCAAGGATGCGGGCTGTTCGGCACTTGTGCTGACCCTGGATCTTCAGATCCTCGGCCAGCGGCACAAGGATCTGAAGAATGGCCTGTCCGCCCCGCCCAAACTGACGCTGCCTACCATGATCAACCTGGCAACGAAATGGCGCTGGGGGATGGGGATGCTGGGCACGAAGCGGCGGTTTTTTGGCAATATCGTGGGCCATGCCGCCGGGGTGGGCGATGCATCGTCGCTGTCAAGCTGGACGGCTGAACAGTTCGATCCGCAACTGGACTGGGGCAAGGTGGAAAAGCTGCGCGACCTCTGGGGCGGAAAGCTGATCCTGAAGGGGATCCTGGACGCCGAGGATGCCAGGATGGCGCTGCGGGTGGGGGCTGATGCGATCGTGGTGTCAAACCACGGCGGGCGACAGCTTGACGGGGCAATGAGCGCGATCCGCATGCTGCCATCAATCATGGAAGCGGTGGGCGACAAGGTCGAGGTGCATCTCGACAGCGGTATCCGCTCAGGACAGGACGTGCTCAAGGCGTTGGCGCTCGGCGCACGCGGCACCTATATCGGTCGCGCCTTCATCTACGGGCTGGGCGCGATGGGCGAACCCGGCGTGCGCAAGGCGCTGGAGGTCATTCACCGAGAGCTCGATGTAAGCATGGCGCTTTGTGGCGAACGCGACGTTCACAAGCTGGGACGACACAACATGATCATACCACAGGGTTTTGACGATCCGACCACGGTTATCTGAGGCGATGTTCTGACGCGTTGGCCCTGAGGGGCAGCGGCGCTCGCCCCCCATCGAGGGGGGCTCGCGCCGTCGGGGGCTCTGCCCCCTCCCCACCGCTCCGGTGGAAACGGTCGTGCAACACGATACACGGATACCGGGCCGGCTTTCCGCCAGCCCGCACCCACCATTCATCTTGCCAAAAAAATACGCCCGGGGTGAATTGGCCACAGGCCAAGAGGGGGCGGAGCCCCCTCAAGGGCGCGTGCGCGCCCTTGCGCCGCGCGGCACAGCCGCGCCGCCTCGCCCACGGGAAGAGGAGAGGGCACAGCTACCGTGCGACGACAGGCGAGAGCTGCTCCGGCTTCTTGGCTTGGGCGCATGTTCAGCGGCGTTGGTCCATGAGATGCCAAAGTGCCGCGCCGGCTCGTATGAACAAGTTTCGGGCATGGCGCAATGGATCAGGGCGGGGTGCTTGCAGGCGCGGCAGCACCGCGTCTTCTCCCAGCGCCGCACGTGCCAGTTGCTGGCCCAGCACAGTACCCGGAGCGATACCGCGCCCGTTGTAACCCAACAGCCCGAAAGCCCCCGGCCCTGGCTGCCAGAGGCGCGGCAGCGCGTCGGGCGTGGTGCCGATTCTTCCAAACCATTGTTGCGCGAATCGCTGCCCCTTGAGCTGCGGATAGAGCCGGGCCATTTGCCTTTGCGCCCAGGCTGCATGGGTTCCCCTGTCCGCCCCGCCCAATGCGCCGACCGAGCCGATGATGAATCGCCCCGCCGCGTCAAGCCGGAACGAGGTCAGTATCTTGGCGCTGTTCCAGGCGCCCTCACCGCCCGGCAGTATCGTCGCTCGCAGACTTTCGGGCAGCGGATCGGTGGCGAAGTTGAAATAGGGCAGCACCGCCATCGCCCAGGCAGGCGGTTCGCCCGCTCCCTGTGCATAGGCATTGGTGGCCCAGATCACGCGCGGCGCGCGCAGCGTCCCGCCTGGCGTTGTCAGCCGCCATACCCCACCCGCGTGCTCTGCCGCACTCACCGGAGACTGCGTGAATATCTGAGCGCCGGCGCCTAGTGCCGCCCGCGCCAGCCCGCGAGCATAGGCAAGCGGCTGCACCGTGCCCGCACGCGGATCAAACAACGCACCACGAAAGCGCGCGCTGCCGGTGCGGGCGCGGGTTTGTGGCGCATCAAGCAAAGTCACCGTCACGCCACGTGCATGCCATTGCTCGGCGCGTTGGCTCAGCGAGGCAAGCCCGGCACGGTCTTCGGCGCAGTGGAGGGTGCCGACCGGCCGCGCCTCGCAATCGATGGCATGGCGTTCGATCAGTGCCCAGACCGCTGCCGGGGCCTGCGCCAGCAGCGCGGGAAGCGGACTGTTTGCATCATGCCGGGCAAGGCGGCGTTCCAGATCCTCGGGCATCAGCCAAAGCCCGGCATTTACCAGGCCGACATTGCGTCCCGAGCCGCCAGAACCGATTTCCGACGCTTCCAGCACCACAACCCGCGCGCCCGTCCCGGCGGCTTCAAGCGCGGCCGAAAGGCCGGTATAGCCTGCACCGACAATCGCAACATCGGCATCAAGCTCACCGGATAGGGAAGCAGTCTGCGGTGCAGGCGGTGCGGTTACGGCCCAGAGGCCAGGGGTATCGAGAGGGTGCATGGCGCTGCCTTCGGCTGTTAACCGGTGCACGATCAACAGGCCCGGCGGCTGGCGTCAAGGGCAATTGGCGGCGCGGATATCTGCGCCCCTATTCGGCAGCGGCAATCCGGGGCTTGAGCTGAAAGCCACGTTCGATCATGTCGGAGGGCGCGACCGGGTATTCGCCCGAAAAACAGGCGTCGCAGAACTGCGGGCACTTCGCGTTGCGCCCCCCCGCCTCGCCTGCCGCACGGTAAAGACCGTCAAGCGAGATGAACTTGAGGCTTTCAACACCGATGAAATCGCGCATCTCGTCCTCGCTCATCCGTGCAGCCAGCAGTTTCGAGCGTTCCGGTGTATCGACGCCATAGAAACACGGCCAGGATGTCGGCGGAGAGGCGATGCGGAAATGCACTTCCTTCGCCCCCGCTTCAAGGATCATTTCCTTGATCTTGAGGCTGGTTGTCCCTCGCACCACCGAATCATCGACCAGCACGATCCGCTTGCCGGCCACCAGCGCGCGGTTGACGTTCAGTTTCAGCCGCACGCCCATGTTGCGGATCTGCTCGGACGGTTCGATGAAGGTGCGGCCCATATACTGGTTGCGGGTAATACCCATGGCGAAAGGAATGCCTGATTCATGGCTGTAGCCGATCGCTGCGGGCGTGCCTGAATCTGGCACCGGGCAGACAAGGTCAGCCTCGACCGGGGCCTCGCGCGCCAGTTCCACCCCGATCTGGTGGCGGGTCTCATAGACCGAGCGGCCACCCAGGATGCTGTCGGGGCGCGAGAAATAGACCTGCTCGAAGATGCAAAAGCGTGACGTGGTGTGATCAAAGGGATGAGACGAGGTGACAGTGCCCTCACTGTCGATCACCACCATCTCACCCGGCGCGATTTCGCGCACGAAATCGGCGCCGAGGATATCGAGCGCGCAGGTTTCCGACGACAGCACCCAGCCGCCATTCTTGTGCCCGCCAACCCGGCCCAGCACCAGCGGGCGCACGCCCAGCGGATCACGCACGCCGATCAGCTTGGTGCGGGTCATGGCGACAATGGAAAACGCGCCTTCGATCCGGCGCAGCGCGTCTTTCATCCGTTCGGGGATGTTCTTCTGGATTGACCGCGCCATCAGATGGATGATGCACTCGCTGTCGGACGAGGACTGAAAGATCGAACCGCGTTCAATCAGTTCGCGGCGGATGGCATTGGCGTTGGTGATGTTGCCGTTATGCGCAATCGCAGCCCCGCCCATGGCGAACTCGCCAAAGAAGGGCTGAACATCACGAATCGCCGTGCCACCCTTGGAGCCGGCTGTGGAGTAGCGCACATGGCCTATGCCGATGGCGCCGGGCAGGGTCTCCATCAGCCGTGCCGAGGTGAAATTGTCGCGCACCAGCCCGAAGCGATGCGCCGACTGAAACCCTTGCTCGGGCGAATAGGTGATGATTCCCCCCGCCTCTTGCCCGCGGTGCTGAAGCGCGTGCAGGCCAAGGGCGACGAAATTGGCGGCATCCTGCACGCCGATCACGCCAAAGACGCCGCATTCCTCCTTCAGCTTGTCATCATCGAAGGGGTGGCTGGGCCATTGCTGCATCGGCTAAAGTCCTCGAAGCTGCGTTCGGTCCTGCTTTAGGCCGTCACGCGCCGCCAGACAAGCCCGGGCTGGCAGCGTGTCACGAATTTGAAGCAATCGTCATGTCCGGCGCGCGGCGCAGGAACCAACCAGTTCCTCATAGCGATCAACGATCCAGTTCGGAGCGTTCTCGGGCAGTGCGTCCGAGATGGCGGTCTGGATACGCCCGAATACGGCTGCCGAGCGGCTGTTATCCACCATCTCGACATTGCCCGGCGGCACAGCGCGCTCGAACACCATAAGCGCCACAGCCACCAGAAGAATGCCGCGCAGAACGCCGAAGAAAAAACCCAGCCCCTGATCGATCCCGCCCAGCGCCGAATTGCGGATCAGCCCCGAAAAGACCGGCGTGAACAACGCAACCACCATCAGCACAATGGCAAAGACAGCAGCGAACGCCGCGATTATGGTCAACTCGCAGCTGTCGCCGAGAATGTTGCCGAGATAGGGGATTTCGCGCATCAGCGGTTCGACGGCCGGAGCCAGCACGAAAGCCAGAATCGCCGCCGCGACCCAGCCCAGAATGGCAAGCGTCTCGCGGACCAGTCCGCGCGAATAGGCCAGAATGGCCGAAACCACGATGACCAGCGCGACAACGCCGTCCACGAGGGTGAAGGCATCCATGCGTTTCTCTCCTCTGGGCGCTATCCTGCGCCGAAAATATCGCCCACGAAACCGGCCAGATCGGCGAAGGGGCGCAGTTCAACGCCGGTTTCCCCGCTCGGTTTGCCGCCCGCAGGAAGCATGGCGCTGGTGAAACCAAGTTTTCGCGCTTCTTTCAACCTGTTTTCCGACTGCCCCACCGGTCTGAGCGCACCGGAAAGCGAGATTTCCCCGAAAACAACCGTTTCAGGTGGAATCGATACATCTTCGCGGGCGCTGAGAAGTGCTGCCGCAACCGCCAGATCGGCGGCAGGCTCGTTCACTTTCATGCCGCCTGCCACATTCAGGAACACATCAAGCCCGGTGAAGGGAATGGCGCAGCGCGCCTCCAGCACCGCCAGGATGGTTGACAGCCGCCCACTGTCCAGCCCTACCACCGTGCGCCGGGGCATCGACAGCGGCGACGGGGCGACCAGCGCCTGGATCTCTGTCAGCATCGGCCGCGTGCCCTCGATCCCGGCAAAAACCACCGAGCCGGGCGCAGGCTGGCCGCGTTCGGACAGAAACAGCGCCGAGGGGTTGGCAACCTCGGAAAGGCCCTGCCCCGTCATCTCGAACACGCCGATCTCGTCAGCCGGGCCAAAGCGGTTCTTGACCGCGCGCAGGATCCGGAACTGATGGCCGCGCTCGCCTTCGAAATAAAGCACACAATCAACCATGTGCTCAACCACGCGCGGCCCGGCGATCTGCCCCTCCTTGGTGACATGGCCCACCAGAATCACCGACACTCCGCGCTTCTTGGCAAAACTGACCAGTTCATGCGCCGAGGCGCGGACCTGCGCCACCGAGCCTGGCGCGCTTTCGACGCTGTCGAGCCACATGGTCTGTATCGAATCGATCACCACCAGATCCGGGCGCTCGGTTTCGAGGGTGGTCAGGATATCGCGCAAACCGGTTTCAGCCCCCAGCCGGACCGGCGCATCGTCCAGCCCCAGCCGCTGGGCGCGCATGCGCACCTGCGCCGCAGCTTCCTCGCCGGAAATATAGAGACAGTTCAGCCCCCCCCGCGCGAAGGCCGCAACCGCCTGCAACAAAAGTGTGGACTTGCCGATTCCGGGATCGCCCCCCACCAATATTGCCGAGGCACCGACCAGACCACCACCCAGCACGCGATCGAACTCGGTGATGCCCGACAGCGCACGTGGCGGCGGGGTTTCCTTTGTCTGAAGGGTGCTCAGTTCGATGACGCGACCGCGCGCCGAAGGACCACGCGGCCCGGCTGCCAGTGGCGCCTCTTCGACAATGCTGTTCCAGGCACCACAGGCCTCACACCGGCCCATCCATTTGCGATGACGCGCGCCGCATTCAGTGCAGGTGAACTGGGGTTGTGCCTTGGCCATGCCCGGTTATTACCCTTCCCGCCGGATGGTGCAAGCCGACGGGCACGAAGTTGGCACCCTCAAGGGGGCTTTGCCCCCTCTGGGCCTGCGGCCCATTCACCCCCAGGATATTTATGAACAGATGAAGGGGGGCGGCAACTTACGGTGACAGCGCGATGACCGGCGCTTTCAGTGGGTCCAGACCTGACGACGGTTGGTAGCGAAATTTTCGCCATAGCCGCCTGGACGAATGTTCATGCTGCGCGGCTTGGGCTGCACGACGGTGTAGTCGATCCCGTGCGCTTCGGCATAGGCTTCGGCGTCGGCCTGGGTTGCGAAGCGCAGGCGAACTTGGCTTTGGGTATCGCCCGATCCTGTCCAGCCCATCAAGGGGTCGGTCACCCGCGCTTCGGCGGGCGCGAAATCCAGCACCCATTGCCGTGACCGGGCGGTGCCGGATTGCATCGCGTTGCGGGCGGGTCGGTAGATGCGAGCGCGCATGGCTGGTCTCCGTTTGCTTTGATGCCTTATCTCCAAATCCGCCGGTTCTGACAAGAGGGGGGCGGCCAAGGCCCACGCGTAGAACAAATATGGTACAGGAATAGGACCAAAGGGTTGCATCCGCCTGCCAATCCCGCACACTGCAGTCGCATCAAGGAGAAACCGCCCCGTGACCGACTCGCCCTCCTGCCCCGCCCCGGCGCCGCGCCAGAAGCTGGAAGGCGGCATCCGTTTTCGCATGCAGACCCCCTTCACGGCCGCGGGCGATCAGCCCAGGGCGATCGAGGAACTGGCGCAGGGTGTGCGCGAGGGCGAGCGCAACCAGGTGCTGCTGGGCGCGACCGGCACAGGCAAGACCTTCACCATGGCACGGGTGATCGAGGAAACCCAGCGCCCGGCGATCATCCTGGCGCCCAACAAGACGCTCGCCGCGCAATTGTATGGCGAGTTCAAGAGCTTCTTCCCCGACAACGCGGTCGAATATTTCGTCAGCTACTACGATTACTATCAGCCTGAAGCCTATGTTCCGCGCACCGACACCTTCATCGAAAAGGAAAGTCAGATCAATGAGCAGATCGACCGGATGCGCCACTCGGCCACCCGGGCGCTGCTGGAACGCGACGATGTGATCATCGTGGCCTCGGTCAGCTGCATCTACGGTATCGGCTCGGTCGAGACCTATTCGGCGATGACCCAGGACCTGGAGGTGGGCGGCCTCTATGATCAGCGTCAGGTGATCGCGGAACTGGTCGCCCAGCAGTTCCGCCGCAATGACGCGGCCTTTACGCGGGGTGTCTTCCGGGTGCGCGGCGATTCGATCGAGCTGTGGCCGGCACACCTTGAAGATCGCGCCTGGCGGTTGTCATTCTTCGGCGAAGATCTGGAATCGATCACCGAATTCGACCCGTTGACCGGCGCCAAGACTGACACATTCGACAAGATCCGCATCTATGCCAACAGCCACTACGTCACCCCGCGCCCGACGCTGCAACAGGCGATCAA